>Ga0180432_10002821_pt1 | contig 25692 bp, 28 predicted proteins | sample SS_ome_10_FD_132414 | JGI IMG/M metagenome (GOLD analysis project Ga0180432, IMG submission 132414) | Hypersaline lake sediment archaeal communities from the Salton Sea, California, USA - SS_1_MS_2 metaG | ecosystem: Environmental > Aquatic > Non-marine Saline and Alkaline > Hypersaline >... | reverse complement strand
GTGGGCTGCGGCGGTGGGCTGCGGCGGTGGGCTGCGGCGGTGGGCTGCGGCGGTGGGCTGCGGCGGTGGGCTGCGGCGGTGCCCCCAGGCTGGGAAGTCGGTCGAGCGCAGGGTCTTCTGTCACCGCCGCTGAACCGCGGCGCGCACGGAGGTGCTAGCGGCGGCGCTCCCGCATTTTGTTGGCGTTTGTATCGGGTCTCTCTATAGATAAACGACGTCCACTTCTCTGCTGGTGCGCCGCCAGCTAGTAAACAATGGCCCCACACCCCGAAACTGACTCCCACACGACCATACGAACCCCCACGCGAGCCCACGCCGTCACCGCGCCCCCGACGCCGCCCCACGCCGGCGCGCCGCGGCGCACCCCGCGTCGCCGACGCCGCCCACACACGTGGCATAGCCGTCTTCTCTCTTGTTTCTGTCCCAGTCGATCCGGCTTGTTTCGCCCTGTTTCGACCGCGGCCGCGCCCGGGGAGGGGCCCGGGTTTACCCGGGGAAAGATACCGCTCACCCCGGCTCGGATAAGGCATTGACGATTCGGGGGGTGGTGACCCGCTAAGGGGGACGGATCGCCCGCCCGCCAACGTGAAAGCGGGCGGATATCTATAAGGGCGGGTGTGTCTGTCTGAAAAAATACGGGGCGGCGACCCGTATATCCCGGGTATGTATGGCATCCATGGTCGATGGGTTCTTTGTTTGAGGGGGGTGTTGGGGCTGCCCCAAGAGCACGGGAAGGAGCACGGGAAGGAGCACGGGAAGGAGCACGGGAAGGAGCACGGGAAGGAGCAGGGAAGAGTCTGGTATAAGGGTACAGCGGTAGAAGGTTAGAAGGTTAGAAGGGTAGAAGGGTAGGTGTTTTGGTTATGCCTCAGCAAGGTTCGTCTGGATGGCCCGAGATGTATGGGATCGCGCTGTCGGACGCGCGGCGTATGGTAGAGTCGGTGGTTGACGAGGAGAAGGCTAGGGATCGGGGGGTACCTCCGGGAGGTGGAGGACACGATCCTCGCCTCCCCGTCGATCGCTAGCAGGGACTTCGGGTTCTACGGCGACCAGAACGGGTGGTCTCCGCGTCAGTTGAGGGCGGCGAGGCGGTTCGCCGGGTTCTTCGACTACCTGATGTATATACTGGAGGACGCGATCGAGGACCGTGAGCTGAGGGAGAACAACCCGGCTACGTGGCTTGACTACAAGATGACCTACGAGCAGGCGAAGCGTTTCGTGCAGAGCGGGCTGGTGGCGATGAAGGTGCAGGGCTCCAAGGAGAGGGGCGCCATGCCGCTGGTGGTGCAGAGCGACGTCGACCGGGACATCTACCGGAACCTGACGGGGTCGTCGAGCAGGGCCGACGAACTCGAGGAAGCCAAGCACCGCCACAGAGAGATAGAGGAGTCACAGACAAAGGCAGAGCTCGGAGCCCAGCTGGCCGGGACGCGAGGAGCATTAACCGGGGAGGCCCCGCCAATCGAGGAGGAGACATAGGTTGGCCGGGAGCAAGGGCGGCAAGAAGGCCAAGAGGGACGGATGGAAGATCGACCCCGGCTCCATCGACCTGTCCAAGACGTTCAAGAGACGTCGACGCAACTACGCCGGGACATTCAAGTCCAAGTACAAGAAGAAGCTACCCCCCTCGGTGGCCGGGTACCTCCGCAGGATTCATTCCATGAACCTGAAGAAGCCGTTCACCAATATGTGGGGCTACAAGCTACCCCCGCCGGTGGAGGTCGATAAGCACCAGACCATAGTCGCGGCGGCCGAGAAGGGGAAGGGTAAATCGACCTGTATCGAGTCGATAGCCCAGCTCTACCGGGACGGCCCGCTCCACCCCGTGGTCTTCGACGCGCTTGACGGCGGGTCGGGGGAGTCGCTGTTCTGGGCTGTCAAGGCGAAGAACTGCCCCGAATGCGGGGCGAGGGTGCCGCCGATCGCTGCTGAGTGTGCACATATCACCGAGACCGGGGAGCCCTGTGGCACCGAGCTGTCCGGGGAGCCGGAGCAGGGTGAGAAGGTGATGGTCATCATCCCGGACGAGGTCGAGCTAACCCCACCAAGCTACGCGGATGTCACCCCGGTCCACCTATCGGAGGCGAACCTCGGGGACTGCCTCCAGACCTGTAAACGGGAGAAACGGGTGCTGGTCTTCGGTTGGGGTTTCTTCCGGACCGCGGAACTAAAAGTCAACGGGCTGCAAACGCTCGCCGAGTGGCTCCAACACCTCCCCCTCTTCACCGACATCGTGGACACAGACGTCGCGCTGCTCCTGCGGGAGGCCGGGACCTACCTCTTCTCCCAACACAGGATCTGGGGCCGCACCGACCCGGATATCAGATCTGTCTCCATCCAGCTCGTCCGAGAGGCCCGGCACGCAACCAGGACTATCGCGCTGCTCGACAGCCAGCGGTTCCAAGACATACTCGCCCCCATAAGAGCCCGGGCCGACCGCCTCTTCATCGGGCAGCAGCCCGCGCAGCAGCTACAGAAGACCGAGACGGAGTGGATGCTCTGGCAGCTCCAGTCCCTCCGGAACCAGACGACGAACAGCTTCATGGCCAACCTCCTATGGCCACAGATAGGGTACCTCGAGGTGTGGCAGAAGTACGTGGTGTGGAGGGCGCAGCAGGAGATGGTCCTCGTCACACCGTTCAAGATGCCGACCTTCCACCACCGCGAGGAGAACGAGACCCTCAGAATGTACGGCTTCGAGTACCGCTACACCGGCGAGGTGGCTCGCTACGCGGGGCTGGCTGGGGGCGGGGAGCCGGAGCCGCCCAGCGTAGTCGCCTTCGAGCAGTACGAGGCCGCGCTCCGGGAGCGAGAAGAAAAAACGGCGCTCGAGGCCGCGAAGAAGAACGCGAGAGAGACCTTCAACGCCCGCACCAGCGAGCAGCGGCGTGCATCGGGTTGGAACTACTACGAGAAACAAGCGATCCTAAACCTCCACGAAAAAGGGGTAAGCATCAGGGAGATATCCCAGATCACCGGAGGCGATAGGACAAGCATCAGCAGCCTCGTGGGCCCCGACCCGGGCGGGGCGGAGACATCCTCCACCCGGTCAGGCCGTCTCCAAGCTCAGCGCGAACAGGGATCGATACACGAAGCCGCCCCGACAGAGACAGATAACCCTAACCTTGACGAGACAGACGAGACAGACGAGACAGACGAGACAGACGAGACAGACGAGACAGACGAGACAGACGAGACAGACGAGACAGACGACACAGACGACACGGATAGGAGCGATGCAGGCGACACGGACGAGACGGGTGGAGAGGAGGCCGCATAGATGGCGGGTATGCCCTACGAGAGGCCGGAGCCGTCAAAGCTTATCGGGAGCCCCGAGACACCCCAGCAGCCTCGGGAAGGCAAACCGCAAAAAGAGGCACCAAGAAGAACCCTACACCAGGAGAGACCAGGCAGAACGATACCGGTAAACAGGAGTCAGGGACGGGGACCGAACCCCTGTCTACGAGTATATGATCAGGTGGGGAAAGAGCTTTGTGGAGGTGTATTCCAGAGGGATTCGGGTAGGTGTCTATAGGTGTCTATGATCGAGGCGGTGTTCTTTGATCTCTACGAGACCCTGGTCACCGAATTCGATCCCGGCTGGAAGAAGAAGACCCCTCTAGGTGAGAGGCTGGGTCTGGGTGTCGAACGCTTCCGCGAGGAGTGGAGGGCGCGACGAAGGCCACGCCACACCGGGGCCTACCGGGATTATCGAGCGGTGCTCAGAGAGATCTGCAAGACGATGGGAGAGACACCGGACGGGGACCTGATCCAGACACTGTACACAGAGCGATGCAACGCTAAGACAGCTCCCTTCAGCGAGATCAGAAGAGACATCATAGGTCTCCTGGAGGATCTCGAGGAGATGAAGCTCAGGATCGGCCTCATCACCAACAGTGAACCCGAGGACGTGGCTGCCTGGCCCCGATCAGATCTAGCACCCTTCTTCGACGACGCAGTCTTCTCCCACAAGATCGGGTACATGAAGCCTGACCCGGAGATCTACCAGATCGCCTCTAGAAGAATGAAGGTCAACCCAGAAGAATCCGTCTTTGTGGGCGACGGGGGGAGCCATGAGCTAGAAGGCGCAGCCCGAGCCGGCATGAAGCCCATACGAGCTGTCTGGTACTCCGTTCAATGGGCCGAGACAGCCGAGGACCCACACAACGAGGCAGACACAACCTACCCACAACTCCAGTCACCAGGCGAACTAGTCAACATCCTCACAGAGCTAGACTGACCATCAAGAGGAACACGGCCCAAGACCCCCGGAGACCTCTACAACTCCCCTAACTCTCTTCGACGCCTCATGACGGTGACCATCTCATCATCATGGGCACATGCTATTCTAGTAAGGCACTTGGTCACTGGGAACCGGGCCCGGCGGTGGTGTTGACGTCGACGCTGTGTCAATGGGTTCTGGTCTGTTCAAGTAGTATGTCGGGGAGTTTCTGTGCCGCGGACTGTGATCACGATCACTGGCTCTTGCCTCCTGGCGACGATGATGGATCCTGGTGCCCCGAGAATGAGTGATTGGTCTGCACCTGCAGCTCCTCTCTGGTCATGTAACTTTACCAAGCCGAGTGGTAGTGGAGTGGCCGTCTGGCCTGGATAGGAGGCTGGATCAGGAGTGGAGGGAGATACATGGATACAAGGTGTCTTGCCTGCGTGTGGATACAGAGGCCTTCATCAATACTCTCATGGGGAACCACTTTGTGCTCGAAACCCTCACAGCGGGCAGTGTCTACGACCCGTCCAACATCCTTCAAGACATGCAGCGGATCATGGCTCAGGAGTGCAGCCCGGATGCCTTGGTCAAACATCTCGCAGGCTATGCCCGCTCATCCTTCTTCCATAAGGTTATCAAGGAGTGTGCCCAGTGGGATGTACCGAGGAATTGGGCCAAAGTCATGGCAATCGGGTTCAGGAGATCTCTTGCCGCCCTACACCTGGAGAGAACAGGGGAGCTTTCACTCAGCCTCAACTACCTCACCCAGAGACTCGCAGCAGACCTCAAAGAAGAGGAAATAGACACGGTCAACGAAGTCTACGGCATAACGTTCTCTGAGAAGGGAGTATCAGACCTAGAAAACCGGTGGCAGGAGAAGAGGGAACCAACACTCCGCTATATGAAGGAGACAACCGAAGATGCCCTAGCAACCTGCCTCCGGGTCAAGTCCCTTCTCGCCGACCGAAGCGGATCCACCCAACTCCTACCACCCACCGCTTCGCAGAGACTGAAGAATCTTCTATAGACCCCGCTTGATCCAGGCGCATTGCCTTAGGGGGGCTGTGAACCCGAACCGATGACTCACCTACTTGTTATAGGGTCCGTTCTATCTGTCCGATTCTGTGACTTAGCAGTGGTTGTCTTCCTGGTTTCGGATGGTTGATCGAACCTCGTGTTGGCGATCTTCCACTGCGGCGAGGCGTACTGCTCGTCATAGCTCTCAGCCCTGGTATCATAGTGGTCGATTATCTCCCTAACCATCCGATCTCGCTCCCTCCCCCGGACTCATAGAGTTCTCCCCTGACGCCTCCCCTCTTGGCCTGACACGCGTACTCTACTCCAAACCGCCACAGATTGAGGTCCGACCGAGTCCACCCCGTGTGTCGGATCTCTCAGCAAAGGCAACCCGAACCATTCAGGGAAAACCCCCATATAGAGGACTACAATACACAGATACACACCCTCGAAGAACTCGCATAATCCTCTCCGTCCCAGAGGCAATATCTATCAACAACAAGCACCAACGTTTACTGCCGGGCGTATGGAGATCCTCTGTCTAAGCGTTCTGGACAGGGGAACTACGACGGTTCCCATGGTGATGCCTCCTGTCACCACTACCTCCCAGAGAGCGTCAAGCTACTTCTGAGTCGAAAGGTCTCGAGATCATTGAGACGGCCGGACTCGACGGTCTAGCAGTCTACCGCAGCATAGAAGTCTGCAAGCTCGGCTCTCAATATCCCGAGGGCTGGCAGAACTCGGAAGATACATCTCCGAACATGTATCCATTCAGGCATGGTGGGGGATGAGCACACAATTCATGGCTACCTGCAGAAAACCACAAACAAGGACCAATCAACCAGGACGGAAGAAGCAAGCCGGATAGATGTCCGTAGCGAGGCGATGAAACACTTCAGTAGAGTAGAAGTGGGTTTGATGCCAACGCACAACAACCAACATCGATACGAGCGGGTCGATGCGGGATGGGACCGCGAGTATTCCACTTCCTATAATTCAGGGAAGCCCTTAGTCTGGGGCACAAGTCCAGACGAGTTCGCCAAGAAAGTAGCTAGAAGGTTGGCTAAGCCCAGACACCCCAAAGGAAGGGTGAGGATTCTTGACCTTGGTTGCGGTGAAGGTAGGCACTGTGAATATCTCGCTTCAAGGGCTCACCAGGCCGTTGGCGTGGACGTTTCGGGGGTTGCCCTACATCGCAGGGTGAAGGACCGGAATTCTAGGAACCATGATCTTGTTCAAGGTGACTGCACACGCCTACCCTTCAGAGAGGAAATCTTTGACAACATGGTTGACGTGTTCACCCTCGAATTCATCCCGAATAAGAGGAAATATGCAGAGGAGGTCCATAGATGCCTCAAGTACGGTGGTTCACTTTCGGCCAAAGTAGAGAGGAGGAAAACTGGGACCGAGCCCCACTCTGTGGACGAGAGATCAGTGGCGAGACTCCTGGAAGACGCCGGCATGAAGATATCAAAGCTCCAGGTCTCACAGAGTGGCCGTGGTCTAGAACTCGAAGCTGTGAAAACAAGGGGCCTGAGTCGCTGACACCCACCATATGAGCAGCGTCACCTCCCACTACCTGAATCTCCCACTGAACCCCTCATCGTGGACATGACGAATCAGGCCCCGGACACCGTAATCTGTGGCAGGATAGAGAACGATACCGTGTGCAGCATAGTCGAGAACCTCTCCAAAGCATGCAGAGAACAGGGCTGTGTCCTAACCGGGGGAGAGACATCAGAGCAACCAGGGGTCGTGGAGGCAGGCGTCTATATCCTTGTGGCAAGCATCATTGGGCTGGTTGAGCGATCCAGGATCATAGACGGATCTCGGATCAGAGAAGGAGACACCATACTGGGCCTGGCATCCAATGGCCTACACACCAACGGCTACTCCCTCGTTAGAAGCCTCATAGAGAAGAAACCGCAGATCCTGGAAGAGGAGGTGGAGGGAAAGACCTTCCTCGATGCGATTCTCAGACCCCACCGCTGCTACTATCACGACCTGGAAGGCATCCTCAACCCGCCCACCACCAAAGGCGTCGAGAGGATCGACGGGGTCGATGGGATCAACGAGATCCGTGGAATGGCTCACATCACCGGAGGAGGTATAGAGCAGAATCTGGGCCGGATCATCCGACAACCTGGCAGCCATCGTCAACCTGGACAGCATCGATGTCCTGCCCGTCTTTGAAGCCATCAGGAGAGCAGGCAACATCCCTGACGAAGAGATGACGAAAACCTACAACATGGGCATTGGCATGTGCATAGTCGCGAGCGAGGCAGCAACGCCGGCAATACGCAGACACCTCAATCAGAGAGGATGCCCAAACTATCCCATAGGCACAATAACCACGAAGAAAGACAACACCAAAGTAGTCTTCCAGAGCAAACTCGCCTGGCCAAGCCGCCGCTAGTCTACTGGCCCCTTCGCACTCTATCAAGAGAAGTGCAGGGATAACCGTGACTCATACATCATACACCATAGGACCATAGGAAAGGGAGAATTCATAGAGCCCCTTCTCACGGCCCTTCGATCCTCCTGGCCTCTTTAGCGAACTCTTGCTTCATCCCCTCTGTTGATCTCGGGCGATTCGGATTCATCATTCCCCATCTGCCATTTGTGATCGGTTGGCCTTCTTGGCTACCAGGAGGAAGTACTTCGGGGCCAGTGTCTCTGCCCCGGGGTCCGAGAACTCGTCCATGTGTTGGATCAGGAATCCTGCCTCTAGAGCTGCGTTCACAATGTCAGATATCTTCCAGAGGAACACCGTGGCTTGGGGAGCATCTTCGTTGTCCATGATCCTGGGTCTGTGGTCTAGATAGCTCGAATTGAACCTTGGTTCTCCTTCCTCGTCTGTTGTGAGACATGATGTGATGGGGTGATGGTCCGAGACCAGGAGGCATCCGCCTTCTCTAAGCACCCTGTATGTGCTCCGCATCCATGAGGATAGGTCCTCTATCCATGAGAACACACCCTCCTCTGCCACGGCCAGATCGAAGGAGGAGCCAGGGATGATGCCTGAGAGATCGTGGCAGTCAGCCTGAAGAAGATCCACATCCACACCGCACTCTCTAGCAGAGATCTTGCCAAGCCTGACCTGTTCCTGCGAGAAATCCACTCCTGTGACTTCTGCTCCTTTCTTTGCCAGAGACAGCATGACGAGGCCGTCTCCGAAATGCAGGACTATGACCTCTCGCCCCTCAATATCCTGGAGATAGCGAGCTATCCCTGGTTCATGTTGCTCTAGAGAAGGGAGCCTGCTTGATCCTCCTGCGCAGCTCAGCCTTGCCCTCCCAGTTCTCCTGGGCGACAGAATCCCAGTACCCCTGATTCCCAGTCGTGATCGTCTGCATGTTTCCGTTTGACGGGCATCTTCCCGCCTTGATGTCTTATCGGTGGCTTGTGCCTGGGGGGTCTGGGTAGGCTTGTTTGACTTGATCCATCTTGGCCTCTAGGCGCTTTCTCACCGGTTCCAGCATCTGTGATGTTTCTCTCGCTAGGCTCGTCTTGAGGTCCTGTGGGTGAAGCTCTCCGTCAGAGAAGTCCCTCTCTAGCTCTGCGATCGTGCGGTAGGTGATGTCTCCTCCGTACCTCTCTGGCCTGTCTACTCGTAGTCCTTCTCTCTGGTCGTGTTTCAGGATCATCGTCACGTATCTGGCGAATGTGAGAACCCCGTTCCCTTCTACTTCTCCCGCCGGGCAGAATGCCTGGGACATCTTGTGGGAGACCTCTTCCTCGGTGTCGAGCAGATCGATCTTGGACTCTTCCCTTGAGGCACTCATCTTCTCTCCGGTGAGGCCCGGGAGCATGGGTGACATGACCTCGACTCTCGGGCTGTATCCGAGCTTCGGCAAGGCTTCTCGGGCAAAGGCCATGATCTTCCTCTGGTCGTGCCCGCCATACTGCGCATCGACATCTAGGTACTCCTCATCAAGAGCCTGGAGGATGGGATAGATGAATCCGCTCAGCTTGGGCTCCTCGCCAAACCTCACCACCTCAGATGCAGCCCTTCTACAACGATTGAAGGTGAAGCTCGCTGCCAGCCTATACATATCGAGTGTGTAGCTGGGATCCAGCTCGAAGTCCCTTCCCTTCACAAACTCGAGTCTGGAGGCATCGACACCGATCGATTCCAGCATTCCTCGGATCGCCTCCATGTAGTACTCCATCCTGAGATCAAGCAGGTCGAAGGGTGTCTTCTGATCATCCAGGTGTCCATGAATATCTGCGAAGAGTATCTTGAACCGGAACCCGGCTCTGAGGAAGTCGGAGATCTTCACTATCGGTATATAGTAGCCTATGTGGAGTCTCCCCGTGATAGCCAGACCGAAATAGGCCACAGGGTGTTTCCTGGTTCCGAGAAGCTCCTCAAGCTCGGACTCAACCAGTATCTCCTGGGTGTTCCTCTTCACAAGTGCCAAACGGCGCTCAAGATCCATAGGCCACTCCGCCTCACATCCCTGGGTGACGGATTCAATAAAAAGGATATCTGGAGGTGATGAGTAAGTGCTGCCCATCCGGTCCAAGGATCGTCCAGGGTCGTCCAGGGGTTCTTGTCCGAGAGGTGTTCCAGAGACCAGAAACCGAAACACGTTTATCTGGGTATCTGTTATAACAGATATCCCGAATTCGGGGGCGTGGAGATGACTAGGATAAGGATATCTTACGGAACAGGGGAAAGTGTTCCCTTCGAGATAGCGGGGCAAGAGACAAGAGAAGCAATACTGAACAAACTCCACTACAACGGGGCCATGACCGTTAACCAGCTCTCAGAGACCATGGGAATGGCACAGTCAGTCATACACGGACAGGTCAAGACTCTCGAAGAACACGACCTCATCAAAGAGGTTAAGGCCCCGGAAAAGAGGAAGTCAAGGGTAGAGAGGTACTACGACCTGAACGTTCCAGTCATGAGTATAGGAGACCAAGAACGAATCCAGAAGATAGGCGAGGAATTCGCCGAGAAACTCGTGGAAACTGCCAAGGAATACTTCGACGGGATACCTGAGAGAGAGGGCTTCGACTTCACTGACCAGGGGTGGTCCCTGGATGATCCTGACATCAGGCAGTACATATTCAATCAACTGAGCCGCTCTCTGCTCGATATGTTGCAGAAGAACGGCGTCCTTGAAACCCTCCCCCAGAGAAAAGGAGAGTGGCGAGGGTACCTCTGGGGAATGGAATACCAGGAAGAGCGACCTCAAGACCCAACCCAGAAATAGCCATACTTAGGTAAGTTGTGACAAGATGTCGAGATGAGGTTGGCTCGGATGATAGAGATCATTGATCTTGATGCCGGGGGCAGGAAAGTCCTTGCCTTGTGCATCGATCTGTCGACAACTCGGGGGAGAACAGGGCAAGCGGTGCTGAAACGGAGAATCTCAGTGTATGAACAGGGGAAATAGGTTTGAAGGGCGGGGAAATACAGCTGAGAGGTGGTCATTATTACGTCTGGGGGCTGTGCCTATGTCGTTTGAGGACCCGATTCTCGAAACCATATCGCTGACCAAGGTCTATCCTCCTCGTCGAAAGGACCTGCGTAGTCCAAGGGATCTGTGGGATAAAATAACAGGGAGAGAGGGTGGGAATCCGGTCACCGCTCTGAGGAACTTCGATTTGAGGGTCGGGAGGCAGGAGGTTTTCGGCCTGGTGGGTCCTAACGGGGCAGGGAAAACAACGCTCTGCAAGATACTCAACGCACTCGTCCTACCGACCTCCGGGTCTGCGAAGATCGATGGCTTGGACGTAGTCACAGAGCATGGCCAGATATGTCGCAGGGTTTTCCCCCTATTCGGGGGGGAAACCGATATGTGGGGGATATTTGCCGGGCGGCTGAACATACTCAAGAACCTGAGGTTCGTTGCCAGAATATGGAGGGTGCCTCCTGCCGAGATTGAGAACAGGATCAGACACTCGCTGGATGTGCTTCGCCTCGATGATAAGAAGGACGAGTGGTACCAGAAGCTATCAGCGGGAGAGAAGCAGAAAGCCTGGCTTGCATGCATGATGACTGTCAAACCCAGGTTGGCTCTGCTCGATGAACCAACCATAAAGCTGGATGTAGGGACTAGGCGACAGTTCTACGACATTCTCCGAGATGAGTTGAGGGATGAGTCCGGTAGCTCCATCTTCCTCACCACTCATAACCTCCATGAAGCCGAGGTCCTGTGTGACAGAGTCGGAATAATCAACAAGGGCCGGCTAGTCGCCGTGGACCGACCTGCCAACCTCAAGCGATACGTCACACAGGAGCGACAGACCACCATCCTGGTGAAAAGGGATCAGGTGAAGCTCGATCTGGTTCTGAAGGATCTAGGTAGAATGGATGCGGTTTCTCACTCAGAGATCCTGGATAGTGAAGCTGAGGATGCGGATGTCATCCATGGTTGCTGCAAACTTGATATCCATCTTGACAAAGTGGCAGGAGACTTCCAGGAAGTCATCGATGTCCTGAACAGACACGATATCCGGGTGCTAACCGTGTGGACCAAGGAGGTAAGCCTCGAGGACGCTTTCCTCAAGCTCACCGAGGAAGTAGAGCAAGAACCAGAGGAGGGGAGCTAGATGGGATCACTCACCGAGAGAATCCTATCGATAAGAACAGAGCTCTCAGCTATCATAGCTTTCATCGGTAAGAGTTTCAGGGACTGGGCCTCCAACCGCACAAGGGCAACCCTAGCGATCCTGTGGATGATGGCCTACGCAGCAGCGTGGGGGATATTCGCCGTTGTGGCACTCGAGAACCCCACCTATCTGGAGAAAGTGCACCTGACCGCCGAGAATGCAGTGGACTTCATCCTCATCGGGCAGATCGCCAACATATTCTTCTGGTCCACACAAGGAAACCTAACAGGGGTGATAAGAGGCCGGTCCTTCGCTAACCTATGGACAGCACCTATAAGCTTCATGACGATCATCATCGGCGGTAACGGGTGGCGATACATCTGGATATCAACAGAAGGACTGGTCTGGATACTGATGGGGGTACTTGGATTCGGGATGAACTTCAAGGTCGACGTCTCAATCATCTTCGTCCTCCTTGGAGGATTCCTGGTGATGCAGTCACTCGAACTAATCGCCGCCGGAACAACAATAGTGACCAAAGCCGGGCAAGACCCCATAAACTGGTTCCTCAGCATCACATCCATGCTGGTCACAGGAATGATGTTCCCAGTACAATTCCTCCCAGAATGGCTACAGGTGATCTCCGCCATACATCCCCAGAGATACCTCCTAGACCTGGCACGAACAAGCCTATCCCTCGGCACACCTCTGAACCAACTATGGCCCGACATCTACAGACTACTGATAACCGGAACAGTGATGCTGGTAATAGGAGGGCTCGTATTCAGATGGGGATTCAACAAAGCTCGGAAAGAAGGAACCATCGGCCACAGATAACCCCGGGAACATAAAACCCTGTGTACTGATGGCGCGAAACATCACCCACAGTAGCCCACCTATACCCCACTGCCAACACAGACCAGCTCGATACGATCACTCAGCAACAATACATGGAACCACAACCAGACAGGGTAGAGACCACACACAGGAAGAATATCAGCGAACAGGAAACACATGGCTGCCAACATAGCTGCCAACATACCCACACAAGACGAGCACCACTGATCTCAACAAGGCAGCCAGCTCGAAGCACGCCAGATCCCCGCCAACAAGGGCATCAGTGAACCGCAGCCCCGCGATCTATTTGAGCCAACTCCCGTACGACCCCGTTGTCAGGTTGCATGTGGGTGGGTCTCTTTGGTCTTTTGTCTATATATGCAGACAAACCATTATTTCAGAGTCTAACGCGATATGGGTTATGGTGAGCAGAATGGAGGATATGGCTCAGGTCTTTTCGGCTGCCGCGAATCCCCAACGCCTGTCCATTATGAAGTTGCTGGCGGACCAGAAGCAGGTTGTTTTCTCGGAGATATTGAAGAAGCTCGGGCTGACATCGGGGAACCTGGGATTCCACCTCAAGGAGCTGATGGGGTCGAGGCTGGTCGAGAAGAAGAATGGCGACAGCTACGTCCTCACCGATCTCGGGTTGAGGCTGATGGTATGGACGGGGAAAGTGAACAGGAGGCAAGAAAGACAACTCGATATGCAGGAGAGTGTTGGCTACATGGATATCATGAACCCGATGAGGAGATTCAGGCAGAGCCCCGGGACCAACATGGAGTGGCTTGGCGGGTTTCTGGTCTTCATCGGGATCTTGACCCTTGTTCTGGGCCTTGATGTGGCGGTTATCGGCGTAATGCTTGCGGCTGGCTGTGGCACCCTGGCAGGGGGAGGCGTGCTGAACTACCTCGCCGGCATCAAGGCACTCAACGCATACCAGGCCCAACGTGGATCGAAATAGAGTCCTTTGATGGCCCTGATGCTTCAGGGAAAAACTTCCTCACTTCAAGATTCTTAGGGAGCATGGAATACCCGGCTATGACGATTCGATTGGCGTTGCTCAGAGAGGATCTTTCCTGAACCCAGATCCCTGAGAGAGAACTTGTCTCCACATATAGGAGCGGGGGGCTGGGAGCACTGAGTAGAGTTGGAGAGGACGATTTTTATTGCCGGGTTTCTAGACAAGTCAGGTTGTAGGAGGGATTTGTTTGCCGGCAGATGTTGGTGGGGTCGATCTGGTTCTGGGTCAAGAGGTCGTTTGTGGTGCTTTGTCGGTTGTCGTCAAGTCGTATCATGTGACGGAGGCCTTCGTCTTCTATCTCGAGTTCTACCAGGCCACGGTAGCTGTCAAAGCACAAACGGGGCATGGTCTCTTGATCCTGGAGGCGAGTGTCAGGAATGCGGGGGGTAATACTGCTTTCGAGTATGCTTCAAGGATAAGGGTTGTAGACCAGGAGGGCGTCACCTATACGCCCGAGTTGATAGGTGCCGAGGGAGCCCTTCCCGGCTATGTGCAGCTGAACCCAGGGGAGAGGGTTGATGGTTTCCTTGTGTACGAGGTACCGCTAGATAGGAAGATAAACAGGCTGAAATCCACCCACTCCAATCTGGTGTAGATCTCTGGAAGGACTGCGCCGGATCCATGAACGGATCTTTCTTAGCGTTAAGGGTCTTCCCGCCCTGGTGACCTAGCGCATCGTCTTGGTGGCTTGGTGGCGTAACCTTTTAGAGCCTTGGGTGTAGGCGGCTTTCAGCCGGGGGAGCGAGTTGCAGCCTGCTGTGTCCACCCATGATTTGACCAAGGTGTTCGACCTCACCACTGGGTGGTCTTTCCTCCGCAGAAGACACGGTAAGAAGTCCCCGAAGACCGTTACTGCCGTCGACCATGTCAATCTGGATATTCATGGCGGGGAGTTCTTCGGTCTGGTCGGTCCCAACGGGGCTGGCAAAACCACTCTGATCAAGGTTCTGGCGACTCTGATAACCCCGACCGAGGGCTCGGCCGATGTGTGTGGCTACGACCTCCTCGAACAGAGCAGGGAGGTCCGGAAGTCGGTTGGATTGGTTAGCATATCGGAAAGGTCCTTCTACTTCAGACTGACGGCATACCAGAACCTCTACTTCTTCGGATCCCTCTACAACATACCTAGAAGGATTCTGGGGGAACGTATAGAGACTGTTCTATCTACCGTCGGGCTCGGGGAGTGGGGGGACGTCACATACATGAAGTTCAGCGCGGGTATGCAGCGAAAGCTCGCCATCGCGCGTGGGCTTCTCGCGGACCCGCCCCTTCTCCTGATGGATGAACCCACAATAGGACTGGACCCCGGATCGGCGAAGAGGACAAGGGACCTGCTGAAGTCCATGCTTCAGTCGGCCATGAACAAGACCATTCTATTCACAACCCACCAGATGCACGAAGCGGACAGGCTCTGTGACCGGGTAGCGATAATACACGAGGGCAGATTGATCGCCTGTGACACCCCCCGAAACCTGAAGAGGACCCTGAGTGAACAGGACTTCATAGAGATCAAGGGAAGGACTGGCGGTCGCGTGGAGGGCGGGAAACCGCTCGTGGGTCCTCAAGTCCTGGACGCCATATCCCGTGTCAAGGGCGTTAGCCAGGTCAACCCTCTTGAGATAACCCAGCTTGGATCCGGTGTGGACTGTCTCCTGATAAGGGTGGGCTGCGACGACGGGGCTCAGGCCCTCCAGCCGATCATAGAGATCCTGATGAGTTCAAGATTCACGGTGGAAGACGCATCGATTGTGGAACCCACACTGGAGGATGTCTTCATCCACCTCACGGAGGGTGCCAAGGAAGAGGGAACCAAGGATATCGACAAGGCAACTCATGTATGGACGAGGTACGGTAACCTGTGACGGCTGATCAAATACCAGAAAGTGGACCGTTTGATAGCAGAGATGAGGTCAGAGCGGGCTCTCTTGCCCTCTTCCTTCAGAAGTTCCATGCCTATGTGGTAAGGGGATGGGTTAGCTGGACCACCTACAGAACCGACATGACGCTGCACATCATCGGATGGGTTCTCCCGGTGCTGACATACTTCTTCATAGGACAGATGATTGAACCCGCCACCGCTCCCCTCATTCAGCCGTATGGTGACTATAAGCACTTCATGCTCGTAGGCGTCGCCTTCCAGGGCTTCATACAGTCAGCATTCACCACATTTACACACGTGATCAGAAATGAGCAGAGATGGGGAACCCTCGAGTTCATGCTCCTGTCTCCTACCAGGATAGGCACCGTCTTGGTGCTCAGCGGTACCTGGAGCTTCGTGCTGAACTCTGTCAACACGATCATTGTCCTGCTCGTGGGCACATTCCTTCTGGGCATAACCTATCCCGACGCAAATCTACTCTCGGCCGTGGTGATCCTATTCCTGGTCGTGCTAGCCAGTATGGGTGTGGGGATGATCAGCGCAGGGGTGATAATGGTGGCCAAGAGAGGCGACCCGGTTGCCTTCTTCTTCAATTCGCTAACCTACCTGCTCGCCGGCGTTCTATTCCCAATCACAATACTCCCACAATTCGTCCGATATCTGAGTTACGCAATCCCTCTGACCCACGGGCTCAGAGGGTTGAGGTTGGCGCTCATCCAGGGCAGCGACCTAGCCGAATTGACCCCAGAGATCGGGATCCTCCTACTCTTCTGCGTACTCCTGATACCTATAGGTCTATGGTGTTTCTCCCTCGGTTTCAACCGTGCAAGAAAAGACGGAAGCCTCGCACACTACTAGAGCATCTCCCGACCCAGGACCACCCTTATCACCTTCATCACATCCAGCCACACTCCCCGACAACACAACGGAGTGGTCATCTCACATCCCCTCCTCGCTATGCACATGTCAAAGGGAAAGTCATTGCGGACTCTTGTTGTGGGCTCTGTCAATCGCCTCGCTTACTTCCGGGAATGCCGGTGTGAGGGTGGTCTGTGTCGATGCCTGGGAGAAGATGCTGGAGAGGTTGGTCGAGAAACACGGCGACCTTCTCGGAGAGCAGAGGGTTCTTGTCGTCCTCGGCAACCTTGTCAGACTCCCATTCAAGGCAGGAATTTTCAACTATGCCCACTCTGAAGCCATACCTCTGAGAACCCCAGGTATGGCGATCTGCCGGCACGGGAGATGGTGAGAGCCCTGTGGCAGGGATGCTGCATCACCATGGTGACCGGTGTTGTAGGGAACTCGATCATAGACAAGCTGGTGGGATAGGCAGTCAAAGCCCTCGAGAAGGGGAGGACCCCGAGAGTAGCCCTATCCGACCTCTCTGCATACCTGTCTGAGGAAAGGATGGGCTGGGAGAAGATTCTGTACCAGTACTACTGCCCCAAACCCGCGCAGGTAGAGGATCCATGCAGGGATGTGGTGCTGGAAGTCGCCGACATCAAGGGGATACCGATGTTTCTACACCTCCTATCGGAGCAGACTCTCAGATGCATCGAGAGGAGCCCGACTCTCACAGAACAGATCCTGGACCTGGAGAGAAAGCTCTCAGAAGAGCGATCTATGACCGGGAACGCCGGGAACACCCACGTCACCGCCAGGAAGCAGTGACAGACCCTTCAATTCCTCAGAGCTATCCCCAGAATCATACCAAGTAGACACGGGCAAACCACCCATCAGCGAGCCTACTCCCGGTCAGGATTCATCCTGGCCATGGGGAGAGGGTTTCGAGAAGATGGGTCGGAGATATGCCTCTTCATGTTCGGTGAGGGTAGCCCTGCCGGCATCTTCGAGGAGATGCATCCCCTCGCCCGGCCAGCAGTCGAGAGCCATGGATCCGAGGGCCAGCTGGCGGAGGGCCGGATGACCTGGATGGATCCTCTACGAGAAGAGGGGCTAGGCTCTCGATATCGGTGAAGGGCAGACGCCACCTGGCGATGCCAAGGATAAACCAGATCACCGTGAGCCAGAGAAGCACCGAGATATCTGCACGGGTGGGGGAGAAGACGGGCAGGATAAGCCCCAAACAGCCAGCCACCTATAGCCTTGCTATCCAGAACCACGGGAACCACAGGGCAAGATTCGGGCACACCCTCCACATCCCCCCAGGCATAGAGCCCGGGAAAGAACCCGGCCAAGAATCCGGCCAGGAACCCCGCCAGATCACAGTCAAAGGAGGCGAGGAAGAGACATTCGACATATCTCTCGGCATGGAAGAGGGCTTCGACGTGCCTGCTCTCAGCTTCACCACCGTCCTCGCCACTAGCAGGATCAAGATGGCCAGAGCAGAAAGAGGGATACCCCTCATAGTCTCGGCAGGATTCGAGAAGGGCCAAGAGTAGCCTTGCACGAGGCCCAGCATCTATCCCCATAATGCTCCAGCAGCGGGTTTCGAGACTCATATCCAGAGCCAAGCATGCTGTCCATCTATGCATGCTCGGCACAGTAGTGTTGTCAGTGACTCTGATGGCTGTGTGGCTGGCTACCACGAGATCCCAACCCGATCGCCAGGGAACAGATGATGCTGACTTGTCCCGCTTGGTCGAGGAACTTGGACCAGGCCTCATACTCCTCGAATGGACTATGAATGAACAGCCAGCTGGATTCAGGAATGGTATCTGGCACAGATACGGTTGCCAAGAAGGTCGTGGGACGGTCCTACGCCCACCGTGAAGGTATCATAGCACTCGGCCTGGTAGATTTCCATGACCAGGAAGGAGGCCCCTCTTCTGCTCAGATACCTGTTCCTTCCTCAAACAGATGGGTGACTGTGCAGAGAACTGTCTAGCAGGTGCAGACCAGTCACTCATTCTCAAGGCACCCATGTCCATTATAATCCATTATCACCGGCAGGGGAGAGGTCAGTGATCACCCTCACGGTCCGCGGCATGGAACTCCCTCCGCACTACTGCAACAGACCCCAAACCCGTGACACAGCGTCAAGGTCAATACCGGGCCCAAAAACAGAGCCCACCGAGCAGCCAGAAGGCCTGCTCTCCGGGGCAACACTAGCCAACCCCGCAAATGCGAGATGATCCTCGAGATTTCTCGGCCCGAACGCTCACCTGTGCCTCCTGTGCCCCCTGTGCTCACCTGCAATCGTGGATTACCCAGAGGAGCTTACTGATGGGGGGGTAGAGGCCTTGGTCGCCAGTTGCTAGCTGACTGCGAGCTTGATGTCTTCTGCCCTCAGTGTCTTCCTTCCCGCGTGTCTGGCAAGCTTCCATGCCTTGGAGGCGACCTCTGTTCCATGGTCTTCAAGTACTTGGGCGAGTGCCTGTGCAGCTGAGGCGCTAACCCGACCCGCTCCAGCATTCCTGATAATTCTCTCAACAGGTGCTAGAGGTAGATTAGACATAACTTGCACCCTCTACCAGGGAATAGAACTCCTGTATAAACCTCTTGCCCTCAACCCTATCTTCGGTTCCCGGGTTCTGTGCCGGCGGCTATCGTCGCTGCAGTTGTCTGAGGTATGTGGAGCTGGCCTCGGGTCGGGGATGTATGGCCGATTGGCGATGTTGCCGTGAAGTTGTGGGGTATGAACGGGAACCGTTGTCCAGTCTGCCAGCCCAAATGGCAGGGTTGTGAGCGGGATTGTGGTTTCGCCCGGGTTCTAGGATCGCTGTCGGCTTGTGTTCGGTGTAGCTGGTCTTCGGTCTGAGTACCGGCCTCCGAAAACTTGTAGACATACAGCCCGACGCTCCGGTCACTCTAGGGTTCTGACACCGTTCACCCGTGCCTATCATCTTCCTGCATCCCCCTGGGTTTAGATTGGAGAATCGGTATCATAGTTCCGCTATCTCTCCCCCGAGTAGTTGCTGGAAGGACTGTCGTTCGGAGAAGGGAAGACGGTTCAGGCTTTGGGTCACTGCCCGCATTATCCCAGTCCGTCGCCATGGTCGGGTTTCACTTTTGTGGTGTTCTGTCCTGTGTTTTGGGCCTTAGGTGTCTTAGGGATTGGATCCGTTCTTCCAGTTCCTCGCGGTTGTGATGGAAACCCATGATGGGCCTGAAGGTTTCCAGGTAGGGGTGCTGGTTTTGAGCGATCAACCGGTAACGATCGCTTCTTCGATCGGTGGATTGACCTTGGATGAGTCTGAGCACAGGTGTCATCAGGAGTATGGCTGTGTACCTGACCACGAGTAGTGCTGTTTCGGGATCCGTCCTTTCTAGGGATCTCTCCGCGTTGCTGAGTTCGCTCCGTGCTCCATGGAGACTTCCGCTCAGCCAGTCTGTTCTTCCCAGTTGTGTGATCTCTCTTACCAGTTTTTTTCTCCAACTCTCAAGCCCCTTGATATAGCTCTGGACCTTGTCGCGGTCCGGGTTCTCCAGGTTCTGGACCTGGAGGAATAGGGTGTGGAGGTTGGGTAGGTTGAGGCGTGTCTGTGGTAGAAGGATCTTGGGAGGATGGATCTCTAGCACACCCTGTTCGAGGAGCAGGTACATGTATACCTCTTCTGCTCCCTTCCGTACCTCCAGTTCCGCTTCCTCGAGCCCCCCGTCAACTGTGATATGTTCTGCAAGAGAGAGCGTGTTATCGGCTTTCTCGCGAAGGGATGTGAGGTACTTCTGGGGGATTCTGTATCCCCGGGAATGCTCTTGATAGCTACACAGTTTTCCCGAGGGGTCGTAGAGAATTCTCCCTGACCTGAACACGTTCACAAGGAAGAGGTCGGTGAAGAGCCCTATCTCCCCCTCCCCCCCTCCACAGAACAGCTCTTCCAGAGTCTGTATAGACCAGCTGTTCTCCTCGATTACAGTCCCTCTCTCCTCGGCTCTAACCCTCGAATAGGTCTCCTTGAGATCGCTTCTCACCACAAACAGGTCAAGGTCACTCGAACCAGTCACGCTTCCTCTAGCAAAGCTACCGAAAACCATCACTCCCTCAACACCGATGTCACAACTCAGTGACTGGACTCTCCATCCAAGCAGCTCAGACATCAACCTTAACTTCTCAACGCTCACCGCACCAACCCCCATGACAATGCAGACCCAACTCCATGGACTATGGAACGATTCATCCAAACCTCCTATACTCCCCGTCGGTAGAATAGGGCCATGGCAAGGACAAGAGGATCATCCCCGGATATCGTAGAAGAAGACCAGGATCGCGGGGTGAAAGCTTTTAAACACGGCTACACATTATTCCTAGAAACCTCGGGAACTAGACGTATTCTACTTTGTACCGGCAACCCTCCTCTACGAGGTCCTCCACAGACCTATATCGGTCTCCTCCGTCATTCATGCGGTGACTCCGTTTTCTCCTTCGATCCCGGCGTTCAGCGTTTCACGCGTCTTCTATGGTTTTTTCGAAGCAGACGGCGGGCATGTCTCTAGACTTCACAGTTCCTTTTCTGGTGTATCCGAGGTTTTCGTAGAATCTTAGCAGCTGCCTGTACCTCTGGTAGGCGTCAAGCCGTATGTAGCGGCAGCCTCTTCTCCTGGTCTCTCTCTATCCACTCCATGCACCAGGTGCCGATGCCTCTGCCCTGTAGTTGCGGGAGCACTGCCAACCGGAACACGTAGATGGCTTCTGCCTCAGGGTTCTCCCATTTCGCCATGTAATCGTCAAGGTCGAAGTAGGCGGGTGGCTCGGTGTCCAGGGTGAAGGTCGCAACCATGTTATCCTCTAACCGTGCAGCGTACACCTCTCTTTCCTCCGTATCTCTGCGCAGTAGTCCCAGGGGGTATGGTGGGTCCCAGTACTCTCCCAGATCGAAGTTCTCTTTGAGGTGATCGCTACACCTGGTAATGACCTCGTGGGCTTCCTCAACCCCTGCCCTCCCAACCCTGGCGACTGCGAATCGCATGAACCCCAAAACCGCGTTGCGGTTGATCAATGTTCAGGTCTGCCAAGTCAAAGGAATCCGTATCCACGTGGATGAAGGAATCATGCTTGTGTCGATCTCTGTGTGTTGGGCTTTGTGCTGACTGCGAGGAATGCCTCCTCGATGTCTTCCACTGTCTCTGTTTCGAATCCTGTCTTGGCGAGGGTCTGGAGGTATTGTTCCTTGTCGAGGTATAGGTCGGCGTGCCTCGAGATCTGGACGACTTCATCCATTGTCACTGCCTTGTGCGGTATCTTGCGGCTGATCCGGTTTGTGCACACGAAGTGCCCCCCCGGTTTGAGGACCCGGAGTATCTCTCTCAGCCCGGCCGAGTAGCCGGTGACGTGTACTTCTCCGAATCGGCTATTGACCAGGTCGAAGTATCCTGTTGGGAAGGGAAGAGCCCTGACATCTGCCACAATCGGAATGCAGCGATCGGAGACACCGTACCGATCGAAAGTAGATTCTAGGAGCCGCGTACAGACGTAGTCAATATCCAGGGCGAAGAGCTGGCCATATTCGTTGTATTCCCTGATTAGGGAGGTGGCGAAGAAACCTCCCCCGCAACACACATCCAGCAGCCTCGCAGGCTTCAATTGGGCGACAGCCCCAACCTCTTCTCGGAGAGTCTTACTCCTTCCCCACTGCTCGTCTATCAGCCTTAGATGCCTGTCCACATGGCGTTTCCTCTTCCTGTGGGCTCCTTCCCTGATCATTGCACCATCCACCGGGCTCTCCCAGTGCTTCTCCGGAGGGCGATGCTCTCCCTTGAGATAGGCAGCGAAGACCTCTTTCATCTTGCCGGTGCCGTGCACCCTGGCATACTCCTCCAGCGGGTCGATCATCCTCCTTTTCTGGTCTACGCTCGCCCTGAAGTCACCCATCAGTATCCTGGTGAAGGGATGGGTCCAATCGGCAAGCATTCCGGGTGGGAGGAGTACCGGTATACCGGTCACCACAGGGAACACGTGCCCGTTCTCAGAGCAGACGATCTCGCCCTTCCAGACCCGTTCATCTCTTCTCCTAGTCTGTTCTAGGGACAGTTTGCCGCCGCATACAGGACAGGCCATGCCTGTTACTGCCTCGCTGATCATTCACCAATCCTCCTCTCATACATCCAGGGCAAGGCAAAGGACCTCCCCGTCTACACATCTTCGCGGTCTGATCTGATAAGCAGCTGCATCTCTTTCCAGCTGTGGTTTGCGGTTTCGGCACCTATCTCGCTCCATTCTTCGGGAACACATTTCAGCTCAGAATACCCAACACTATAGGGGCCCTCCGGGGTTGCGAATCGGTCGGTATCCCGGTTTCGAGCCAGCTGTTGTGACTCCGAATACGGTAGCTTTGGATCTGAATTCAGACTTCAAAGAACCTGATCTGGATCATCAGGTAAAAAAGCACCAAACATGTGCCGTTGAAGCCGCTTGCGACCCGCTACCGTCTCTGCCTATTCACAGTTTCCCGGCGTCCAGTTTGTGTCAGGGAGATAAGGGAGATCATTCCAGCCATCAAGGCCATCGGTTCGGGAACGTTGTGGTCGAGCGGCCCTGGGGAGGGCTCACCGACAGGTGCTGGGTGCAGGGTATCCCAGTCGACAGAGATCACCTGCCCGGACCCGACGGGTGAGGAGGAAGCTGCGTGTGGGTCTGCCGCCCACGGCCTGCGACAGACAGCCTGAGATGATCATCGGGGGGATGGATCCCGTGACACGAAGCCCGGGGGGAGGTATTCAGATATCTTTCCGAGGGCTTCAAGGATTACCAGCGTGGCGGAATCCTTGTAGGGTTCTTCTCCCCAGGACCCGTCCTCGTTCTGGTTTCGAAGCATCCAGGGCACAGCTCGCAGAATCCCCAGGGCTGCCACCGGGTGATCATAGCGTGAGAGAAGGTCGAGCATGAAGATCGTGGGATCGGTGAAGTGTCCTCGACCCCGGAAGGCGCCCTGCCGGTCCTGGAATGATACAAGATGCCAGAGATGAACCTCGACCAGCCCCCTCAGGAGCCTGTCCTTGACCTGGCTCAGGGCCCTGACCATGACGGCCCTACATCCTGGCCCGAGCCCTGGCATCGACAAACCGTAGGCCTCCCCGCTATCTGTTGAGAGGTGTGTCTGCCTTCGCAGGTGGAATCTCACACTGGTCTGATCATTCATCAAGATCTTCTCCCTTCCCCCGACCACATTTCGGTAGGCCCTGACAGACTCCTCATCAAACTCAGCCAAACTCTTCCCTGAGGGCTTGATTTCTATCCCGAGCCAGCTTGGGGCAAGCATTGTCTTGATTACGGCTGGCTCATCGACCATGGCCTGGGTCTGCTTGTCCGGACTGATGCCATGCTGCTGGGAGTTGTCACACCACCTGCAGGCTTTCAGCATCCAGAGAGCTGACCTCACCCTTTCTGTCTCTTCCAGGCCGAGCTTCAACAGGGCTTCCAGCACTAGGGCTGTGGTCCAACTTATCCTGGGGCCACAAGGCCAGACTATGAGGTCATCCGCGGCTCTAACCAGCCCCACCTCCAGGGCTTTCCTGTCGTTGAATCTTTCCCTAGGCCCCTTAACGTGCTTCCTCCTCCTCTTGATGACCTCGGCCTGCTCCTTCACCAGATCGTCTGTGGCAAAGAACATCCCCGGGTTGTACCGGGACTCAGGCCTATCCAGCAACCACTGGGCTCCCCTACGGATCTCACGGTCCTCCATTGTCATCCCCAGGTCAGAGAGTTCCCTCAGGTTCCTGGCCGTGATGGTGGCGTATTGTTCCCACGAGCCGTCAGGCAGCTGCCTCCCAAGCCTCTCCTCCCTCAGCTCCACCTTCAGCCTTCCGTCCCCGGGCTCGGCTGTGCCAAGGATCCTTCTGGCCTTCCATGCCTCCAGGGTCCTTCTGCCTGCGAGGAATGCTCCCACATCGTGTCTGAGCTGCAGGTCCCTGTACCTCCTCTTCAGCTTCGGCAGAGCTTCTTCGGGCATCGGGTTGGTGATGGCCTTCCTGATCAGACTGCCAGGGGTCTCCAGATCGACCAGCTCCGCTACCTCGTCATCGTCGCCTTCCTCCTCGACGATCTGGAACCTCTTGACAGCCAGGCCCCCCTCCCTCTCTATCAGGGCGACCATGGAGCCCTCGCCCAGCGCCAACATCTCATAGAAGTTCCCTGGCAGACGAATCCGGTTCCGGTCATCAATAGCTATCTCCACTCCCTCACCGGAGCTGCTGAGGATGACCTCGTCCCTGACCAGGCGGATGTGTAGTGGGGCTTTCCGATCCCCTATGCCGAGGTAGTTCCTGGCTGCCTGCTTCAGCCAGATGCTCTGGTCCTGATCGACAGGCAGTATGGCGACAACCTGAGGAATGGGGCCGACCAGACAGAACCCAAGGAAGGCATCAATCCTCTTCTTCCTGCTTCTCACCGTGGATGGTGAGAGCCTATTTCTCATTCCTGCATCGAGGACCTTCAGGTCCTTTGGTGTAATGTCCTTGGGCTTCTTGTTGAGGGAGGCGAGTTCCTGTACGGCGCAGCGGTACTGATTGACGGTTTCCTCCTTGAGGCCATGCTCGGTGAGAAGGTGTTCCTCGAATCTCGAGAAATCCTCCTTCAAGACGCCCATACCTTTGGTCACCGTTGTCCTGGAAGTCATGCCTCCCCGCCTCGTGTTTTCTGAGCAGCCTTACCGCGACTTGACCCAACATTGCTGCCATTCTGGATGGGTATTAGATGAGTTCTATTCTTCCTAGAGCACTTATCACTGAGAGTGTTGAGGTGTCTTTGTCTTCTTCCGTGTCTCCCCATGACCCGTCCTCGTTCTGATTGTTGATGATCCATGGTATTGTTCTCATTATCACTATTCTTGACACTGGGTGGTCATATCTTGCGAAGAGATCGATGTACCCGGCTTGGGAGTGGCGGAAGTATTTCTCGGGATATCTCCCTGTGAATCTTCCATCTGCTGATTGCTGTCGCCCGGCAAATCTCCATAGATGGGCTTCTGCCAGTCTCCTCATCTTCTCGTCTTTGACCTGGCTCAGGGCTCTTGTGGTTATCAGTTCGCATCCTTGGAGATGGCTGGGCATTCTCAGAGGGTATTCGTCAACCTCTCCTACTGTTTCATGGGCTGCTCTGGGCATTTTCTCCCCTCGTCTATGCACCAGATCTGTTTCGAGCTCTTTTGCACTGTTTATTCCGCCGTATCTGTACTGATCTGTATTGTCTGTCTCGATTCTCTCTATCTCTTCCATCGAGCAGGGCTCTCTTTTCAAATCGGT
>Ga0180432_10002820_pt1 | contig 25699 bp, 22 predicted proteins | sample SS_ome_10_FD_132414 | JGI IMG/M metagenome (GOLD analysis project Ga0180432, IMG submission 132414) | Hypersaline lake sediment archaeal communities from the Salton Sea, California, USA - SS_1_MS_2 metaG | ecosystem: Environmental > Aquatic > Non-marine Saline and Alkaline > Hypersaline >... | reverse complement strand
TGCTCATTCGACGGCGCCGGACCGCCGGGTTCGACCGGGGATCGGAAGGAGATGCCGGGGGTGGCTAACATAATGCGCAATCGCAAACTGGGAGTGCTCTTTCTCTGGCTGGTCTGCGGAGCGGTGATCGGGAGTCTGCTGGGACAGCTTCTCGGTCTCATTCTGCCGCCCGGAGTCGTGAAGGATTTCTTTCTTGCCGGTACTGACCTCGGTTTCGGACCGACCACGATCGACCTGGCGGTGCTGACCTTTACTCTCGGATTCACTCTCACTATCAATGTCATGGGAGTTCTTGGTATTCTTTTCGCAGCCTATTATTTCAGGTGGTTCCGCTGACAGACGGGATCGCGGACAGGGAACCGTCGGGTGCGCAAGAAATCCGGCGGTTCAGGGAGGAGCGACATGGGGGGCATAGGTTCCCAGGAACTGCTGATCATCATTCTCATCGGCCTGATATTCTTCGGTGCCAAGCGCTTGCCTGAGATCGCCCGGGGTATCGGAAAGGGGATGTCGGAGTTCAAGAAAGCGGCCCGCGATATCCAGACCGAGATCAACCGCGAAGTGGACTTCGCCGGGAAGCTGCTCGATGATTCTCCACCTCAACCGCCGGCCTCGCCTGAAATGACCGATCCCGCCTGGGAGAGCCCCTATCCGGGTGAACCGACACCGCCCGCGGCCGGTGAACCGACACCCACTGCGGCCGATGAACCGACACCGCCCGCGGCGGGTGAACCGTCACCACCTGAGGTTGGTGAACCGACGTCGACGGCGACCGGTGCCCGGGAGCCGGAGACCGGTAACCGGTTAGACGACGGACCGGAAGGAGAGCCGGAAGCGGACCGGGCATGACCGGTACGTCCCGGATCGATCTCCCGCGGCCCGGGCTCGAAGAGACAGGTGACGCAATTTCCCGGGGCGAGCGTACCGCCGGGGACAACTGCGAGGACAGCCTCGAACGCATTGCATCGTACGATTCCCAACTCAATGCCTTCATCACGGTTGCCGCCGGGAGCGCCCGGTCGGCCGCCGCAGACATCGACGCCCGGCCGGCCCTGGATCGCGGGAGCCTGCCCCTGGCCGGAGTTTGTCTCGGGATCAAAGACAATCTGGTTGGCTCGCTCGGGGAGGTGCCGACGACGGCCGGGTCGCGGATTCTGAGCACCTGGATCCCGCCGGCCGGGTATGAAGCAACCTGTGTCGAGCGCCTGCACCGGGCCGGGGCGGTCATTATCGGCAAGACCAACTGTGATGAGTTCGGGATGGGCTCGAGCGGGGAGTACAGCGCTTTCGGTGCCACCCGCAATCCCCGCGACCTGGGTCGCGTGCCGGGGGGGTCGAGCAGCGGCAGTGCGGCGGCGGTCGCGGCCGGGCTCGTCGACGCGGCTCTGGGCACCGATACCGGCGGCTCGATCCGCCAACCGGCCGCTCTGACCGGAACGGTCGGGCTCAAACCCACCTGGGGGCGCGTCAGTCGCTGGGGTCTGGTGGCCTATGCCTCGAGTTTCGATTCGATCGGACCGATTACCCGGACCGTGCGCGGGGCCGCCCTCCTGCTCGGAGTGATCGCGGGTCAGGACACGCGCGATGCGACGTCTTCCTCTCAACCCGTTCCCGATTATCTGGCCGATATCGAAGCGGATGTCGAGGGATTCGTCGTCGCCCGGCTGTCGGCCGGGAACGGAACGGCGATTCAGCCCGCGATCTCGGCCGGTGTGCAGCAGGCTGCCGATCTGCTTGCCGGGGCCGGGGCCCGGGTCGAACACCGTCCGGATCCGGTGCCGCACGAGGCGATTGCCGCCTACTATCTGATCGCAACCTCAGAAGCGGCCAGTAATCTGGCCCGATACGACGGTCTGCGCTATGGCTCCGCGGTCCGTCTCGAAAGCAGCCTGACCGAGCGCGTGGCCGCCACCCGCGGAACCGGCTTCGGTCCCGAAGTCAGGCGGCGGATCGTTCTGGGGACTTTCGCCCTTTCGCGGGGCTATGCCGAACAGTACTACCGGCGTGCGGTCCGGTTGCGGGCGCGGGTGGGGGCGGCCTGGTCCGAGCTCTTCGAGAGTGCCGATCTGGTCCTGATGCCGACCACTCCCACCACCACCTGGCCCCTGGGCGAAAAGCTGTCCGATCCGGTGGCGATGTACCTCAGCGATCGGTTTACGATCCCCGTCAATCTGGCCGGACTGCCGGCCATTTCGGTGCCGATCGGAGAAGATGAGAACGGTCTGCCGGTGGGGGTTCAGCTGGTGGCGCCGCCCTTCGCCGAGAAACGGTTGTTGAGAGCGGCCCGGGCGATCGAGCGGGGGTGTGCGTGAAACAGAAGAGAACGAGAATCGGGAGCGTACGTGTATCGGGAGCGTACGTGTATCGGGAGCGTCTGTGAGTCGGGAGTGCACGTGAAGCCGAAGCGCGACACAGATCCGTTCGAACCGGTCATCGGGCTGGAGATTCACGTCCAGCTGGCCACCGTTTCGAAGATGTTCTGCGCCTGCGCGGCCGGTTTCGGTGACCCGCCGAACAGCCGGGTCTGCCCGGTCTGCCTCGGTTTGCCGGGTGCTCTGCCGGTACCCAACGCCGCCGCGGTCGAGCAGGGCATCCGGATCGCACTGGCGCTGGACTGCAGCGTTGCTCCCGTGTCGCGGTTCGCACGCAAGAATTACTTCTACCCCGATCTGCCCAAGGGGTACCAGATCACCCAGTACACAGAACCTCTGGCCGTCGGCGGTCGTTTCACTCTGCCCGCCGCCGGGGAACGGCGATCCGAAGAGACCGGGCCGAAAATGGGTGACGAACGGGAAATCGGAATCGTTCGGGTTCACCTCGAAGAGGATGCCGCTCGCAGTCTGCACGACTCTGCCCGCCATCGGGACGACGCCGCCGGGCAGGGAAGAACCCGGCTCGACTTCAATCGCAGCGGGGTGCCGCTGGCCGAGATCGTCACCGCCCCCGACATCCGCTCTCCCGACGAAGCCGAGCGTTTTCTGCGCGAACTGCACCGCCTGCTGCTTTTTCTCGGGGTAACCCGGGGCGGACTGGAAGAGGGCGCCCTGCGCTGCGATGCCAATGTCTCGCTCCGGCCCGTGACCGGCGACAGCAGTCAGGAACAAGGCGCGAAACGGGGCAGTGAAGGGGATGGTGGTGGGGACAGGGAAACAGGTGGGGAAAGAACCGAGTTGAAAAACCTCAATTCCTTCGCCGGGGTGCGCCGGGCGCTCGAGTATGAAATCGAACGGCAGCGCAGCTGCCTGGCAACCGGCGGTCGGATCGAACCGGCCACCCTGTTCTGGGATGAAAACCGGCGTGAGGCTATCCCGATGCGGGGCAAGGAAACGAGTGCCGATTACCGTTATTTTCCCGAACCGGATCTGCCTCCCCTGCACCTCGAACCGGCGCTGATCGCCGATCTGGCGGCGGCTCTGCCCGAACTCCCCCTGGCCCGGCAGAAACGTTATACGGGGCTGGGACTCGACCGCCGGACCGCCCATCTTCTGACCGCCGAGCCGGCTGTCGCCGGGTTTTTCGAAGACCTGCTTGCAGTGGGGCTCGGACCGGTCGAAGCCGCGGGATGGATGACAGGCGAGGTCCTGAGGTGGTTGAATGAAAGCGGCGGGGAACTGGCCGATCTGCCGATCGAACCCGGTCAGATCCGGGAGGTGCAGGACCGGCTGGACGCCGGGGTGATCAACCGGGCCGGAGCCCGGACTCTTTTCAGACGGCTCTGTGACGGGTCGGGCGGGATCGAAGCCCTCATCGACGAACTGGAGCTGCGTCGGATCGACGATGACGAAACCCTGCGCCGGACGGCCCGGGAGGTGCTCGAAGCCCATCCCGACGAAACCGCCGCCTGGATTGCCGGACGGGACGAACTGACCGCTTTCTTCATGGGGCGGATCATGGACCGGACCGGCGGTCGGGCCGAACCGCACCGAGCCCGCGAGATCCTGGCCGATATCCGGGCCGGAGGAAGCAAGTGATGCGCACCATATGCCTGACAGGCGGGATCGCGAGCGGCAAATCGCTGGCAGCCGCGGTCTTCGAGAACCTGGGGGCCCGAGTTGTCAGGGCCGACGATCTGGCCCGCGAACTGATGACCGCTCCCGACCTCAGGGATGCCCTGACTCAAGCGCTGGGCACCTCGTACTACACCGCCGACGGCGAGCTCGACCGGGCTGCCCTGGCCGAGCGGCTTTTCTCCGATTCTGAAGCCCGCCAGGCCGTCAATGCCCTGGTGCATCCCCGGGTGTACGAGGCGATCAACCGGCAGGCTGCTTCCGCCGGCCCGACGTACGCCTGTTTCGTCGTCGAGACCGCTCTGGCGGTCGAGACCGGCTATGCCGACCGCTTCGAGATCGTTATAGTAGTCACCGCTCCCCGTGATGAGAGAGTGCGTCGGCTCATCGACCAGACAGGACTGACTGCCGCACAAGCCGAAACCCGGTTGGCGGCCCAGCTGCCGCAGTCCGTCCTTGTCGAGCGGGCCGACTATGTGATCGACAACGCCGGCACGATCGCCGAACTTGAGGATCGTGCCGCCGAACTTTACCGGGAAGTGTGCGCTCATGGATGAGAACGATCGAAACCGCCGCCTGAGGGAGATGAAGGAACGCGCCCGGGAGGGCGGGGGAGCCGAACGGATCGCCAAGCAGCACGAAAAGGGCAAGCTCACCGCCCGCGAGCGGCTCGATCTGCTGCTGGATCCCGGCACCTTCGTCGAGCAGGACATGTTCGTGACCCACCGCTCGACCGCCTTCGGCATGGAGGAACAGAAGATCCCCGGTGACGGGGTGGTCACCGGCTACGGGCGGATCGACGGGCGGCTCGTTTTCGTTTTCAGCCAGGATTTCACCGTCTTCGGCGGTTCTCTTTCCGAAGCCCACGCCGAAAAAATCTGCAAGCTGATGGACCAGGCCATGAAGGTCGGGGTGCCGGTGATCGGGCTCAACGACTCGGGCGGCGCCCGGATTCAGGAAGGCGTGGTGAGCCTGGGCGGATATGCCGATATCTTTCTGCGCAACACCCTGGCCAGCGGGGTCGTGCCCCAGATCAGCGTGGTGATGGGGCCATGCGCCGGCGGAGCGGTCTACAGCCCGGCCATCACCGATTTCATCGTCATGGTCCGCAATACCTCCTACATGTTCGTGACCGGCCCCAACGTGGTCAAAACGGTCACCCACGAGGACGTCACTTTCGAACACCTGGGCGGTGCCGATACGCACGCCACCACCTCGGGTGTGGCTCAGTTCGCGAGCGACACCGAGGTCGAGGCGCTCGAGACGGTCCGGACCCTGGTTGGTTATATCCCCTCCAACAACCGGGAGGATCCTCCCCGGGGACCCACTGAGGATCCCGCCGACCGCGCCGACGTCGAACTCGACACGCTGGTGCCCGAGAATCCCAACAAGCCCTACGACATGCACGAGGTGATCCGGCGGACCGCGGATCACGGCGAATTCCTCGAGGTCCACCGCGATTACGGCCGCAACATCATCGTCGGCTTCGCCCGTTTCGGTTCGCGCCCGGTCGGGATCGTCGCCAACCAGCCGGCTGAACTGGCCGGAGTGCTCGATATCGCCGCCTCGCTCAAGGGAGCCCGCTTCATCCGTTTCTGCGATGCCTTCAACATTCCCCTGGTGACCTTCGAGGACGTTCCCGGCTTCCTGCCCGGCACCGAACAGGAGCACGGCGGTATCATCAAGCACGGCGCCAAACTGCTCTATGCCTACTGCGAGGCCACCGTGCCGAAGATCACGATCATTACCCGCAAGGCCTACGGCGGGGCGTACGATGTGATGAACTCCAAGCACATCCGCGGCGATGTGAATCTGGCCTGGCCCACCGCTGAAATCGCTGTCATGGGCCCGAAGGGAGCGGTGGAGATCATCTTCCGCAAGGAGATCGCAGAGGACGAAGACCCCGAGGCGGCCACCGAGCAGAAAGTGGATGAATACCGCGAGACCTTCGCCAATCCCTATATCGCCGCCCAGCGCGGCTACCTGGACGACATCATCGAACCGCGCACCACCCGACGCCGGATCATCGAATCGCTTATCATGCTCGACACCAAAGTCGACGCCAATCCCGCCAAAAAGCACGGGAACATCCCCCTCTGACAGGAGATCCTCCAGTGACCAGCCCCCGCGCTCGCCTGCCCTTCGCTCTGCACCCGCCCGCCCATCCGCCGCTTGACAGACGCCTGTTCTCCCGTCTCCCGTTCTCCCGGCGCCAGCTCGACCGACGCCCGTTCTCCCGGCGGCCGCTGCTCACCCTGTCCGCTTTCGCTCTCTGTCTCGCCCTCGGTCTGCCGGATGCGGCCTCTGCCCAGCCTGTCGTCCAGACCGGAGATCTGCCCCTGACCGTGGCCGAGGCCTCGGATTTCACCCGCACCGCCACCTACGACGACGTCGTGGCCTGGCTCGGCACCCTGCAGTCGCTGGGGGCCGAGTTCACCGTGATGTGGCAGGGTGAGACGACCGAGGGACGGCCGATGCCCCTGGTGATCGTCTCGCGTCCCCTGATCACCGATCCGGCCGAGGCCCACGCCTCCGGCAAACCGATCCTCTTCCTGCAGGCCAACATCCACGCCGGCGAGGTCGAGGGCAAAGACGCCATGCTGATGTTCCTGCGCGATGTCACCCTGGGGGCCGAACGGGCCCTGCTCGACGACGTCATCCTGCTCATCGATCCCATCCACAACCCCGACGGGAACGAGAAATGGGCTCCGGTGGCCCGCAACCGGCGCGGCCAGGACGGTCCCGAAGAGGTCGGTATCCGCTACAACGGCATGGGGCTGGACCTGAACCGCGATTACGTCAAGGCGGGTGCGCCGGAAACGCGGAACACGATGAACGCCGTTCTCAATGTCTGGCACCCCCACCTGTTCGTGGACATGCACACCACCAACGGCTCGCGGCATGGCTACGACCTGACGTATGCCGCCCCGATGACCCCGACCGCTCCCCCCCAACCGGTGGCCTGGACCAACGAGGTGCTGCTGCCCGAGATCAGGCGGCGGACGGCCGAGCGCGGTCACCCCATGTTCGATTACGGCAACCACGACCGGGGCAATCCCCCGACCAGCTGGAGAACCTTCGGCTGGCAGCCGCGCTATGCGTCGAATTACATGGGCATACGCGGCATGATCAGCATCCTGAGCGAAGCCGTGTCCTACCGACCCTTCCGCACCCGCCTGAGCGCTACCTACTGGCTGGTGCGCGAGATCACCGATTATATGGGCCAACACGCCGCCGAGGTCCTGGCCCTGTTGCGCGAGAGCGAGCGGCAGGTCGTGGCCTGGGGCACCGATCCCGCTTCGGCCCCCGAACTGGGAGTGGACTTCGAACTGCGCAGCCGGGGGCGGGAGATGGTCACCTACGAGGTCATGACCCCGCCCGAAGATCCGAGCGATCGCCGGGCTCGGGGCACCTACACCGGCGAGATCCGTGAAGCCGAGATGGAGGTCATGACGGTTTTCGAACCTGTCGGAACCAGACCCTTCCCGGCCGGCTATGTCATCCCGGTGGCCTTCCCCGAGGCGATCGAACTGCTGCGGCTGCACGGTATCAGAGTGGAACAGTTCCTTGCGCCGTGGGAGGGGGAGGTTGGTGTTTTCCGCATTGAGACTCTGACCGTGCAGGAACGTCCCTACCAGGGACACCGGATGGTGTTGCTGGAGGGGGAGTACCGGACCGAGACCCGGGGAGTCAACGCCGGCGATTACTGGGTCAGTACCGCCCAGCCGCTCGGGGCCCTGGTCTTCACCCTGCTCGAACCTGAGATCGACGACAGCCTGTTCACCTGGAACCTCTTCGATCGCAGTCTTTCGGAGGGACGCGATTCGCCGGTCCTCAAGCTGATGCAAGTCCCCGCAGCGGCCCGTACCGGTCTGCCCGGACCTGGTGAGTCGCGTTAGAGGTGCCTCAGGTTCCCGGGTTCGCAAAATCGGATGCGGCGCAACCCGGGACCGAAGCGAGATAAAGAGAGAACGCGGCCGCGGCGTTGCCTGAGAGGGTATGCGCCGGAGAGCCCGAAACGTCATAGAGGGAGCACTTCATGAAGAACCTCGCCGAAATCCCTGAGCGACTGCTGATGGGCCCGGGCCCGAGCAATGTCAGCCCGGCTGTGCTCGACGCCCTGTCCCGGCCCACCATCGGTCACCTCGACCCCGAATTCCTGGCCGTCATGGACAGTCTGCAGGAGATGCTGCGCGAAGTACTGCAGACCGGCAATCCCTTCACCATCGCCGTCTCGGGCACCGGGAGCGCGGCCATGGAAGCCGCGGTCGACAACCTGGTCGAACCGGGGGACCGGGTCGTGGTCGGCGTCAACGGCGTTTTCGGAACCCGGCTGGTGGAGATGGCCCGGCGGGCCGGAGCCGAGGTCGAACCGATCGAAATCGAATGGGGCCGGCCGATCCCCCTCGAGGCGGTCGAGACGGCCCTGCAGGCTGCGCCGACCGCCCTGGTAATGGTCGTGCACGGTGAGACCTCGACCGGGGTGCAGCAGCCCCTCGAAGGGCTGGGAGCGCTGTGCCGCGAGAACGGTGCCTTGCTGCTGATCGACTGTGTCACCAGTCTGGGCGGCGTGCCGGTCGCGCTGGACGACTGGCAGGTGGATGCCTGTTACTCGGGAACCCAGAAGTGCCTCTCGGTTCCCCCCGGACTGGCGCCCCTGAGCTTCTCGGACCGCGCTCGCGAAAAGCTGGCCGGACGCAGCGCGCCGGTCTCGTCGTGGTATCTCGACATGAGTCTGGTGGCTGACTACTGGAGCGCCGACCGCCGCTACCATCACACCGCCCCGATCAACATGGTCTACGCCCTGCACGAGGGCCTGCACAGTGTGCTGGCCGAGGGGCTGGAGAACCGCTGGGAGAGGCACCGGCGCCACGCCGCTGCGGTCCAGGCCGGTCTGCAGGCGCTCGGCTGGGAGCTCTTCGTCGAAGAGGCCTGGCGGCTGGCGCCGCTCACGACCGTGATCCCCGCTCAGGGAATCGACGAAAAAGACCTGCGCCGCCGCCTGCTCGAGGAGTTCGGAATCGAGATCGGGGGTGGTCTGGGCCCGCTGGCCGGGAAGGTCGTCCGGGTCGGCCTGATGGGTGAATCGAGCCGACCGGAGAACGTCCTGCGGTTCCTCGAGGCGGTCGAGACCGTCACCGGAGCGCCGGCGGGTGAAGCCACCGGAGCGGCCGAGTCCGTTCTGCAGAGCTGAGAGCGAGAGACTCGTGTCGCGCAAGCCCCTGTTTTCGAAAGTCCTGGTCGCCAACCGGGGCGAGATAGCCATCCGGATCTTCCGGACCTGTCATGAGATCGGTATCGATACGGTGGCGGTCTACAGCGATGCCGACGCCCTGGCGCCGCATCGGGCCGAGGCGCGCCAGGCCTTCCGGATCGGTCCGGCCCCGGCAGGCGAGTCCTATCTGGCGGTCGACCGCATTCTCGAAGCCGCCGCGCAGAGCGGGGCCGAGGCGATCCACCCCGGGTACGGCTTTCTGGCCGAAAACGCCGATTTCGCCGAGGCCGTACAGACGGCAGGACTGGTCTGGATCGGTCCGCCCCCAGAGGCCATGCGCCTGCTCGGAGATAAGACGGCGGCCCGCAAGATGGCCGCCGACCAGGCGGTACCGGTGGTCCCCGGCACTCCCGGGCCGGTCCGCGGGATCGACGAGGCCCGCCCCGCGGCTGCCGGAATAGGTTATCCGGTTCTGCTCAAGGCCGCCGCCGGCGGGGGGGGCAAGGGCATGCGGGTGGTCGAAGCCGAGGAGGACCTGGAGAAGGCGCTGAAAATGGCGGGCAGCGAGGCCCGGTCGGCCTTCGGTGACGATGCGGTCTACATCGAAAAGTACCTGGAACGGCCCCGGCACGTCGAGGTGCAGATCATGGCCGACGCTCATGGTACATGCGTCTGGCTCGGCGAGCGGGAGTGCAGCGTGCAACGACGCCATCAGAAGATCATCGAGGAATCTCCCAGCCCGGTTCTGACGCCGCAGATACGACGCGAGATGGGTGAGGCTGCCGTTCGGCTGGCCTCCGCCGCCGGATACCGGGGGGCGGGGACGGTGGAGTATCTGCTCGAGGGTGACAGTTTCTACTTTCTCGAGGTCAACGCTCGTCTGCAGGTGGAACATCCGGTCACAGAAATGGTCACCGGCCGCGATCTGGTGCACGATCAGCTCCTGATCGCCGCCGGCCAATCTCTCGGATATGACCAGGAGGACATCCAACCCACGGGTCATGCCATCGAAGTGCGCCTGTACGCCGAGGATCCCGATAACAATTTCTATCCCGCCCCGGGAATCATCACCGCTGTCGATCCGGCCTCGGGGCCCGGTATCCGGCATGACAGCGGCGTGGGCACCGGGAGCGAGGTGACCCTGCATTACGATCCCCTGATCGCCAAGCTGATCGCCTGGGCTCCCGACCGATCGCGGGCGATCAGACGCCTGCGCCGGGCCCTGACCGAATACCAGATCGCCGGAGTGACGACGATCCTGCCCTTCCTGCGCGAGATCCTGCTGTACGAACCGTTCGAATCGGGGCGCTATGACACGACCATCGTCCCCCGGATGATGGAGGAGCGCCGGCGCCAGATCGCCGAAAAAGCTCTTTCGGGACCCGCCGCCGAAGAGGATCACTACGCCTTTGTGGCGGCGGTGGCAACGGCCCTGTTTCACGTCGGCCGCAGCGGCGGTTTTCTGGGCGATGACGGCGGATCGGGCCCGGCGCCGCCGGCCGCGTCGGCCTGGAAAGAGCAGGGGAGGAGGCTCGAGTCATGGCGGAGGTAATCTGGGCCGTCAGTCTCGGGGGACAGGTCTTCGAGCTCGAACTGCATTCCACCGCCCGGGAGGGCGTCTGGGACCTGGAACTGTCCGGGACCGGAGCCGGTTCGGGCCGCACCCCGGTCTCCCTGCGGCACGTGCACGGCAGCAAGTATCTGATCAGCCTCGGTAACAGAACTGCACCGATTTTCCTCAATCGGTGCGATGAAGGGTATCACACCGTTCTCTATGGGCACGATTTCACCGCCGCGGTCGAGGAAGCCCGGCTTTTCAACCTGAAGCAGGAAATGGCCGCTCGCAAAGGCACCGACGGTCCGGTTGAGGTCACCGCCCCCATGCCGGGGCTCGTGCTGACGGTCGAGGTGGCTGTCGACGACCGGGTCGAGGAAGGCGACGGACTGCTGGTGGTGGAATCGATGAAGATGGAGAACGAGGTCAGGTCGCCGTCCGCCGGAATCGTGAAAGCCATTGCGGTCGAACAAGGCCAGACGGTGGACAGGGGCGCCGTGATGATGAAAATCGTTCCCGCCGAGGATAGCTGAGACCTGCGCTCCGGACTTGCGCCGATTCGTTTAGCCTTCTAACTTTATTTAACTCGCCCGGATTGCTGACCCGACCGGGACTCTCCGATCTGAACGGAGACGATTGGCCGGCGGGTCGGGGATCTCCGCCAGCATGTACGAACCGATTTGAGGTTTCGTTCACCCTAAACCCGGAGATCCTCGGAGTGCAGCCGTCGGCCGGTGTCTGGACCGGCCGGGGACTGTGCCGAGCATCGGGGAGGAGTGTTTCGAAAAGGGAGGCCCCGACCGGTGGAAACCGGAGCCTGGACCGACCGGATCGAGGCGCATATCGCCAATGCCCTCGCTCTGGAAGATGACATCGAAGTTGTAGAAACGATCCTGCCGGCCAAAGCGGCCGGCGGCCGGATCGCGATCTACATCTATCGGACCGACGGGGTCCGGGTGGAAGACTGCGCCCGTATCAATCGGCGCCTTTCACGCGATTTCGAACACGATCCCGAACTCGCCGGGCGATTCGCGATCGAAGTCTCCTCGCCGGGGCTCGATCGCAAACTCACCACCCGCCGCGACTTCGAACGCGCGGTCGGTGAACTCCTGCGTCTGGTGATAGCCGGCGAGGAGGAAGATACGACCATACGTCACGGGATCCTGACCGACGTCGGGGACGATTACCTGCTGCTCGATCCGAGCCCCGAAGATGGGCACGGAAAGGGCGCCGGTGTTTCCCGGGAGCCGTTCCGGATTCCCCTGGAGACCGTTCGGGAGGGGACGATCGAGATCGTTCTGTAGCGACGTCCCCGACCGGCTGGAGGATGCATGGCAGAGGATATTAATTACGAAATTATCGAGGCCCTGAGCCAGATCGCCCGGGAGCGCAACCTGAAGCGGGAGATCGTTTTCGAGAGCCTCGAGATCGGGTTGCTGACGGCCGCCAAGCGGGCGCTGGGCACCCTCGATCCCGTCGACATCGACGTGGACAAGGAAACGGGTGCGATCTCGATCGGCATCGTGAAGGAAGTCGTTGAGACCGAAGACGAGATCGTCGAACCCCTCCTGCAGATATCGCTCGAGAAAGCCCGCGAACTCGATCCCGAGACAGAGGTGGGATGGCACACCTACGTGGACGTGCCGGTAACCGCATTCGGGCGAACCGCCATCCAGGCGGCCAAACAGGTTCTGCAGCAGCGCATCCGCGAAGCCGAGCGCGACAAGATCTTCGAGGAATACCTCGATCGCGAGGGGGAGATCATCACCGGCAGCGTGCAGCAGGTCACCCGGGGAACCCTGCTGGTCAACATCGGCCGGGTCGAGGCGATCCTGCCCTATCGCGAGCAGATCAGGCGCGAGAGGTTCCGGCAGGGCGACACCATCAAGGCCCTGGTCAAGGAAGTTTCGATGAGTGCCAAGGGGCCCTCGATCATCTTGAGCCGGGCCGACGAGGTGTTCGTCCGCAAGCTTTTCGCCATCGAGGTGCCCGAGATCTACGAGGGAATCGTGGAGATCAAGAAGATCGCCCGCAGCCCCGGCGAGCGCTGCAAGGTGGCCGTGCGCAGTCACGATCTGCGGGTCGATGCGGTCGGGGCGTGCGTGGGCATGAAGGGCTCGCGCGTGCAGAGCATCGTACGCGAGCTCAATAACGAGCGCATCGATATCGTCCCCTGGTCCCCCGATGTGACCTTCTTCGTGACCAAAGCGATCGGTCCGGCGAAGGTCCAGCGGGTGTTGATCGATGAAGAGAGGCGGGAGCTGACCCTGATCATGCCCGAGGACCAGATAGCATTGGCTCTCGGACCGGGGGGCACCAACGCCCGTCTGGCCGGCGAACTGACCGGATACAACATCGATGTGGTCTCGGAATCCGATTACGACCGGGCTCTCAAGGAGGTCGAAGGGGTATACCAGAGGGTTACCGAACTCGATCTCACCGAGCATCAGATCGACATGCTGCGCGGCGGCGGAGTGGAATACGTCCAGGATCTGGCGAACTTCACCCCCGAGGAGATCCAGAACATCCCCGGTATGGGGCCAGCCACATTCGAGAGCGTCATTGACGCCTACGAAAAACACACCGGGACCGCCTACGTTCCTCCCGAGCGTGAGACCGAAGCTGATGAGCAGGACGAGACCGCCGACCAGATCCCGACGCCCGAACCGGCAGCAGTGCCGGCCGACGGTCTGGATGAGAGTCGCTGGTTGATTGATACCGAACTGCTCAAGAGTGTCGAAGAAGCCGAGCGGGCCGAAGTGGAGGACGTGCCCGAAGCACCCGAAGCGGAAGACGCGCCCGAGGCTCCCGCAGCGGTCGCGGAGCCCGAAGCTGTTCCGGAAGAGGGAGAGGGCGAGGAACTCGAAGCACCCGAAGCGGAAGACGCGCCCGAGGCTCCCGCAGCGGTCGCGGAGCCCGTCGTTCCCGAACCGGTACTCGATCCCGAGGTGACCGACGAGGCGGAACGCGAGGCGTGAGCGGTGAGGGCGGAGCAGATCTGTACGGTTATCTCGGACTTGCCCGGAAGGGCGGCAACCTGGTATGGGGGCGCGATGCGGTCCGTGATGCAGTCAGGAGCGGTCGGGCGGCGCTCATCGTCCTGAGCGCCGATGCCGGAACAGCCCTGGTCAGGAGCATGACCGGTTCCGGGCGGGCGGCGGAGGTACCGCTGCTCGTCTACGGAACCAAAGAAGAGATGGGAAGAGCCCTCGGTCGGCACGAGACGGCGGTCGTCGCCGTGACCGACCCGGGACTTGCGGAAGCGGTTCGGAGATCAGCCGGGACCGCACCTCGCAAACGGAGGAACGTTTGACCAAGCAGAACCGCGTATACGAGCTGGCGAGACAGTACAAAATCTCGAGCCAGGCCATGATAGATGTCCTGCGCAATCTGGACTTCGAGATCAAGAGCCACATGAGCCCTGTCAACGAGGACATGCTCGAAGCTGTGGAGAATTATTTCGAAGGCCAGCGGGCCGAGGCCAAGGCTGAAGAGGCCCGCAAGCAGGAGGTGGCCGAAAAGGCGAAAGCCATCAAAGAAGCCGGGAAGGTAGCGGCCAAGGCCAAAAAGGAATCCGAGGCCGCCGCTGCCGAAGTTGCGGAAGAGGGTGAAAAGCACCCCCGGGTTCGAGCCGCGGATGACAAAGTCAAACTGGCCGAGAAGCTCACCCGGGCGCGTAGCGAAGAGGAGCGGCTGCGTCGTCAGGCCGAAGAAACCAAGCGGAAAGCAGAGGAGAAGCTCGCCGCACCGGTCGAGGAAAAGGGCGAGGAAGAGGAAGCGGTAGAGGTCGCCGAGAAAGAGCCCGAAGCTGTGCCGGTCGAGGCTGCAGAGCAACCAGAAGAAGCCGCGGCTCCCGTCGCCGAAGAGGCTGAAGAGATCACCGAAGCCGCCGAGGCCGTGTCCGGGGAAGAAGCCGTCGGGGAGGCGGAAGAGGTCGAGGCCGAGGTTGAAGCTGAAGCCGAAGTAGCAGAAGGAGAAGAGGCCTTGACTGCCGGGCGTTTGACCGGGGCCAGCCTGCGCGAACGGATCAGGCAGAGCAAGGAAGCCCGCGAGACCGAGGGCACGGGGCCGCGTATCATCGAGAAGCGGGCTCCACAGGTCAAACAGCGTCGTTCGGCCGCCCGTCCCGCAGCCGAGATTCAACCCCAGCGAAAAAAGAAGAAAAAGCGCAAGAAGGGCCGTCGCGAGGTCGACCAGGAAGAAGTCCGCTCGACCATCAAGGAAACCCTGGCGGATATCCGCAGCGGCCGCTCCCGGCCGGCCAAGAAACGCCGCCGCGAGTCGGGCGAGGCAGAGGTGGTCGAGGGCGAAGAGGAGCGGATGGTCATCCAGGTGACCGAATTCGCTTCGGTCTCCGAACTCGCCTCGCAGATGGATGTGGGAGCCAACGATATCATCGCCGCCTGTTTCCGGCTCGGTCTGATGGTGACGATCAACCAGCGGCTCGACATGGAGACGATAGAGTTCATCGCCGACGAGTTCGGGTATGAGGTCGAGTCAATCGAGGAGTACGGGGCCGATTATTTCGAGGAGGTCGTCGAGGAAGAAGAAGGAGAAGCAGTCTACCGGGCTCCGGTCGTCACCGTCATGGGGCACGTCGACCACGGGAAGACCTCGCTGCTGGACTATATCCGCCGGACCAAGGTCGTGGCGGGCGAGGTCGGCGGCATTACCCAGCACATCGGGGCGTACGAGGTGGAAACCGAAGGCGGCAATGTCACCTTTCTCGACACTCCGGGCCACGAAGCCTTTACCGCCATGCGAGCCCGGGGAGCGACCATGACCGATCTGGTGGTTCTGGTCGTGGCGGCCGACGACAAGGTCATGCCGCAGACGGTCGAAGCGATCAACCACGCCCGTGCCGCCGGGGTGCCGATCATCGTGGCGATCAACAAGATCGACCTGCCCGATGCCGATCCCGACGGTGTCAAGCAGCAGCTCACCCAATACAACATCGTGGTCGAGGATTTCGGGGGCGAAACGGTCGCCGTGCCGGTCTCGGCCAAGTCCGGAGAGGGGATCGACCGTCTGATCGAGATGATCCTGCTCCAGTCCGAACTGCTCGAACTCACAGCCGTACGAACCGGGCTGGCCCGTGGGGTGGTGCTCGAATCCGAACTCGACCGGGGCCGTGGACCGGTGGCGACGGTGCTGATCCAGAAGGGGGTTCTCGAGGAGGGCGATCCTTTCCTGGCCGGGCAGTATTCGGGGCGGGCGCGGGCTCTGTTCGACCCCCGCGGCAAGCCCCGGCGCGACGCCCATCCCAGCCAGGCGGTTCAGATTCTGGGTTTCGACGGGCTGCCGCAGCCCGGGGACACCTTCTACACCCTGGCCGACGAGAAAGAAGCCCGGGCGCTGTCGCAGAAACGTCAGCAGATCAGGCGCGAGCAGGAGTTCGCGGTACGAGATTCGACCGCCCTGAGCGACGTACGCAAGAAGATCGAGGAGGGCGAGATCGAAGCCCTGCCGTTGATCGTCAAGGGGGATACCGACGGTTCGGTCGAAGCTCTGGGCGACTCGCTCATGAAGCTGAGTACCGATGAAGTGCAGGTCCGCGTGATCCACAAGGGCGTCGGGGCGATCAACGAAACCGACGTCATGCTGGCCCAGGCTTCGGACGCCATTATCGTCGGTTTTCACGTGCGTCCCGCGCGGGCGGCGCGCGAGGCCGCCGAACAGGCCGCGATCGAGATCCGCACCTACGACATTATCTACGAGGCGGTCGAGGATATCCGGCAGGGGCTCGAAGGACTGCTCAAGCCGCTCATCGAGGAGAACGTCACCGGCACGCTCGAAGTCCGCGACACTTTCCGCGTTCCCCGGGCCGGCACGATCGCCGGCTGTATGGTCGTAGAGGGTTTGATCGAGCGCAAAAGCCGGGTCCGGCTCGTCCGCGAGGGGGTGGTTGTCTACGAGGGCCGGGTCGGGAGCCTGAAACGGTTCAAAGACGACGTCAAGGAGGTCAAGGAAGGCTACGAGTGCGGGGTCGGACTCGAGAACTTCAACGATGTCAAGGTGGGCGACGTGATCGAGGTCTACGAGCGCGAAGAGATCGCCCGGACCCTGTGAGACGATGACACTCGGAACCCTCATGATCGATCTGCACCTGCCCGACTGCCGCTCCCTGAAGCAGAAGCGGAGTGTTCTCAAGCGTCTGAGTGCCCGTCTGCGGCGCGATTTCAATATCTCTGTCGCCGAGGTGGAGAAACAGGATCTGGTGCAATCCGCCCGTCTGGCCGTCGCGACGGTGAGCAACGACCGGGCTTTCACCAATGCTGTGCTGAGCAAGGTCGTCGATACCGTCGAACGCGAACCGGCCTGTTATCTGCAGGACTACGTCCTCGAGATCGTTCCCTGAGACGATGAGCGGCTACGACCGGACAGAGCGCATCGCGGACGAGATCAAGCGGCTCCTCGGAGAACTCCTGGAGCGGGAGGTCCGCGATCCCCGGGTCGGATTCGTTACCGTCATGGGGGTCGAAGTCACCAGCGATCTTGCTTACGCAACGGTGTACGTGACCGCCGGCGAGGGCGAGGATGTCGGCGAGGTTCTGGCGGGTCTCGCGGCCGCCGCGGGATTCCTGCGCCGTCGGCTCGGCGAGAGTCTCTCGCTACGACATATACCCGAACTGCGGTTTCACGAGGATGCCTCGATCGAGCGGGGCTTCCGCATGGATGCGCTGCTCAAGCGCCTGGCCGAAGAGCGTGGCGATGAATGAGACCCTGGTGAAATTCGAACAGGCCCTGGCCGGGGTGCAGCGGATCCTGCTCACTACCCACGTCAATCCAGACGGCGACGCCGTAGGCAGCACGCTGGCCATGCGGGCCATTCTGGAGCGGGCGGGCAAGCACGCCGTGGTGGTGATGAGCGATGCAGTTCCCGAGAAATATCGTTTCCTGGTCGATCATCACCTGTACCGGCCCGGGCCGGGGGCGCTGGACGAGGAACTCGAGGCGGGGCGCTTCGAGATGGTCGTATTCATCGATGCCTCCGAGCGCGAGCGGGTCGGGCCGGTGCTCGAGTTCCTGCCCGACTGGTGCACGCCCGGGGCCGTGGTGGTCAACATCGACCACCATGTCAGTAACGACCGGTTCGGCGATGTCGTGCTTATCGATCCCGGCCGGGCGTCGGCAGCCGAAATCGTACATGAGACCGTGACCCACCTCGGGATCGACCTGACACCCTCGATCGCTACTCAGCTCTATGCCGGTGTGTTGACCGATACCGGCCGTTTCAGCTACTCCAACACCACTGTCGAGTGCCTGAGGACAGCCGCCGAACTGGTGGCCGCCGGGGCCGATCCCACCGCCATCGCCGAACGCATTTATGCCGAACGGCCGTTGATTTTCTACCGTCTGCTCGGGCGACTGCTGGTTCACCTCGAAACCCATCACGAGGGTCGGACCTGTCTGATGATCCTGCCCGCCGAGGTGATCGCCGAACTCTATCCCGAAGGGGGCATGGATACCGAGGGGATCGTCGACTACACGGTGCAGATCGGTGGGGTGGAGGTAGGCGCTTTCCTGCGGCAGACCGGTGAAGGGGCCTGGCGGGCCTCGTTGCGCTCGCGCGGTCGGGTCAATGTCCGCGAGGTCGCCGAAGCCTTCGCCGGCGGAGGGCACGATTCGGCCGCGGGCTGCGCGCTGACGGGCGATCTGGAGCAGATACGCAAGCGCCTGCTCGACGAGATCGGAAAGAGTCTGGCATGAGCGACACGACCGGACAGAGCGACAAGATCCGGGACGGTTTTGTGCTGGTCGACAAACCGGAGGGCTGGAGTTCGTTCGATGCCGTGCGCTGGGTACGCAAGGCTCTGGGGGGAGTCAAGGTGGGTCATGCCGGCACTCTCGATCCCTTTGCCACCGGGCTGCTGATTCTGCTCATCGGCCGTGCCACCCGGCTGATGCGTTACCTCGAGGAGTACCGCAAAACCTATTGGGGAACGATGCGGCTGGGGGTACGTACAGACACCTGCGACCTGACCGGCGAGGTGATCGATGAATCGGGCTCGGCCGCTGTGGACACGATCAGCCGGGCGGCTCTCGACGAAGCCTTCGGGATCTGGTCGGGCGAGGTGGAACAGGTCCCCCCCCAGTATTCGGCCGTCAAGGTCGAGGGGGAGCCGGCCTACAAGATCGCCCGTCGGGGCGAAGAGGCCGATCTGGAAGCGCGGGCGATAACCATCTACGAACTCGAACTCGAATCGTATACCGCTCCCGATATCGCCTTCCGGGCGGTGGTCGAAACGGGGACCTACCTGCGGGCCCTGGCCCGGGATGTCGGCGAGGCTCTCGGTGTCGGCGGTCACCTGCGCGATCTGCGCCGGACCGGTATCGGGCCGTTTTCGGCCGACGATGCCTTCCCGCTGGCCAGGCCCGAAGGTGAAGGCTACGTGCGCGACTGGGTCCGGCCCACCAGCGAACTGCTTCCCCGCGAAATGCTCATCGAGGTCACCCCGGCCCAGGCCAGGCGCCTGGCGCACGGGAACGAACTGCGCCTGCCCGCCGAGGCGGTCAGGCACGCCGAAGAGTACTCCCATGTCGGCGTTCTCTGCCGCAACGACCTGGTGGCGGTGGGACGCCTGGTGGTGGTCGGCAACGACGGTCTCTTCCAGCCCCGTACGGTCCTGGCCACGCCGCCCGGTTACGGAGAGCGGTCATGACGGTCCTGCTCGGTCTCGACGCGATACCGCCGGGGTTGCACCGGCCGGTGATCACGATGGGTTCCTTCGACGGGATCCATCGGGGCCATCAGAAGCTGCTCGAGCGGGTGGTCGAGCTGGCGGCAGAAAACGACGGCACACCGGTGCTTCTGACCTTCGAACCGCACCCGCAGCAGGTCGTCGCCCCCGGGACCGCGCCGCCGCTGCTGACAGGCCGGGCCGAGAAACTGCCCCTGATCGAAGAGGCCGGGATCGCCCTGACGATCATCCTGACCTTCAACCGCGAACTCAGCGAACTGGCGGCCGAGGTCTTCGTCAGACAGGTTCTGGTCGATCGTCTCGGGGTGGCCCACCTGGTGCTGGGACACGATCACGCCTTCGGCCGGGAGCGGCGGGGCAGGGAGGAACTGCTGCAGCGGCTGGCGCCCGAACTCGGTTTCGGCATCGAGGTCGTCGACGCCGTACTCGATGACGGCGTGGCCATCACCAGCACCGTGATCCGCAATCTGCTGGCCGCCGGTGAGGTGGAGCGGGCGGCCCACATGCTCGGACGTCCCTACAGCCTGGGCGGGCTGGTCGTCCGGGGCGAGGGACGCGGCCGCGAACTCGGCTTTCCCACCGCCAATCTGGCTCTGGAAGTCAATCGCAAGTGCATGCCCGGGGACGGCATCTACGCCGTTCGGGTCCGGGTGCGCGGCAGTACCCGGTCGGGAGCCTGCAGCATCGGCCGGCGCCCGACCTTCGGATCGGGGGACCGGACCATCGAGGTCTACCTGATCGATTTCGAGGACGACATCTACGGCGATCGAATCGAAGTCACGTTCCAGGCGCGTCTGCGGGATGAACTCGCCTTTGAGAACCCGCAGGAGCTGGTCGAGCAGATGCGCCGCGATGTCGAAAATGTCCAACGGCTCATGTCACAGGAGGAATACTGAGTGCCACTGACCAGAGAAAATAAGTCGGCCCTGATCGAGAAGTACGGCCGGAACAGTGACGATACCGGATCCAGCGAGGTCCAGATCGCACTGCTGACCGAGCGGATCTCCTACCTGACCGATCATCTGCGTCTGCACCCCAAGGATCACGCCAGCCGGCGGGGATTGCTGAAGATGGTCGGACAGCGAAGGCGACTGCTCGACTACCTGCGCCGCAAGGACTCCGAGAGCTACCGCAAACTGCTCGAGGAGCTCGGGCTCAGGAAATAACCGGGTACCAGCGGCGGGAAGGCCCCACCGTGAAAGACCCAACGACAGAGAGTAGAAAAACATGATCGTACGCAAAGAACTCGACGTAGGGGGACGGACCCTCAGCATCGAGACCGGGAAAGTCGCCCGTCAGGCCGGAGGATCGGTCTGGGTTCAGTACGCCGGAACAGTCGTTCTGACCGCTTCGACGGCTTCCCGCAAGCCCAAAGACCTGCCCTTTTTCCCGCTCACGGTAGAGTATCGCGAAAAAGCCTATGCCAGCGGGAAGATCCCCGGCGGCTTCTTCAAACGGGAGGGCCGACCGAGTGAAAAGGAAATCCTCTCGGCCCGCCAGATCGACCGCTCGATACGGCCGCTCTTTCCGAAGGACTACCAGAACGAGGTCCAGGTCCACGCCAACATCATCTCGCACGACCGCGAGAATGATGCTGATTTTCTGGGTCTGATCGGAGCCAGCGCTTCGCTGGCTATCTCCGACATTCCCTTTACCACCACCATCGCCGGGGTGCGGGTGGGCAAGATCAACGGCGAGCTGGTGATCAATCCCACTTTCAGTCAGCTCGAGGAATCGACCATCGACATCGTGGTGGCCGGTTCGGCCGATTCGATCGTCATGGTCGAGGGCGGCGCCCGTATGGCAGACGAAGAAGAAATGGTCGCTGCCCTGGAATTCGCCCACGAGCACATCAGGCCGATCGTGGCTCTGATCGACGAGCTCAAGGCCGAGACCGGCAAGGAAAAGCACACCTACGAACCGGTCACGCCGAGCGAGAATTTCTCGAACAGGATCGCCGAACTGACCCGGGAGAAGATCGTGGCGGCCAACGAACTGGCCGACAAGCACGCCCGGGAAGAGGCCATGGAAGAGGTCATGGCCCTGGCCCGCGAAGCGACCGAAGAGGAATACGCCGAGCAGCAAAGCTTTGTCTGGGACGTGACGCACGACATCCAGAAGACCGACATGCGCTCCCGCATCGTCGCCCAGAGCAAGCGGATCGACGGCCGCAGCCCGGCTGAGGTGCGCGACATCTCCTGCGAGGTGAGCGTACTGCCCGGAACGCATGGTTCGGCCCTGTTCACTCGCGGCCAGACCCAGGCCCTGGCGGCGGTCACCCTCGGTACCAAGCAGGACGAGCAGAAGCTCGACGAACTCGAGGGCGAGTCGTGGAAGTCGTACATGCTCCACTACAACTTCCCGCCCTTCTGCGTGGGCGAGGTGCGCCCCATCAGGGGGACCAGCCGGCGCGAGATCGGACACGGCGCCCTGGCCGAACGGGCCCTGCGTCCCGTGCTGCCGACCGAGGAGTATTTCCCCTACACCATCCGGATCGTCTCCGACGTACTGGAATCGAACGGTTCCTCGAGTATGGCCACGGTCTGCGCCTCGGCGCTGGCCCTGATGGACACCGGCGTGCCGATCAAGGAGCCGGTGGCCGGGGTGGCGATGGGACTGATCCAGGAAGGGGAGACCAATATCATCCTGACCGACATCACCGGCACCGAGGATCATCTCGGCGACATGGACTTCAAGGTCGCCGGAACCCGCGAAGGGATCACCTCGATCCAGATGGACATCAAGATCACCGGGGTGTCGCGGGAACTGCTTAGCGAGGCCCTCGGGTGCGCCCGGGAAGCCCGCCTGCACATCCTCGAGGCCATGAACGGCACTCTCGACAAACCGCGAGCCGAATTGAGCGGCAATGCACCCCGGATCATCAGCCTGCGGATCAACCCGTCGAAGATCGGCGAGATCATCGGCCCCGGGGGCAAGATCATCCGGTCGATCCAGGAAGCCACCGGCGCCAAGATCGACATCGACGACGATGGTCTGGTGACCGTGGCCTCGGTCGAAAAGGACGGCGCCGAACAGGCCTTCCGGATGGTCTCGGCGATCGTGGAAGAGGCCGAACCGGGACGGATATACGAGGGCACCGTGCAGACGGTCGTCAAGTTCGGAGCCTTCATCGAGATCCTGCCCGGCAAGGACGGGCTCTGCCATATCTCCGAACTGGCCGACAAACGGGTCGAGACGGTTGAGGACGTGCTGCGCGAAGGAGACAAGGTGCGGGTCAAGTGCATCGGGGTCGACGACGGCGGCAAGATCAAGCTCAGTCTGAAGGCGGCCGCCCAGGATGTCGGCTGGGACGACATCTGGATCCACAAGGTTCCGAGGTAGACGTCCCGCCATGGCCGGCAGCGATCCGGACCCGGGCCTTGCGGCTGACCGCTATCGTTTGACCAGGCTCGAGAGCGGCCTGACCGTCATCACGGAGGCACTCCCGTATGTACGGTCGGTCGCTTTCGGAGTCTGGGCCCGGGCCGGTTCGCGCGATGAACGTGACGGGCAGGAGGGGCTGGCCCACTTTCTCGAGCACATGCTCTTCAAGGGCACCGAGACGCGCAGTGCCTTCGACATCGCCTACGAGCTCGAGAAGCGGGGCGGCAACCTGAACGCCTTCACGAGCAAGGATCACACCTGTTACTACTGCCATCTGCTCGACGAGCATCTGGATGTGGCGGTAGACGTTCTGGGCGACATGATCCAGCATCCCCGGCTCGATCCCGAAGAAACAGAGCGCGAAAAACAGGTCGTGCTCGAGGAGATCAAGACCTCCTTCGACACTCCCGATGACTGGGTACACGAGCTGTTTTTCAGCGATCTCTACGGCTCTCATCCGCTGGCTCATCCGGTTCTGGGCGATGGCGAGACCGTGGCTCGACTCGCCCCCGACGATCTGCGGGCCTTCATCGGCGAGCGCTACCGGCCCGACACCATGCTCGCCGCCGCAGCCGGTTCGCTCGAGCACGAGCAGGTCGTCGACGAAGTGGCCCGGCGGTTCGATGCCATCGGGACCGAACCCGCCGGGGACCGCCCCGCGGTCGAGGCCAACGGCCGCGGACAGACCTGGCACCACCCCCGCGACATCTCCCAGATCCACGCCCTGACCGGGGCCCACGGGCTGGCCTGGGACGATGACGACCGCTACGCTCTGGTCATTCTCATGAACATCCTGGCGGGGGGAATGAGCAGCCGTCTGTTCCAGAAAGTGCGCGAGCAGCGGGGTCTGGTGTACACCATTGCTCCTGTCACCGCCTTTTACGAAGAAACGGGTGTGGCGGCTTTCTACTTCGCGGCGGCGCCCGGAAATACCCCCCTGGCGCTGGAACTGATCGCCGAGGAGATCGGCACCCTCACCCGGGTGGGCGAGATCGACGAGGAGGAACTGCTCAGCACCAAAGAGCAGGTCAAAGGAAACCTCATGCTCAGCCTCGAAAGCACCTTCAACCGTATGGCGCGCCTGGCCCGGGGGATCATGTTCGAAGGCCGGATCATCGGTCTGGAGGAGACCGTCGATCGCCTCGAAGCTGTCACGGCCGAGGATCTCGCTCGATTGGCCTCCGGCCTGTTCACTCCCGACCGGATGACGACCACCCTGCTGGGAGCCGACCCCGAGGGGGTGGGGCAGGAAGGGTGAGGCGGAGCGGAACCGATACCAAGGAGGATGACGTGCCGGCTCAGGATCGTTGCCGGGTCCGGATACAGCGTCTGCAGTCCGCCCCCCCGGTCACCCTGCCCGAATACGAAAGCGGGGGCGCGGCGGGCATGGATGTCCGGGCCTGTCTGGAGCAACCGCTGGTTATTCCTCCCGGGGGAACGGCTCTGGTCCCGACCGGATTCGCGATCGCTCTCCCGGACGGGTACGAAGCTCAGCTCCGGCCCCGCAGCGGACTGGCGCTGAAACAGGCCTTGAGTCTGGCCAATACTCCGGGCACCATCGACAGCGATTATCGGGGCGAGGTGCGGGTCATCATGATCAATCACGGCTCCGAGCCGTTCACGATCGAGAACGGAATGCGCATCGCGCAGATGGTCGTGGCCCCGGTCAGCAGAGTAGAATGGGACGAGGTATCCGAACTGCCCGAAACCGATCGGGGTGCCGGCGGTTTCGGTTCGACGGGACACTGACCCATGAGTTCACGGATCGACCAGAGCTATCTCGAGTACTGGGGTTTTCACCGGGCGCCTTTCGCCCTGACTCCCGATCCCGACATGCTCTATCTCTCCAAGCAGCACCGCGAGTGCCTGCTGCGGCTGCAGTATGCCATTGCCGGCAACAAGGGCGGGGCGCTGCTGGTGAGCGAAAATCCCGGCGACGGCAAGACCAGCGTCCTGCGCCGGCTCGAAAAAGATCTCTCGGCCGCCGAGAACGAGGAGTACCGGATCGTCTTCATCGATCATCCCACCCTGACTCCCAACCAGATGCTCTGGGAGATGCTCCGTCAGCTCGGTCTGGGTGAGGTGCGGGGCGAAAAGATCCAGAACCTGCTGCAGCTGCGTGAAGCCCTGATCGAGATGTACGAGCGGGGCCAGCGCTGCGTTTTCATTCTCGACGAGGGCCAGCTCCTGGCCGACCGCCCCGAACTGATGCAGGAATTCCGGGTGCTGCTCAACTACACCGTGGGGGACACCTTCCTGCTGACCTTCATCTTCAGCGGCCAGAGCGAACTCGAGGGCGCGATGAAGCGCCTGCCCGAATTCTACCAGCGCCTGCCGGTCCGCTATTTTCTGCACAGCATGGATCTGGCCGATACCGGCCGGATGATCAGCCATCGCCTCAAGGTGGCCGGGTACGGGGGGCCGCCCCTGTTCAGCGAGAGCGCCGTGCGGGAGATCTATCGTTATTCTCAGGGCATTCCCCGGGTCATCTGTTCGGTGGCCGATCTCTGCCTGGTCGTCGGACACAGCCGTTCGGTCCGCGTCATCCACGACAGCGAAGTCTTCATGGCCGTGCGCGATCTCGATCGCACCACCCAGGACGGGTATCACTACTACCACTTTCTCCGTTCGGCCGGTTCGTCCTCGCCCGAGGAAGAAGAGGAGATCCTGGCCGCCGAAGCCGAGCGCGACCGGCAGGAGGCCGAGGCCGCTCTGGAACGGCTGGAGAGCGCAGAGGCCGGTGAAGATGAGGCCGTGGTCACGACGCTGTCGGCCCAGATCGAGGCCTGGACGCCTTCTGAGGAGGCCTCAGAGCCTTTTGAGGGCGATTCCGGGA
>Ga0180432_10002818_pt1 | contig 25721 bp, 47 predicted proteins | sample SS_ome_10_FD_132414 | JGI IMG/M metagenome (GOLD analysis project Ga0180432, IMG submission 132414) | Hypersaline lake sediment archaeal communities from the Salton Sea, California, USA - SS_1_MS_2 metaG | ecosystem: Environmental > Aquatic > Non-marine Saline and Alkaline > Hypersaline >... | reverse complement strand
GTGACGTACCACGGGGCAAGCCCCGTGGCTTCCCTAGTTCACTGACTCCAACTTGCTTGCCTTAATCCCATCAATGTTAGTCAACAGATTAAGTAAAGTAGAGGTTGAAATCTCCCTAGCCTTAAAATCCCTGTCGTCCACAGGTATTTGTTTCATTGCTTCTTGCTCAATGCAAAGTGCAGATTTAATGTCTCTATCGTTAACATATCCGCATTTGCATGAGTAAGTGCGTTCACTCAAAGTTAACTTTTGTTTACTTCCACAACTTGGACATAGTTGAGTTGAAGGAAAGAAGCGATCTACCATGATTGGTGTATGAGATTTGTGCTTCAAATCTCCGATGATTCCACCAATACCAGTGTATTGCACCTTCTTTCCATGATTACCACTATGCCAAGCATGTATACTCTCGTCTTGGAAACAAACATACTTAAAACAACGAATAATTGCGTTGACTATCTTATGGCGTATGTCGCTTCTTTTGTTTGTCAAACGCTCATACTCTTTTTGTCTTTTTCTTCTATCTTGCTCTTTCTTTTTGCTTCTCGGTCTTCCTTTACGCATAATCCTACGATCAAGACGTTTGATACGCTTGCTCGTAGGAACTTGAAACTCAACCTTTGTTCCATCGCTGAATATCAATTGTGTTTCACATCCAAAATCAATGCCAATGCTTGTATTAGGGATTTCTACTTCTTGCTTGTCTTGGTAAGTTGTGACATTGATATAAAAGTCTTGACCTTTACGCACAAGTGTAGCACAAGCAATGTCAGAGTTCTCAGGTATTTGCTCAATACCATTAACCTTCAACCATTTTTTTAGACCTTGTACTCTTACTCTGTTCCCTTTGAGGAAAAATGTTTTATTGTATTGAACAAGTGGTATAGAATTTACTTCACTCTTAAATTTAAGTCGTCCTACTTTATATCCTTTTTCTTTTCTTGATTTCAACGAACGTAATGATCCCCAAAGCCTCGTTCTGATGCTTTGCTTCATTTGACCTTTGAGGACATTTAACTTTCTTGTCTCAAATTCATCACCTACTTTGACAGGAACTTCACGAACAGTAGTATCAATTTCATCTACAGCATCAAGAGCAAGGCAGTGATTGTAGAACCACTTGGCTTCTTTGAACATATTGGACAAATGATTGATTGCAAACTTGGAAAGGTGCGAGCGATCAATCTTCAACTCAAACACTTTGCAAGTTTGATTTTCTCTTTTTTGTCTTGTGAGTTTTCTGCTAGTAAATCTGTCCACGTAATTATATAGTTAATACACTAACAATTTTCGTGAACAAAATGAAAAAAATTTTCTCCACTATGGCGGCTTACATCCACGACCCAAGGGCTGGCACTTTCGTTCGTCTCGCTTCGCTCAACTCACTCTCAGTGCCAGCATTTTTGCGTTGCAAAAATGTCATGGTTTTACGCCACCGATTATAACGATCAAAGTAGACGATCCCGCTCTGATTCTTGATTGGGCAGAATTTTTGAGTTTGGTGAAGCCAGTGCTTCACTATTTTAATATTTCTTGCGTGGACGGCCTCTTTTTAAACGCACGTCCAATCCACATTCTCTCGCAATCCCCTTGGCACATCAAGTTTATCTGCGATTTCACAACCATTACGATTTGTCAAAATCAGTTGAGCGAGAATTTTAACCGTGTCCGCTCGCCGTGCTGTGGGCTTTCTTGTAATTTCGTACTGGGCCGCTATATGGTCCACATGACTCCTTGAGGATCTTCTTGGCGGCGGATGTCAAACGGGTTTTCGTCCATCTTTCCATCTTACAAAATTGTGTTGGTTTGCTTCTTCTATAATGCTTTCGGGACAACGACTAATACCAATCGATTCAACCATTGTCCGATTGATACCAGCCAATTTAATATTATTGCACGGATTCCGACTGATACCAACCAACCCCCAACATACTTTGGCATCCATACAAGCGTCCCAAACAAAAATGAAATCCTCTCGATTCAACCAACCATACGAAATACAGGATTGAGTCTGTCCTTTGGGTAATTCAACCCCCTCAAAAATCTCATCCAAATTAACGATGTCCGACTTGTCATCATTAAACCGAATTATTGGAAACTTTTTCCCCTTCCACTTGATTTTTCCGTCTACTTTGATGGAATTTTCTTGCCAACCGGGTATGGAACCATACTTTGGCATAAAATGCCTGTGCTTCTTGCAATCAGGGCAAATATAACTGGGTAGAATGGACCGCCCCATGCCGGGAAGAGTCATTCTTTCATAGACCCCAGCGTTACCCGAACCGCAAGAACAATACTCGATCTTTGGCTCTTTTTTGGAAACCATTGCAGGAAGCACCGCTGCCGCTGGAACAGCGGCAGCGGTGCCTATAAATTCTCGTCTGTTCATATTTTACTCCTTTGGCCCGCATTTTCCGAGGCTTAACTCTCCTTTGTGTTTCTTGATCTTGAATGCAAGGTCGTATTCTAGGTCTTGTCCATTAGCTTCACCGCCCCTCATTGTTATCAGTATTAGAATCAGTTCTGCCTCGGCGGATCTTCTTTCTTTTTTGAGCCGATTTTGCATCCTTTTCATCCTTCATTCAAAAAAGTCAAAAAAGACCACATACTTAAAATGCTCGGCGGCTCTTGGATAGTCTTCAATCTTCATCAAAAATCGTAGCTCCTATTCTAACCAGGGCTTCCTTAAGCACAGAATCCACAATCTCCTGATTCAATGGCGGCTTCCCTTGAAAATTCATCATAAAATGCATTCTCCCATCTTTTTCCGCCGCTATAGAGACCTCGATATCATGATAACCCCTTTCCTCAAAAACCTCACGAACAGCGGCGGTAAGCTGATCGGCCATTGCTATCGTTTGATTGTCCATTACTACTCTTCTTCCTCCAGAATAGTGATTTTATCCTGCTTTTGATAAACAAATGACCGGTTGGTATTAAGATAAAATGTAGAACCTTCACAATTCTTAAAGGCCAGAGCCCGATTTATCATCTTACGTAATTTTAGAAGGCCCTCTCGATTTGTTCTAATGACATGTTCAAGGCCATCTTTGTCTTGGTGACGAGAACACAACACTATTGGCTTTCTGTCCACGGCTGGTCTCTCTTTCGTTTTATAGCTTTGATCGGATCATCATCATACAGGAATCTTGGTCTGGTGCAATAGGTAATTAGACGATATTGAAAGGGAAGTGTTTCCAAAAGCTTCACCGTGTTCTCTACCGACCATTCCCGCCCCGCATCTTGTGGTCCTCGCATGGTAATAAAAATGATCTGATCGCCTTGATCGGCACATTTAAAAAGCATCTCCTTAGCTCCAGAGAGCCATTCATTGGTATGATGTTTTAGGAGTGTGCCGTCGAGATCAAAGATGTAGCTAAAAATAACGCAATCGCTAAGTAAATCATCTTTTTGCTCCTTAATCAGAAGTAAATTCCATACATTAGTGTTCCTTAGAAAGCAATTTCTGGGCTATAGCCAATTGTACGGATTCGACCTTGCCATAGGGATGTTTCTCTATGACGAGAGCAACAGCTTCGTCAGGATCGGAAGCAACAACAGGAACTATCACAGGACCACGCACACTAATGCCGCGAAGAGTAACGCAGTAGAGCATCTTTAGTTTGGCATTATAGAACCACCCAATCAAGAGTAAGCCAAAAAGGAAGCCTGAGAAAAAGGCTCCAAAAAAGCAAATGGCAACCACGATTGATGTCATCGATCTAGTCTCTCGTAAGCGTCGAGAACCATCCGTTGAACCGCCTCGGGGACTGCGGGACCATTAGGACAAACTTCGCCTGCCACACAAATTTCACCAACCATGCATTCCATGTTAATTTCGCCAGTTGTCAATTCTTCGATTTCAAATCTACAACCAGCCTTGAGGAGAACGCGGGCTTTCTCTTCGATTGGATCGGGCATATCAATTTCCACGGCCTTTCGTTCCCCATTTGGCCGTAGAAACTGGATAAAGGGAATACTCATTTTATTTTCGCCTTCACAAGAAGAATCAATGTTTAAACCAATGAGTTGCTAGCCCCTGTTGTGCTTTCTCGACAGCATCTCGCATAGCCCCAACGATCATATCTTCTACAAACTCAGGATCGCTCGCCAACTTAGCACATAAATCTCTATCTATTTTGCAGGATTTTGCTCGACACATGCCATTTACGACAACCTCTATAATCCCTCCACCCGACGAGCCTTTGTACTCTTTTTTGGCCTGCTCGTCAATGTGAAATTGAATCGGCTGCGGCAATTGGCCAGAGAAACCTCGGAGAACCGATTCGATACCTTCACCCAAATTATCCATCTTTTTCTCCTTGCCTATGCTATTGAGATCCCTGTAAAGGCCAAAATACACTCATTTAGATCATGGACAAATATGAACAACATCTCAAAACTGAACAAGAACTACATAAGTTCGTCAGATTGTTAACCTTCCTGTTCTGTAGAAGATGCTATGATCGAGGCTGCATTATTCCTCCAAAAGGTCGTCATAACAATGGACAAATCTACGATGAATTAGCAAAATTTCCATTAGTTCTAAACAATTTGCTAGATGGTTTTATCTCAGCATTTTTCGCAACCAGAGAAATGAACCATGAGGCAATCAAACAAGCAAGGCCAAAACAAAAGAGCGATGCGTCATTTGAAAAATTCTTAGTGGAGCATCTTGCCAAGGGCAAAATTGAAGAACCCGCATTCTTTCGAGAAAAAATCCGCCCCGTCCTTGTGGAACTCTTTGCGGGCAGATATGATATTTGGATTCGCCATGGTGCAGAGAAAATCAAACGCACCGGCAAGCTCCATTTCCAGAAAACCGAAAAATTTCCTGATATTACGATTGTAGACTACATCGCTGTTGAGACCGGAAGGCTGTTTTCCTACAACCAAAATCCTTGCATCTTCGATCACAGCCGAAGATTCCAGCCGCAAGCGTTTGTCCGTTTGAAGAAATTGAAAAAGCGAGGCATCAAATTGCTGCCAGTATATCACAAAAGAGATGCAGGAAAAACCGAACTTCTGAATGAGGGAAGGGATCACCTTTGTATGAGTGACAATTTGCCATGGGATGATTGGATTTTTCTATACGATATCGCTATGATTGTCACAAAATGTGACAATCCAAAAGAGGTAATTAGTGAAACGGTAGGCATTTCTATAAATTTGGCCTTAGAAATCCTCCAAATTACCGATAAAATCATTCAGACAACTAAGCTTCTTTCCTGAAAAACGCTTGTCCTCCTGGTTGATGTCTGAAAAAATCCGAACATAAATGATGCTCTGCTAGAAACTCGTCGCAAGCTTTCCGCACACCGGGAAAGGCCAATTCGGGAATTTTCTTTTTGTAAAGCCAGTAATCATCAATCAACGCGATGGCCCCCTTCGACATTCTTGGATAAACATACTTCAAACTATCTCTAATTGACTCATATAAATCGCCATCTAAGTATGCAAAACATATCTTGTCGGGTAGTTGAGTGGACAAAGTGTCACAAAACCATCCCTTGCAAATGACAGGCAGTTTTAGATCAAATTTTAAAAAGGTTTTCAATACAACCTCTTCATCTACCGCAAATGCCCCCTCACGAATCAAGGCCCCTTCCCCGTCCACTTCTTTGGGAGCCGGAAGACCTTCGAATGAATCATACAGATAAAGCTTCTTATCGGTAATCTCCCATTTATCCATAATACACTGCAACAGAGCCCCAGCTTTCCCTTCGTTACAACCTATCTCCACAACATCGCCTTGAATCGATAGGCAATTCTCAAACAATTTTTTGAGGGTAAGTGGCCGACCCTGAGCCATCATGCAACGGTCTTGAAGTAAAGATTCTAGTGTATCCATACTCTCATAAGAGTATGAAAAAAGAAATACTTAGGTGGCAGACCAAGCAAGGACCCCGGAAGTCATATCGCGTGACTGATGGAAATTACAACAAAAAACTAATCGCCAATCCATTTGTGGCCGAATTTGACGAAGGACAAAATCACGAAACATGGAAACGAATGACTGGCGATTCCATCGGTTATCCTGGTTGGACGCTTTTATACAATATTGCCCTCACATGCATGAACCCAGATCGCTTCAATATCTTCATAGAGACAGGCACTAATTGGGCTTTTTCAGCAATCATGATAGGACAAGCTATCAAAGACTGTCCTTTTGCCGAAGGCAGATGTCATACCATCGAAATCAATGAAACAACACACAAAATAGCTGAACGACATATAAAGAGAGCAGGGTTGGAAGATTATGTGACATGCGAACTAGGCAACTCGCTAGAAGTTCTTTCCAAGTTGCTCGATGGCCCAGTCAGCTTCGCTTTCCTCGATGGCAAACACACTTGCGAGCATGTCCTGGCGGAATTTAAGCTGATCTTTCCTTTCCTAAAACCCGAAAGCATAGTGATGTTTGACAACACACACAAAACAGACCATAAGCCTTTCGTTTGCCATGCCCTAAAACAGATAAAAAAAGAATACGGCGGAAACCTAATCAACTTCAACTTCGTATCCTGGGGACTGCCCGGTATAGCCGCTTGGCAACGATAAACACAATGCCGCGTCAATAATCGACAACCCCCAAAGATGGACATCCCACTCGGGCCGCACCTTACGATAAAAGTAATCCAACTCAGGACCATCTTTGTACTTGGTAATGTCCATGGCCGACCATTCTTTCCAATCAGGATATCTTCTTAATTCTATCCTGTCGCCAACGATTAAATCAGTCTCTTCAGAAGGGTTGCGGTGAGTGTAAGTATCAGGCAACAAATCGACGAAATCGAAAGCCAGCTTTTCATCATGCGAGTATTTGTCCGCATGACAACGGTAAAAGTCATGAACCAAACTTGAGGCAACCAACTCTATTAAATAGTCGCCCCGATTCTTCGCATTTTCAAAAGCAAAATAACCAACTAGAAAGCCATGCAACAAGCCATGTTCTGTGTCTAAAATCCACCTGTTGATGTAGTCACGCGGAATGTCTTGAGAAAGAAGGGGTTCGGTTAGCCTAATGATTGATCTGTATTCCTCGATTCGGTCGAACATCCGCTACTCTTCTTGAAAAGTTGCAATGATTTCATCCCAATTCACAAAGTCAAGATCAACCTTATAAGCCCCTATTTGATCGACCGACTTCTTGCGACGAGATACATACTTCTTGAAACGTTCAATGGGATTTTTCATGCGAGCATATTTTCGAAGAGTTTCATGATGAATGCGTTCGTTGTTTGCCCATAAAGCGACGGCCCAAGTATCCCAATTCGTCCATCCTTGATATTCGCCTCGCGGTTTAGGATCGGGAACAGTAGGAACTGCTGACCAAAGAACCGCTCCCAACGCTTGTCCTAGCTCTTTTTGGGCCTCTCGGGAGGATGGCTCCTCTTCAGCTTTTTTCTTGGCTCGCTCTAAGTCCTTTTCTGCCTTCTCTTTACGGTAATAATAATCCCTCCAGTATTTGGGATCTAAATGCATTCTCTTGGGATCTTCAAACAGACCTTCGGGTTCTCCCCGCCAACCAGGAACAAGACTGCTGTAATCCTCACTCAACCATGCTCTAAAGTCCATACTACCCCGCCATAGCCAATTGCTGATAATGCTCCCAGCATAAACCATTTCGCATTTTATATTCCTTTGGACTCATGTAATGGTCACAACCCTCAATTTTGCATTTTATCGCCGCAGGCATGGAACCATCTTTTCTCCTTCGACTTTCGTCAAGTTGCAGCCATTCTTTAAAATCCATGATACCTCCCGATCTACTGTATATAGCATGAAAAAGCCCCTTTTGCCGCTTTGCGGCAAAAGGGGCTGAACATAGCCGATGGGAGCCCCCGGAAACGACTGCTTATGGCTGCTACCTTTCGGCCCTGACCAGATTCACAAGTCTCCGTGACTCCCACCGACCTTAGTTGTTTTCTTCAAACCGATAATAGGCAGGAGGAAATCCTTTCCTAGTTATTTTAGTGTTTTCTCCCAGATAAGGAGCAAGACTTTTTTCCATATCCGCCTCTGTTTTTCCATATGTGAAGAGAAAATCAATTTGCTTGGTTTTGTTGAGAATCCCGTGTCCGCTTCTAAGTTCTTTGATTGCATTGTCGTCCAAGACCAAACAAAAAGCCACTTGTTCTTTATCTATCTCCAAGGTATTCATTGCAGAGCGAAAATTCTCATCGTCTATGACGATGAGAATTTTCCTGGGATCATCAAGTTGTACTTCGGAACATTGAAAAACAATGGGTCGGCCTTTTTGAAGCTCATGGAGATTCATTTCGCTGAAACCAATCCCAACAAGCTTTTTAAGGCCACAATCTGAGTTGATTGTTCCTGAAAACTTAATCATTCTTATTCAATCCATAGTGCAAATCAAAGAACCGCCCCGTAGGCAGGATTCAGTTTTATGTCGTCATTTGTCTATTGGCCCCTACCATGCCTTAACGGGCTGCTCACCCCCCTCGACAAATTTGGGTTGCATCCTCGGAAGTGCAAGCGGGCAATGCCCTCCTTCCTTAAGCAGTGATGTCCTGACCTTCCTCACCGTGGTGCGACGACTCAGGCGGTTCTTCTGGGTTAATGATTACTCCGTTTTCTTCCAACCACTTCACAATTTTTTGTTCATATTCCACATGATAAATGGCATCATACATGCCAGGACCAGCCACTATCATATTTACCAATCTTTAGGTCCTTCAAGGTGACGCACCAACTACGCCTTCGCGGCTTCTTTGCCAAAAAGAAATCAACGATTTCCTCGCAAGTGATTCCGACCGTGAGCATAATCAGATTTCTTGCCAAGGGATAGTCACATACGTCGTCGTCGTTGTCTTGAGGAACACTATAGACTTCATCCCACGCTACCTCTCCATATTCCGCGTGTAATCCAGCATGTAGGCATGGAATCTTCTGTATTTGACAGAAATCACGCACCAACTGCCGGGATTTCGTGTTGTCGAACCCGTCAATAACCAACTCGCTGTTTCTGAGGAATTTCTTCGCGGTTCCACTAGTAAGTTCTTTGAAAAACACATCGACTTCCACCCCTACCGCATCAAAGACATGCCTTTGAACAGCAATCGCTTTGAAGGCACCAATATCCTTTTCGGTGAAAGTCTGGGTATTGATGTTGTGTGTTTCGACTCGATCCATATCGATAACGCGAAGATACGAAAAGCCTTGGCGAGCCAAGTTTTCGACCAGATTGCTACCGATGGCACCGGCACCACACACGGTTACAAGCCTACCCAGCTTCTTCGTTAGATCCTTACCTCTCAGGATCTCTTCATGGTGGAACTTAGTCCTCACACCGCTCATTTCTTCTCCTTAATTTTTCTTGTTGACGGATCAAACAGTCTTCTTGTCAAAATAGCTATATGTTTCTGGTCGATTTCTTCTAACTCTTTTTTCAGTCTTATGATCTCATCTTTTTGAGCGATTACCTCTTTAAGAGCAAGAAGTTCTTCTAGTTCTTGAGCCCTGACAACCGATTTGCGTAGTCGTTTCTTGAGGGATTCCACTTCCCATTGGTGCATTACTTCATCTCCTTCCGAATAAGTCCTGGAATCCGTCCAATGAAAATGTTGCCGAACCGTCTGATCCAGCCAACTACGTGTTTCTTTTCATCATCAACAAACCAATTAGCCTTCAGGCCATTGATTCCTTTGATGACACAAACCAAAGGTTTGCCAAAGCATACCGTCCACGCCCCCATGGTTGCGTAGTCGGTCGCACTTGGACTTGCGGCCATTTGCGGATGTGTATGATAGAAACCAATAACATCATGGTACTTTTCGTCACGATCCATAACCTGAATTGGATCGAAATGTACTCCGCAAGGTGAGCCTTCATTGTACCAATGACCGACTCCCCACCAATATCGCCCGCATCGGCCTCCGATGAGAGCTAAGTATGTTTCATTCGTCATCTTCTAATTCGTCCAAAATTTGATTTACTTGTGCGTCTAATCTCTCCGCAACTCTATCTCCTCCATCCGCCAAAGCCCTCAACAGGGCCATACACAAAAATCTTGCATCGCTAGGGAAAAAGGCAAGTCTTACTATTCCATCAGGAAAAGTCTGGACCGTGCCCGCACATCCCAATTCTCCTGCGGTAGCTTGAAAATAATCTAAATATTCGACAACAATTTTCGCCGCATCGCTGGGCATTTCATATTCATTAAATTCACGAACCTTCAGCGGCGGCCCTTGAGACCTAGCACGATAAACCCGCCCAGGCTTGTCTTTTTCAATATGAAATGCAACGGGAGTTGCCTCTTGCCATTCTTCATTCATCTTTGCGACCTCTTGCCTGCCGAGGACCGACTGTTCCATACCCTCCAACCCACGCCTTAATCGCCTTGGCGACGTATTTTTTTTCACTCATCAATCGCCTCAATTACACTTTTCTTAGTGGCTTCCTCAAGATCCTCAAGACGCTTCAAAGCCTTTTGAAGTTTGTCACTATCTTCTCGGGTCAAATAATGCATACTAAGGAATATCGGCATCCCATTGATACTAATTCGCTGCTGATCGTAGTATTCATAAAAATGCACACACCCTCTGTCTATCAAATTTTTGATGGTTTTTTCTTTCATGAGAGCCAAACACATGAAGACGATGTGAAGACTACGCTTCATTTCGGATTTGGTCATCATCCATGTGCCAAAGACCTTTCCAGCATAAACGTCCTTCGCCAGTTGTGCTAGTGCTTCGTTTATCATTGTCATCACCACCTATTCCTTTCCTCCGATTCCCTCATGACACCCACCAAGCTTTGCAGATCGAATCGTCGATCCTGGCCATCTAGACAAATGCCAGCAGAAGACACCTCCAGAGTATCCCGATCCACGGTACTCCTGTGTCGCCTTCCATCAACCTCATATTCTATCGTATAAGTGCCCGACCTTTCAACATAACTTCGGTAAGTAGCTCCACCACGTTCTAGGGCCGATTTGATCCGCTCTTCTTCGCGGTCCTTCTTCGACTCAATGTCCCTAGTGTGGACAATCAAGTAAGCTAGCCTCTCCTCTTTACTTGCTCCAGTCACCTTAATCTCTTTAGGTTCTGCTTCCTCCGAGAGCATGTCTCGCAAGGTGGTGGCAATCCGAGGGCTTCGGAATGACGAAGTTCCATCGAACCAAAAGTTAGCTCCATCGAAACGAACATCAATCGTGTCGAAAATCTGTACCTCTTCCGGCAGCAGAATTGGCACCTGTCCTTCAATTTTAACTCTGGTATCGGCCTGATTCGCTGTGATCGCTAGGACGCGATCTCCACGTTGGCATACGATCATCGCAAACCTGGGGTATAAGTCTAAGTATTCTCGTCGCTCGCTCAAGGTCGGCTCCCTACGAAATCGAGCCGACTTCTGGTCTATTGCTTGAAAAATTCCCCAGCCCTCGAAATTACGAGGACGCACACGCAACGTAACAACGACCCCGGCAATGCGTACCCTCACCGGTCGGCCCCGCAAAACGGGGCTTAGAAATTCTGTATTGAAGAATTTCTCTTCTTCAGCGGCCAGCTTGTTGAAAATGTCACGATTCATTTTTTCTCCAACCTGAATTACGATCAATTCCCGCCGCATCCAATGCTTCAATAATTTCTTTTCTTAATTCCCGCATTTTTTCTATCATCCACTCCTCGCTTCCTATCCACTCTTTCACGACCCGTGCTTTGGCAAGCTCGTCATCATCCAAAAGACTGTTCTCGATCACATCCAAATAGGGCAATCGTTCCTCTGCGTTCCTAATCATCGTTCCAGCCAGATCCAACCATCCATGTTTGTCGATCAGTATTCCCCAATCTTCATCTTCGATGGCTTTCCGCATTCGTGAAAAACCACACTCGACAAACTCAATGGTTTTTTCCCTAATGCTTTCGATACTCATACGTCAATTCTCCCTAAACTTGGGTCCAACCACATAGGGCTCAATTTTTCCATGTTGGAACGGCTCGGATTCGTACCAAAGACTATCCGCCCCAGGAGTATCCCACCCTTTGTATTTCTCCATCAACTCCTTCTGGTAATCGTTAAACCTTGGTTCTTGCTCAGTGATATTCTTCACCATCCACAAAAACTCTGATTCAAAAAACTTCGCTCTCTCATTGCAGTCTTTGCGACCATCAATAATCTGGCTGTTTTCAACCCGTACTATTCTGTTATTCCAAAAATCTCTCGCCTGACTCATTGCGAAAACCATTGCACCAATGTAGTAAATAGCGTCTTCGTCACATCGTTTTTTAAAATCAGTAGGAACAAAAATCACCGCTTTTTGAGATTTTGGATTGGCTGGGTTGATGACCTCGGCCATAAACGCTACGTTCGGTCTCTCGGCAATCGCACAAGGAGTAATGTTATTCCCAATCAAATCCCAACCCAAAGCAGCTAAATCGTTGATTCTTTTGTTCGGAGTGAACTGTGGTTTTTTCAAAACATCGACCAATATGGTTACTGTTTTAGCTGCCGCAGCCTCTTGCATGGCAATCGGACTGTGGGGCGGCAAATCTTGCACATTCATCCTCTCGAACGAATCAAATATCGACATCATACTTCCTGTATGGGATATTGTTTGGCTATCTCCAACAACCTTGGGTCTAGACTTTCAAAAATAACCAAATGTTCGCCATAGCTAACCATGTAGACAATCTCCTGCTGAATCAAATCTCCAGCAAAATTTTCTGCGTCTATTTTAAGCAATTTAGCCTTCCGTATCATCCATCCTTCTTTCTCTTGCGGGACGGCCTCTTGCTGTGAGGTTTCTTGTGTGCAGGGATAACGTAGTAAGCCTGAAAATTGCCAAAAGGCTCTGCATTCATCGTCTTCGGAATTAACCGCCGACGACATTTTGGACAACGAATGTGGTGCGGACGCTTCCCGTCCTTCTTGGCCGGTATGTGACCAGAATAATCACACCAATCATCATTGTCAAAAAATGGTCGTTCTTCTGCCATCTTTCTCGTTTCCCTTCCTCAATTCTTCAACCAAATCGTGTCTTGCCAGCAACTTCTCGACAAGATCATTGGGTAGTGACGCCATCGCTGCCTTGTCTTCTTCACTAAGTTCCGGCAATCCCGCCCACTTTCCACCGACATTATTGTAGAAACTGTAAAGCAATTGCCCAATCAAATGGGCTTTCTCAAACAAAGCCGGATCGGTTATGCAGCCAGGATGAGAATGAATGTAGTCAAACCAAAACCCCATCACCAGCGATGCCCGATCCAACAGTTCATGAAAACCCAAACTACCCGGTGCGAAGTCCTCTCGCAACTCTGCCTCTGTTTTTTTGTCATGTGCTTCCAAATTGCCGTCTACTTCCTCTTTCCGATCCTTTGCAATTTCTTCCGCACAATCGACCGCATACTGTCGTACTATATCGTCAAGCATCTTGTTCCTCCGATTTGTCAGTAATCAGTTCGCCCACAGCGTCACGCAACTCTTCTGCCTGCGTTACGAAACTCTGCACACCTCGTATCATGAGAATCGGTTCAGTGTCCTCCGACAACGAATCGCGAAATTGCTTCAACTGTGTCGCAAGCAAACACACTTTGCCGAATACAGAACCCTTTGATTCAGTCATCAGTTCCTCCGTAAATAATTTTCGATCTCTTGTTCTTTTTGATTGAGTAAATCCGACAACTTGTGTAACTCGATCTTGATCTCTTTTCTCAATAATTCGCATTCGTCGATGTCTTCGCTTGCGAAATGCCGCCTCCTAAGGCCCTCTAATTTGAACAATTGATTTAGACATTTTTTGGAAAGATCTACTATGAAATCAGACTTCCCATCCCAAAATACTATGTCATCATTCAGATCCGTGTGAAGATCTCTCGCCTGCTCTTCCAGTTTTGCGTGTTCTTCCGGTGTGGGACCTATTTTCCTCATCAATTTGTCCGAAATGTCTCCATGAATGTTCCTATGACGTTCCTGGTACTCGCTTTGGCCTGATTGCACTTTTTTGAATTTCTGCGGCTATTCGCTTTTGCTCTTTTTCATCCCCCTCCGCAGCCACAAATTCCCCCCGCAATACGTCTACTTCTTGTAGAATAATGCGACCCTCTTTAACCAAATTTAATAAAGCCGAATGATTCAATTTTTTGGCATTCTCTTCTAAATCATTCAACAATTCGCATTGTGATTTTATGAAAGCCGCATGCTCTTCGTCACTAACTCCCCTGATGGTCATTTTTTCCTCCATATCATGATAGCAGATGCCACAAAAACCAGGAAAAGATTCCAGTCCATATCGCCATGGACCAAGTCATGGACCAAGTCGGATTAACCAGTAGGAAAACAGTACAACCAAGCACCAAAAATGAAAAACATCACGCATCTAAGGGATGTGGTCATGGTATAAACTCGGGTTTCTCGCCTCGCTCCTGGCACATTTCCAAATAGTCGTCCACCGAATCGTGAAAGGTCCTGGACAAATTCGGGCACCGTAGCACCCTCAAATGTTATAACGTCTTTCATAACGCCTGCAACCCGACCGTGAAGAATCATCCGATCTTCATCGATTCCAACCATCGCGGAATAACCTTTGTATTTTTCCACACTAATTCTCCTTCCGCTTCCACAATTCTTTCCAGTTATGATCTACCTCAGGCTCTAATTCTTCGACTTTTCTGCGTAAGGCGATAATCATCTTATCAGGAGATTCGTCACTGACACCAAGCAACATACCATCGCCATATTGCTGTCGCCAAATGGCCCGTGCCGCACTCTTCAAAATGCTGACCAGTTCTTTGTCGGCCATTAAAGCCCTTTCAATCAAATAAAGGGGCCCCTTTCCCGGCAAAGCCGGGAAAGGGGCCTATGAACAACGAAAACGTTCAAACCTTACGCCGTCTTCCGTACCGGCAGCGGATAATTCATGATGTCCATCAGCAATTCCAGACGCGAGGCCTGGGTCAAGTACGGGATCAAGTTGGGCAAGGAGTAGTAGTCTCCATCGAAATCATAGGCATTCGCTTCGAAACCGGCATTCGTCGCCTGTTTTGCGAAATCGTGTTGGTTGTTCCTGTGAGGACCACAACGCAAAATGAAAACGGAGGGCTGCACGTTCAAGTGCAAAGCGTATTGCTTGAGCGAAGTCAAGAACGGCGGCGAAGTATTTTGTCCTTCGTCGGTAATCATGACAATCTGCTCGACACGCTGCTTCGCCATCGTCAATGCAACCAGACCACAACCGCAAGACGTGCAGCCACCGGCACCAATGCCCCGGAAAGCCCTTTCCCAGGAATCAAGGTCTTCACCCTGACTCTGGATTGGGTACGGGATCGTGTCGAAAGCGTACACGAAGAGGTTGGAATCGGTGATCGCGGAGATCATTGCGGCCATCCTCTTACCGATTTCGATAGCATCATGCATCGAAGACGACTTGTCAACCAACAGTGCGGTCGGACGCTCGATTCGACCCTTGGCCTTGACCTGAGCGTCGGCAACCTCACCCAACTGCTGGGCGATGTCTTCGGAGACTCCCGAAGCCTTGACAGCCTCGGCGGTCTTCATGGCCGCAACTCGCTTGCCCGTCTTGGCCTTCTCCAGACGATCCTGGATCTTCGCCCTCAGGTCTGCGTTATCGAAGGCTCCTCGACGCTTGAGCGAACCAATGTTGTTGATAAGCTCCTGGTCGGACATCACTTCGATCAACGCATACAGGACCGTAGGGGTCATGGTCTTGACAACAGTAGATGCCACACGATACGGAATCTTGTTGTCAATAATCGCCTGAGCCTGCTCGGCGGCGGTCGTCGCCTTATTCAAGGCCTTGACAGCCGAAAGCTTGCTATCCTCAGGCGGCTCTCCTTCGAACAGGATCTTCTGAGCCCGTTCCGTAGGCGAAATGTGAAGCAACGCATACAGCCGCTTCATGTGCTTGCGAGCCGTAAGGACGCAAGAGTCGAACCAGCCAGGATCTTCTTCACGCTCACGCATATAACGGATCACTTCCGTTCGCATGCTTCGCGGAATGTTCTGGAACAAACCCTGCTTCTCTTCACGAACCGTAGTTGTGGTACGAGCCCGACGACCATAGCCGGTCGTTTGCTGAACACGCTTCTTGACCTTCTTGCCGCTGATGAAGTCAACGACACGGCCAACCTGATAAGGTGGCAGATCGCGAAGCATGGCCAAACCGGCATCTCGGTGACCTTCGAAGTCGGACAGGCACAAGTTGATGATGAACATTTCCTTATGGTCGCGGATTTCCCCGCTAGCCGTGTACCACGCAGCAAGATGACCATAGAACAGCGGGTCCTGTTGGATCATTTGCTTGTGGACAGGGTAGAAACCCTGCAAATCTCGGTGAGGGGTTGTAAGCAAAGTGTTAAGGATACCAAGACGTTGGTCTTGTTCAGTCGTTTGAGTCATCTTTTTTCTCCTCTAGTTCATTCATCTCGCCATCAATATCTTTAAGGGCCTCCAAGTTGGTGCCCTCAACCACAAACCTGATTTCTTTTGTTTCGTCATTCTGTGCTAGACCAATGATGGGATGGTCAATTACCATCATTAGGTCGCCTTCCTCATCGTGGATCTCCTCTCCATCCTCGACCTCAAGGGCATCCATTGCCTCTTTGTTGATTTTGATGTACCCACTTAGGCAAATTTCGTAATCATCGTCAAATTCGCCCAAGTGTTCGATGAGGTCTTTCTTTTTCATGTCCCCGCCACCATAAAAAGAGGTCCATTATCCCCGCCACCATGAAAAAAGGGAACCGCTAGCGGTTCCCCAAATTTCAAATTTACCCGTCCAAGTCGAGAAACCGTTTGGTAAACAACAGGAATTGAACCTGCAACTTCAGTTTAATGGACTGATGCCCTACCATTGGGCGATGTTTGTAAGGTCCCAAAGTATGGGACGGATAAAAGAGGCCGGGGTCGGAATCGAACCGACTTAGTTTTCTTAACAGGAAAACCTTATCCATGTTTGTAGGCTTACACTGTAGGGAACGGTTGCCCGTTCAAGTCACGCAAGCAGGTCTCTTTCCCGGCCAATTTTGCAACCTTGTGGGTCGCTTTGCGTCCCCCGCTGGTTGCTTTGCATCCGAGGTAAACAAAGTTTACCCAAATACCGCCTGAGGTCGTAGTGTCAACTCTCCAGGAGTTCCACGATCAATCGCGAAATCACGGAGCTTGTTACGCACCTGATCGACGGAAAGCGAACTTACCTCGCTCAGGGCTCCAGCAACCGCATTACGGACTTCGGCATCCGTAGAGAGATCACCGACATCAACCTCTTCCTCGCGGAAGTCGTAAGAATGTCCCTCATATCGAACGTGAATCATGTTTTCCTCCTTTCCTTCTGGCACCTCATTATAGTGTATTCTCAGGCTTTGTAAAGCCGGATTTTCAAAAAAAATGACTGTACGAGTTGTGGTAGCTGTTACTGGTAACATTCCGGTTTCGACACCGGAACCTTCACTTTTCAAGAGTGACGCTCTGCATTGAGCTAAATGTTTGTAAGCTGCCAATATATGGTACAGTCAAAGTGCGGGAGGCTGGAATCGAACCAGCAGTCTTTTCCTTAGAAGGGAAACGTCTTTACCTTTTGTTTGTAAGCTTCACCTGTAGGAGACAATTTCTTGTCTGAGTCGCCAAAGCTGAAAACAGTCATTTGACCACTCCCGCATAAATTTTTCTGTCTGAGTCGAAAAAGCTTTCTGGTGCCCGCTTATATGTGCGGGCGAACATCCTAATTATGTTTGTAAGCTCGTTCTATGTGAGACAGAAAAGTGGAGGGGACCGGATTCGTGGCAATAACACCTAGTTTGTATGCTTTGCGATTTCTCGTCCAAGTTGGAAAAGCCGGAAACTTTTCCCCCCATCTATAATTTACGGTTGCTCGTCCTTTTATTCGGAGTCAACACAACCGTAGGGTTTTAATTAAATCCGCCCGAGTCGAAGGAGCAGTCCCCACTGGCACTTAGGGCCAGCAGGGTGCCCGGCATTCATCGCCGGGCCAAACATCCGAAGAGTTTGTAAGCTCTCATCAGTATGGGACGGAAAAGGCGGGGGAGCTTGGATTCGAACCAAGTTCTTCTAGTTTTCAGCTAGACGTTTTACCGTTTGTATGCTTTCGCTGTGGGGGCGATTTCTCGCCCAAGTCGTGGAAGCAGTCGAAGTGATTAACTTCTCCCCCGTAAATCTCCAAACCAAATTGTTAAAGAACAAATTGCCGTAGCAAGTATCTAATAAAACGCATGGGATCGCAAAAGGTTCACGGAATTTGGAAAATTTTTTATCCGGTCTTTCAACCCCTCTCTTGGGTAGGCTCAAAATTCACCACCTCTAACTTAAATTTCACTTTCCCAGCTACTAAATCCTTACCCGCTGCGAAGCGAAAGAGAAGGATAAAATCTCCATTTGGGAGCTAAAGCCGGAAATCCCTCATCATACATCTCCTGACGGTATTCCTTCTCCTCCTGCCACGTTGCATCGCCAAATAGGCGACGAAATTCTTCCTCAGTGACTTCTAAGCACCAACTCTCCCTTTCGGCGTCGAGAACCTCACGTTGGCGGTCAAGATGCTGACAAGGGGGACAGTCACCTATTTTCTCGGCACTGGCGGTTGATACCACTTAGTGGATGCTGGCAAGCGGGCTCCTCACGGGGCAAAATTCCACTTAATGGTTTTCGATTTTTGATATTATTGCAGACCAGATATCAGCAAGAAGTTTTTCTTCCCGTTGTCGGTTGATTTCAGGGTCCATGTGTTGAGGCGTATCCAAATTGATTTTCAGTTTGATATCATGTTCGACTATAGGATCGCCATCTGCGTCTATTTTTATAGGGCTACTCACAACACTAATTTCAAATTGCGTTTTCATTTTGAATCTCCTTTAAGTCGAGGCAGATATAACCTGGGATACTGGCTCACTGGTCGTCAACCGGCAACCTAACCATTTTTCCATCGACAAATTTGTAGTTCTTGTAATAGTCGTATCTGCCCCAATTCTGACAAAGTGACTAGATTGTTTAGATAAATATTTCATAATTTCCTTTAGTTTATATAGTTTTTAAAATCGTCTTTTGGTAGATTGATACTATATAGTGGCTTTTCACCATTTTTATCCTTCTTGCGGCGTGAAAACCCCTACCAATTCTGAAAGAGAATTGGTTGGTCATTAGCGAAGCGACCGTAGGGAGCGAGCATGACCAGCCCTTTAGGGTAGGGGATGAAACGCCGTGAGCTAGAAATATACTCAAAAATGAGTAGAACTTAACTATAATATATTTCCTGAATTTGTGAAGTAAGAGAGTGTGCCAATGACTGATGTTGTCCATGCCTAGCCTTTGAAATACAAGTTCTTGTATCTGAACTAATTGCCGTGAAAACCAAGCGGAACAACAATTCATCAGAAAGAAATACAATTTTCAATACAAATACCGCAGGAAGTGCGGGAATTTAAGCCTGTGGACTTGGTGTAAGACTTTCGATTGAGAAAGCAACTGAGGGTGAAGCAGGAAGCCCCGACCCTTTAGGGTCGTGGGTACTTCACGAGTCAATATATGTCACAATTAGAAACTTTTCTACGTAAAAATAAACAATACAACTTAAAAATTGCTGTGGTTGGCGATACTATGATTGATGAGTATTATTCGGTACGAGCAGATCGAGTAAGTCCTGAATTTCCGATCCCCGTATCGCAATGCATGAATCCATTGGCTTCAGCAATCTCAATTTCAACTAAAGCCTTTCTTAACTGCTCGGCATTTACTATGACTTCAATCATTAGTTTTCCTTTCAAGTGACTGTAAGTCTTCGCTAAGATAATCGACAATTTGGGCCAATTCGGTAAGTTTGTTTAAAATCAATTCGTTGGTTGCCTCCATAACCAATCCACATCTCCCGCACTTAATCGGTTCTCCTACTGATTTTCCAACCACTAAGTAATCAACGGGATGGTGACAAAGCGACTGAAAAATTGCTCGACAAGCATCGCAGCCCTTACCACCGTCACATTTAGGCGGACAAATGCCTTTGTAGTGTTTTGCATTCTTACATTCTTTCATAAATTTTGGCGGCAGGAAACCTCTACATTTCACAGAAATGTTTGACCTGTGAGCGTTATTGCGAGCGTAGCGAGCAATCATGCGAACTAGGTCAAACCCTTGTGGGAGGAATGCCGCCCTCCTTAAAATATTGTAAATTACTGACTAATATAATGTGTACTGTTATGCCACGCACTACCTTTGAGTAGAGAACGGTTGAATAACATAAATTTGTTAAGTACACTATTTGGACGCTATATGCTATCCAAATACGGCTGTCGTCAATCAAGTGCTCTTTAACTACAAGTTAGATCGAACAAGTCCCTCCCCTTGTGGGAGGGGTAATTGACGTTAGTCAATATATCCCGAAAAGAAATTCTTTGCAATAGCAAAAGCAGCGGCGGCACGAATCGAACGTGCAACGTCATGGCTCAGAACCACGCTCCAGTACCAATACCGGACCCACCGCTAAAGAGCAACCGAGATACGAATTGAACGTATGACAAACAGGGTCAAAACCTGCCTCCAGTACCAACACCGGACCCTCGGTTAAGCTGTGGGGAGAGGGCTTGAACCTCCATACCGATTCTCATCGGAATACACGAAGTTAACAGCTTCGCCGCTTACCAACATTAGCGTACCCCACATTAAATCAGGCCATATTGTCTAGCCCATTTTCTTACAGCATTATCGCTGACTTTGTATTTCCTTCCTATCGCACACCAATTTCCTATTTCTTGAATCTCCCTTTTCAACTTTGCCTTAGAAGGACGCTCTGCCTTCCTTTGAAAAAGTCTGACACAAGAAACTGAACAAAACTTATACTTATTTCCTGGTGGTGTAAATTCTTTCTTACATTGCGGACATTTCCGTTTGGTAACGACCTTTTTCTTTACTGCTTCCATTCTTAATTGTCGGCTTTCTTGTATCAATTCATCGTGGGTTTCCGCATGACAATTTCTACAAAGCATATCGCACTTATCCACTTCCTTTTTCAACCTTTCATAACTCCAACTTTTCCCTCCAATCGTGAAGTCCTTTTCCTCTGAATTTCGATGGTGAAATTCAAAAACAGAAGGAATCAATTTATCGTAGCCACACCTTTGGCATTTACCGCCTTTGTATTCAACAAGCTTTAATTTAGTTCTATTCCGCCAATTCATAACGGCTATTGATTTTCTATTCATTACTCTCCTCGATTAACTGAATTAGTTAATCTAAAAGAATAATAATTCGAATTTTTCAAAGGCAGGCTTGGGAATCGGACCCAACTTTCGCACGTTAACAGCGTGCCGCATCACCAGTTTGCTTGCCTGCCGCAAGCCCGCCAGGATTCGAACCCGATTCATCTGGGTTGGAGCCAGAGACCTCTCCCAGGAGGACGGACTTGTAAAGTGGTAGTTCCGAGAGTCGAACTCGGCTCAGAATCCTTATCAGGGATTCCAGGGCATACCGGCCCGTCAACTACCAAAGGGGGCAAGACGGGGATCGAACCCGCACGGTCGCAATGACCTCCTGATTCACAGTCAGGCTCGGCTAACCAGTATCCGACTCCTACCCCATATTAGCTCGCTTTTTTGCCCAGTAACCTCTTCTGGGTTCTAATTTTATGCCAAGCGATTTACATCTTTTTTTTACAGCATTACCCGTTACGCCAAACATTTCTCCTATTTTCTCATAGGGCTTTTCTGTAATTAGCTTTTCCATTTCCTTTTTTGTAACATGAAACTTCCTGGAGGATGTTGCCGCACATGCGACCGAACAATACTTATGCAATTTATATTTCTCTTCACCACACACAGGACATTTATCAAATTCCTTTTTTCTTAATTTGATAACATCAGCATACTCCTCATTAAAACGTGCATAATTCTTTGGTAGTTTCGTCACCCCCGCATGAATTTCTCTATGGCATCGACAACAAACAATTGTGCATTTTCTTGCCTCCTCGACTATTTTTGACCATGCATAACCATTACGCATAGCTTTATGAAGAGCATGATCTTTTTCGCCAGGATCGACATGATGGTAATCTAACGCCGCTATGGTTTTGGAGTAACCACAAATTGTGCATTTTCCACCAAATGCCGCCGCTAAATTTTCTCGGGCTTTTTGCCTCCAAGTTTTCTTTCTGTCTATCATTTGAACCTCTTTAGTTGTTATGGCATGATGTGCCATAATTAACTTAGTAAGGCTCAAACAAATTTTAGAGCAGCCACGGAGAATTGAACTCCGATCTCCAGTATGGCAAACTGACGTACTACCATTGTACGCTGCCTGAGGCTATTTAACCAAATTGTCAAAGAACTACCGCAACGATTTTCCCTTTACCACGAAGAAACTTCAAAGCCTCTTCATAGGAACAATCGCCTTCTTTCAATACCCAAGTTTCCTCGGGCGAAATTGCCATTAAATACCACATAAGAGCTAGCGGAGGGAGTCGAACCCAATCTTAATCTTGTTTACAGGACAAGTGCATAACCGTTCTGCCACGCTAGCATTCTCCAGCTTCCTCAAGAAGCTTCTTCGCCTTTTCTATCTCTTTCGCCTTCTTAGTTTCCTTTCTCTTTTTAGCGGCTTCGGCCCTTCTCTTCTTTTCGGCCCCCAACCTCTTCACTTCCTTATCGTAAGCCGCCCTTTGTTCCTTCGTCATCAATTTCTTCAACGAGGTCTTTGTGACTTCCTGGGCGATCCTGATGCCCTCTTTCGCCAAACAACCGGCATCCATAGTATCCAAATCAAACTCAACCATTCTGCCGTAAGAATTGTCCTTATCACAGTAGAAAAACTTCTTCCCCGCCACCAGCCTCTTTTCTCTATCCTCTATACTCGTCAAGTTCACCCATCCCAAATTCTTCAAAGCCTGGATCGCTTCTCGGTCACCGTTCTTGACCATCGAAACCAAGACATTGACAAGATCCTGCTTCAAAGCATAGTTTGCCGTTTGGGCGAGGCCACCCAGACTTATGTCCTGAATAGTTAAAGTGGGTTCACAAGAACATTCGTCATAGCACCTACAATCGTCCTCAGCCTGTACTAAAATCAACTTGTAACTCATGATTTCGTTCCTTTCAGAGACAGCGGGCGGATTCGAACCGCATGACCACTGATTTTGCAAACCAGCCCCTTCACCATCAGGGATTAGGTTCCACTGTCAAAGAGCAGACGATGGGATTTGAACCCACAACCATCAGATTGGAAATCTGAGACTCTGCCAATTGAGTTACGTCTGCTTATTCATATTCATAAAATCCCATTGCCTCCGATTCATGAACTAATTCTTCCTGACAATATTCCTGCAATTCCCTCAGAGCCTCCCTCGCCAGATCAGACTGATCTTTTTCAAAACAACAACATTCGGAAACCGAAGCCGAAGAATTACATCCTTCAACATGACCGAAGTCACGAATCTGTTCTAGCAAATAAAAGACTTTTTCAAGGTGGCTCATTTTAGCTTCTCTATTTCTTCCTTTAGGCTTTTTATCCAGCGTTTTGGCCTTGACTCTTTTAACCCAGCAAGATGCAAAAGTCGCTCTTTTTTTTCGGGATCAGGGTCGTAGTGTAATTCCCTTCCCCTTTGATATTCTCTCAAATGCCTTACTTTAGCGTCTTTTTCTTTTTCGTTCATTTGCCTCCCAAGTAGGGCCGAGAGGAATCGAACCTCCATTGCGGTTTCCCGCCCGGATTAAGAATCCGGTGCATTACCTTGTCTGCCACGACCCCGTATTGCTTCAAGCTTATTTGAAAGGGTATCTTGCTTTCGCTTATGTCCTTTCTTCGGCTTAGAACGGGGCCGGGGCTTGGAACGCATAGACTCCTGCCACTCGGCCATTTCTCCAGCAGTCTCAAACTGCTTCGTTATTCCTCTTATAGTAAGTTCAAACATCGTTTTCTTCGTCCTCGTCGTTAATCCCACATTCTTTCACTTGATCCCAAAGTAATCCTCCGTGTTCCCAATCCCCCGCTTCCAAATATGCACAATATCCATTTTCTTGATAGGGCTTGTCTTCATTCAAACTCCACCAAGGACACTTGCCTCTGCCTCTTGCATATCTATAGCAATAGGGTCCTGGCGGTATGTGTTTTTCCATTTCTTTCTTGTTCATTTTCCTCACAATTTGTCATTTCTAGTGACCCCTGTGGAACTCGAATCCATAACCTTCGGATTAACGTGCCAACTACAGCTTTCGCTGCCCTTTCGGTTTGTGGCCTGGACTTTCCCTTAACCCTCGTCTTTACGTTAGGGTTCCGCCTGTCAAGTCTCTACACCTTCCTGTTTCCAGGCTTGGCTCGGGATTGCCATTTTACAGGGTTCCCCGAATTTAAGCGGTTCTACTTTTTGGGTTTCCCCAAAAGCACTCCTATTCGAAGTCCGATGCTCTAACCAAATTGAGCTAAGGGGTCCGAATGAGGTCGCCGGGCCACGATCCCGAACTGGTAGGGTAAAAGCCTACTGTGCTGCCAAATTACACCACGACCCCAATCTAAATTTCAGGGCCATGCGTTTCAATCTCGTTCTGTTCATTCTCATTTCATTTCTCCTATAGGGATTGCTTCTCCTCTAGTCTCCTCTAGTATTGTAGGGGTCGAACACAAAACTGGTCGCCCGCACTTTGGACAAACAGCTAAGGCATGGGCAAATCCCCATCGATCTATTTCCACAATTGCCCGTGGCTCGACTTCTCCATGTTGTGAGCAAGTATACATAAATCTCCCTCCAATTAGTCATTATCCCAATATACCTCGTCCCAACAATCCGAATAATCCTCAGTGCAGCGTTCGTCCCACCAATATTCTCGGCCACAGGTTGGACATTCGCCGTTTTCCCAACGCTCTCCTTCAAAGTCATTTTCGCAAAAGGGACAGTATATGTCGATGTTCATTTTTCTCCAATAAAAAAAACCCTTTTCGCCCTGCGGGCGAAAAGGGTTTCTTACCACAGGGCATACAACGACATTAACCACATCCTGTTTGAATGTGCTTATGCCAGTTCGTATTACCCTGTTTGGTCATCATTTTCAAGTTCTCCTAAAGTGGCAGGGGAGGGAGTCGAACCCCCCATCTTTAGGTTATGAGCCTAACGAGATACCGCTTCTCCACCCTGCGTCATGTATTAGTATTATAGACGGCTGGCATCGAAAATGGTTCACGAAAAATCAAGGAATTTGTCCAATTCCCTCTATCCTGTTGATTTCATCTTCTAATCGTTTGACCTTCTTTTCCAGGCTTTTCACTTTCTTGATTTTCTTCTTCAAGGCGGCGACGTAATCAGCAATCTCATTCCGCTGCTCACGGCAATGGGAACACAGGTTACACCCTGGACATAGGGCGGGACCGTAGCGGATCTCGTCTTCGGTGATCTCTTTCATTTTTTGGCTTCCCTATTGGGACGGCAACACACAACCGGCCATTCATCGACAAGATCGCATTCAGTTGCGGCAACAGATTTAGAATTAGATTCGGACGGCACTTCCGACAAACGGATGAACTCTTTGCACTGCCAAGTCGGATACCATTGATTTACCGGAACAATGCATAGTTGAAGATTCCGATTCTTATCCCACCAAGACCCTTCGATTCGATAAATTTCGTCAGCAACGGCAACCCGCAATCCTCGTAGTCCTACACGGCAATTCCTACGACGGGCTAGTTCGTCAGATACTCTTGTTGGTCCTGCCATATGATTCTCCTTTTCAAGTATAACAAGCCCACCCTTCTTCAGGATC
>Ga0180432_10002817_pt1 | contig 25721 bp, 21 predicted proteins | sample SS_ome_10_FD_132414 | JGI IMG/M metagenome (GOLD analysis project Ga0180432, IMG submission 132414) | Hypersaline lake sediment archaeal communities from the Salton Sea, California, USA - SS_1_MS_2 metaG | ecosystem: Environmental > Aquatic > Non-marine Saline and Alkaline > Hypersaline >... | reverse complement strand
TTAGGATGCCCGCGAGGTCGTGGTCGACGATTTCGAGGGGGAAGACGTCCATGAGCAGGGGGCTGCGCAGGAAGATTTCGTAGATGGCGCTGTGGTCTTCCTCTTCCGTGGCGAGTTGCCACCAGAATTGGTGGTCTTCGGGGAATTTATCGGAGAGGAAGTGATAGACCTTGCTGATGTCTATTTCGAGGCGTGAGGAGGTTTCGATGAGTTTTCTGGTCTTGTCGACATCGGGGGCATTGGCCATGGCTTAGTCCCTTTCTTGATAATGGGGTGGGCAAGGGGCCGGTGGCTGCTAACCCGCATTTTTGACGGGTTTTCGTTTTCCAGCGTTCTTTTTGTTCTGGTGCTACGTAGTACTACAACGCTACAAGGGTATTCCCTTTCGACGATAAGCGCTTAATTTGCAGTTTGTTACGGTCTTTCTTATATCGCCCCTTCAGGACTTAGGGGTCTCTTGTGGTTTTCGACCCAAGGAGATAGTTCGGGCTATTTCATAGCGTCCCATTGGGGCTGTTGATGTTTGGTCGAGTGCACATTATGTAGCGTCGTTCAGGAGAGGCCTGGGACTTGCTTCGCTATATATTATATGCCTGCGGCCCTGGAGCCAATCAAGGATGATCGTCAGGGCCCCGTTTGATAATTGTGGCGACTCTAGAGAAGGGGAACCACGGCAAGCGTGGCGGCTTGCGCCAACGCAGAGCGGCTGCGGTTGGCGTGGTCACCCGAGAGATAGTCGCTGGAGTTATGCAATATGCGGTCTAGAGGTCGAGGTCGCGTATTTTTTCTTCGACGGGGGACGGTTTGGGAAAGAGTGGTGGTTCGGGCAACTCGACGCGGATGCCGTAGTCGGCGAGTCGGGCGGCAAGGCCTGGGTAGCGGTTGTCGGCGCGGAAGGCGGCGACGAGGGCTTTGACGGCCTTATCTTCTTCGCCTCTTTTGAAGTAGTATTCGGCCAGTGCGAGCGAGGGCTGGGCGTTTTGGGGCTCGATGGCCTGGGCACGTTGAAAGGCGACGACGGCCTGGTGGTGCATGTCCTTGCCGGCGAATTGTTGGGCGAGGAGGACAAGGTCGGCGGCGTTGTTGGATTTGTTACGTACGTAGAGGCGGGTGGCCTGGACCGAGCGGTCGATCTGGTCGGTCTGGTGGTAGGCGTTGATGAGGGCGATTTGGCCGATGTCCATGGCGGGGGCGAAGCGGACGGCCTGCTCGTATTGGATGATGGCTTTGGTGAAGTTGCCCTGCTGTTGGAAGCATTGGCCGAGCCAGTAGTGTGTGGCGGGGTTTTCGAAGTCGGCGTCGAGGGCCTGGTTGAGGATGTTGATAGCTTCGTCCAGGTGGCCTGCTTCGAAGTAGATCTGGCCCTTTTGGGTGAGGCGGGCGGCGTCGATGGTGGTGGTGGCGCGGCAGCCGATGAGGCCGAGGAGCAGGGCCAGCAGGCCGGTGAGGGCGAGGGAACGGTTTTTCATGGCGATTCTCCGGGCTGGTTTGAGGCCAAGGCGGGACCAAGAGGCTGCCTCGGCGGCTGTCGGTCATAATATGCCCTTTACGTGTAGCAAAGGCGGGCGGTCATTGCAAGGGAAAAGGCGGGCCCGGCGGGGCTGGGAAGGTGCATAGTGGTGGGAGGTGCAGGTTCGCGATGAGATCGCGACTGTTGAAGGGGTGGGCAAGGTGTTCGCGTGCGGGACTAGGAGGCTGGGTGGAGGAAGGAGCGGACGTTGTCGCGGTTGGGAGCGTTGATGAGGCCCTTTTCGGTGATGATGGCGGTGATGAGGGCGTGGGGGGTGACGTCGAAGGCGGGGTTGTAGACGTTGACATGGGCGGGGGCGATGGGTTGGCCGGCGAGGTGGGTGACTTCGTGGGGGAGGCGTTGTTCGATGGGGATGTGTTGGCCGGTGGGCAGGTCGAGGTCGAAGGTGGAGGAGGGAGCGGCGATGTAGAAGGGGATCTGGTGGGCGTGTGCGAGGACGGCGAGGGCGTAGGTGCCGATTTTGTTGGCGGTGTCGCCGTTGGCAGCGATGCGGTCGGCTCCGGTGACGACGAGGTGGATTTTTTGTTGGGCCATGAGGAAGCCGGCCATGCTGTCGGTGATGAGGGTGGTGTCGATGCCGGCCTGGGTAAGTTCCCAGGCGGTGAGGCGTGCGCCCTGGAGGAGGGGTCGGGTTTCGTCGACGTAGGCGTGGAAGGGGGTGTGGTTCTGGTGGGCGGTGAACATGAGTGCGAGTGCGGTGCCGAACTCGGCGGTGGCGAGGCCTCCGGCGTTGCAGTGGGTGAGTACGCCGTTGTGGGGTCGGATGAGGGGGGCGCCGTGTTGGCCGATGGCGTGGCACATGGCGGCGTCTTGGTCGCGTATGGCCTGGGCTTCGGTGAGGAGGCGTTGTCGCAGTTGGCGGGTAGTGGTGAGGGCAGCGTCCTGGGCCACTCTTTGGAGGCGGTTGAGGGCCCAGGCCAGATTGACGGCGGTGGGTCGGCAAGCGGCGAGGTGGTCGGCGACGTGTTGGAGTGTGGCGTGGGCGTCAGGCAGGGGGGTGTCGTCGGGGAGGTGCTGGAGGCCCAGGACGGCACCGAAGGCGGCGGCGATGCCGATGGCGGGTGCGCCGCGGACCTGGAGGATTTTGATGGCCTGCCACATGGTTTCGACGTCGCGGACGGCGAGCATTTTGGTTTGGTGTGGCAAGAGGGTCTGGTCAATGAGTTCGACGTGTCCGTCGATGTCTCCGATCCATTTAATGGTGTCGTAGGTCATGGCGTCTTCGTGCTGTCTTGTGAGAATGACGGGCAAGGCCCACCCGTCGGGGGTTAGAGTTCGTTTTGGAGTTTCTGGTTCATGGTGTCGACGGCGGCAGCGAGTTGCGTTTTGTGATCGCGGAGTTTTTGGGCGAGGTTGGTATCGGCGAGGGCGAGGATTTGGAGTGCGAGGAGTGCGGCGTTTTTGGCGCCGGGGGTGCCGATGCCGACGGTGGCAACGGGGATGCCGGGGGGCATCTGGACGGTGGCAAGGAGAGCGTCGACGCCCTGGAGGGCGCCGGCGGCCATGGGCACACCGATGACGGGCAGGGTGGTTTGGGCGGCGACGGAGCCGGCGAGGTGGGCGGCCATTCCGGCGGCGGCGATGATGACCTGGACACCCTGGTTGGCGGCGTCTTTGGCGAAGGCGGCGGTCTGGTCGGGTGTGCGGTGGGCACTGGAGACGCGGACGTGGGCGGTGACGCCGAAGTCGCGTAGGAGGTTGTAACAGGCTTTCATGGTGGGCCAATCGCTTTGGGAGCCCATGAGGATGGCGACTTGGGGGTTGGTTTGTTCGGTCATGGTCAGTTTCTCCATTGGATAGCGGGCCACGATAACCACGGGTGGACCAGGTTTTCCGCCTGCTCAGGCAGAGGGCTTTAAGCGCGGGCAAGATGCCCGCGACACGTTACAAGCGCGAGCAAGATGCACGCGACACATTACAAGCGCGAGCAAGATGCACGCGACACGTTACAAGCGTGGACAAGGTGCCCGGGAGACGTTTCAGACGCGTGCTTGACGCGGGCGAAACGGCAAGGGTACGGTTGTCGGGAGGCAGCATAGAGGGGGCGGGCGTGGCAGGCAAGGAAAAACGGGGGGGCAGGCGTGTGGGGGAGTGTGAGCGTGTTGATGCGGTGGGCCGAACAGGGCCGGCGTGAGCGTGGGCGGCTGGATTGACGGTTTGGGGAGGGGCATCTATAATTGGATGCCATGATGGCGGATGATGCACGTTTAGCACGGTTGCGGGGGCAGATCAAGGAGATGCCGCGGACGCCGGGGGTGTATCTGATGAAGGACGGTGAGGGGCGGGTGCTGTACGTGGGCAAGGCGAAGCGGCTTCGGGAGCGGGTGGCGAGCTATTTTCAGCCGGGGACGGATTTGGCGGCGAGCCGGAGCACGTGGATTGCGGAGATGGCGGGGCGGGTGGAGGAGATTGCGCATCTGGAGTGTGAGAGCGAGGTGGATGCGATTCTGCAGGAGGCTCGGCTGATCAAGGACATTCGGCCGACGTATAATCGGGCGCAGACGGACGACAAGACGTTTCCATATCTGGAGATTACGCAGCGGGAGGATTTTCCGGGGGTGTATGTGACGCGGGAGCCGCGGGCGGGGAGCAAGCTGTACGGGCCTTTTACGAGTGCGGGGGAGTTGCGGCGGGTGTTGCAGGTGTTGCAGCGGGTGTTTCGGTTTCGGACGTGTCATCTGGAGATTGACGCGGCGGATGAGAAGCGGCGGTTCTTTCGGCCCTGCATTTTGCACAGTATCGCGCAGTGCACGGGGCCTTGTGCGGATCGTATCAGTCGGGAGGCGTATCGGAAGGATATTGTGCGGCTGCGGCGGTTTTTGGAGTCGAAGCGTTCGGAGGTGCTGCGGCAGTTGCAGCGGGAGATGGCGGAGCAGGCGGAGCAGTTGAATTTTGAGGAGGCGGCGCGGCTCCGGGACGAGATTAAGGCGATCGAGAGTCTCTCGGATCGGGGGGAGGTAGACGAGCACGTCCAGCCGGAGTTGTTTGCGTTGGATCCGGCGGGGGGGCTCAACGGGTTGGCGAGTTTGTTGGGGCTGGATGATTCGGTGCGGATTGTGGAGGGGGTGGATATTGCGCATATCATGGGGCACGAGGCGGTGGGGGCGTTGGTGTGTTTTATTGACGGGCGGCCTTTCAAGAACGGGTATCGGCGATATAAGATACGGCAGGTGGAGGGGATTGACGATTACGCGATGATTCAGGAGGTGTTGCGTCGTCGTTATCGCAAGGCGGCGCGGCACGAGGAAATTTTTCCGGATGTGATATTGATTGATGGGGGGTTGGGGCAGCTGCACGCGGCGGAGGATGCGTTTCGGGAGATGCCAATCAAGCCGCCGGCGTTGGTGTCGCTGGCGAAGCGGGATGAGGAGCTTTTCATGTTGGGCCGGGACGAGCCGGTACGGTTGAAGCGGAACGATCCGGTGCTGCAGTTGTTGCAGCGGGTGCGTGACGAGTCGCACCGGTTTGCGCAGCATTATTTTCATATCCTGCGGCGGCGTGAGACACTGGGGCAGTAGCCTTGGGGGGGTGAGAGACGATGTTTGGTGGCCGGGGGTCTGACCCCGCGATGAGGTCGCGGGGCTTCGTTTGGGGTGGGTCTATTGGTTGCACAGGGTGGATGGGGGAGACGAAATCCGTACGTCGCGGCAGTGGGGCTGGGGGAAAAAGTGGGTCTGGGGCGGTTCCGGCGGGCAGGAGGGTGCTATTATCCTGTAGTGGCGAGTTGGGAGCGGTGCGCATGGTGGTTTCGACGCGCAGGCTGGTGGTTGGGTTGGTGTTGTGGGGGGTGTGCTGGGGTGTGTACTGGGAGGTAAGTGCCATGGCGGACGAGGGTAAGGCTGTTACGAGCGGAGCGGGGCGGAATCGGCTGGCGGATTCGGCGAGTCCGTATCTGTTGCAGCACGCGGACAATCCGGTGGACTGGTATCCGTGGGGAGAGGAGGCGTTTGCGGCAGCGCGGCGGGAGGACAAGCCGGTGTTTTTGTCGATCGGGTATTCGACGTGCCATTGGTGCCATGTGATGGAGCATGAGTCGTTTGAGGACGAGCAGGTGGCGCGGCTGATGAACGAGACGTTTGTCAATATCAAGGTGGACCGGGAGGAGCGGCCTGATATTGACGGGGTGTATATGCAGGTGTGTCAGATGCTGACAGGTTCGGGGGGGTGGCCTTTGACGATTATTATGACGGCGGAGAAGAAGCCTTTTTTCGCCGGGACGTACATTCCCAAGACAACGCGGATGGGGGTTATGGGGATGCTGGAGCTGATACCACGTATTGAGATATTGTGGGGTGAGCGGCGGGAGCAGGTGGACGCGGCGGCGGAGGAGATAGCGGCGTCGCTTGTACGGTCGGCGGCGTCGGCGACGGGTGGGTCGCTGGGAGAGGCGACGTTGCGGCAGGCGTATGAGGATCTGGTGGGGCGGTTCGACGAGCAGTACGGCGGTTTTGGGACGGCGCCGAAGTTTCCGACGCCACACGTGCTGGGTTTTCTGTTGCGGTGGCAGGGGCGCAGCGGCGACGCGCGGGCGCTGGCGATGGTGGAAAAGACGCTTGAGGCGATGCGGGCGGGGGGGATATACGATCAGGTGGGGTTTGGGTTTCACCGGTACAGCACGGACCATAAGTGGCTGGTACCGCACTTTGAGAAGATGTTGTACGATCAGGCGTTGGGGGCGTTGGCGTATGTGGAAGCGTACCAGGCGACGCACAAGCAGGCGTATGCGCGGACGGCGCGGGAGGTGCTGGGGTACGTGTTACGGGATATGACGAGTCCGGCGGGTGGTTTTTACAGTGCGGAGGACGCTGACAGTGAAGGGGTGGAGGGCAAGTTTTATGTGTGGACGGTGGGGCAGGTGCGGCAAGTATTGACGGCGGCGGAGGCGGAGGTGGCGTTGCAGCTTTTGGGGGTGAGCGAGCGGGGCAATTTTGCGTTGGAGCACGGGCCGGAGCAGGCGCGTGATGAAGGCGTGAATATTCTGCACCGGGCGGAGTCGGTCTCGACGGTGGCGGCTCATCTTGGGTTGACGATGGAGCAGGTGCAGCGGCGGTGGGAGCAGGGCCGGCGTAAGTTGTTGGCGGCCCGTCGCCGGCGGGTGGCGCCGTACAAGGACGACAAGGTGTTGACGGACTGGAACGGGCTGATGATCGCGGCGTTGGCGCGGGCGGGGCAGGTGTTGGAAACGCCGGACCAGGTGGAGCCAGCGGATGGGCTCGACGGTGATTACGTTGGGGCGGCCAGGCGGGCGGTGCGGTTTGTGAACGCGCGGCTGCGGCGGCAGGACGGGCGGCTGTGGCATCGCTGGCGGGCCGGGCAGGCGGGCATTGCGGGGCATCTGGACGATTACGCGTTTTTGGCGTGGGGGTTGCTGGAGTTGTATGAGGCGACGTTTGAGGTAGAGTATTTGCGACAGGCGCTGGCGTTGACGGATATCATGATGGAGGACTTTTGGGACGAGGCGGGGGGCGGTTTTTTCTTTACGAGCGACGAGGCTGAGCGGGTGCTGGTGCGGCGGAAGGAGGTGTACGACGGGGCTCTGCCTTCGGGCAATTCGGTGGCGTTGTTGACGCTGCTGCGACTGGGGCGGATGACGGGGCGGACAGTGTACGAGGAGCAGGCGGAGGGGCTGATGCGGGCGTTGGCGGGGCAGGTGGGTCGGGTGCCGGCGGGTCACAGTCAGTTTTTGATGGGGGTGGACTTTGCGGTGGGGCCCACGTACGAGGTGGTGGTGGCGGGGGATCCGGCGGCGGAGGATACGGCAGTGATGTTGACGGCGCTGCGGCGGACGTTTTTGCCGAACAAGTCGGTGGTGTTTCGGCCTACGGACAGGGAGCATGTAGCTATTGCCGATATAGTACCGTTTGTGTCGGGGCAACGGTCGGTGGACGGCCGGGCCACGGCGTATGTCTGCCGCAATCGGGCGTGCGAGGCGCCGACGACCGACGTAGAGCGGATGCTGGGGCTGCTACAAGATCGGCGGGCAGATTAGTCGCACCTTGCAGAATCATTGCCAGAACACCAAGAAAGCAACACCCGCGAGCCGTTGAGCTTCACCGAAGCGAAGCCGGCGTGCCTGGCGGTGGCAGCCGAGGGATGGTCGTTTTGTATTTGAGAGGCGGTATGAGTGAGTATTGACGGGCCGTTGGCGGGACGGGGCGATTTTGCTACAATAGTCGTTTTGGGATGGGGTGTTGGCAAGGTTTTGGGCAACGGTGGTTTGTATGAGTGACGAGTTGACGTTGAGGGTGCTGGCGGAAGGCGCGGCGGGGGGGGCGTGGAATATGGCGGTGGACGAGGCTCTGCTCGAGGCGGTAGGGGCGGGGGCGTCGCCGGCGACGTTGCGTTTTTATGAGTGGGAGGAGCCGACGATTTCGCTGGGGTATTTTCAGCGGCACGTGGAGGCGGGCGAACAGGCTGGGCCGGTGGGGCGGCTGCCGGTGGTGCGGCGACAGACGGGGGGCGGGGCGATTCTGCACGACGATGAGTTGACGTATTCGCTGGTGCTGCCTTTGGGGGCCAAGGGTGGCAGCGGCGCGGTGGATGCGAACAATATCGAGGCGGTGTATCGGCTGGTGCATGATGCGTTTATCGCGGTGCTGGCGGGCTGGGGCGTCGAGGCGGCATATCGGGGGGGCAGCGACAGCGGCAATGCGCAGCGGGGGCCGTTTTTTTGTTTTGCTCGGCAGCATCGTCTGGACCTGGTGGTGGCGGGGGACAAGCTCTTGGGCAGCGCCCAGCGGCGGGTGAAGCAGGCGGTGTTGCAGCATGGGTCGCTGATTCTGGGTCGGCGTTTTTCGGAGCAGCCGGCGGCGGAATTGCGGGCGTTGGCGGGGAAGGCGTTTGACCTGGCGGCGTTGACGGAGCAGGTGGCGGGCCGGATTAGCGCGGCATTGGGGCTACGCGAGCGGACGGGGCGACTGAGCGAGGCGGAGCGTGGGCGGGCGCAAGAGCTGCTCGACAAGTACGAAGGCTCGCCCTGGAACCAGCAACGCTGACGTCGAGGGCGCCCGAGGCCCGGGCCCTTGCGGCGGTATCGCGAGAAACGCCCAGGGCGCGGGGCGGCGTAAGCGATTGTCATAGGGCCACTTAGAGAAACTGGTCAATTTAGGCATGGACTTTGCACTTGGGTTACGCTATAGTGCTGGATGATTGGTGAAACTGAGCCATTTACGGAATAGGCCGTGCTAGGCGGGGTGTCAGCGGTACCCTGTACTCGCAATCCGCTATAGCGAGGCTGAATTCTTTTTAGAGGGCTGTCGGAGCCGGGCCTCTATTGTTCGCTTTGATGTTGATGGTCGGGTCCCATGCAAACGGACAACGTGAACCTGGTCAGGCCGGGAACGGAGCAGCCATAAGCGTGATAGTTCGTTGTGCCGTGGGGCCACCCGGCCGGAGTTGATGCGGATAACAAACCCGGTGAAGTCGGTTCGACGAAAAGTGCACGGCCTTTTTTTTCTATCAGCGAACCGCTTTGGGGCGTCCGGCACCAAGGGCGAGCGGGTCGCCTGGCCCGGGGGCGCGGGCGGCTTCTCGACCGGGTGTGCGCCTGTGAGGCGGTGAGCCACTTGAGGACGCAGGTATGTCCTATACGGTATTAGCGCGTCGCTATCGATCGCAGCGATTTGAGGATGTGGTGGGTCAGGAGGCGGTGGCCCAGACGCTCAAGAACGCCATCGCGACGGATCGTGTGGCCCATGCGTATTTGTTCAGCGGCACGCGTGGGGTGGGCAAGACGACGATGGCGCGGATTCTGGCCAAGGCCTTGAACTGTCACGCGGCCGATGGGCCTACGACGTCGCCATGTTGCGAGTGCGCCAGTTGTGTGGCCATCAATGAGGGTGAAGACATCGACGTGCTGGAGGTCGACGGGGCGTCGAATACGGGGGTCGAGCACGTTCGCGAGCTGCGTCAGAACGCCATTTACCGCCCGGCGCGGTCACGTTTCAAGATTTACATCATTGATGAAGTGCACATGCTCTCGGTCAGCGCGTTTAACGCGTTGCTTAAGACGCTGGAGGAGCCGCCCGAGCACGTCAAGTTCATCATGGCGACGACGGAGCCGAACAAGGTGCTGGCGACGATACAGTCGCGGTGTCAGCGGTTCGATTTTCGCAATATCCGCCTGGACGACATAGCGGGGCAGTTGCAGTTGGTGCTGGCGGGCGAGGGTGTCGAGTCGGACGAGCAGGTGGTGCGCCGCGTCGCGAGGCTGGCCAAGGGCTCGATGCGTGACGCGTTGAGTGTGCTGGACCAGTTGCTGAGCATGAGCGACGGCAAGCTGACGGCCGATACGCTGCAGGAGCTGTTGGGCACACCCGCAGCGCAGCGGCTGATGGAGCTGGTGGAGGCGATGGCCCAGGGTGATCTGGCGGGGGCCTTGAGGCAGGTCGATGAGGCATTGGGCCAGGGGCTGGCGTTGGAGCAATTGGCCGAGGCGTTGCAGGGTCAGTTTCGGGACTTGATGGTCATAAGGCAGTGCGGTCTGGAGACGGAGTTGGTGGAGGAGGACGACCAAGCGGTTCGGCAACGCATGATGGATCTGGCAGGGGGTTTCGACGAGGCGGCGCTGGTCTACAATATCACGGTGCTTGAAGAACTGCGCCGGGCGATTCGAACGACGGGTGCGGGCCGGGCGCTGCTCGAAGCGGCCTTGGTGCGTCTGAGTGCAAATGAGCGTTTCAGCGACACGAAGGTGCTGCTCGAACAGTTGGCGGCGGGCGGCCCGTTAACACAGGGACGTCCTGCCAGCGGGGCGGCGCCCCAGATACCGCCTGGGCCCAGCAGCGGCGCGGCGGCTCCTGCGGCGCAGGGACAGGGACGTAACGAAACATTCAGCCGGCCAAACGCTGCGGCCGATGTGGGCAAGCAGACCGACTCCCCGGCGAGGTCAGCCGACAGTGGGGCAGCGGCGCCGACAGTTTCGGGTTTGAACCTGCCGGATGAATTGACGGTGGGGTACTTGCAGGAGCATTGGGAGCAGATTTTGACCCTGGTGCAGCGGCAAGGCATGGCGCAGGCGCAGGCGTACTTGCGGCCGGCAAGACCGGTGGCCTGGCAGCAGGGCAAATTGCATGTGGGCTTCGACCAGGACACCGGCATGGGCCAGTTTTTGCAGGGCCAGCCGCTGGTGGTTCAGGAGATCGGCACGGCGTTGGGCAAGGTGTTGCTTCGGCCGGTGCAACTGGTGATTGAGCAGACGGTGGGGCGTACCGCCGCTGCGAACGGGTCGGCACGGCGCTCGCCCGGGGCCAAGCCCAGCCAGCAGGAAATCAACAAGGCAATGAATGACAAGCGGGTGCAGCAAGTGCAGCGGATCATGGGTGGACGCGTGCAGCGGGTGGAACGGTCCGGCCAGAGCGGCGACGCACCAGCAAGAGAATAGGTTGAGAGCGTTCACACTTTGGTGGGCCTAATGCAACGGAAGAGGCTCACGCGTGAACGCTTGCGTATAATTTGATAACAGCAGGTGGCATGCGGGCGACGTGGGGGCAACAATGTAGCGAGTCGCCGCGGCCACAAGCCCACGTCGGGCGGAGCAACGCTAGAAAGCAGGCCCCGCCGGCAGAGACACAGAGAGGACACGTGACTATGGGATTAGGTGATCTGACGCGTTTGCTGGGACAGTTCAAGGATATTCAGGGTAACATGGCGCGGATGCAGGAGGAGCTGGGGCTCAAAGAGATCGAGGCCAGCAGCGGCGGGGGCATGGTCACCGCCGTCGTCAACGGGCGTGGCGATCTGCTCTCGGTGAAGGTCGAACCGTCGGCGGTGGACCCGGGCGAAGTCGAGATGCTGGAAGACCTGATCAAAGCCGCCATCAACGCCGCGGTGGACAAGAGCCGCGAAGAGATGAAGCAGGAGATGTCCAAGATGACCGGCGGGCTCAACCTGCCCGGTCTGGACCAATTGGGCAGTATCTTGGGATGAGCCAGGCCTACACGCGCAGTATGAAACGGCTGATGGAGCAGCTGGGCAAGTTGCCCGGCATCGGGCCTCGCACGGCTGAGAGGCTGGCCTATCATTTGCTCAAAGAGACCAAAGAGCAGGCGTTGGCGTTGGCCGATGCCATCACGGCCGTTAAGACCCAGATTCGCAACTGCCGGCGGTGCTACAATCTCAGCGAGCAGGAGTTGTGTGAGATTTGTCAGGATGCCAGCCGCAATCCGTCGGTCGTTTGTGTAGTCGAACAACCCAACGACGTCATCAGTCTCGAGGCGACAGGCCTGTGCAACTGGACCTACCACGTATTGTTGGGCCAGTTGGCGCCACTGGACGGGATTACCCCGGATGACCTGACGATTGAGTCGCTGTTGAAACGTGTTGAGCACGAGAATATAAAAGAAGTCGTGATGGCGACCAATCCAAACGTGGAGGGCGACGGCACGGCGCTCTATATCAGTTCATTGTTGCGTGAAAAGGGCGTCCGCGTGACGCGTTTGGCACGTGGTCTGCCCACGGGCAGCAGCATCGAGTACGCCAACAAGACGATTCTGAGCGATGCGATTCGGGGTCGCAATGAGATGGAATGAGTCAGACCCAGGCAGCGGCAGGCGCGTAAGCGATGCTCGTCCCCCGAGATGCTGGCCTGTTTTCGCGAAATTCGCCCTCGCCAAACGCCGATAATGACCATATTGACGGGCCGGCGGAGGATGCCCAGGCCCCATAAGTAATCATTGGACCGAGACGAACCATGCGTTTAGACGCGACACAGCAGATGCGAATGGACCAGCGGATGGTGCTGGCCCCGCGAATGATCCAGTCGATGGAGATACTGCAACTGCCGGTGCTGGCGCTGCAGGAGCGGATCGAGCAGGAAATGCTCACGAATCCGGTCTTGGAGCGTGAAGAGCCCGAACGGAGCGACGAGCCCGTGGTGGACAATGTCAGAGAGTCTGACACGCTCGACGCCGAACGACAGTTGCGGGTGGGGGACGACCAGAACAAGACAGCAGATTTTGAGCGGCTCAACCGCCTGGGGCCAGACTACGAAGACCACTGGGACCGATCCGCTTACGCGCGTGCGCGGCGCGCCAGCGGGGAGATCGACGGCAAGCTCGAAGCCATGCAGAACACGGCCGCTCCCGGCAAATCGCTCAACGAAACGCTGCACGACCAGTGGGCCTTTGTGGAGTGCGAGCCCATCATCGCCAAGGCGGGCGACGCCATCATCGACTTCATTGAGGAAACAGGCTACCTCCTGGTCGATCTGGAACAGATCCGGCCCCACGTACGCCAGGAAGTGACCGCCGAGCAGCTGGCCGAGGCATTGCGGCTGGTGCAAACACTCGAACCCTCCGGTGTCGGGGCACGCAACCTGGCCGAGTGTATGGAGATCCAGTTGCGCAACAGCAACCGCGACGCGGGCCTTGAGCTTGAACTGGTCACGCAACACCTCAAGGACATCGAAATGAATCGCTTTCCGCTGGTGGCACGCAAGACCGGCCGAAGCATTGAAGACATCAAGGAAGCGATCAAGGTCATCTCCCGGCTGGACCCCCGCCCGGGCCTGCAGGTAGGCTCGGCAGCGCCGCGCTACATCTTACCGGACGTCGTCGTGGAATATGATGAGGAAACGGACATCTACACCGCCCGACTCACCGACGGCAGCAGCCCCAATCTCAAGATAAACACCCTCTACGGCACCATGCTCAAAAAGGGTAAGATAGGCAGCGACGCCAAAGAGTTTCTCCAGAACAACATGCGCTCGGCACGCTGGCTCATCGAGTCGATCCAGCAACGCAAAGCCACCTTGCTGCGTGTCGTCAATTATGTACTCAAGACCCAACGTACCTTCTTTGACAGCGGTCCGCTGCATCTCAAGCCGCTGCCCATGATCGAGGTAGCCGACGTCCTGGGCATTCACGTGGGCACCGTCTCACGGGCTGTCTCCGGCAAATACATGCAGACGCCCATGGGCATCTTTCCGCTGCGGCAGTTCTTCAGCGGCGGGACCGAGAACGCCAACGGCGAAAGCGTCAGCTGGGACGCCATCAAAGCCAAACTGCAACAGATTGTCGACGCCGAAGACAAGCAGGACCCCCTCAGCGACGAAAAACTCGTCGAAGAACTCAACAAGCACGGCCTCAACGTCGCCCGCCGCACCGTCGCCAAGTATCGCGCCGCCCTGAGTATTCCCCCGGCTAGGCGACGCCGAAAATACTGAAACGGCTTATCATGGCACCAGCTCGACCCGGAACACTCGCTCTACAACGTCCCTAAACGCAACTGTCGCAGGATGTCCCAGTAGGCGCCGCGCGCGCCGCGTTCAATCGCCCGCGTCAATTCCGTATTGTCGTTGTAGTTGTGATCCTGCCCGAGATCGCTCTCGCCAACGCCAGACGCATCCATCGGCTCGAAAAACCTCTCGTCGCCACCGACCAAGTCTCTCACGAGTGCGGCGGAACTTTCACCCAATGCCGGCGCGATGTAAAACGTCGGGCGAAAGAAATCCACGGGCCCGTCATAATGGCGCACGATGCCGGCATTGCTTTCCAGCGGCCCCTCGGCTGCGACCTGCTGGGCCATTTCGGTCTGGGGATAGACCCGCACGCCCAACGCCGCCCCGACGCAATCCGGATCGATCTGCTTGACCCAGGCAATCGTCTCGGCCAGCGTCGTCGCCGTCTCACCGGGACCGCCCAGCAGTAGATCCAGCATAACCCGAATCCCGGCGCGGCGACACGAACGCACCGCAGCGGCCAGATCCTCCGGCCCATGCACTTGCCGGTAGCGACACAGCATCGTCGTGTTGCCCGCATCCCCGGTAAAGTTGATGCCCCTACAGCCCGCCCTATACATGAGCGCCGCCAACTCCTCATCGAAAGGCACCACGGCAAGATACGCATACCAACGCACCCGCTCGCCCAGCCGGCGCCTGATCAACTCTTCGCAAACCCCTACAGCATGTGCCCGCGGTATATTGAACTCCGCATCGCACAGGTGGAGCACATCGACGCCCTGGGTCAACAAGTGCTCGACCTCGTCGGCCACTTCCGCCGGCTCGCGACAACGCAACGTCCGGCCCTTGGCCAATCGGTCGGCACAATAGATGCACGAACGGTCGCAGCCACGTTTTGTCTCGATACCCCCTTGACCACCCCGCGCGAAATACACGCTGTTATCGACATGGCACCGAGCGGTCGGCAACGACAAAGGCGTAGGCCAGGCAGGCGTATTGCTTTGCACCGTACCACCGGACCGCCAGATCAGACCGGGAACCCGTTCAAACCGCCGCGACCCAACCAGCTCAGCCAGCAACGACACCGCCGCGGCTTCACCGTCACCACGAATGCCAAACTCCGCACCCGTATGCTCCACAATCCGTTCGGCAAACACCGAAAACCCCACGCCGCCGAGCACGAGGGGAGCCTCGCTCGCCTGCCGTACCATCGCGACGTACTTGACCAACTCGGGAATAAACCAGACGCCACTGGGCCAGAAGCAATCATCGACATTGCGAAAGCTCATTCCGACCAAGGTCTGCTCGTGGTGGGCAAAGTGCTGGCGCAACGCTTCTTGCGGGTCCGCCGTCAAGGCCAGATCCACCAGGCTCACCGTCACCCCGCCCTCACGCAGGGCACCGGCCAGATAGTCGAGCCCAACCGGCGCAATCACAGGCTGCATCCGATTGGTGTTTATCAGTGTGACCCGGCTCATCAGACCTCCCGGCGCCTCTGCCCACACCGCAGCGGCTCAATCGATCCGTGAACTCCCGCCCCAATGAAATGCCCCCAGCGCGTTTCCGCACGCATGCCGGCCACGCTGTAGACCTCGTAACCCAACGGCTTGCCGTTCATAACAAACAGCCTCACGTCCCCCGTCCGCCGTCAATGAGAACCCAGATGCCGCCGCAGCGCTGCCACCCGGCAACGCTTCAATCGTCCTTGTCGCTCATCACGTCGTCGTCTTCGCCTCGGCCTTGGGCTTCTTGCTCGTCGCTTTGCTGGCCGAGTCCGACTTGCTCGCCTTGCCCTTAGTTGACGAACTCGTCCCCTTATCCGCCTGGGCAGCCTTCTTGTAATTCTCGCTGCGGTAGTCGGTCTCGTAAAAGCCACTGCCTTTGAAAATCAGCGCCGCCCCGCAGCCAATCAGCCGCACCACCTTCAGCTTGCCACATTCGGGACACTCACGCTCCGGCTCAGCCGTAATCGACTGAAACAGCTCAAACGCGTGCCCACACTCCTCACATCGGTATTCATACGTCGGCATTCTTCTCTACTCCTCGTTCTCTTGACTCTCCGGAGCCGCTGTCTCGGCAGGACCCGCCTCTGGGGCCTCCTGTGCCGGACGCTTGGCCACCGCCACCTTCACGGGCCTCAACGTCCGCCCGTTCATCGCGTACCCCGGCGCCAACTCCCGCACCACCGTCTGGTCAGCGTACTCGCTCGTCGGCTCGTGCAGCATGGCCTGGTGCAGATTCGGATCAAACGGCGCCCCCGGCTCCACCAAGATACGCTCCATCCCGTGTCCACGTAATATGTCCACCATATGGTCGTAGACGATCTGCACTCCCGCCAACACCGCCGCGACATCCTGAGCTTCGCGTCCCTTTTCCAACGTGTGCTCAAAATTGTCCAACGCCACCAGCAGACTCCGCGCCATCTCTTCCTGCGCCAATTGCCGCGACTGTTCCACTTGTCGACCGGTACGTCGCTGATAGTTCTGATAGTCGGCGCCCAGACGCTGAAGCCTGCCCTTCAGCTCCGCCAACTCCGCAGCCATTTCCGCCGGCGCCGGCATCGCCTCACCCTCGCGAGGTTCTTGATCGGCCCCACCCGCCGACTCGACGCCTTCGTTGACGTCCTGACCTTGCGACTCGTTATCCCGTTCTGTTTGCTCGTTTGAACTCATATCCATGCCTTATCCGAATTCCATACTACCTCTACCCGCAGCAACAAACCTCATGCGCCGTCGCCACCGGCACGCGTCCCCGTCACTCTTTCTCGTTGCCCTTGCCCTTATCAGGCTGTTCTTGCCCGGCAAAGTAATCCTTCAATTTGTCAAAAAAACCCCGACTCTCCGGCAGTACGCTCTTGTCCTCCGTTTTGGCAAATTGACGTAGCAGCCGCTCTTGTTCCTTGGTCAGCTTCTTGGGTATCTCCACCAGCACCTGCACCAGCAGCGAGCCCCGCCGACCCGTGCGGATATCCGGCAAGCCCTGCCCCTTGATGCTCAAGACCGTACCATGCTGCGTCCCCGCCGGTATTTCCATGTCCTTACGTCCCGAAAGACTGGGCACCTCGATCGTCGCTCCCAACGCCGCCTGCGAAAAACCAATCGGCACCCGCACGACCAGATCATCGTCGTTACGCAGCAAAAACGGGTGCGACTCCACCTTGACGTAACAATACAAGTCCCCCCGGCCCCCGCCCGCCGTGCCCGGCTCGCCTTCGTTGGCCAAACGCACCGCCTGACCGTCACGCACACCGGCCGGTACCCGGATTGACAACATCCTGTTCTTGACCACCCGTCCCGTACCCTGGCACTGCCCGCACGGGTGCGTGATCCGGCTGCCCCGCCCCTGACACTGCGGACACGTCGTCACCATGCGAAACAACCCCCCCATCCCCGCTCGCGCCACCTGACCCTGGCCTCCACATTGCTCGCACGCTGCCGGTTCATGGCCCGGCTCCGAGCCCCGCCCGCCACAATGCTCACAATAGTCGCGACGCTTGAACTCGATGCCCTTTTCCACCCCCGTCAACACCTCTTGCAGCGTCAACGTGATCTGCGTCTCGATATCGTAGCCACGACTGGCGCCCGCAGGTCCTCGCCCCCGCCTGCCGCCGAAAATGCCACCCCCGAATATATCGTCAAACATGCTGAAAATGTCGTCGAAACCCATCCGGGAAAAATCGTGCATCCCCACGCCCCGGAGCCCCTCGTGCCCGTACCGATCATATCGCGCACGCTTCTCGGCATCGCTGAGCACTTCGTACGCCTCGGCGCACTCTTTGAACTGACGCTCGGCATCGGCGTCGTCGGGATTCTTATCCGGGTGGTAACGCAGCGCCATCCGACGATACGCACGCTTGATCTCGTCACCGCCCGCCGAACGCTCCACCCCCAGCACCTCGTAGTAGTCTCGTTTGCCTGTCGCCATACCGCTCATCGTAATGCCTCGCCCTCCCTCTCGCCAGCCAAAAAAAAACGACCGCACGTTGCGAGGACCCGCCCGCTGCGCCCTTGGCGCCTGGCCTGCCCTTACAACCGCGGTCGTCCTCTATGACTCTGGTCTCAGCCGCCGGGGCGGCCCACTGCGGAACCAGCCCGACTGCTCTTGCTATGTGGACGTCGACGGATGCATAACCCGCCAACGCCTACCTAGCTGATGGCGCCCGCTACGGGCTCCTCGTCGTCTTTCAGCTCTGAAATCAATACATTGGTGGTCAGCATTGTGCCCGCCACGCTCGCCGCGTTCTGCAACGCCGTCCGCGCCACCTTAGCCGGATCGATAATGCCCGCTTCCAGCATATCCACAAATTGCCCCTTGCCCGCGTCGTAACCCTGCGCGCCGCTCTTTTCCAGCAGCTCAGAGACAATCATGGCACTGTCGGCACCGGCGTTCTCGGCAATCTGCCGCGCCGGGTATGTCAACGCCTTGGCAATAATGTCAAAACCCAGCTTCTCGTCGCCTTCGATACTCTTCTGCGCCTGACGCACCGCCTTGATCGCCCGCAGCAACGTCACCCCGCCGCCGGGAATCACGCCTTCTTCCGTCGCCGCCCGCGTCGCATGCAACGCGTCTTCCAGAAGGTCCTTACGTTCCTTCATGGCCGCTTCCGTTGCAGCACCGGCACGCACGACGGCAACGCCGCCGGTCAGCTTGGCCAAACGCTCCTGCAGCTTCTCCCGGTCGTAATCGCTGGTGGTCTTCTCGATCTGATTCTTGATCTGATTGACCCGCTGAGTGATCCCCTTCTTGGAACCGGCGCCCTCGATGACCGTCGTGCTGTCCTTGTTCACCACAACACGACGAGCCTGGCCCAACTGATCCAACTCAACCGCTTCGAGCTTGACGCCCAGATCTTCGCTGATCATCTGCGCCTTGGTCACCGCGGCAATGTCGCCCAGCATCGCTTTACGACGATCGCCAAACCCCGGCGCCTTGACCGCACAGACCTTCAGCACGCCACGCAGCTTGTTGATCACCAACGCCGCCAGCGCCTCGCCCTCAACGTCCTCGGCGATGATCAACAACGGCCGACCCGAACTGCTGATCTTCTCCAGCAGCGGAATCAACTCACGAAGGTTGCCGATCTTCTTCTCGTGGACGAGAATATAGCAGTCTTCCAGGACCGTATCCATCGTCTCGCCCTTCGTGGCGAAATAAGGCGAAATGTAGCCCTTGTCGAACTGCATTCCCTCGACGACTTCCAATTCCGTCTCGATGCCCTTGCCTTCTTCGACTTCGATCACGCCGTCCTTACCCACACGCTCCATCGCCTCGGCCAGCAGTCGGCCGATCTCCGGATCGTTGTTCGCCGAAATCATACCCACCTTCGCGATGTCCTCGCTGCCTTTGACCTTCTTGCTCTGCTTGGCAATCGATTCGACCACCACGGCCACCGCCTTGTTGATGCCACGCTGCAGACCCATCGGGTTGGCGCCCGCGGCTACCTGCTTGAGACCTTCAACAAAGATCCCCTCTGCCAGCACCGTCGCCGTCGTCGTCCCATCGCCCGCCAGGTCGCTCGTCTTGCTCGCCACCTGGTTGACCATCTTGGCGCCCATGTTCGCAAAAGGCTCGGGCAGCTCGATTTCCTTCGAAACGCTTACCCCGTCCTTCGTCACCCGGGGCGAACCCCAACTCTTCTGCAACACCACGTGACGACCCGTCGGGCCCATCGTTACCTTCACCGCCGACGCCAACTGGCTCAAACCGTCTCGCAGTTCGCGTCGCGCCGTATCCTCAAACATCATTTGCTTCGCCATCGTCCGCTCCACTCTATTAAGTGCTGTGCCGGGCTGGCCGTGTGCCCTTATACTGCCCCAACGAGCTTCTTACCCGCCGCCGTAACAGTCGCGCAGCCACATGTCATGTTTGCCTTAGCCTTTCGCACCGCGAATCTACTACTACTTCTCCACAATCGCCAGAATATCGCTCTCACGCAAAATCACCAGCTTCTCATCGTCAACCTCGACGTCGCTGCCCGCGTACTTGCCGTAAAACACCACATCGCCCTGCTTTACGCTCATCGAACCACGCTCGCCACTCTCAAGCAGCTTGCCCGGCCCGGTCGCCACAACCTTACCCTGCTGGGGCTTCTCCTTGGCGCTGTCCGGCAGCACGATCCCGCCGGCGGTCATTTCCTGGGCTTCACTCTGCTTTACCAATACTCGATCATCCAAAGGCTTGACGTTCATTGTCGCACTCCTCAATCTATCTTGCTCTGCACCGCAATCCGCGGCACGCCATTAGCTTCAATCACAACACTTGCTTCGTCGATACAACTATCTTACACATCCAATCGCCCGTCGTCTCACTCCGGACACGCTTCAGGCTCAGCTCACATCATCCCGCCCATGCCACCCATGCCACCCATGCCACCCATGCCACCCATGCCACCCATGCCGCCCATGCCGCCCATGCCGCCCATGCCGCCGGCGCCGCCCGGACCACCCGGACCCGCTGGCTCTTCTTTCTTGGGCTGCTCGGTAATAACCGCGTCCGTCGTCAGCAACAAACCACCCACACTGACCGCATTCATCAACGCACTGCGAACCACCTTGGTCGGATCGATGACGCCCGCCTTGAACAAATCTTCATAAACAGCCTTGTCCGCGTTATAGCCGAAACCATCCTCGCCCTGGCTGATCTTGTGCACCACCACGTTGCCTTCTTCCCCGGCGTTCTCGGCAATCTGCCATGCCGGAGCCTTCAACGCTTCGTACACGATCCGAGAGCCCGTCTTCTCGTCGCCGCTCACACGCAGCTTCTCGACGGCCTGCCGCGCCCGCAGCAACGCCACACCGCCGCCCGCAACGATGCCTTCCTCGATCGCCGCTCGCGTCGCGTGCAACGCGTCTTCCACGCGGGCCTTGATCTCCTTGAGCTCCACTTCACTTGCAGCCCCAACGTTGATCTGAGCAACGCCGCCAGCCAGTTTGGCCAGACGCTCCTGCAGCTTCTCACGATCATAGTCGCTGGTCGTCACGTCGATCTCGCGACGAATCTGCTCGATGCGACCCTGGATCGCGTCCTTGGTGCCCGCACCCTGCACGATCGTGGTGTTGTCATTGTCGATGGTCACCTTCTCCGCCGTGCCCAGATCCTCTAGCGTAACCGAATCCAGCTCGACGCCCAGGTCCTTGAACACCGCTCGCGCCCCGGTGAGAATCGCGATGTCTTCCAGCATAGCCTTGCGACGATCACCGTAACCCGGAGCTTTCACCGCCGACACCTGCAAAATGCCCCGAAGCTTGTTGACCACCAGCGTCGCCAACGCCTCGCTCTCAATATCCTCGGCAATAATCAGCAAAGGCCGCTTCGCCTGAGCTACCTTCTCCAGCAGTGCAATCAACTTGGCCGCAGACGAAATCTTGTCCTCGTAAATCAAAATCAGAGGCTTCTCTTGCACGCATTCCATCGCATCCGGATCCGTCACGAAATTCGGCGACAAATACCCGCGATCAAACTGCATGCCCTCGACCACGTCCACGTACGTCTCGAGACCCTTGCCCTCTTCCACCGTGATGACGCCGTCCTTGCCCACCTTCTCGAACGCGTCCGCCATCGTCTGCCCGATCGTCAGATCGTTGTTGGCACTGATCGCCGCTATGTTCACAATGTCGTCACGGTTGGCAATGTTCACCGGCTTGCTTAACTCGCTCAGCCGCTTGCCCACCGCATCGGCCGCGGCGCGAATGCCCCGATTCAACGCCATCGCATCGGCGCCCGCCGCGATGTGCCGCAGCGACTCACGAAAAATCGCCTCGGCCAACACCGTCGCCGTCGTCGTCCCATCGCCCGCCACCGTGCTGGTCTTGCTGGCCGCTTCCTTGATCAGCTTGGCACCAAGGTTCTCCACCTTGTCCGCAAGCTCGACCTCTTCAGCCACCGTCACACCGTCTTTGGTCACGGTCGGCCCGCCCCAGCTCTTATCCAACACCGCGTTACGCCCGCGCGGCCCGAGAGTGCTCTTCACCGCCGAGGCCAGCTTGCTCGCTCCCGCCAACAACGCCTTACGAGCCTCACCCTCAAACGCTAAGTCCTTTGCCGCCATAGTCGCCACTCCTTAACCTGGCCTATTACATTCCTTACTTCGCATACGTCAGGAACCGCTCCTCCGCCATTGCGGAATCCCGAATCCTTATTACCAAGGGCACACGCTCTGCATGCACCCCCACCTGTCATCTCCAACTACAGCAAAGCCGGTGCCAAAGAAAACCCTTCCTTCCATACATTTCATATCTATATGCAAAAACAGAACTTACAACAGAAAACCAACTCCCGCCCCGCCATACTGTGCGCCACCCGGCCCTGCCACACTGACAAGTACCGTCTGCCGTACCGCCATCCTGACAGCCTCACCAGCACCCGCCCCCACCTGCGCCTGCCAGCCTGCCTCAAAGCCCCACAATGCACCAAACCTGCCATTTTGGCATGGAACACCCTGCTCCCCACCCGACCAATCAACACCGGCCATGAAGCGTAAACCACCATAGAACAAGAGCTTACAAATAAGCAGCGCCGCTTGGCACAGCCTTTGCGAACCAACCACCAGACAATCACCATGCTCTGACATATCTTGTATATGACGCACAAACATTCAAATTCGGAGGGCAGTACCTATGCGTTTTGACAAATTCACCGTAAAAGCCCAGGAAGCCATCGCCACCGCTCAGCAGATCGCCACCCAGGCAGGCCATGGCACGCTGACACCCCTGCACCTGCTGGGCGCCCTGCTCCGCGACAGCGAGACCGGCATCACCGCGTCCCTGCTGCAAAAGGCAGGGTGCGAGCCCAGCCGCATCCGCTCCATGGCCGATAGCGAGCTGGGCCGACTGCCCAGTGTTTCCGGCACCGCCCAACTCGCCGCCGACCAGGCCTTCAACCAACTGCTCATCAAGGCCCAGGCCCAGGCCGACGCCCTCAAAGACAACTACGTCAGCACCGAACACCTCCTGCTCGCCCTGGCCGACGTCGAAAGCACCGCCAAGGAAATCCTCTCCGTCAACGGCCTGACCGCCAAAGACCTCCTCGCCGCCATGAACGACATCCGCAAAGGCCAACACGTCACCGACCAGAACCCCGAAGACAAATACCAGGCCCTCGAACGCTTCGGCATCGACCTGGTCGAACAGGCCCGCAAAGGCAAACTCGATCCCGTCATAGGCCGCGACGACGAAATCCGCCGCTGCATGCAGGTCCTCAGCAGACGCACCAAAAACAACCCCGTCCTCATCGGCGAACCCGGCGTCGGCAAAACCGCCATCGTCGAAGGACTCGCCCAACGCATCGTCAACGGCGACGTCCCCACAGGCCTCAAAGACAAACGTGTCATAGGCCTCGACATGGGCGCCCTCGTCGCCGGCGCCAAATATCGCGGCGAATTCGAAGACCGCCTCAAAGCCGTCCTTAAAGAAGTCACCGAATCCGATGGCCAAATCATCCTCTTCATCGACGAACTGCACCTCGTCGTCGGCACCGGCAAAGCCGAAGGTGCCGTCGACGCCGGCAACCTGCTCAAACCCGCCCTCGCCCGCGGACAACTCCGCTGCATCGGCGCCACCACCCTCGACGAATACCGCAAGTACATCGAAAAAGACGCCGCCCTCGAACGACGCTTCCAACCCATCATGGTGCTCCAACCCAGCGTCGAAGACACCATCGCCATCCTTCGCGGCCTCAAACCCCGCTACGACACCCACCACGGCGTCCGCATCACCGACGCCGCCCTCGTCGCCGCCGCTACCCTCTCCAACCGCTACATCGCCGACAGATTCCTGCCCGACAAAGCCATCGACCTCATCGACGAAGCCGCCTCGCGCCTGCGCATCGAAAACGATTCGCTGCCCAGCGACCTGGATGAAATACGTCGCAAAATCATGCAGCTGCAAATCGAACGTGAAGCACTCAAGAAAGAAACCGACGACGCCTCCAAACTCCAGCTGCAAAAGGTCGAAGAACAACTCGCCGACCTGACCGAACAGGACCGCGCCCTCACCGCCCGCTGGGAAGCAGAAACAGGCCTGCTCCGCGACATCAAAAACCTCCAGGAACAAATCGACCAGACCCGCACCGAGTTTGAAGACGCCCAACGACGCGGCGACCTCGAAACCGCCGCCCGTCTCCGCTACGAAAAACTCGCCCAGCTCGAAAAACAACTCGCCCAACAGGAAGCACGCGCCAGCCAACGCAACGGCAACCGCCTCGTCAAAGAAGAAGTCACCCCCGACGACATCGCCGAGGTCGTCTCCAAGTGGACCTCCATCCCCATCTCACGCCTGCTCACCGGCGAAAGAGAAAAACTGCTCCACATGGAAGACGAAATCAAACAACGACTCGTAGGCCAGGACGAAGCCGTCACCGCCGTCAGCGACGCCATCCGCCGCAGCCGCGCAGGCCTGGGCGACCCCCAACGACCCATCGGCTCCTTCATCTTCCTGGGCCCCACCGGCGTCGGCAAAACCGAACTCGGCAAAGCACTCGCCGAATTCCTCTTCAACGACGAAAACGCGATGGTAAGACTCGACATGAGCGAATTCATGGAACCACACAGCGTCGCCCGCATGATCGGCGCCCCGCCCGGCTACGTCGGCTACGAAGAAGGAGGCCGACTCACCGAAGCCGTCCGACGACGCCCCTACAGCGTCATCCTGCTCGACGAAATCGAAAAAGCTCACGCCGACGTCTTCAACGTCCTGCTCCAGATCCTCGACGACGGCCGACTCACCGACGGCCACGGCCGAACCGTCGACTTCAAAAACACCGTCATCATCATGACCAGCAACATCGCCTCCAACCAGATCCAACAGCTCGCTTCCGACGAAGGCGCCGACTGGGAAATCGACGCCCACGTCCACGAAGCCCTCAAAGCCGTCTTCCGTCCCGAGTTCCTCAACCGCGTCGACGAAGCCATCGTCTTCAAACCCCTCGGCAAGGACCAACTCCGTCAGATCGTCGACATCCAACTCCGTTACGTCGCCAAACGACTCGCCGACCACGACCTCACCATCCGCGTCGCCGACGGTGCCAAGGACCTGCTCATGGACGAAGGCTACGACCCCACCTTCGGCGCCCGCCCCCTCAAACGCACCATCCAACAGCGACTCGAAAACCCCCTCGCCAAACGCCTCCTTGCCGGCGACTTCGCCCAGGGCGACACCATCGCCATCGACGCCGACCACCACACCCTCACCTTCACAAAGACCGAGGAATAATGGCATCACTTTGTGGTGATTCAGACAAAGTCCGAAATCGTAGAGGGTGAAGAATGGATGCGAACAGGAGTACCGTTTGTTACTTGTGCGGGCACATCATTGAGGACTCGTACGACAAAGACCATGTTCCACCTATGAGTATCTTTCCCTCAGAAATAAGGCGTGCACATCATATAGAGCCCGTTGCTAAGCACGCCACGCATCCCGCCTGCAATCGCTCCTATGCCAAAGATGAAGAGTATTTCAGACAAAGCCTGGGGCCCCTAGCCCACGAGTCGAGCAGTGGGAGATCCCTCGCTAAGGATATTAAAAAGCTTGCCCGGCGCCCGCAAAGCAGACCCTTGTATCTCAAAGTACTCGACGAATTTCAAGAAGCTCCCGGCGGTATTGTCTTACCGCCGTGGTTGATTGGCAAGAGATATGACGGCCCCCGCATCCGTCGCGTCATCTGGAAGATCACGCGGGGCTTGTTTCTCCATGAAAAAGGCAGCATCCTGTCGGAGAATCTCCCAGGCAGAATAGAGTTGTTTGGCCCCAAAGACAAACCGCCTGACCTATTCTTGCAGTCTCTGTCACCACTACCTTCGCACGGCCAATACTCCGGCGTATTTGACTACAAGTACGTTGAACTGTCTTCACAAAAGGCTGCCATCCACGGCCATTATTGGGGCTTGCTTTTTTGGGATACTGTACTGGTTCAGCGTGAATTGGACAAATCCATTTTACAGTTAAGAGAGAGCCTTGCCTTCGGCAAGGAGGTTTTTTTAGGCATGGGGGAGTTCTGGATTTCCCCTGTTGGCGATAG
>Ga0180432_10002815_pt1 | contig 25755 bp, 26 predicted proteins | sample SS_ome_10_FD_132414 | JGI IMG/M metagenome (GOLD analysis project Ga0180432, IMG submission 132414) | Hypersaline lake sediment archaeal communities from the Salton Sea, California, USA - SS_1_MS_2 metaG | ecosystem: Environmental > Aquatic > Non-marine Saline and Alkaline > Hypersaline >... | reverse complement strand
TTCTTCGCCTACTTCGGCGCCGCGGTCGCGGACCTGCTCCGTACCGGCGAGGTGCCCGCTCACATCATGACGTTTCGGTCGGTAATCGCGGCGGCCGCGATCAGTGCCGGATTGGTCTTGTTCGCGATCAGTCGAAGCGCGCGCATTGCACCCGCCCGGCTCCTCGACATCGGGCTCGTCTTCGAGGTCATCGGCGCGCTCGGCATCGCTGGCACCGCGGTCTACGGAAGCTATCCCGAGTGGTCTCGGGAATTGCTCCTGCGCATACGGTACACCGGCATCCCGTGGGAGTGCGTCTGGATCACGATCTTCCCCATGCTGGCTCCCAATACGCCTCGCAAGACCTTGATCGCCTCGCTGCTGGCGGCCTCCGCCGGACCGGCGGTGATTACCCTGTCCAAACTGAACGGCGCCACCAGTGCGGATGCCCCGTGGCTGTGGTTCTTCAACTACTACCTCTTCACTACCTATCTCAGCGCCGGTATCGCCTTCGTCATCAGCCGCTGGATCCGACACTTCGGCAGGCAGCTTCAGAAGGCACGCCAGATCGGTCAGTACCGGTTGCTAAATCCCTTGGGCAAAGGGGGCATGGGCGAGGTGTGGCGCGCCCAGCATCAGATGCTCGCCCGGCCCGCGGCGATCAAGCTGATCCGACCCGAGGTCCTCGGCGGCGATGATGATACGCGTCAATCGCTCCTGCTGCGTTTCGACCGCGAGGCACGAGCTACCGCCCGGCTCAAGTCGACTCATACCATCAGCGTCTACGACTTCGGCATCACCGAGCAGGGCGTCTTCTACTACGTGATGGAACTACTCGACGGGCTCGACCTGAACACGCTCGTCAAGCGTTTCGGGCCCATCCCCGCCGGACGAGTCATCTCCCTGCTTCGCCAGGCATGCCATTCCCTCATCGAGGCTCACGAACGAGGGATGGTGCACCGGGATATCAAGCCCGCCAATCTCTACATCTGCCGCCTCGGTCCGGATCTCGATTTCGTTAAGGTACTCGACTTCGGCTTGGTCAAGGCCGACACCGGAGGCGATCGCGATGTCACCCAGCTCACCCAGCAAGGCCTCACCTTCGGCACACCCGGATTCATGGCGCCCGAGCTGGCCCTCGGCTCGACCCCGATCGACGGGCGGGCGGACCTCTACGCGCTCGGGTGTGTCGGCTACTGGCTCCTGACCGGAGCGCCCGTTTTCGAAGGCGACACGCCGCTCGCCACCGTGCTCCAGCATGTCAATACCCCGCCGGTGCCCCCCTCGCAGCGCAGCGAGCTCGAGATTCCCACGGAGTTGGAGGCGGTCATCCTCTCCTGCCTGGCCAAGGACCCCAAGGAGCGCCCGGCGGATGCCCGGCAGCTCGACCGTCGTCTGGCCGCCTGCACGTCGGTCGAGCCGTGGACGCCCGAGCGGGCTGCGGAATGGTGGGCGCTCCACAGGCCCGTGCCCGATGACGAGGCGGAGGCCTCCGATCCCCCGCCGGGGGAACCGGGGCCGGCCTCGATTGCTCCGGCTCGCTAGTCGACGACCACCAGCCGCGCCGTACGATTCCGTCCGGCCGATGCCATGCGGCACAGGTAGACCCCGGAGGGAAGCCGAGGAGTCGCAATCGTGTGTCGACCGGCCCCGAAGGTGCGATTCGCCAGGCTACCGACTTCCCGGCCGTTCAGATCGTGAAGGCTGATCCGCACGTGAGCGGCGCCGGGCAAATGGAAGCTGACGGCCGAGGCCGGGAGAATGGGATTGGTCAGCAGCAGTCGCGCACCGATCGCGTCCGATCCCGAGACCGCACCCGAGCCGCCAACCGAGAGACGAACCTCCTGCAGAATCGGCGAGGCCACCGGGTTGGTCGACTCCATGGTCACCCGGTATTGGACGTAGCGATCGATTGGATCGGTCAGGTCACCCGGCTCGTAGACGGCGGCCGACCAGGGGCCCAGATTCGCCGGGTCGTCGGAACTGCGGACCTGGAAGTAGAGATCGGTCCCGGGCGCCTGCGTGCCCGTCCAGTCGAGGCTGGCCGGCTGGGGACCGCCCCCCGTATCCAAGACCGAGCTATCCAGCTCTCCAGCCGGAACGAAATCGGTCGGGTCCCACCAAACGAACTCACCCAGTTCCATCGAGGTCGCCACCACCTCGAGCGCGCCGTCCATGTTGACGTCACCGGGGAAAGCGGTCGTGGCCTGGGTGAATCGATCATCGATATCATGCCGACTCCAGACGATTGGATCCCCCCCCATATTCTGGAACCAGCTGATCGTGTCGATCCCCCAGGCCACAACCAAAACGTCCTCCGCCCCATCGCCGTTGAGGTCAGCGATGTAGACGTAGTGCCCTCCCGCGAAGGCATCACTGATCAATTGGCGCGTCCAATCGATCGGCTCCCCGCCGCCATTGCGATAGAGAACGAGCTGTCCATCCCAGCCGGTGGCGACGATATCTCGCAAACCGTCACCGTCCACGTCTCCGCCGGTGGCGTAGCGGACGCCGACCATCGTGTCGTCGATCACTTGTTCGGTCCAGGTGATCGGGCTTCCCCCTTCATTCACGAAGAGCGAAACCTGGTTGAGATTGGCGGCGGTTCCGAGCACATCGATGTCATCGTCGTTATCCATGTCGGTGGCGAAGGCGGAGTGGCCGCCCGCGAAACCCGTCCGGATCGCCCGCCGGCGCCAGCTGATCGGATCGCCTCCCAGGTTCTCCCACCAGGCGATGTAGGCGCCGCTCCAAGAGGTGCTCAGGACATCGACGTCCTCGTCCCCGTCAACGTCGGCGGCGAAGACGTTGCAGGCGATCGGGACGTTGGGGTCGATCGTCTGACGGGTCCAGACCACCGGATCTCCCCCCTCGTTTTTCCACCAGGAGACGTTGTTGCCCGGCGACTCGGCCGCGGCCACGACGTCCAGATCGCCGTCATCATCCATGTCGATCGGGTGGACCGAGGTTCCACCCGGGTAGTCGTCATCGATCAGCATCTCTTCCCAGGAGATCGGGTCTCCCCCCTGGTTGACCCAGACCATCACCCGGTTCGACTCCCCGGCGGTGCCGACCACATCCGGATCGCCGTCATCATCCATGTCGGTCACAAAGAGGCCGTAGCAGTGGTAGTAGGAATCGTCGATCAGGTACTCGTCGGGCCGGGCGATGGCCGTCGAGGAGAGAGCGAGCTGTCCGGGAATCGACATCCAGGAGATCCCGGTCGCGCTGTCGAAGGTATCTGCCCATTCGACGACGGGGCCGGGCTCGCCGCCGCCTCCACACCAATCGGTCTGCCTCGCTTCATCCGCCAGGACGATCGCAGGCGTCAACAAGAGCGCTCCGGCGAGCGCGAGGATTCGCTTCGAATGGCACCGCATCATGACCCCCTTTGTGATCCGGGCAGTTGTCAGGAGGGATGGCATGATTAAAGGGGGTCTCGCGATCGGCTGCCTGACGGATGGATTAGGAAATGCTTAGGGATGCGCAAAGACCTGTAACTTATTCTGACAGAGCATATTGGAATGTCGGCCCCAGGGGGCCGGTCGAGCGGTCCCTCCCTCGATCGGACGGTGCGCTAGGTGGCCGTGTCGGTTCCCAAACGCCGGCGCGTATAGGCAACCAACCCGCCGGCCTCGACGATCCCAATCACTTCCGGCGGCAGCGCCGGGAAGGAGAACTCACCCGCGCCGCAGGTGAGAACCCCGCGACCGAGGTCGATCGCAAGCGATTCACCAGCCTCGATCTGATCGATCACCTGTGGCAGCTCGATCGTGGGCAGGCCGGCGTTGATCGCGTTGCGGAAGAAGATGCGCGAGAAGCTGGCCGCCACCACCGCGCCCACCCGGTTGGCGGTCAGGCAGAACGCGGCCTGCTCCCGGGAGCTTCCGCAGCCGAAATTCTTCCCGGCGACAATCACGTCCCCCGCCTGCACCTTGCCGGCGAAGTCGGGATCGAGATCCTCCAGCGCATGGGTGGCCATCTCGGCCGGATCGGTCACCGTGTAGGTGTACTTCCCGGGAAAGATCACATCGGTGTTGATATCGTCCCCGTACTTCCAGACCTTCCCCTCGATGAGCTTGCTATCCGCCACCGCATCGCCTCCTCGATCTCCGCGCTAGAGAGCGCGCGGATCGGTGATAACGCCCTTGAGCGCCGTCGCCGCCGCCACCGCGGGCGAGGCGAGGTAGATCTCTCCGTTCGGATTCCCCATGCGCCCCTTGAAGTTCCGGTTCATGGTGGAAAGGCAAACCTCGCCGTCGGCCAAGATCCCCTGGTGCGCCCCCAGGCAGGGCCCGCAGCCCGGATTGATGACGACCGCGCCGGCGTCGATCAGCTCGACCAATAGGCCCCGCTCCGCCATTTCCCGGTAGATCTCGCGCGAGGCGGGACCGATCAGCAACCGGCATCCGGCGGCCACCTGCCGGCCTCGCAACAACTGGAGCGCCAGCTCGAAGTCTTCGATCCGGCCGTTCGTGCAGGTGCCCAGGAATACCTGATCGACGGGACGCCCCGCGACCGCCTCTACCGGTTGGACATTGTCGACCGTGTGGGGACAGGCGACCTGGGGACCCACGCCGGTCATGTCGAGGGTGACCGTTTCGGCGTAGGCGGCGTCCGGGTCACTGACCAGATACTCGATCTCACGGCGGCGCCCCTGTGGTACCCGAGCTTCCGCCCACTCGCGGACCTTTTCGTCGGCGGGCGTATAACCGTTCTTGGCTCCGAACTCGACCGCGAGATTGCACAGCACCATGCGCGAGGAGATCGACAGGACCTCGATGATTGGTCCCGTGAACTCGAGCGCCTTGTATAGACCGCCGTCGGCGCCGCGATCGCCGATCAGCTTGAGCGCGATGTCCTTGGCGTTCACGTATTCGCCCAACTCGCCCTTGACTTCGATCCGCATCGTCTCGGGCACCTTGAGCCAGATCTCCCCGGTCGCCCAGGTCACGGCGGCTTCACTCCGCCCGATGCCGGTCGAGAAGGCGCCAAAGGCGCCATACGTGCAGGTGTGACTGTCGCTGCCCACGATGAGCGAGCCGGGAACCGCATGGCCTTGCTCGGGGAGCACCTGGTGGCAAATGCCGATGTTGAGGTCGTAGAAGTGCTCGATCCCCTGTTCGGCGACGAACTCGCGGATCGTCTTGTGATTCTGCGCGTACTTCGTGCCGGCCGCGGGCACGCAGTGGTCGAGGATGATCACCAGCCGCTCCGGGTGCTTCACCCGATCGATCCCGAGCTTGCGAAAGGTGGCGGAGATGGCCGCCGAGTTGTCGTGCGTCAAGCAGACATCGGGACGCGCCTGGACAATCTCGCCCGCCACCACATCGCGACCCACGTTTCGCCCCAGGGCCTTTTCGCTGAAGGTTTTGCCCATTCCTCCTCCTTTGCCGTATGGGGCGACCATCTTGCACGGAGGGGAAGGCGCATGTCAACGCGCCGGCATCTACCGGGTCAGGGTGCGGGGCCCCCGGGGCTTCGCCCGGCGGCGGTGGTCCTGCCGATCCCGCCGATTGCAGACGCCTCGCGGGCCACCATGGTCTGCCTCGGGATGGGATGGCTGGGCTGCACCATAACGAATCGCAATATATTTGCACCGTTGGTTGTGGATAGAAGATTCGGGATGCGCTCTGGGTAGGATGTGATTCGATCAAACGGGTACGGTCCCTGGAGGTGTGGGGAAGCCCGCCGAAGCTCCAACCCTCCGATTCTCAATGGATAGGCATCCGCATCCCGAATCCTCGATCCACCACCCTTCGTTTGACGGCTCGGTGACGAATCCCCGATCGGGCGGCCGGCATCCATGGTATAATACGTCTGTCGGTGCATCGCACCGGATCGGTCGGCGAGTGCAGCGGGGCATGTCGCCCCTTGGATCCATAGAGCAGGGAGCTTGCTCCCGGGGGAAAGCCGGCTTCCAGCCGGCTTTTCCTTATCTGTCAGGAAGTTACGATGGCGGAAGAGCGTGAGCTGAAGCTCGCCATCTCCGAGGATGACGCCCGCCGTCTCCTCGATCTCTGGGGCCCCCCGGTGCGCACCCTCCTCCAGCGAAACGACTACTTCGACAGCCCCGACGGCCGCCTCCGCCAGGCTCGCTATGGCCTGCGCCTCCGGGCGGAAGGTCCCCGACGGACCCTCACATTAAAAGGGCCAACGAGACGGGACGTGGATCTGGCGGTCCGATCGGAGGATGAGGCTGACATCAGCCACGCCGAGGCCGATCGCATCCTTCTCGAAGGGCTCGATCCCCAGACCTCGTCGCTGCCGGCCCTTCGCCAACTTGCCCTGCGGCTCGGCGTCTCGCGGGTGGAGGTCCTGGGTGGGATCGAGAACGAGCGGACCGTGCTCGTGGCGAATCTGGGCGGGGACCGGGTCGAGATTCTGTTGGACCGAACGCGCTATCCGGATGGATCGATCGACCTCGAGCTGGAGATGGAGTGCCCCGTCGGCGGCGCATGGGTGCCCGAGCTGCGGGGCCGGCTGGATGCGACCGGCATCCCGTGGCGGCCTCGACGGGAGGGCAAGTTCTCCCGGTTTCTGGCTCGAGGGGGCGCATCTCCCCGGTCTTGACACCCCCGGACCGGGGCCGGTAGCTTCGCCGAAACTGCGACCCAAAGGAAGCTGCCGATCGATGAACGCCCTCGAACTCGATCACATCACGAAGACCTTCTCCGGCCACTTGGCGGTGGACGACGTTTCGCTGCGGGTCCCGACCGGCGTGATCCACGGCTTCATCGGCCCCAACGGCGCCGGCAAGACCACCACGCTGCGCATGATCATGGACATCATCCGGCCCGATGCGGGTACTCTCACCGTGCTCGGCGAGCGCGATCCGGCGGTGACGCGGGCACGGATCGGATATCTCCCGGAAGAGCGCGGCATGTACAAGAAGATGCATTGCCTCGACTTCGTCGCCTACATCGGCAAGTTGAAGGGGATGCGCCCAGCGGAGGCCCGCGAGCGGGGCGCGCAATTGATGGACCAATTCGAGCTGGGCAAGTGGAAGAGCGCAACGGTCGATGCCTTGTCGAAGGGGATGCAACAGAAGCTCCAGTTTGTATCGACCATCGTCCACGAACCGGAGCTGCTCATCCTGGATGAGCCGTTCTCGGGACTCGACCCGGTCAATCTCGAGGTGATCACGGATGCGATGCTCCAGTACCGCCGGCGCGGGGGAACCGTCATCTTCTCCACCCATATGATGGAACACGCCGAGCGCCTGTGTGACTCGCTCTTCATGATCCACCGGGGGCGGAAGGTTCTCGATGGACCGATCCGCGACATCAAATCGAGCGCCTCCCATCCGGCGATTCGGCTCCGTTGTTTCGGCGACGCTTCGTTCGTCCGCGATCTCCCCTATGTCACCCGAGTTCGGGAGCAGGGCAGCGATCTGGAAGTCTTCCTCGACCAGGAGAGCAACCCCCAGATCCTGTTGCAGGAGGTGGTCAAGCGTGTTGCGGTCATGTCCTTCGACATCGCCGAACCATCGCTATACGACATCTTCCTCGAGCTGGCGGGAGAGAAGGGCCGTCAGCGCATCACCGCCGATGGGCAGCTGGTCGACCACGAGGAGGGGACGCCATGATCCGGCGGATCTTGTGGGTCACCCACCGCGAGTACTTGGCCTATGTCAAGACACGGACCTTCCTGATCTCCGCGCTCGCTTTCCCGATTATGCTGATCATCGGCTTCTCGTTGCCCGTCCTGCTCGAATCGACCGCCAAGCCGGCGCGCACATTCACCATCCTCGATCCGGGCGATCGATATGCCACCGATCTCTTGAACCGTCTCTTCGCCGGCCGGGAGGAGGAATCGATCCTGCTCGATGGGCGTGAGTACCACTACATCCCCCCCACCGCCTTTACGCACCAGGTCGATCGGGGCGATCACCAAGTTGTCTTGGAGCAGGCGGTGCAAGATGGCCGTCTCTTTGCGTTCTTGGTCCTCACACCGGCCGATTCGACGCATCTGTGTGACGCATCCTACTTCACGATCGACCCAGCGGCGGAGGATTTCCCCCGCGTGGTGAGGCATGTCTTGACCCGGGTCGTGGCCCTACAGGAGCTCCTGCCCCGGGTTGGCGACGAAACGGTACTCCTGCGAGGGCTCGACGGCCTTCGCTTCGCGACCCACGCTGTCACCGAGAAGGGGGGAGAGCTCGCGACCGCTGCCCACATGATCCGATCCTACGCCCCGATGGCCATTGTCTATATGCTCTGGGTCTCGGTGCTCGTGATGTCGAGCCATTTGATGACCAGTACGATCGAGGAGAAGAGCACTCGCGTGATCGAGGTTCTACTCTCGTCGGTCTCCTCCTTCGAATTCATGATGGGAAAGCTCGTGGGCCTGGCCGGCGCGGGGCTGACGATGCTCTTCACCTGGGCCGTGCCCGGTGCTTTGCTCTTCTCAGTAGTACAGAACCCCACCGTGCAACAGGTCGGCGCCGGTCTCGGCGGGGCCTTCTCCGGCACGACGATCTTCTGGTTCATCACCTTCTTCCTGCTCGGGTTTCTCTTTTTCGCATCCATTTATGTCGGTGTGGGGTCGGTCTGTAACACGCTGCGGGATGCCCAGAGCCTGCTCCAACCGGTCATGTTCGTTCTCATGATCCCGCTCTTCCTGATGGTCTATGTGACCAACAACCCTGACAGCATCATCTCCGTGGTCGCATCTTTCTTTCCTCCCTTCACCCCGTTTGTGATCATGAATCGTATTCCGGCCAACCCGCCGGCGCCCCTCTGGCAGATCGTCGGGGCCGCCCTGCTCCTGTTGCTCTCCACGTGGCTGATGGTCCGCCTGGCCGCGAAGGTCTTCCGGATCGGCATCCTCATGTACGGCAAGGCTCCCACCCTGCCAGAGATCCTACGCTGGGCCCGCCAAAGAAGCTAAGGAGGTCCTGTGAACGACATATCCACCGAACGGCTGCTCCAGCGGTTCATCCGGTACGCCAAGATCTACACCACCTCGGATGAAACCTCCGACACCGTGCCCACGACTCAACGGCAGTTCGATCTCGCCCGGCTTCTCGCCACTGAACTGGAGGAGATGGGCGTCCCCGCGCGCGTCGATGACAAGGGATACGTTTACGCGCATGTGGCGGAGAACCTCCCGGAAGACCACCCGGCCAGCGGCAAGGTTCCCGCAATCGGTTTTGTTGCCCACATGGACACCAGCCCGGATGCTCCGGGCGAGGCTGTCCAACCCATAGTGCACCGCGGCTACGACGGCCAAGACCTCGTGCTTCCCGGGGATCCGCAGCAGGTTCTCAGGCCGGAGGATATGCCGGAGCTGAAGAGCCAAGTCGGCAAGGACCTGATCACCTCTGATGGCACCACGTTGCTCGGCGCCGACGACAAGGCGGGGATTGCGGAGATCATGGAAGGCGTACAGCGTTTGATGGAGAGTCCGGAGAGGCTGCACGGATCGATCTCGATCGCCTTCACACCCGATGAAGAGGTCGGGCGGGGCGCGAATCACTTTGATGTGGATGGATTCGGCGCCCGCATCGCCTATACACTCGACGGAGACGTGTTGGGGAAGATCGAGAAGGAAACCTTCAACGCCCATGCCGCGACCTTCAAGCTGGGCGGCTACAACGTGCACCCCGGGTCGGCTAAGGGCAAGATGATCAACACGCTCTACGCGGCTGCCGAGATCATCCGGCGCCTTCCCGAGAACATGCGCCCCGAGACAACCGAGAAAAGGGAGGGCTACATCCACCCGCGGGCGATCGAAGGGGGTGTGGATCGCTGCACGATCCGCCTCTTGATCCGCGATCACGACCTGGAGGAATCGAAGAGAAAGATCGCCCTCCTGGAACGGATCAGTGACGAGATCCGCGACCTCTTCCCCAAGGTGACGATCGATCTCGAGATCAAGGAGTCCTATCTCAACATGGGGCCCAAGATCGACGAGGATCCCCGAATCCTGAACGTGGCCATGGAAGCCTGCCGGCAGGTTGGCGTGGAGCCGTTCCTCGACGTGATCCGCGGCGGCACCGACGGCGCCCGTCTCTCCTACATGGGCGTCCCGACCCCCAACCTCTTCACCGGAGGATTCAACTACCACAGCGTTCGCGAGTGGGCATCCCTCCAGGATATGGAGAAGGCAACCCAGATGCTCATGAAGATCGCCGAGTTGTGGGTGGCGGAGGTTTGATCGGCGATTGACGCCGCCTCCGGGCGGCTTCTACTATTCTGCCAATCATGATACAATTCCTGCTTTACTCCAAACGAGGATCCTCAGCGAAGGAGGAAGTCGATGCGACGGACCAATGCTTGGGTTGCGATGGCGTTGATCGTGGGGGTGCTGGCCGCCGGATGCGCCGGAGATCAGAAGGCCACTCAGCGGCCGGTTCGGATGGCCACGACCACCAGCACCGCCAATACCGGGCTACTTGATTACTTGATGCCGGTCTTCGAAGAGGATACCGGCATCAAGGTCAACTTCGTCGCCACCGGCACCGGAAAGGCGCTCCGCCACGGGCGTGACGGGGACGTGGATATCGTGCTCGTCCATGCCCCTCCGGCCGAACTGACCTTCGTGGAGGAAGGCTTCGGGGTCGAGCGTGTGCCGATCATGTGGAACAGCTTCGTCATCGTGGGGCCCAAGGGCGATCCGGCGGGCATCGGCGATTGTGATGACATCGCCGCCGTCTTCCGTCGCCTGAGCGAGGAAGAGGTCGCCTTCGTCTCCCGCGGCGATGATTCGGGCACCCACAAGAAAGAACGCGCGATCTGGGAGCAGGTCGGGATCTCGCCGCAGGGAAGCTGGTACATCGAGGCCGGTCAGGGCATGGGGGCCTGCCTGGCCATGGCCGGCAACAAGCTCGCCTACACCTTGTCCGACTACGGAACCTACCTGTCGATGGCCGACAAGGTAAACCTCGAAGTGGTTTACGAGGGTGACCCCTTGCTGCTCAATCCGTATGCCCTGATCGCCATCAACCCGGAGGTTCATCCGCACGTCAATCGCGAGGGAGCCGAAGAGCTGATCAAGTGGTTCACCTCCGAACGGGTGCACGAGTTGATCGCCGGATTCAAGGTGCATGGGCAGTCTCTGTTCCATCCGTTCGACGGATAAGGAGGGCGGCGCCGGGGCGCCAGGATCATGCGGTTTCTTCTGCACAGCCTAGGCGAGGCGATCCAATTGATCCTTCGTGCTGATCGCGACCTTCTGGCCGCACTCGGAACGACGCTTCAGGTATCGATCACGTCCACCCTCCTGGCTTCGGCGATCGCGTTACCGCTCGGTCTTGCGGTCGCCTTGACGGAATTCCCCGGCAAGCGGAGCATCCTCAGTCTGCTCCGGACGGCGCTTGCCCTTCCCACCGTAGTCGTCGGGCTGTTCGTCTATGCATTCATCGCGCGCAGTGCGCCTTTGGGTGAGTTGTCTCTCCTTTTTACACCCACGGCGATCGTCATCGGTCAGGTACTTCTGATCATACCTTTGATCACTGCATTGGTGTACGCCGCACTGCAGGAGAGCATCCAAGTCGTCTATGAAGAGTCGCTGCTTCTGGGCGCCTCGCCGATGGCGGCGTGCTGGAAGACATTGACCGAATCGCGCATCGCGATCCTCACCGCGCTCATGACCGGATTCGGGCGCGTGGTTTCGGAGGTCGGGGTCTCGCTGCTGCTGGGAGGGAACATCCGCGGCGTCACGCGAACCATCACCACGGCCATCACACTGGAGACTAGCCAGGGCAACTTCTCCAGCGCCTTCGCCTTGGGCCTGGTTCTGTTGGGGCTGGTGCTGCTGGTCAACCTGGTCATTCAGACCGCCGGCGTGCGCCGGACGGCTGTCTAGGGTCGGAGCGCCATGAGCGGAGATGAGCTGTACAAGCTTCGCGATCTGGAGTTCCGGTACGACCGGCGATTCTGCTTGAAGATCGATGCCTTCGAGCTGCGCCGGGGAGAGAAGGTCGCGATTCTGGGTCAGAACGGCTCCGGCAAGACCACACTGCTGCGGGTGCTCGCCGGGCTGGAGAAGCCGACTTCCGCCCGCGTCTTCACCTTCCAAGGAATCCCCGTGGCGAAAGGAGGGGTGGATCGACGGGGGCTCGGGTTTCTCCGTCAACAACCACATCCCTTTCGGGGTACGGTGAGCCAGAATCTCGCCTACCCGCTTCATGTGCGCGGCATCCCCCGCGCCGAGCGGGAGGCGCGCATCGAGGACACGCTCTCCCTCGTCGACCTGATTTCCTTGCGCGAAGCGCCGGCGCGACGGCTTTCGGGCGGCGAGCAGAAACGGATGGCACTGGCGCGGGTCCTGATCTCCAAACCCGAGCTCCTTCTCCTGGACGAGCCTGCCGCCCATCTCGACCGTCGGTCCCGGTCAGTGATCGAGCGGGTGCTGCTATCGAGCCGCGGCACCATCCTGCTGACGACGCACGACCTCCACCTCGCTCACCGCGTGGCCGGCCGGGTACTCAATCTGATGGGGGGACGCATCTCGCCCAGCCTTCCCGAAAACGTCCTCGAGGGGCGGCGCGAGGGGGATAAGCTGCTGACCCGTGGGGGACTGCGCGTCTGCCTCCCCCCTGATCTACCCCCACTAGCGGGAGAGGAGAATCTGGCGGTGATGATCGACCCCCGGAATCTGGTACTCTCCCCGGAGGCTCTACCGTCGAGCATGCGGAACCACTTCCGGGGCCGAGTGTGCTCCGTGCGGGAGCAAGGGGCCAATGTCTGGCTCGAGATCGACTGCGGCGAGAAGCTGACGGTCATCATCAGCCGCGCGTCGTACGACGACCTGGGAATCAACCTGAACCGGAGCATTGTCGTCTCCTTCAAGGCCAATGCGGTGGAGGTTCTGTGAGCACCATGCTCGCTTTCGAGGATGCGCTGGCCACGGTTCTAGATCAGGCCATCCCGGGAACTCGGGTGATCGAGATCCCGGTGGCCGAATCAGCGGGCCGGGTGTTGGCCGAAGAGGTGCGATCGGATATCAACATGCCCCCCTTCAACAAGTCGGCCATGGACGGGTTCGCCTTCCGGCGTGGGGATTCGACGGACGGGGAGCTTTTCCGCGTCATGCGCACGATCGCCGCCGGTGACAGCGCCGACCCGCCGCTGGGCCCTCGGGAGTGTGTTCGGATCATGACTGGCGCACCGGTCCCAGGCGACGCCGACACCGTCATCCCGGTGGAGGATGTCGGCCCCGCGGAGATGCCGCAGAGCGAGGGGGAGTGGGTCCGGTTTCACACCATTCCCCCGCGCGGTGAACACATTGCCATCCAGGGCGAGGATATCCGCGTCGGCGAAGTCGCCCTGGCCCCGAACCAGGTGATCCGACATCAACACGTGGCGGTGCTTGCCTCGGTCGGCCGCGCAATGATCAGGGTCTACGCCCCCCCGTCGATCGCTTTCGCGGCCACCGGGGAGGAGATCGTCGAGCCGGGCACGCCGCCCCGGCCGGGACAGATCTACAACGCCAACGCTTCCATGCTCTGGTCGCAGATCCTGGAAGCGCGGGCGGTACCCCATCCGTTGGGCCAGATTCGTGATACACGCGAGGATCTGCAGAAGAAGCTCGCCCAGGGTCTGGAACACGACATGCTCGTCGTCTCGGGCGGGGTGTCGATGGGGCAATTCGACCTGGTGCCGGACGTCCTGCAAGAGCTGGGTGTGGAGATCCTCTTCCACCGGCTGTTGATCAAGCCCGCTCGGCCCACGCTGTTCGGCAAGCGTGACCGCACGCTCGTGTTCGGCTTGCCCGGGAATCCGGTCTCCGCGCTCTATGCCTTCGACCAGTTTGTGGCAACGGCCATCCGCGTCTTCAGCCATCACCCCCGCCCTTTGGCCACTCGCTATCAGGGGGAGCTGATGGAAACGGTCAAGAAAGCACCCGGCCGGCTGCTCTTGATGCCGTGCATCTGCGAGTCGGTGGGGGACCGCTTTCAGCTCAACCCGATCCGAACACACGGATCGGCCGATATCTTCGCGATTCATCGAGCCAACGCCCTGGCCATCCTGGCGGCGGGTGTGGCTGAGGCCAAGAAGGGAAGCCTCGTCAGCTTCCGGATGCTGTTCGAGTAATGAGATGCTGGATTCGTTCGGACGCGAAATCAACTACCTGCGCCTGTCCCTGACCGACCGGTGCAATTTCCGATGCCGCTACTGCATGCCTTCGGAGGGGGTACCCAAGCTGCAGCACCAGGACATGCTTCGCCTGGAAGAGCTCTTCGAGATCGTGCGCATCTTCGTGACGCGCCTGGGCTTCGCGAAGGTCCGGGTGACCGGTGGCGAACCGCTCGTACGGCGGGGCGCGATTCCGTTTCTCAAGTCGCTGCACTTGATTCCCGGCATTCGGGATCTCTCTCTCACTACCAACGGCTTCTATCTGGCCGAGGCGGCCGCTGAACTGCACGCCAGCGGATTCGGGCGGGTGAACATCAGCCTCGACACCTTGCGGGCGGATCGGTTCCGCAAGATCACCGGCGTCGACGGACTCCACCGCGTGCTCGAGGGGATCGAGGCGGCTCGGGCCGCCGGCTTCGCACCGATCAAGATCAACACCGTCGCCATTCCGGAGATCATGGATGAGGTGGCTGACCTGGTCGCCTTCGGTGTGGAAAAGGGTCTGCAGATCCGCTTCATCGAGCTGATGCCGGTACGCAGCGGCGCTTCCGGCACCTACATCTCGAGTGATCGCGTTCGCGAGATCCTCGCCTCTCGCTATCGCCTTGATCCCCTGGCCCGAGATGGTGACCCGAGCGCCGCGAAGCTCTACCGCATTGACGGAACCGAGGCGACGTGTGGATTCATCACCTCGATCAGTCACCCTTTCTGTGACAGCTGCAACCGCATCCGAATGCGCGCCGACGGAAAGCTCAAACCTTGCATGGCCAGCAGTCTGAGTCATGACGTCATGCCGTTTGTCCGCCCGGAGCTTCGCCCCGAGGCATTGGAGGCCTTTTTGCGGGAGTCGGTTTTCTACAAGCGTCGCTGCCGGGGCGACTACGAGATCGACGCCATGTCCGCTTTCGGCGGCTGAGGATTGAAGGATGAGCGACTTGAGCCACGTCGACGAGCAGGGCCGCGTTCGCATGGTGAACGTCGGCGACAAGACCGAATCCCAGCGCACGGCCCGCGCCGCGGGCGCCGTGCACACGTCGGAGGAACTCGTCCAGCGCCTGCGCGCCGGCCGGGTGGCCAAAGGCAACGTTTTTGCGGTAGCGCAAACCGCGGGCATCATGGCCGCCAAGCGCACGGCTGACCTAATTCCTCTCTGTCACCCGTTGCAGTTAGATCACATCGATGTCACATTCGAGCTTGGCCGCGATCGCATCGAAATCACGTCCTCGGTCCGATTGTCCGGCCGAACCGGAGCCGAGATGGAGGCCCTCACCGCGGTTACGGTGGCGGCGCTGACGATCTACGACATGTGCAAGGCGGTCGACAAGACGATGGTGCTCTCCGATATCCGCTTGCTGGAGAAGACCGGGGGCAAATCGGGCACCTTCCGCCGCGAGAGCGCGGCCGGTGAGATCCTGGCGGTCTGCATCAGTGAGACCCGTGGTGTCCAGAAGAAGCCGGTCGAGCAGATCGAGTGTGTCCGCAAGATGGGCATCCGAGGCGATGCGCACGCCGAGGACTGGCACCGCCAGGTGAGTCTGCTGGCGGATGAATCGGCCGATATCATGCGGAAGAAGGGCGTGGAAATCGGCCCTGGGGACTTCGCCGAGAACATCCTCACCCGGGGCATTGTCTTGAAGAACCTCCCCGTGGGTCAGCGCCTGAGAATCGGCGACTCGGTCGTTTTGGAGGTCACACAGATCGGCAAGGAGTGTCACCACGATTGCGCCATCTACCAAGCCACCGGCGACTGCGTGATGCCCCGCGAAGGAATCTTCTGCATCGTCGTCGAAGAGGGCCCCATCCGGGCCGGAGATAGGATCGATGTCCTTCCCGACAGCGCTGGTCGTCCTGAGTGATTCCCGCGCCGATGGGCGGCGCGAGGACAGGGTCATCCCCACCTGCCGCGAGGCCCTGGCCGGCAGCCCGTTGGCCCTAGAGGAAGCCCAGGTCATCTCCGACGATCGAGACGGGATCATCGAGGCTCTCCGCGCGCTGGTGGCAAATCCCCGGATCCAGCTCGTCATCACCGCCGGCGGTACCGGTCTCGCTCCCCGGGACAATGCACCGGAAGCGACGCGGCAGGTGATCGAGCGCGAAGCGCCCGGTCTTTCGGAGTTGCTGCGACTGAAGGGCCTCGACCATACACCGCACGCTATGCTCTCGCGGGGTGTCGCGGGTACGGCCGGCGGCACGCTCATCGTCAATCTGCCCGGAAGCCCCAAAGCGGTGCTTGAGGGGATCGAGACGCTGCTGCCGATCCTGCCTCACGCACTGGAGACCCTTGCGGGAGCCGCCAGCGAGTGCGCCCGCGGGAAGGAGATGTAACGATGTACGTCCCACGGTTCACCCACCGGCGGATCATCAGTCTACTCCTCTGCCTGCTGCTGGTCGCGGTGGCCTGCACTACCGTGAAAATGACGGGCCGGAGACAGATGCTTCTGGTCCCACGAGATACCATGCTTTCCATGAGCTTCCAGCAATACGGCGGATTTCTGCAGGAGAATCCACCGATCACCGAGGGTCCTCGCGCGGCTATGGTCGAGCGCGCCGGCCGCCGGATCCAGCGCGCGGTCGAGACCTACTTCACGCAGAAGGGTTGGTCGTCTGACCTCGATGGTTACCAGTGGGAGTTCAATCTGGTCGAGAGCGAAGAGGTGAACGCCTGGTGCATGCCGGGAGGAAAGGTCGTTGTGTATTCGGGCATCCTCGACCTAGCGGGGGATGAAGCCGGATTGGCGGTCGTGATGGGGCACGAGATTGCGCACGCCGTTGCCCGGCACGGCAACGAGCGGATGAGTCAGGGTTTGGTTGTACAGATGGGCGGCATGGCGCTGGCGAAGGCTCTGGAGGAGAAGCCCGAGGAGACTCGCCAGCTCTGGCTCTCCGCATTCGGCCTGGGCGCACAGTTGGGGGTGATGCTCCCCTATAGCCGAAGCCACGAGAGCGAGGCGGACCACATGGGTTTGATCTTCATGGCCATGGCGGGCTACGACCCCCACCGCGCGGTGAGTTTCTGGGAACAGATGGCACAGGCCAAGGGCGGCAGCGCCCCCCCCGAGTTCCTGAGCACGCACCCCTCGGACGCAACCCGGATCCGTGACCTGCGGGCGCAGCTCCCGGAAGCCCTGCAGTACTACCAACAGGAGCCATGATCTACCTCGATAATGCCGCCACGTCCTTTCCCAAGCCCGCTGCCGTTCCGCGGGCGGTCGATGACTACTTGACCTGTCACGGCGCCAGCCCCGGCCGCTCGGGCCATGCCCTCTCCGCCGCCGCTGCCCGGATCGTCTTCGAGGCGCGCGAGGCCCTCGCCCAGCTCCTCCACGTCCGGGACTCCCGCCAGATCATCTTCACCGCCAACGCCACCGCATCTCTCAATCTGGCCCTGCTCGGTTTCCTGCGCGTGGACGACCACGTTGTCACCACCACGCTCGAACACAACTCGGTGGCGCGCCCGCTTCGACATCTGGAGGAGTCACGGCGGGTGCGGGTGACCCGGGTGGCGGCAGACGCCGGAGGGCGACTCGATCCCGAGGCGATCGGGACCGCGGTGGAGAAACACACGCGCCTTGTCGTCATCAACCATGCCTCCAACGTGTTGGGAACCGTCGCGCCCCTGGGGAGTCTACGCGCGGCGATCGGTGACACCCCCCTGTTGGTCGACGGGTCACAGACCGTGGGCGCCATGGAGGTCGATGTCGAGCGGGATCGCATCGACATGCTCGCCTTCACCGGGCATAAATCCCTCCTGGGGCCGCAGGGCACGGGGGGGCTCTACGTGCGCCCCGGACTCACCCTCGATCCGGTCGCGCGGGGCGGCACCGGATCCGACTCGGAATCGGATCGCCAACCCGAGACCCTTCCCGATCGGTACGAAAGCGGCACGCCGAACGGCCCGGGCATCGCGGGACTGGGCGCGGCGGTCACGTTCCTGCTTGGAGAAGGCCTCGAAGCGATCCGGCAGCACGAATCGCGATTGCGGGATGCGATGGTGGCGGGGCTGCAGGGAATCCCCGGGGTCACGATCTTCGGAGTTCCCGAGCTGCCGATCATCTCGTTTCGGCTGGCGGGTTTCTCGCCCAGCGAGATCGCCCATCGGCTTGACCGGGAGTATGAGATCATGACGCGTCCGGGCCTCCACTGCGCACCCGGCGCCCACCAGACGATCGGGACCTTCCCGGAGGGAACCGTTCGGCTTTCCGCCGGTTTCTTCAATACCACCGAGGAGATCGAGGAAGCGATGGAGGCAATCCGCCGAATGTCTCGGGAATCGGGGGCATGATGCGCTATCGCCACTGTGTGCTGCTCTTCAAGTCGATCCACGATGTGACCGCGGCCGAGAAGCTACTCAAGGCCCGGAACCTGTGGTGTGATATGGTGCCGACGCCGAGAGCCTTACACTCGAACTGCGGTATGGTGCTGGAATTCCACGGTCGTGACCTGGAACAGATCAAGGGCGCGTTGCGTTCGGCCCCGGTGGCGCTGGTAGGGATCTTCACCAGCGACGGCACGGAGTACGAGAAGGAGCCATTGGAAACAGATGGTTGATTGCAAGAAACGCGTACCCCTCACCCAGACCGTGTCCGGATCGGGGTGAGCGTCGAAGCTGGGGCCGGGGGACCTGGCCCGCGCGCTCTGCGGATTGGAATTCACCAGCGATCCGAACCTCATCGTCGGCCTGGACCGGCCCGATGATGCCGGTGTGTATAGGCTGCGCGACGATCTGGCGATTATCCAAACCGTCGACTTCTTCACGCCCATCGTGGACGATCCCTTCCTCTTCGGGCAAATCGCGGCGGCCAATGCATTGAGCGACGTCTACGCCATGGGAGGCAAGCCGATCTGCGCGATGAATATCGCGGGTTTCCCATCCGAGAAGATGGAGATCTCGGTCCTCCACAACATCCTCCGCGGCGGATTGGAGAAGCTTCGCGAGGCGGAGGTCGTGCTGGCCGGAGGGCACACCGTGGAAGATCCGGAGCTCAAGTTCGGGCTCTCGGTTACCGGCCTAGTGCATCCCGATCGCGTGTTGACCAATCGGGGCGCCCGCGCCGGCGACCAACTGGTCCTCACCAAGCCGCTCGGCACCGGAATCGTCAACACCGCCATCAAGGGAGAGCTGGCCACGCCGGAGGCGATCGACCGCGTCACCGGGAGCATGGGCGCCCTCAATCGGGCGGCCGCCGAGCAGATGGTTGCCGTCGCGGTCCATGCCTGCACGGACATCACCGGGTTTGGTCTCATCGGCCACATCTGCGAGATGATCGAGGAAGCGGATGTCGGCGTGCTCATCGATGCCGCCTCGGTTCCGGTATTTGCCGAAGCGATCGAGTACGCCCGTATGGGCCTGCTGCCGGCTGGTCTCTATCGGAACCGGGAGTTCCGTGAGGGCATGGTCGACATCGCGCACTCCGTCCCCCCCGAACGGATCGATCTGTTCTTCGATCCTCAAACCTCCGGCGGCCTGCTGATCGCCGTTGTCCGGGAACGATTGGATGCGCTGATCGCTGGGCTTCACGGAGCCGGTGTCACGGCGGCGACTCGTTTTGGAGAGGTCACGCGTGCCACGCCGGGTCGAGTGGTCGTTCACTGAAGGCCCGCGCGCGACGCTAGGCCCCGTACCCGCTGCCGGTGATGTATTTCTCCAACTCGTTGATGGTGAATTGCTGATCGGAGATGATCCGCTTGACCACGTCCCCGATGGTGATGATGCCGACCAGCCGTTCATCCTCCAACACCGGCAGGTGGCGGACACGCTTGGCGGTCATGAGTCGCATGCAGCCTTCAATCGTCTCCTCGGGCGGGACGTAGAGCACGCGGGACGTCATCATCTCTCGCACCGCGGATTCCTTAGACGATCTACCATGTAGGACAACCTTGCGGGCATAGTCGCGCTCGGAGAAGATCCCCACCACCTTCCCCTGGTCGGTCACCAGCAGCGCGCCCACATCTTTCTCGGCCATGATCTTAAGCGCCTCGAAGACCGTCGCATCCGGCGATAGGGACCATACTTCCCCACCTTTGGATTGGAGTAGCTGCCCTACAGTGCTCATGACATCAGGCTCCTTCCTGGTCAGAGTTTTGGAGTGGGCGGCACCGGTCCCAGCAACGGAAGGCGAGCGGTGGCGAGAGACGTCGGTCCGGCACCCTAGGGCCCATTCTAGCACACCTGATCACGACGTGGGAGAACCCCGGCCCCGGCGGCGAGCCTCTTCCCAGTCGGCGAGATCTCGGGGAGGAACGAGGATGTCCTCCTCGGGCCTTCGTTCGAGCTGCATGGCCTCCGTGGGGCAAGTCGACACACAGAGCCCGCACCCAATGCAGCGCGCCGGATCCAGGACCACGCCTTCGGGGGTGCGCGCCAGGGCGTTCACCTGGCACCGATCCACGCATATCCCGCAATCCGTGCAGGTCCCGGCATCGAGGCGGGCACGGTAGCTTGCGTGAGCCACTGAGTTGGCCACGCCCCACTTGGTGATCCCGCGCAGCACCAGACAACAGCATCCGCAGCAATTGCAAACGTATCCGTTCTCGTGGGGAAGAAGGGCCCCCACCTGCACATTGCTCACCGTATGGACCAACCCCACCTCCTCGGCGCGATCGAGAAGCTCGAACGCCTGCTCTCGGGAAATGTCCTTGGGACTGGGGGGCCGCTCCTGGGTTGAATAGGACAGGCACATGTTCAAGGGGAAATCACAGTCCCGGCCGATCTTGTCCATGTGCACCCGGCAGATGCAGTCTCGCACCCGAAATGTCTTGGCGGTCGAGAGAATCCGTTTCACATCTTCATAGGGCAAGACCCACTCGGGCTTGAGCGAGGCTTGGGCGGGAAGAACACGGTGAATCGCGGGCTCGGCACCCATGATACCCACCGCGCCGCCGTCTTGGAGATAGGCATCCACCAGCGCTGCCAACCGCTCATCCATGCGTGCCAACTGCGCTTCGTAGATGCCGACGACGAAGGGTGCCAACCGGAACTCCTTTCGCTCCGGCGTGCCCTTGACCCAAACCAGACCCCGGCGGGCCATACCCAACAGCGCCGTCTCGGTGTCGTCCGGATGGAGCTGTTGACGCCGAGCGATCTCATCGGCCGACTCGAACCGCTCGGACAGGGTTCCGGCCAGGCGCGCCTGGTCGGGCCGGAAGATCTCCTGCAGAAGGGGAATCTCTGCTCGGGACGGGGTGCGTGGAAACCCGTGCGGGAGTCGATTCAACGCCGCCGCGAGATCCTCGTAGACGCGCATCTCATCCATGTCCGATGTCCTCACTCACCAGGGCAATCCGATAGGGGAAGAGTTCCGACCTCATCACGCCGGCCGAAACCGCCGGATCCTCCCTCACGATTCGCTCCGCGTCCGCTTCCGATTTCGCACGAAAAATCACGATACCGAAGCTGCTCTCATCGGTGTTGAGTGTGCGTCCCGCCAGGAGAACGACCCCCCGGGCGGTCAAGTCCTGGAGATAGGCGAAGTGGCGATCGATCGCCGCCGCTTCTTCCCGCGTCGGTCCCTCGGTGAGAAGGGCGGCTCGGGTCGGCTCGATGCGATACAGGTACTGCTTCGGGGAAGACAACGCCTAGCTCCTCTCTCTCGGCCGGAGGAACTCCGGATTGCTCGGGTCGTCGTTGCGGACGACGACATCAGCCCGCCTGCGGGGATGACACTCCCGATAGTACAGCTGCTGTCCGGGGACGTATCGGGCAGCGTAGCGGTGCATCACCTGAGACGCACCCCCGAATCGTTCCGCATCCCGAACGACCGCTCGATCCCGCACGGTGGCGAACTCGACTTGGACGAAAACGCTGTATTCCCACATCGAGCGCAGTCGATCGCGGTGCAGGAAGACCCCATCGAGGATCAGGATCGCCGATTGGTCGGCTTTCTGCCCGGGGACGTCCTGGATACAATCACGATCGAGATCGAAGTGGCGGATACGGTAAACCCGATCTCCACCGGGGCCCAGCGGTCGCAGCAGGAGAGCCTCCAACGCATCGTAGTCAAAGGAATCGTGGTAGTAGCCCTCCGGCGACAACTCCCCCCGACGGTAGCGGGCCTCCCTCGGCTGCTGGAAGTCATCAATGGAGGCCCGGATCACGTCGCGGCCGGAGGTCAGGAGGACATCCCGCAGTTCATCCGCCAGGGTCGTCTTTCCCGCCGAGTCCGGGCCATCTACGGCGACCCGGATCGGATGTGGACGGCGAATGACAAGGATCTCGCTCCCCAGGCACGTGAGCAGCTGCCGCCGGTTCATCTCTTCTCCCCTTCCCGATCCTCCGGGATCAGGTGGTGGATCGGGCCATGGCCGGGATGGGCCGTCCGAACCCGCCGCCGGAATCGGGCGAGCGAAGGACATGAGGGAAACGCCACCAGATGCGAGGCGCATCGGCAATCGGATGCACCGAACCCCGCTAGCGGCAGCACGGCCTCCTCGAATCGTGCCAAGACGCCGGCCCAGTCATGTTCCCGACGAGATGGGTCGTATGTGTACCAGACTTCGTCGATCGCCGCGATCCGCCGTAGGTAGTCAATGTGCCAATGAGGCGCCCGGGAGGACGCCAGGTGACCGCGTACCCGTGCGGCAACGCCTCCCGGACCGAATGCGCTACCGACATAGACATAGTGGGCGGCCTCGGTGCGAAGTACGCCCAGGCGTCCGATCCGGACCGCACGATGCGGTGGAGGCGTCAGGACCAACGCGTATGTCCCGGATCGACCTACCACAGGAGGATGCCCAGGAATGCGAGGTTCCCCATGCCGGCCCACACCGCGTAGCGGCTCTCTCGATTTGGGAGGTGATCAATCGCACTCGGGATGCAAAGCAACTCAGGTCCCGGCATGTCAACCTCCTGTGCATCGTCTCAATCCCGTACGCGGCCGGCTTCGACGTACGGCTTGAACCGATCGAAGAGGAAGTGCCGCCACACGGCATCCACGGCCTCGGCGGCGCCGTCGATCGCTTCCCCGGACGCGCGAACGGCAAGCGAGAGACGGGTCGAATCCTTGCCCACCGCGGCGAGATCGTAGGTGTGAACCATGGTGACCGCTCGGCCGGAAAACCCGAGCGGTCCCTCGAACCGCAGTCGGACTCCGCGCTCGGCCCAGATCACGGTCGCATGCTCTACCCCGTCTCCGGTCTCATCGAAGATCTCGTAGAATCCCCCTCCCGGCTGGGGATCGATGAAGAAGCGGCGGGGAGATGGTGAAAACGTGTGATCCCACCAGGGTGAGAGATCGCCCGTCAGCTTGTCGTAGATCTCCACGGGCGTGCCCGGCAGGGTGAGCTCATGCCCCACCGAGAAGGCCATGCACTCGAGCGGTTGATGATCCGCCGACGCCCCGGCAAACCCAAGTACCAGGATCGACCCCAGACTGACCACGCATCTCATCCACATGGATCACCCTTTCCCGGCCGGGAACTTCCCGTGCCATCAGAGGATCTGTTCCAGAATCTCGGCCGCATCTCTGACCATCTGGGGACAGCGGGTGTCGACCAAGCCCTCGTCTTTGGCCCGGCGATATCCCTCATCGGTGCTGAGATCCACCCCCAGCAGCTCCCGGCAAAGGGTGCTTTGATTGCGCTTCTGGAATTCCTGGAGGAACTCGCGCACCTTCGTGTAGCTACGATCGCGAGACGCCTTGTCTTCGGGTTTGACTCGGCCGTATCGCAGGCCGATGACCATGAACGCCCCCGACACCGCACCGCACGTCCCACCCCGACGGGCGAGGCCCGCTCCGAAGGGACAGGCCAACCTCAGGGCCGTGTCACGGGGGAGGCCAAAATCACCGGCGAAGGTGGAGAGAATGGCCTCCGAACAGTTGTGTCCCAGCTGAAAAGCCGCGACTGCACGCTCCGGCCTATTCACCGATCTCCACCTCCAGGTTGCGCGTATTTAGAGGAGCATACGGGATGGAGATCCTGGGCAGCAAGAGGGCTGTCACCGATCGCAAGAGGCTAGAATACGATCCTCCTCCGTGTAGTCTGGCGCTTCACCCTTGGGCGGATGCCGGCGATCCCAGGCCACCGTCCGGGTCAGTGCTTCCTCACGGGCAATCGGCTCCTCGTACTCCAGCTCTCGGCGAAGACGCCTCGTGTCGGTCACCAGATCCTGCTCGGAACGGAGCGGCGACCGCAGGGACTCGGGCAATTGCACGGATGGCACGATTACTACGCGTCCGCTCCACCCCGCCGCTCGGCCGATCGCCTCGATCCACTCCTTCTCTGACAGCGCCTCCGCTTCCCCGACATTGTAGATGCGACCCACCGCCCGCTGGTCCTCGATCGCTCGAAAAACCGCCTCGGCAACGTTCTCGGCATAGCCTCGCGTCCAACGCCAATCGGCCATGCCCTGGTCCAGCAGGATGGCGGGGCGACCGTCTTCCATACGCCTCCTGTACTCGGTAATGCGGCGCTGGCGGTCACCCGGTCCATAGACCATGGGGAAGCGCAGGATGGTGCCCGGTAGGTCGGGTTCTCCCATCACCACCCGTTCGACCAAGATCTTGTCGTAGTCGTCCAACCACTTGCCCGGATCCCCCTCGGGGCGAGGCTCGGCTCCGCGATAGGGGTAGGCGCGGCTACGCAAGTCACCCCCCTCCGGAATGGGAATCGGTTGCACGTCTCCTTCCTCCGTCCCGGACAAGAGACCGTAGGCGCGATAGACATCCTGACTGCTGATCGCCACCAGCCTTCCCGCGATCCCCCTGAAGGTGGAGACGGCCACGCGACTGCATGCCTCGGTGACCGGAATCATGTCGAGGATGACGTCGGGCCGGAGGCGCTTGAATTCGGATACCATGCCGGGGAGATACCGACGATCCCCCAGGTTATCCGATGCACAGTGAAGATGTCTGACGCCGCCGGGCAGGTCTCCCGGGGTCCGACCGCGATGAAGCACCGTCACCTCGTGATTCGAGCCACACAGGCGGCGCACCACGTGTGGTCCCACGAACCCGGTTCCTCCGATGATGAGTACCTTCATGCGCTTTCCTCCGAAGTGCCGGCTGGGGTAAGGAACCGCCGCGCGGTCTCGGCCAGGACGCGGGCGGTCGGCTTCAGCGTGGCCATCTCGACATACTCTCCGGGTCGGTGATGGCGGCCACCTTTGGGCCCGAATACCACCGTTGGGATGCCCGCGGCCGCCACGAAGATGTTGGCGTCCACGATGCCGCGATGTCCCGCGAAGTGAGGTTCCCGGCCGATGACGGAGCGATAGACTTCTCTGAAAAGCCGTATCACCGGCTCGCCATCGTCCAGCAAATAGGGTTCGTAGGCCGGAGGCGGGGTCTCGATGGTCACCGCGGCTTCCAGGTCCAACCGATCAATCAAGGCTCTCATGTCACGGATCGCGCCTTCCCTTGTTTCCCCGGGAACCATCAACCGGGAGGCGATCACTTCGCAGCGCTCCGGAACAACCATCGAGTACTCCCGATACCCCCCATCGATCCGCAGCACGCAGAGGGTCCCCCTCCCGAAGCGGTCATGCTCCCCGAGGGGCAATTGACCGAGGGCCGTAACGATCACCGCCGCCGCATCGATAGCGTTGATCCCCCCCTCGGCCGGACGCAGGGCATGTCCGGCTTCCCCTTTGACGATGAGCCGGTAGAGGATCTTGCCCGTCGCCCCGATCGGCAGATAGTCCTCGGGCGAATCCCCGTAGAAGTGCTCGGGGTGGAGCATGGCATCACACTTCGCG
>Ga0180432_10002812_pt1 | contig 25758 bp, 22 predicted proteins | sample SS_ome_10_FD_132414 | JGI IMG/M metagenome (GOLD analysis project Ga0180432, IMG submission 132414) | Hypersaline lake sediment archaeal communities from the Salton Sea, California, USA - SS_1_MS_2 metaG | ecosystem: Environmental > Aquatic > Non-marine Saline and Alkaline > Hypersaline >... | reverse complement strand
CTTATTTTGAAACGCTGAGTCCTTATTTGTATATGATTGAGAAAGGAGTTTGATTCTAGTTCTTAAAGCTTTTTTCTTGGTGATTACGCTATCAATTTTTTGTATTATACTATTCAATCTATTGAATTCTGGCTCATTATAAAAATCTAAAGCAATGCCGCTTTTTAGCGTTGGATATGAGGCATTTATTCTATCTTTGCTACATTCATAAAATGTCTGTATATCGTCTCTTACCTTTTCGAACCATTTAGAATCGAAGTGTTCTTGCAATAATGTGTTTTTTGACTTCTCAATACTAATTTCGAATTTTCTCAATCGATCTAGTAAATCGTCACGATAGCCCAGCATGTTTATACCTAATCTCTTATTACTTTTTTTGTATCACATTTCGAATAAAACCGAAACATTTCTCTAGTGACCACTCTCAAAGACACTCTTTATTGTCCCACCCACTCCCATTATTCCCCTTGACATTGTCCCCCACATATGATTACATCATAAAGTTTACGTATCAACCCCGATGTGGGCAACGGGAGGCGGTAAACCGGCGATGGACGTATCCGATTTCGACTACGAGCTGCCGGAGCGCCTCATCGCTCAGCGGCCGGCGAAGGACCGGACCGGCTCCCGGCTTCTGGTTCTTGATCGGCAAACCGGGGCCGTCGCCCACCGGATGTTCACGGACCTCCCGGAATATCTCCGGGAAGACGATCTCCTGGTGGTTAACGACTCCCGGGTGGTGCCCGCCCGGGTCGTCGGGAAAAAAGAGACCGGCGGCCGGGTTGAGCTTCTCTTCCTCCCTCAAGGGAGGCAGGAGGGGCTTGAAGGGCGGGCACGGGAGAAGGCGGAAGAGGCCATCTTCACCGGTGCGAGAGTCGGGGCGGGCGACGGGACGGGAGACGATGCGGCGGGGAAGTCGGGTAGCGATGTTATCTTTCACTGCCTGATGAGCGGCAAGAAACTCCGGCCCGGGGTGCGGATACTCCTCCCCGGCGGGGCGGAGGCGGTCATCACCGGTCGGGACGACGAGGGCTTCGTCATCCGGACGGACCCGGCAGGCGACCTGGCCGAAGACCTCGAGGCGTATCTAAACAGATACGGGAGCACGCCGCTGCCGCCATACATTCGGCGGGACGGCGCCCCTGATGACGGCTGGAACGAAGCCGACGACCGGAGTCGATACCAGACCGTCTACGCCGACCCGGCGGGATCGGTGGCTGCGCCCACGGCGGGCCTTCACTTCGACGGGCCGATGCTGAAAAGGCTCGACGAGACGGGGATCGAAAAAGTCACTATCACGCTCCACGTGGGGCCGGGGACGTTCCTGCCGGTCAGGACCGAGCGCACCGAAGATCACCGGATGCATGCCGAGGTCTTTGATATACCGGACGGGGTTGCCGACACGATCAACACGGCCCTGGACGCGGGACGGCGGATCGTCGCCGTCGGCACCACCACCGTCCGCACCCTGGAGGGGGCGGCGGACGAAAGCGGACGCATCCCGGCGGGTGGGGGGGAAACCCGACTTTTCATTACCCCCGGGTTCAGGTTCAAGATCGTCGGCGCGATGGTGACCAACTTTCACCTCCCCCGCTCGACGCTTTTGATGCTCACGGCGGCCTTCGCCGGCACGGAGCACATCCTGGCGGCGTACCGGGAGGCGGTGAAAGAGGGCTACCGGTTCTACAGCTACGGCGACGCCATGCTGATCCTGTAGGTGGGGCGAGAGCGGCTGTAGAAGAGAGGCGTAGGAGACGAAGGAACGGGGCGGAAACGAAACACGCCGCCGGCGAGGGAGGATGGACTCCCCCGACGACGGGAAAAAAGATATATAATATTGTTGAGTGACAGCACAGATATACCTGTGCCGGCCGAATATGCGCCGATGTTTTCATATACTGTTTTAGATACAAGCTCGGATACCGGCGCCCGGCGGGGCATTCTCGAAACGCCCCACGGCCCGGTGGAAACGCCGGTGTTCATGCCGGTGGGCACCCAGGGGACGGTCAAGGCCATGAGCCCCGACCGTCTCAAGGAACTGGGAGCCGAGATCGTTCTTTCAAATACGTATCACCTGTACCTGAGACCGGGACACGACGTGGTCCGGGGGTTGGGGGGGCTCCACTCCTTCATGGGGTGGGACAAACCCATCCTGACCGACAGCGGGGGATTCCAGGTCTTCAGCCTGGGGGAGCTTCGCACCATCACCGAGGAGGGGGTGCGCTTCCAGTCCCACCTGGACGGCTCCCGGCACCTCCTGACGCCCGAGAGCGCCGTGGAGATACAAAACGCCCTGGGCGCGGACATCATCATGTGCCTGGACGAGTGCACGGCCTATCCCGCCACCCGGGGGGAGACCCAGTCTTCCATGGAGATGACGCTTCGATGGGCCGAGCGCTGCAGGGAGGCCCACACGGTCGACACCCAGGCCCTCTTCGGCATCGTCCAGGGCGGCATGTACGAGGACCTTCGCCGCCTGTCGGCCCGAAAGACCGTGGAGCTGGACTTTCCCGGTTACGCGGTGGGCGGGCTCTCGGTGGGCGAGGCCAAGGGGCTGATGTACGACATGGCGGAAATCGCCCTGGAGGAGCTTCCCCGGGAAAAACCCCGCTACATCATGGGCGTGGGGACGCCGGAGGATTTAGTGAATCTCTCGGCCCTGGGGGCGGACATGTTCGACTGCGTCATGCCCACCCGCAACGCCCGCAACGGCACGCTTTTTACCTCCCGGGGAAAGCTCGTGATAAAAAACGAGCGCTTCAAGACCGATGAGCGTCCGGTGGACGAGGACTGCGGCTGCTATACCTGCCGTACCTTTTCCCGAGCGTATCTCCGGCATTTGTTCCACTCCGGGGAGATACTGGCGTCCATCGCCAACACCGTACACAACCTGGCCTTTTATCTCCGGGTGATCTCGGATATCAGACAGGCGATACGAACAGACACCATGAAACAATTTCAGAAGGATTTTTTGGAAAAAATCACGGGAGAAAATACATGACACCCACTCTGTATTCAATCGCGGCGGCCCTGACGGCCATGACACCCCCCGAGGGCCAGGCGGAAGGCCCCCTGGGAAGCCTGAGCGCATTCGTGCCGATCATCCTGATCTTCGTGATCTTCTACTTCCTGCTCATCCGCCCCCAGCAGAAAAGGCAGAAGGAACACCAGAATATGGTGAATGAGCTCAAGAAGGGCGACCAGGTAATCACCGCCGGCGGCATCCACGGTATCGTCACCTCCGTGGCGGAAAACCTCGCCACGGTGGAAATAGCCCAAAACGTCAAGATCAAGGTGACCAAGTCTTCCATCGCCGTCGTCAAGCGGGAAGATCAGCCGAGCTGACCCGTTTTAGCCTCCCGGGGGCGGTATGAGAGCCGCTTCCGGGATGTCTATCAACAGGCGGCGACGTATCGAAGGATATCCGGCTGTGTATGCCGCGGCCGGAGGGCTCATGCCCAGGCTCCAAGAGGGGGGAAGAGTGAAGCACGCCGGGGATGACCGGCGGTGGCGTTCCCCGTCTTTCGGATGCCGGGGCGGAAAGAGAGAGAGAAGATGATCAAGGATTTACGCATCAGATTTGGCATTATCGCAGTGGTGGTGCTGGTATCGTTGGCGTACCTCATGCCCACCCTGATGGTGAGAAACGGAAGTACCCTTCCCGACTGGTGGGCCGAGGGTTTCAAACTGGGGAACGATACCGTGCATGTTCTTCCCACCAAGACCCTGCACCTGGGCCTGGACCTGAAGGGCGGCATGCATCTGCTTCTGGGGGTGGACCTGGACGAGGCCGTGGCCAACTCCCTGGATCGATTCGCCTCCGAGGTGAAGGGGTACCTGGACGACGAGGGGATCGGGTTTGAAACGGTCGAGCGGCAAGAAAACGAGCTGGTGATCGTACTGTCAAGCCCTGAAGACGATATAACCCTCAAGGAATTTATCGACGAGCGATACGGGATGTTGAAGATCCTCGGTTCCCGGACCATCGAGGGAGAGGGCATTGAGCTCCGATATACCTACAATGAGAGGGACCTGGCCGCGTTCAAGGATCGAACCGTGGAACAGACCCTGGAGACCATCCGAAACCGGGTGGACGAGCTGGGCCTGGCCGAGCCGGAAATCGTTCGCCAGGGGGAATATGACATCCTGGTGCAGCTTCCCGGCGTCAGCGACATGGAAAGCGCCAAGGAGCTGATCAGGAAGGTTGCGCTGTTAGAGTTCAAGCTGGTGGTGGAAGATCGGGAGATGCTGTCCGAGGCCCTCAAGGGCAACGTTCCCGAGGGGACGGAGCTTCTGTACGAGAAGGTGCGGGATCGGGATACCGGCGAAGTGATCGAGGAGAATCCCTATCTCCTGGAAGAGGAGACCCTGCTGACCGGCGAGGTGATCACCGAGGCGTATATGAATCCTGATTCCACAACCGGGAGTTACCATGTCTTCCTGGAGTTCGACCGCCGAGGAGCGGATATATTCGAAACCATCACCAGAGAAAACGTGGACAGACGCCTGGCGGTCATACTGGACAACACCGTCTATTTCGCCCCTAATATCGATGAGCCGATACCGAACGGAAAGGCCGTCATCAAGGGACGGTTCACCGTGGACGAGGCCCGGGAGATGGTCATCGTACTGAATGCCGGCGCCCTGCCGGCGACTCTGACGCTCTTGGAGGAGCGGACGGTGGGACCGTCTCTGGGTGCAGATTCCATCAGGAAGGGATTTTTGGCAACCCTGGTGGGCGGCGCCCTGGTGGTGCTCTTCATGGCGATGTACTACGGAGCCTCTGGGCTGGTGGCCGACCTGGCGCTGTTTCTGAATATGATTATCATCCTGGGCATCATGAGCGCGTTCCAGGCCACCCTGACGCTGCCGGGCATCGCGGGCATCGCCCTGACGATCGGTATGGCGGTGGATGCGAACGTCCTTGTATTCGAGCGGGTCAGGGAGGAGCTACGCCTGGGGAAAACGCCCCGGGCGGCGATCGAAGGAGGGTATTCCAAGGCGTTCTTGACGATTCTTGACGCCAACGTCACAACCCTCATCGCCGCTCTGGTGTTGTTCCAGTTCGGCACAGGGCCGGTGAAGGGATTCGCCGTGACATTGAGCGTGGGTATCCTCACAAGCCTCTTTACCGCCATATTTGTATCCCGAACCGTTTTCGACTTTGTGATGTCCCGCTTCAGGATCAAGCGGTTGAGCGTATAGAGGAGAGTGACTCATGGAATTTATCAAACCTGACATTTCCTACGATATCATTGGAAAACGATGGTACGCATATATCATCTCGCTGGTCCTGATCGTCATCAGCGTCGGCTCCCTGGTGCTCCATGGCGGCCCCAACTACGGCATCGATTTTGCCGGGGGAAGCCTGATACAGGTGCAGTTTACGGAAGAGGTAACCCTGGAGGAGGTGAAGGAGGTCCTGACGGCGGCGGGCCTGGAAGACCCGGTGGTCCAGAACTTTACCGGCGGCGAGAAGAATGAATACATCATCCGAGTGGTGGAGACGGAGCTTGACATCTCAACCCTTTCCGAAATGGTGGTGGATGCCCTGACAGAGCATTTCGGAGAGGGGTCCGTGGAACTCCGCCGAGTGGATATGGTGGGCCCGAGGGTGGGGGAGGATCTGAAGCAAAAGGGCCTTTTAGCGGTGCTCCTGGCGGTCGTCGGCATTCTCATCTATGTCTCCGTTCGCTTCGAGTTTCGCTACGCCCTGGGCGCCGTGGCGGCCCTGGTGCACGATTCGGTGATCACCCTGGGCGCCTTCTCCATCATGAACTACGAGGTAACGCTGCCCATCGTCGCGGCGATCCTGACGGTCATCGGGTATTCCATCAACGATACCATCGTGGTCTTCGACCGGATCCGGGAAAACCTGAGAAAGGCCAGGAAGGAGCCGGAAGAGTTGGTCATGAACCGCAGCATCAACGAGACCCTGTCCCGGACGATCATCACCTCGGGGGTGACGCTGCTGGCGGTGTTGGCGCTCCTGTTCCTGGGCGGTGGCGTTATCCATGATTTCGCCTTCGCCCTGACGGTGGGCATTCTCGTGGGTACCTATTCGTCCATCTACGTGGCATCCCCGGTGGTACTGGCATGGAACAAGCTGTTTCCCCAGAAGGGCCCGGCTCGCGGGAAAAAACGAAAAAGATAGTCGTCCTCATCCCCGCCTTCAACGCGGCATCGACCGTGGGGGAGGTGGTCTCCGGGGCCCGAAGGCATCTTCCGGATATCCTGGTTGTCGATGACGGCTCCACGGACGAAACAGCTTCGGAGGCGGAAAAAGGCGGCGCGCGGGTCGTTTCCCACTCGTCCCAGATGGGCAAGGGGACGGCCCTGCGTACCGGATTTTCTCATCTGCTGGGGGCCGATGCCCCCTTCGGTCCCCTCGATGGGATACTGACGATGGACGCCGACGGGCAGCACCATCCCGACGACATCCCCGCCCTCGTTTCGGCGTTTCAGGGGGGACGGGGGGACTTGATCGTCGGCTCCCGGATGGCTCAGCGGGACAACATCCCCACGTATCGACTCTGGCCGAACCTGGTGGGAAATTTTTTCCTGTCTCGGGCGTCCGGGAACCGGGTGGAGGACAGCCAGTCCGGTATGAGAATCTACTCCCGGGCGCTTCTTTCGACCGTCACCCTCTCCGCCTCGCGGTTCGATCTTGAGGCGGAGGCGATTATCCGGTCCGGAAAGGCGGGCTTTCGGTTCGATTTTGTTCCGATCCGGGCGATCTATGCGGAAGACCACACGAGTAATTTCAGGCCGGTGCTCGATACGTTTCTGATCAGCCTCATCTACCTGAGAAGCATTTTCTGGCGTCGGGGCGGAAACGGGTGAATCTAAGCCCCTTTTTCCTTGACGCTATTGATAATTCGTACTAAAATCTTATAGATAGGGCAACGGGGCCTTTTTTTATTCATCTGAATAACGGTGGAAAAGACTCATAATGTCTCTTTATGACGAGTTCAGACGATTCATCCTGGTGCAGGTCCTGCATCACGGCCTGGGAGTGCTCTCCACGTTTTCCGACGAAAACCTGATTAAAACCACCTACTGGATGGAGAGAATCACCAAGCGGGATCATTATAAGCGGGCTATCTCTATGATTCGTGACATGTTCCGCGATGATCACCCCAGCTTTACTGTTTTTAAGAAGGTCCTCAGGGAAACCAGCCCTCATCACCGCAAGGCCTTGGTCAAGGCGTTCATCATCAACCAGCTCCTCATCGGGAGCAACCGCAGAAAAAGCTTTTCCGAAACCCCCGGGGGGTTCTATCCTCCCGGATTGATGGTCATCTCTCCCACCATGCGCTGCAATCTCAACTGCTTCGGCTGTTACGCCGGGAGCTACCAGCGGGACCAGGACCTTTCATTCGATACCCTGGATCGGGTTATCAACGAGGGAAAGGAAATGGGGATGTTCTTCGTGGTGGTATCCGGTGGAGAGCCCTTTTTCAGAAAAGACCTGATGGACCTCTTCGAGAAGCACCACGACGTGGCGTTCCAGGTATACACCCACGGCGGGCTGCTGGACGAGCCGATGGTGAACCGTATCGCCCGGGCGGGGAATATTCTGCCCGCCATCAGCATCGAGGGATTTGAAGAGGAGACGGACCGAAGGCGGGGCGAGGGCCATTATCAAAAAGTCATGGAGGCCATGCGCCTGCTCAAGAAGAAGGGGGTCCTCTTCGGATTTTCCGCCACCGCCACCAGTGAGAATACCGACCTGATCACCAGCGATGCGTTCGTCGATCACATGGTGGACATGGGCTGCACCATCGGGTGGTATTTCACCTACGTGCCCATCGGTCGGGAGCCGAACCTTGACCTCATGCAGACCCCCGAGCAGCGAAACAGACTGCGTCGATGGGTCCGTCACGTGCGAAACACGAAGCCCATCCTGGTTGCGGATTTCTGGAACGACGGCCCGGTGGTGGGGGGCTGTATCGCCGCGGGACGGAAGTATTTCCACATCAACTCCCGGGGAGACGTGGAGCCCTGTGTCTTCTGTCACTTCGCCGAGCACAACGTCAAGGATACGCCCCTGAAGGTGGCCCTCAATTCCCGGTCGTTTTCCTTTATCCGCTCCTGTCAGAAGGAAAACCATAATCCCCTCAGGCCCTGCATGATCATCGACCACCCGGAGGTTTTCCGGGAGGTCTCCTCCATGGAGGGGGTCTACTTCACTCACGACGGGGCGGACAACGTCGTTTCCGAGATTTCTCAGTTTCTCAATCAGTACGCACAGGATTACGCCGAGTATGCGGAAAAGGCCTGGAATGAAGAATACTGATCGTTCGTTTCTCCGGCATGCGGTACCTGTGGTTCTTGGTCTTTTTCTTCTGGCAGCTTCCTGTACGATCATCACCCCGGCACCTCCAAGCCCCGCCGACGCCGCTCTCCCCCGAATCACCCTGGATGAGGCGATATCTCTTCGGGATATCCTTGACGGTGTCGATACCCTTCGGGGAACGGTGCGTATTACGATGGATTTGGGGGGGGAGGCGGCACCCCAGAGCATCGCCGGGTACCTGGCGATTCGCAACCCTGACGCCGCCCGCTTCACCTATATCGGGCCCTTCGGCATCGTGTTGTTCGAGGCGGTGGCGAACGGCGATGTGCTGACCCTGTATCTCCCCCGGCAAATGACCGCATATACCGGCTCCCAGAACGAGGACGGAGGGGCTGAAGGGAGCATCGGTGCCGCCGATATGCCCTTTTCCGACCTCTTCGGTGCCTTTACTCTGGATGAAAGCGATCTGATATTTTTCCTGGAACACCGGGAGGTGGAGACGATTCTCTACGGTATCTCCCCCGTCACCGACGAATCCGGGACGTCCTGGGGCATCGTGGAAAAGGTCGTCATCGACCGGGAGACCATGCGCCCGGTGACCCGGGAGCGATTTGTGGATGGTACCGTGGTATCCAGGACGACCTATGGGGAATTCCAGGAAATCAATGGCATCGTGATCCCGAAAACAATTACGATCGCGGACCTTGTTTCGGGACAGACGATCACCGTTACCCTCTCCAACGTCACCGCCAATGAATCCCTGGCGGAAGAGGTCTTTGAAACGACTCCCGGGGATCCCTGGACGGTCATGCCCCTGGATCAGTTTATACCACCCACGTTCTAACCCGCGTTCTTCCTCCTGTGAGAGCCATGTATGGAGACACTGTGTAAGACGTATATACCAAAGTAAGAATCTTTGAAAGGAGGTATCATGAAATATTCGCGTCTGACAGCCGTTCTTGTGATTTTCTGCCTTGTTATTATTCCCGCAACATACGCCCTGGGTGAGACCATTTCAAAATCCAAGAGCCTGACCATGGAAAAATGGGAGACGGTCGACCTGGAGGTCGACGGGCTGGTCCTCAAGGAGGTGCGGTTTACCACCGATACCAAGGGTACCACCGGCAGATTCGGCCTGAGCGCCACCAGCGGTCCCTACATGAGCTTTGTCGTGTACAATAACACCGCCCACGAGATAGACTACGGCATCGCCGTGGCCCTGTTCGATAAGAACGGAAAGCTCATCACCGCGGGCAGCTTCAGTCACACCGGAGAGCTGGACCCGGGGGAGCGGCACGAAGGAACCATCGTGTTCGGTGAGGTGAATCGCCGGTATACCGAAGCGACCAAGTACCAGATCGTGCTGGAGACCTATTAGTATGAAGCGGGGCGCCGACACGCCGGGGCGCGCCCAGTGGGAGGCCGGCCCCGTCGTGTTCGCGGTCCTCCTTATTCTGACGATATGTGCGGGTCTTTTCGATCGAAGCGAAGGGGCCCGCTTTCTCGTTCTGGTGTCGCTTCTGTTGCTTTTACACTGGTGGATCCTGGGCATCTTCTGGATCAGGGCCGCTCCCTTCGGAGGGGCCCTGTGTCGTGTATCGGGGCGGCCGAATCTGGTGGCGCTGACATTTGACGACGGGCCCCACCCCGACTATACAGAGGCCGTCCTGGATATCCTGGCGAAACACAACGCCCGGGCGACGTTTTTCGTCTCCGGCCATATGGCCCGGAACCATTCCGACATCATCGAGCGAATCATCGACGAGGGACACGAGATCGGCAACCACACCATGCGTCACCATCACCTCATCTCCCTCCGATCCTTCAGGGAGCAGCTTTGGGAGGCGGAGGCGTGCCAGCGGCTGCTGACTGAGCGGTTCCATATCATACCCCGTTGGTTTCGTCCCCCCATGGGATATACCACGCCGATGACCTTCCGCACCGCCCGCCGCCTGGGAGTATCGGTGGCGGGGTGGCACGTAAAGGGATGGGATACATTTTTCACCGATCCGAGGCGTATTATTCGACATGTCCGTCAACGGGTGAAGCCGGGATCGATCGTGCTGCTGCATGACGGCACCACGTGGGCGAAATCCCCGGACAACGGAACATCGACGAAAGTATCAGCCAGAACCCACCGAAACGCCACGATTTCGGCCCTTGACGTCATTCTCCGGGATCTCGCAGATAAGGGGCTGTCATCCGTGACGCTCACGGATCTGGTATGGGGGGAAGATAAGGCATACCATGAAACATAACATGAAACGAATGAGTATAATCGCCGCGGCGCTTCTGGTCCTCTGGACGGCTCCGGTCGCCCACGGGCAGGATGAAGTGGATGCCGTGCTTGCCGGGATGGAGGATTTCTGGAGCGGCGTGGAGACCTTCAGCGCCGAGTTCCGGCAAGAGAAGACCCTTGCGCTCTTTTCAGACACCCTCTCTTCCACGGGCACACTGCTGTTTCAAAAACCGGAGCGGATGATATGGAAGTATGATCCGCCGGATGAAACCGTTATGAGCCTGTCTCCCGGAAAGGTGATATTCTACTTCCCCGGTCTCAACCAGGCGAAGATCATTTTTCTTTCAGGCGGGGAGGATACGACGGGCCTGGCACCCCTGGGATTCGGTATGGGCGGCGGTATCGGGGAGATGACGGATCGTTTCTCCGTGACGGTAGAGCGGGACGGGAATATCATCGAAGTGACGTTCATCCCGAAGGAACGCGTCGAGGGAGACAGAATCGAACGGATCATCGTTCGAGTTGATGACACATACATGCCCGTGGGCACCACGTTCGTGGAGACCGGTGGGGACGTGACGGAGCTCGTCTTTTCACATCAGCTCATCAACGCCCCCCTGGATGCGGACGCCTTCGAGGTGGAGTTTCCTCCGGGAACGTCGGTCGAAACCATCGGTTCAGGGGAATAAGCGGTCCCCGGCGCCGGGCGATCTCATGACCATGTATGAAAGAGCGAACGGGCGACAATATCGTCCGTTTTTTCATTTTTTCCAGAAAAACGCATGGATGACGCCGCCGACCGGCTAAAAAGTGTGAAAAAAGGGTTGACATGGGGTTTTAAAATTATATATAATTTTACAAAACTTATATTACATTTAGCTTAATTTCGCAAAAAGGAATAGAGACCATGCGGTCGAAAACCGTTGCGCTGGCCATAGTATGTCTGATTTTTCTTTCATCCCCGGCCTTCGGGTGGGACTCTGAATACCAGGTTCAAATGGTCAAGGACGCCATCGCCCTGTGTCCATACGAACTGCGGGTGTTTATGAGCACCTACATCGAGGATGTGATTGAGGGCGCCGTTGACCCGAACATGGTGCTCGCCACTCCGAATGGATATGCCTATAACTACAGAAAGCATTATTATATTCCAGAAGGAGACAAAGGGGACGCGCCGGATGAGGTGGAGAAGCTCGCCCTGAGCGTGATGGAGCTTCTCATGGAGGACATCGATGAGAAGAACGTCATTGCGTATCGCATGGGGATGATCAGTCACTACGTCGCCAATTCCATCCAGCCGAAGCGGTATATCGGCGTGGCCCCCCGATATCCCCTGGAGTTTCTCATCACCGAGAGCTACCTCACCGTCACCTACGATGGTTTTCACTCCATCGTGAACTATTCGGACGACCTGAAGGGATTTGTCGATTACATCTGGTATAAAAATCTGACCGATGATGACTATTATAACGCGGCGGTGAATTTCATCGTCGACACGTGGACGACGATCTGGGGCAAGAGCGGGCTTCCCTTCGGCGAAATGGTTGTGATCGGTTCGAAGATACGGCCGGAGCCGGTGGAAGTCGTCGACGAGGAGTCGGATACCGTATTCGAACCGTCGGTTTATTTCGATCTTGAGAAGCTCGGCGAATCTGAAGTCTACGACGAGAGCTCCATCGAGGAGTATGAGACTGAAACCACCGATGGCGAAGAGACTACGGGGGGCGCTCCCGCAGGTGGTACCAATGGTGGTTCCACCGAAAACGGATCTGAAGATAGCGTCACACCGCCTCCCCCGGAAATTCCGTCGCCGTAGTAAGAGCCGAGAGGGATTATCCGGGAATCAGCAGGCTCCGTTCGCTGTTTTCATTGTGAATGGAGTCGGCGGGGATCATTGTGTTATACAAAAAGAGAGGGAGTTGATGGCATTAAACAGCACTGCACACAGGATTCTCACCGCGCTCTGTCTCTGGTGTGTCCTCTTTCTGTTTTCAGGGTGCGCCGCATCGAACCAGCCCGTTGCTGATGAGTATGATCGGGTCAACGAGACCCTCGCCGGCCTCGAGCACAATTACGAGGCCGAAAACGTGGACGTCTTCATGAGAATGGTCGGCAGCAATTACGACCTGGACTACACGGCGCTGGAGCGATCGGTCAATGAGGAGCTTGACAACTTTACCGGTTTCGACATCGACCTGATAGTGGATCGAGTTTCGGTGGATACTGACACCGGTCTGGTCTTCGCGGAAACCCACTGGACCAAGCGTCGGGTTTCGCTGAATACCGGCAGGGAGTTCATGATACAGGGAGAGACCGTTTTCATTTTTAAACCACTCCCCAGTGGGAAGCTGGCCCTGAAGGGAATGAGGGGCGATCCGGTCTTTGGAGGACGGTAAGGGTATACGGGGATTGGACGCGGTGAGACATCACCGGTACGATCCACAGAGAGAAAAATCAAACGGATAATAGACAGAATAAAACAAAAATAAAACCCCCTTCGGTTCAATGAAGGGGGTTTTTCTATAGTCCTCCCCCATTGATGTGGGGGTCTATTTTTTAGATATCGTCACAGACGAGAGGCTGATTCATCAGCCGGTAGTAATAGCGTACTACAAACCTACAAGCCCAGCAGGCGCTTGACCAACTCCACGCCGGACTGGGCGTCTTCTCCGTAGCCGTCCGCGCCGATCTCGTCGGCGAATTTCTGGTTGAGGGGAGAGCCGCCGATGATGAACTTGAAATCATTCCTCACGCCGTTCTCGGTGAATACATCGATCACGTCCTTCATGGCGGGCATGGTGGTGGTCAGCATGGCGGACATGCCGATGATCTGGGGGTTGACCTCCTTGGCCTTGTCGAGAAAGGTCTGAGCCGGCACATCAACGCCGAGATCGATAATGTCGAAACCATTGCCCTGTAAAAGCGCCGATACGATATTCTTCCCGATATCGTGAATATCTCCGGCCACCGTACCGAGCATCACGATTCCCTTGGCCTGGTAGTCTCCCTCTTGGAGCAGCGGCTTGAGCAGCTGAAAGGAGTTGTCGTACGCCTTGACGGACATGAGCACGTCGGGCAGGAAATAATCACCGTCCCGAAACAGTACGCCCACTTCATCCAGGGCGGGAAGGAGACTCTCGTTGAGAATGGCGACGGCGTTTAGACCCTCATCCAGCGCTTTTTGGGTCAATTCCTCGGTGACATCGATATCCAGCTCAACGATCGCTTCCTTCAGCTCGTCCAGAGTCTTTGTAGCCATATATTCCTCCTTGCCAAATCCTATCTGTTTTCAATGTGCGCTCGATGCGCGTTATACAAATTCCTTGGTCTCAGTAGGCAACCCTCTCGATCCTACGCCACCCACTCGACTGCGAAGAAATCCTCTACGGAGCGGGCCTCGACCGTTTCAACGTACCGATCGAGCTCTGACACGAGCTTCGGATCCAGCTCCCGGGGCTGGTGATCGGCAAGTATCTTCTTCGCCCGTTCTCCGGCCAGGATCGCCATGTCCCGTTTTCCCTCCCGTTCCCAGATGTCTCTCTTATCCAGATTCGAGAATTTCGTCATCAGATGTTCCGTGCGGAAATTCTTTTGGGTGTGCGGCTCCATCAGGAAGTTGCCGTCGGGACCGACGCTGCGTATCACATCCAGGGCGATGTGGGCCTCGTCCACGGTGACACCGGAGAGCGCCCGCTCAATCGACGAGGCCAGCTCGTCGTCTATGAGGACAAGCTCGTGGGCTCCGGCGGTGGTGGATTCCAGGGTCCCGGCGCAGGTGATCAGGTTGACGCCGCCCATGGCCGCGAGCATCATGGAGCGCATGCGCTCGGCGCCGCACTGGACGTCCAGGGTTTTCGATTCCGTCGCCCCGGCCACACCCCGGCAGGGGAGATCGTAATGGTGAGCCATCTGGGCCAGGGAGGCGCTGATGATGCCGGTCTCCACCGACCCGAGGGCGGTGGTGCCCCGGCGCATCTCCGAGATCGTCGATACGGTGCCGTACACCACCGGGGTGCCCGGATTCACCGCCTGGGCCATAACCACGTGAGAGAGAACCTCGGCGTTGTGCTGAGCGATCAGTCCGGCCAGGGTGACCGGCGCCGTGGTTCCGGCCATGCACTCGGGCGACAGCAGCGCTGGCTGTCCCCACTCGGCAAGAATCATCAACCCCTCAAGCTGCATCTGGGCCGACGAGAGGGGGCTCTGGATGCTCACGATGACGAGATAGGGATGCTTCTTTTGGATGGCCGCCCGCCCGCCCACGGCGATGGAGAGCATCTCCATCATGTCGGTGGTGGCCATGACGCCGAAGGCGCCCATGCCCGATGACTTTCTGCAGTTGACGAACCAGTCCCGAAGGGCCGTGACGTGCACGGTCTGCATCGGGATATCGGTGGGGGTGATGTCCGTCTGGTTGGTGTGAATGTTCGCCGTCGAATCGAGAAGAATCATGTGGTTGAGGTTGTGCTGACGGGTGGATTCCACATAGTCACAGGTGTTGAGGTCGTACATGTTTACCGCGGTCCCTAGGCCGCCGTAGATGCGGGTCTCGGGATTCATGACCCACTGAAGGTCAGGGTCCGCTCCCGAGATGATGAATTCCCGGGGGGCCTTTTTCATATACTCGGTCACCACCTTCGGCGGAAAGGAGACTCTCTTCGTCTCTTCATCCACCCGGCATCCAATGTCCGCAAGAATATCGCGAAGCTTTTTCAACTCCACCTTCACGCCCACAGATTCGAGAATCTCCAAGGTGGCGTCGTGAATGGTGAGTATGTCCCCGTCGGAAAGGGGGCGATATGTGGGGATGTTCATGTGTCTTCCCTCCGTTTTTGGATCGTAGGATACCGATCGGGCAGTACGCCTCGATATGAACGGGTCGTGTTTACAATTCCTGTCTGATCTCTATCCTTCCCATTCCTCTGCGTAAAATTCATCGAGGCTTCTCGTTTCCACCATCTTGCAGAAATCATCCAGCTCCTTTTTGAACTTCTGATCGACATCCCTCGGCTTATGTTTCTTCAGGATTGTCTTGGTCCGCTCCCGGGCCCGGTCGACCATCTCCAGCGAGCCTTCCTTGAGCCAGATATCCCGCTTTTCGAGTGAGGCGAGCTTGGTCATGAAATGCTCGCTGCGGAAGAGTTTCTGGGTGTGTTCCTCCATCAGGTAGTTGCCGTCGGGGCCGATCTTTTGGATCACCTCTTTTGCCAGGCTCTCCTCGGTAACCTCGATGCCCCGAACCGCCCGCATGACGCTGCCGATGAGCTCGTTGTCGAGAACTGAGAGCTCCTGGGCGGTGCCGGTGGTGGATTCTATTGTGCCAACGCATGTGATGTAGTTGCCGCCCGCCAGGGCCGCAAGCAGCATGGAGCGTGTTCTTTCTGCGGCGCATTGGAAATCCAGCGTTTTGCTTTCGGTGCCGCCGGCGACCACTCGGCAGGGGATGTCGTAGAAATGGGCCAACTGAGCGGAGCCGGCGCTGATCATCCCGCACTCCACCGAGCCCAGGGCCGAGGTACCCCGGCGCATCTCCGCGATGGTGGAGACGCTCCCGTAAAGCACCGGACATCCCGGGTTGGCGGCCTGGGCCATGACCAGGTGCGCCAGGACCTCGGCGTTGTGCTGGACATGCAATCCCGCGAGCGTCACAGGCGCCGTGGTTCCGGCCATCGCCTCGGGCGCCAGGATCGCGGGCATTCCGTATTCGCCGAACATCAGCATTCCCTCGAGCTGTATCTGGGCCGTGGAGAGGGGGCTCTGGATGCTGACGATACCCAGCATCGGGCACGTCTTCTTCATGTTTTCCCGTCCCCCCACGATCAGCGCCACCATCTCCATCATGTCCTTGCTGGGGAGCACCCCGTAGGCCCCCATGGAGTAGGGCTTGGTGGCGTTAAGGGCCCATCCCTTGATGGTCTCAGAGTGGATGGTCTGCATGGGGATATCGTTGGGCCAGATGTCCATCTGGTTCGCCACGATGTTCTCCAGGTAATCCATTATGATGATGTGATCGACGGTATCCTGGAGAGTGGCGGGCCGGTATTCCCCGGAGTTGAGATCATAGATGTTTATGGCGGTGCTCAGCCCGCAGAACATCTGCGCTTCCGGATTGAGCACCCATTGCTTTTCCTGATCCGGGCCGCTCAGGATGAACTCCCGGGGGGCCATCTTGATGTGGTCCATTACGACCTTGGAGGGGAACTTGACCAGTTTTTCCGATTCATCGACCGAGCAGCCCAAATCGGCCAGGATTTCCCTGAGCTTTTTCAGGTTTACCCGGACGCCGGTGTTTTCCAAGATTTCCAGGGAAGTGTTGTGGATCGCCTGGAGTTCCTTATCATCGTAGACCTGAAATTTCGTACTTTTCATGAGTACACTCCGTTCAGCGGGATGGTTGCAGGTTCACCATGCACAATTGGCACAGCCGTTTGTTTCATTGTTTTGTCAGAAGTCGAAGGGGTTGTCCGACGAACCCCTAAAAAGTCTCCGCATGGCCTTGTATTTTATATATCCGGGCAGTAATTTCAAGAGATTTACGCGATCCCGGGGATTTTTTTTTATGATATTTGTATACGCCTTCCAGCGCCGGGGATTCTTGTAAAACACCGCCATTATCTCCGAAGAGGCCTTTTCCAGGGTATCCCGGGTGATCGTGTTCGGTACGAACACCAGGTTGACGGCGTTCATCAGCTCCCAGGTCTCTTCGAACTCTCCATGCTTCTTGATGGTTTTGTAGTCCTCGCAGCCGGGGTAGGGGGTATATTTTGAAAAATTGACAAAATCGAAGGGGAGCTCTTCGACCAGTCGTCTCGTCGCCGCCAGGCTCTGTTCGGTTTCCCCCGGGACGCCGATCATGAATAGGCCTTTGACCATGATCCCCGCATCAAACGTGAGACGGACCGCCCGCCGGGCCCGATCCAGGGAGATCTTCTTGGAGAGATCATCCAGGATGTCCTGGTCTCCCGATTCGATGCCGTAGTTGATCATCCAGGCCCCGGCACGCTTCATCAGGCCGAGAAGCTCCCGATCCACCAGGTCCACCCGGGCGTCACAGTTGAAGGTGATATCGAAGGGGAGGTCGATAATCGCCGTAAGCAGCGCTTCTAGATGCCCCCGATCGATGGTAAAGTTGTCGTCGTAGAAGATGATGTGGGAGATGTCATAGTCGGTTTTAAATCTGTGGATTTGCTCGATGATATAATCGATGCCGTGAAATCGATATCGCTCCCCGAAGACTCCCCGGTCGCAGAAGGTGCAGCGGTAGGGACACCCCCGGCTCGAAACCAGGGTGACGGCGCTTCCCTTCGGCGAGTGGAGTATCGGCGGGCGATAGGCCGCCGGGAATCCATCGTACATCTCGACGGCGGGGGGCGGCAGCGCATCCAGGTCGTCGATGAGGGGTGGGCGATCGTTTGCGACGATCCGGGAGCCGTCCCGATAGACCACCCCCGGCACATCCCGGGGCGTGTTCCCGGAGAGGAGCGTTTCGAAGAGCCGTATCGCCACGGACTCCCCTTCACCCAGGAGCCCGTAATCGATGGCGGGAAAGCGCTCGAGGGTTCGCTCCCAGACGGCGGTGACGTGGGGTCCCCCCAGTATGGTCTGTATGTCCGGGTCTTGTTCCTTGAGGGTGTGCGCAATCTGTGATGCGGCGTCGACGGAGGAGGTGTATCCGGTCAGGCCCACGACCCGTGGGCGCTTCGCTGAGGCCCAGGAGACCGTCTGCTGTATCGACAGCCCCAGGGCCTGGGCGTCGAGGATGGATACGGGGATGCCTCCTCTTTGGAGCGTCGCCGCCAGGGAGGCGATGCCCAGCTGCGGCAGGGAGTTGAGGAGGGGACGGATGAAGTGCAACTCCGGTGTCAGCACCTCCGACGGTGGATTGATGAGCACCACCCCATCCCCGGGATTTTTCGTCGTGCGTGTCATAAATTATTCGGGATTGGGCTCCACCACCACCTTCCCGTCCACCTTTCCCCGTCGGGCCTTTTCGAATATCTCCGGCATCTCCTTCAGGGATACCACATCCGAGATGATGGCGCCGGCGGAGTCCGGTTTTTTGGCCATAAACGACAGAGCCAGGTGATTGTCCGCTGGGAGGGACGAAAACGACGGGAGGATGGAGACCTCCCGCATGATCATGGAGAGGGGGTGGAGCGTCATCGGCTCAAAGCAGATGCCGGTGAGGGTCACCCGTCCCCCGGGTCTGACCAGCTCCGCGGCGTCGGTCATGGCGTGGGGATTTCCGGTGCACTCAATAACGACGTCCGGCCCGATGCCGCCGAAGGCGTCCCGGACGCTCTGGTAGTATCCCTCATCGGTCGGGGAAAACACGACCTCCGCCCCGAGTGACGTCGCCGTATCCAGCCGCTTCCGGGATAAATCCCCGACTCCTAAAAGCGAGGTATTCAAATCAGCCGCCAGGAGCAGGGCCGACATCCCGATGGGTCCCGCCCCCAGTATCAGCGCCGATTCTCCCTCCGCGAGACCGACGGTGGCGATGGCGTGGGCGGGCACGGCGTAGGTATCGGTAAGGGAGGCGATACGGAGGGTCATCCCCTCGGGCACGGCGTACAGCATCGGCTCGGGGATGCACACGAAGTCCGCGAAGCCGCCGGGGAGGTAGCCGGTGCCGATGGAGATCTTCTTCAGGCACAGGTGGGTGTTGCCCATGAGGCACACGGGGCATTCGCCGCATCCCACCGGCCGGGGGGTCACCCGGTCGCCGACGGAGACGGACGTCACCCCATCGCCCAGGGTCTCCACGGTTCCAGCCACCTCGTGGCCCATGGTGTATCCGTCGGCCACCGTATCCACGTTGACCATCTCGGTGTCCGACCCGCAGATGCCCACGGACCCGACCCGCACCAGGACCTCCCCCGGCTTCGGGACGGGCATATCGGTTTCAATCAGTTTCAGCTTCTTGTTCGTCTTGTCGTATACTACAGCGCGCATTGTGTCTCACCATCGGTTGTGGTTGAAGGGGTCTCTTGTATCATTTGCTTTTCTACATATATTATATCTCACCGTCACCGCCGTACCCGGATCTCCAGCGCCGATTCCGGGGTGATCGATACCGGCTCGGGAAAGGAGAGCGCTGTCCCGTCGCCCGTCTCCTCCCAGAATGCCTCCACGGGCCTCCTGCCGAGGGTCACGGAGCCCGTTCCCTGAAAGTCGCTTGAGAGTAGCAGGCGCTTCACCTCCAGTTTACCATCCAGGACGGCGAGGTTGGCCATTTTCCGCGACGGCGTGATCCGCTGGCGATAGGTCCCCCATGCCAGGCCCGTAGCCCAGAACGAGGTGAAGCTCTCCTTGTTGATCTTTGGACTGAATCCGTAGGCGCCCTCCGGGGCGTTGAAGGAAAAGCCGGATAAAGCCGGGATCAGGCCGTAGCCGGCCAGGGCCCGGACGTAGTGGCTGCCGCACTCCATCTCGTTGTAGGGGTTTCTGACCCTCCCGTCGTAGCGTGTGCGGACCCCCTTCACGATGGAGAGCCCCTCGTCGATGAATCCTTCGGCGATGAGGTGTGTCGCCACCTGGTACTCGATGCCGGTCCAAACTTCGTCGGAGTAGACGAAGGGGTATGCGGGGCGGCCGCCCTTCGGCCACGTGCACAGTAAGAGCCCCGGCTCCCCCTCCACGGCGAAGACCCGCTGACAGGAAGCGTGACCGGTCAGGTCCCGCTTCCAGTTGTATCGAAATATCGAGGTCAGCGCCGCACGAACATGCTTCGGATCGAACAGGTATCCCAGGCCGAAGATCGTCGCCAGGCACTGGCCGAGAAGCTGATCGCTCAGGCAGCCGGCGCCGTACTGATATTTCGGCGTCATTCCCTCGGCGCCCTCCATCACGTCGCCACTCATGCTCACATCCAAGGCCACAGGCGTGAGCTTCCCGGCGTCGGGATCGACGATCTGGATGAAATAGTTCCCATTGAAAAGAAGCTCTCCAGCCTTTTGGCCGCCGCTTTCGAGAAGCCGTTGGTATTCCCGGGCCGCGTCGTCGTCCCCCAGGTGTTCGGCCATCCGGACGGCGGCGGCCAGGGCCCCCAGGTACATCCCGGTGATCATGCCGTTGGGGCCATAGAACTCGATGTCATATGTGTTGTGCTGGAGCCCCTCCATGACGCCGTCCCTGTCACGGTCCCAGTATTCCCATGCGTATTCCAGGGATTTTTTTACGGACGGCCAGAGTCCTTCGAGCCACCCCCGGTCGCCGGTGAGGGCGTACTCCCGCCAGACCTGCATGATCATGCCCATCTGCCCGTCCGCCGCCGGGTGGAAGGCCTCCCCCACACCGGCGCCGCCCCCGGCGGTGGTCGCCTCCTCCGCCCGAATCCCCAGGGGCACGGCGGTGCGAAAGGCCATGCGCCCGTCGTCGAAAAGGTTGTGACGATAGGCGGTCTCCTTGAGGGAGCGCTCCAGGGAGGGGAACAGGAAGGCCAGGGCCTGGGTGTAGTTCCAGACGTGGGTGCAGGAGCCCTCGCAGCAGCCGTCCTGGGAGTGACATCCCTCGAAGTTGTAGAACTCCCCGTCCTCCAGCATGATGCAGCTGGTGGAGCGAATGGTCGATATCTGGCTCGACACCGCATCCAGCACGTACTCCGGCAGGGTGGAGGAGAAGAGGCTGTCGGTAAATTCTTCTGTCTTTTCAAAGAGCCGCCGGTGGTGTCGCCCCAGGTACGAGGCGGCGGTCAGGGCGTCGGGAAAGCGCTTCGCGTAGTAGTTGGTCCACCTCGGCTTTTCGCCGGCGTTATCCCCCTCGGTGAGGTCCGGGCGCCAGTACGCCTCCATCGTGGGGAACGACCAGGTCAGGTAGAGGGGCAGGGTGACGGCCTCTCCCGGGGGGATGGTTTCGATCATCCCCAGGGTTCCCACGTCCCCCACCAGGGGAGGAAAGGAACGATCGGTCACCCGGCCGGTGGCGGAGACCTCGTTCCAGAACGCGGTGAGGTTGTCATACCATGCGCCCCGGACCCAGGCCCGGGTGTAGGTGAGATCCTTGTGGGTCGTAAAAAGCCCCACGGATCCCCACCGGGGGCTCTCGGGCTTCTCTTTTTCGCTGCTCATGAAGAGGCCCCGGACCCCGTCCTTCTTGACGAACTCCGTGTAGTTGGTGAAGTCCCCGTCCACCGTGTTGTGGAGGTTCGAAAGCAGCGAGACCTCCACCTCTTTCTCCGTCGGGTTCTCGATTTTGAACAGGAACACCGCGCCGGGAATGGCGCTGTCGCCCACGTTGTGGGGGATCAGCGGGTTGTATGCGGTGACGGTGGGGAGGACCGGCATGTTCGGGTCGGAAAAAGATATCTCGCAGAAGGGATACCGTCCCCGAAACCGGCACTCCCTCATGTGGGGGAGCCCCACACCCGTAAGGCGGTTCGCCCCGAACCCGATGCCGGAGAAAAGCCCCGGCCCGGTCCCGCCCAGCCCCCGGTCGGATCGCTGGGCCAGCACCCGGGTGACCGGCTCCTCTCCCCCCTGCTTCGCCCAGAGGGTGAAGAAGGCGAAGGTGTTGATGGAGCCCTTGTCTGGGCGGTTTTGGATTTCCCAGTCGACCAGGTGTCCCCGGCCGGTGATGGATACCGTCCCTGTGCCGATGCCGCCGATGGGGAAGGCCACCTCGTCGAGACGAGGACCGCTCAACGCCTTCGGCTTTCCGATTCGATAGAGGTCCTTTTTCGGGTAGGGAGCGGCGTGGGTCATGATTTCTTCCCCGAATCAAGCAAGAAATAATAATATATCATACTTATGACCGCGTGTGTACCGCTACGTGTTCCAAGGAATGTTTTTTTGTGGTGCGATGTGCGGCCGATGGACAATAACTATTTCCCGTCATTGACCGTCGGTATGGAAAAAAACCTTGAAGTACTACTTCATATCGGATAGAATCTTAAAAATCACGTCGCTTCGGATGGGGCGGGTTATTGATTATATCCAGATCGGTAAAAAAGGAGCATATGAGCCCGAAACAAAAAAAACGGATGACCGGCGCCCGGATTCTCTACAACGTCCTGGTGGATGAGGGGGTCGATACGGTGTTCGGATATCCGGGCGGCGCGATTCTCCCTTTCTATGACGTCCTGTGCGATTCGAAGATTCGCCATGTCCTGGTGCGCCACGAGCAGGCCGCGGCCCACATGGCCGACGGATACGCCCGGGCGTCCGGCAGGGTGGGGGTGTGCGTCGCCACCAGCGGGCCGGGGGCCACGAACCTGGTCACCGGCATCGCCACCGCCTATCTGGATTCATCGCCGATCGTGGCCATCACCGGGCAGGTGGAGCGCCGATTCATCGGCACCGACGCCTTCCAGGAGGTGGATATAGTCGGCATCACCATCCCCATCACCAAGCACAACCAGCACATCATGTCGGCATCCGACATCGTCCCGGCGGTGAAGACCGCGTTCTGGCTGGCGAAGGCGGGCCGACCGGGCCCGGTGTTATTGGATATCCCCCGGGACGTGCTGCTGGAGGAGGCGGAATACGACCCGAACGTGGAGGTAACCCTGGAGGGGTATAACCCGATCATTGCGGGTCACAGCGGGCAGATCAAGCGGGCGGCGAAGCTTCTTGCCGGCGCGAAACACCCGGTCATCGTCGCCGGCGGCGGGGTGATCCGCTCCGGCGCGTCGGACGAGCTGATTCGGCTCTCCCAAATCCTGGGGGCGCCGGTGCTGACGACCCTGATGGGAAAATCGGCCGTGCCCCAGGATTATCCCTACTACCTGGGGATGATCGGCATGCACGGAACCAGTCGGGCGATGGAGGCCGTCAAGAGGGCGGACGTGATCGTGGCGGCGGGGGCGCGGTTCGGCGACCGGGCGGTGCTGTCGTATGATGCGTTCGAGAAGATGGCCAAGTTCATACAGATCGATATCGACCCCGCGGAGATCGAGAAGACCGTGGAGGTGGATATCCCCATCGTGGGGGACGCGGGAAAGATTCTTAAAGAGCTCAACACCCGGCTTGAAAAGGACCGCGGAAAGACGGTCAGCGTCAAGCCCCCGCCGATGGGCGAGCCGGAGCGATACGAACAGACCGATGCCCTGGGCATCCCCGCGGCCATCGAGGTACTCTCTAAAAAGAACCTCGACGCCATCGTGACTACCGACGTGGGAAGACACCAGATATGGGCTGCGAAGTATTATCACAGCTCGGGCCTCGATACGGGAATGTTCATCACCTCCGGCGGGCTGGGGACGATGGGATTCGGACTGCCGGCGTCCCTGGGAGCCAGGGCCGCCAGGCCGGATAAGAAAGTGGTACTCATCACCGGGGACGGGAGTTTCATGATGAATCTCCAGGAGCTTGCCACCTCATCCCACTACGACCTCCCGATATTGGTGCTGTTGATGAACGATCACCATCTGGGGATGATACGCCAGCTCCAGGATACCTTCTATGACGCGAAATACATGGCGTGCGAGTTCCCGGAAAACGTGGACTTCGTGGCGGCGGCGAAGGCGATGGGGCTTGACGGCGTTCGGATCACGTCTATCGATCAGCTCGACGGTGCCATCGACAAAGGATTGCAGGCCAAGGGGACCTTTGTGGTGGAGTGCATCATCGACTCCCAGGAAAATATCCCGTATCGGTCGTACGAGGACTGAAAAAGGAGCGGAGACCATGCAGAAAATCATCTCGATTCTGGTGGAGGATAAGCCGGGCGTGCTCATGCGCATCGCCGGTCTCTTCTTCAGGCGGGGATTCAATATCGACGCCCTGAGCGTCGGCAACACGGAAATCCCCGGCAAAAGCCGTTTTACCATCACCGTCAACGGGGACGAGGCGGTGCTGGAGCAGGTCAGAAAACAGGTCCAGAAGCTGGTGAACGTGCACCGAACGGCGGAGCACACCGTGGACAACTCCCAGCTTCGGGAATACGCTCTGATCAAGATACAATTCACCGAGGGGACGAGGACGGAGATACTGCACCTGGTGGATTTTTTCGGCGGGCGGGTCATCGATATCTTCGAGGGGACGGCGATCGTGGAGATCGCCGAGGAACAATCCCGCATCGATCTTCTGTTTTCCCGGCTGGAGCCCTACGGGATTCTCGAGTCTCTCAGGACCGGGAAGGTGTCGATGTTTCGGGGAAACCGCTCCCTCAATCAGCCGCCGAAGCTGATAAAGGTGTCGGGATAACCATCAATACGGCAATATATATACTGAAAAGAGATAACATGGACAGAAAACTGGATCGGGTGCTCAGGATCTACCCGAAGGAAGAGGAGAAGGAATATACCATCTCCATCCTGTGTGAGAACAAGCCGGGGGTGACCGCAAGCATCACCAATCACATCAGCCGGCGGGGATTCAACATCACTTCATTCATCGGCGCCAGTACCCGGACGAAGGATATCTACAAGATCATCATCAAGCTGATGGCGACCCCCACGGGGCTGAAGGGGGTGGTCAAGCAGATCGCCAAGCTCATCGATATCCTGGAGGTCCGGGAGTCCGAGAGCGAGGATTTTCTCGAGTACGAGATGATCCTGCTGAGGCTCAACTACAGCCCGGAGCGGCACGGGGATATCTTCCAGGTGCTCAACCATTACCACGGCGAGGTCGTGGACCTTCACGACAACCGCATCACCATCGCGTTCAACGGCACGCCGGATCGGGTGGAGACGATTTTATCGCTCCTTGAACACTTCGGCATCGTGGATGTGGCAAGATCCGGCATCGCCGTGATGAAAAAACACGAGGACAGCGATTTTTCGGATGACTCCAAGAATCGGGAGTGATCGGGGGAGTCTCCGATTACGGGAATGACAACCGGGGGGTGATCGCCTATTATGAAGCGAGTTGCTCCATTGATCATCCGGCTGAAAATAGAGACTATTTGGATTACACTCAACATGAGAACAGACACAGGAGGAACGTGTGCAGGACAGACACTGGTACAAATCATATGTTTCCGGCGTACCCCGGACCATCGACTATGAGCGGATTACCGTTTCCGAGGCCCTGACCCGAACCGTGAGTCGCTTCCCGAATCGGGTGGCGTTCAATTACATGGGTACGGACATCACCTATTCTCAGTTTGAAAAATTGGTCAATCAGTTCGCCCGGGCGTTGATGGATATCGGCGTCTCTCCCGGGGACAAGGTGGCGGTGTGCCTGCCGAATATCCCCCAGACCTTCATTGCCAACTACGCCATCTTCCGCATCGGGGCGGTGGCCGTGCAGAATAATCCCCTCTATACCGAGCGGGAGCT
>Ga0180432_10002811_pt1 | contig 25763 bp, 21 predicted proteins | sample SS_ome_10_FD_132414 | JGI IMG/M metagenome (GOLD analysis project Ga0180432, IMG submission 132414) | Hypersaline lake sediment archaeal communities from the Salton Sea, California, USA - SS_1_MS_2 metaG | ecosystem: Environmental > Aquatic > Non-marine Saline and Alkaline > Hypersaline >... | reverse complement strand
TCAACATGGCCGCCAGGATGGCGATGATCGCGATAACAACGAGCAGCTCTATGAGCGTGAATGCCCGTTTCATTCCCCAATCCTCCAATCCAGAACTCGTTTGCTTCGCCTGACGCCCTGGAGGACGCCAGACCCCACAGAACTTGCGTCATCTACTGCAAGCACCCCGGCTTCTCCCCGGCATCACCTCCTTCCCGGTGCAGTCGCTCACGAACTCCGCAGATGTCTCCCGCAGGCTTCTCGAATATCGTGCTTAAAGCGGTTGACTCCTGCGGCATAATGGGTTATAAGACCCATAGGCGTAAGGGCGTGGACAAGAGAAGAGGGGGAGCGGCCGCGGGCGGGTTTGAAAGGCGCTTTCGCCTCCGGTACGATCTCGTTGTCTGGACGGAGGGGACCGGAAGCCGGCCGCCGACAGGCTGCAAAAAGCCTCATGGCCCATCCCCCCTGTAGTCGGATTCCCTGGATTTTACCAGCAGGAGGGCGCTATGTCAAGCAGGAATCCGCAGCTGCAGCGGGAAATTGCGGCCCGTGTGTGGAAACTGGCCCTGGCGCGGGGGATGGGGACGAAGCGGGACATCGCGGCGTTCCTGGAGCGCGACCGCTCCCACGTCGGCCGGCTGCTGGAGGGCGAGGCGCGCTGGACCACGAAGATGCTCCACCACGTGGCGGCGAAGTTCGGCGTCCCCGTGGCGCGGCTGACCGGCGAGGCCGCCGCATCGGGCCGGCAAGTCGCCACCTATCAGACAGGCCCGGGCAGCCAGTGGGAGGTCGCCGAGGAGAGCCCGACCTACCGGGCCGTCCTGCCGCCGCCCGAATGCCTCCAGGCGTTCGTCGTGCGGGGCAATTCCGTCCGCCCCGTGGCGCATGACGGCGACCTGGTGCTGGCGCGCACCGACACGGAGCCGGCGGGCGGGGACCTGGCCCACGTGGAGCTCAGAGACGGCACGGCCATGTTTAAGAGGGTTTTCCAGCAGGAAGGGCGCTGGCTGCTGGTTCCCGTCAGCCCTCGGTATCCGGCGCGCAGCGTTCCGCCGCGCGAAGTGGTGCACGCCAGCAAGGTGTGCGGCGTCATTTTCGGCGGAGCCGAATGACGCGCGGCGCCGCGTGAACCGGGCAGACGCGGGGGAAGATGATTCTCCCTCCCCGACTTCTCCCCCTCCCGGGAGGAGTGGTGTGGGTCGGCGGGGCTCCGAAGTCCCCTCTCCCGCCGGGGGAGGGGCAGGTGAGGGCAACGCCGCCGCTTTGATTCGCCTTGCCGATTGTGCTAACATCCGGCGGTTTCGGCGGCGGCAAGGGGATGAACCTCCAAGAGCTTATCCTGGGCCTTCAGGACTACTGGGCGCGCTATGGCTGCGCCATCGTGCAGCCGTACGACGTGGAGACGGGCGCCGGCACGTTCAACCCCGCCACGTTCCTGCGCTCACTCGGCCCGGAGCCGTGGAAGGCGGCCTACGTCGAGCCGTCTCGCCGGCCGACGGACGGCCGCTACGGCGAGAACCCGAACCGCCTCCAGCGCTACTACCAGTTCCAGGTCCTGCTCAAACCCGCCCCGGACGATGCGCAGGGCATCTACCTGGACAGCCTGCGGGGCCTGGGCATCGACCTGGTCGGGCACGACGTGCGGTTCGTCGAGGACGACTGGGAGTCGCCGACTCTCGGCGCGACCGGGCTGGGCTGGGAGGTCTGGCTGGACGGCATGGAGATCACGCAGTTCACCTACTTCCAGCGCGTGGGCGGGTTCGACCTGGACCCCGTCTCCCTCGAGCTGACCTACGGCATCGAGCGGATCGGCATGTTCGTGCAGAAGGTGGCGAGCACGTTCGACCTGGAGTGGGTCCAAGGGCTGAGTTACGGCGAGGTGCACCACGAGGACGAGGTGCAGTTCTCGCGCTACAACTTCGACCAGGCAGACGTGGAGACGCAGCTTCGGGCGTTCGAGATGTTCGAGGCCGAGTGCCGCCGATGCCTGGGGGCGGACCTGGTGCTGCCCGCGTATGACTGCGTGCTAAAGTGCTCCCACGCCTTCAACCTGCTGGACGCCCGGGGGGCGATCAGCGTCGCCGAGCGCACCAGCTATATAGGGCGCGTGCGCGAGCTGGCGCGGGCGGTGGCGGAGGGCTACCTGGCGATGCGCGAGCGGCTGGGCTATCCGTTGCTGCGGCAGGGCGGGCAGGACACCTGAACCGCTCACCTGACCATCTCTTCTGCCTTTTGACAGCCGATCCCCGCCCCATATAATCGGTCCTGCTCTGGAGCGAACCGGATCGCCACCTGATGGAGACGCAGCCATGGGCTATCTGATGGGGATTGACGTGAGCACGACGGGCGCGAAGGCCCTCCTGTGCGACGAGCAGGGGCAGGTCGTCGCCACCGTCACGACCGAGTATCCATGCTACTCCCCGAAGCCGCTCTGGAGCGAGCAGAACCCGGAGGAGTGGTGGCGGGGCACCTGCGAATCCGTCAAGAAGGTCATCGCCCGGGCGGGGATAGACGGCAAAGAGGTGCGGGGGATCGGCCTGAGCGGGCAGATGCACGGCCTGGTCATGCTCGACGCGGACCACGAGGTGATCCGCCCGGCGATCCTGTGGAACGACCAGCGCACCGCCGCCGAGTGCGCCGAGATGACGGAGAGGGTCGGCGCCGAGCGGCTGCTGGAGCTGGCCTGCAACCCGGCCCTGACCGGCTTCACCGCCCCGAAGATACTCTGGGTGCGCAACAACGAGCCGGCCAACTACGAGGGGTGCCGCAAGGTCCTGCTGCCGAAGGACTACGTGCGCTTCCGCCTGAGCGGCACGTTCGCCACCGAGGTCAGCGACGCCAGCGGGATGCTGTTGCTGGACGTCCGGGCGCGCGACTGGAGCCGGGAGATCCTGGACAGGCTGGAGATCGACAGGGGGCTGCTGGCGGACTGCTACGAGTCGCACGAGCCGAGCGCCGAGGTCAGTCCGTCGGTGGCCGATGAACTGGGCCTGGCGCCGGGCACGCCGATCGTGGGCGGCGGGGGCGACCAGGCGGCCGGTGCCGTCGGCAACGGCATCGTGCGCAGCGGCGTCATCAGCGCGACGATCGGCACCAGCGGGGTGGTCTTCGCGTTCAGCGACGAGCCGGCAGCCGACCCCGAAGGCCGGCTGCACATGTTCTGCCACGCCGTGCCGGGCAAGTGGCACCTGATGGGCGTCGTGCTCAGCGCCGGCGGCTCCTTCCAATGGTACCGCAACAACATGGCGGAAATGGAGCGAGCGCAGGCCGAGCGGGAGGGCGTTGACCCCTACGAGGTGCTCACGCGCGAGGCCGCCGAGGCGGTCCCCGGCGCCGAGGGGCTGCTGTTCCTGCCGTACCTGACGGGCGAGCGGACCCCGCACGCCGACCCGAACGCCCGCGGCGCGCTGGTCGGCCTGACCCCGCGGCACGGCAAGAACGAGGTCATCCGCAGCATTGTGGAGGGCATCACCTACGCCATGAAGGACTCGCTGGAGATCATGGCCGCGCTCGGCGTCGAGGCCCGGGAGATACGCCTGTCCGGCGGGGGCGCACGGAGCGAGTTCTGGCGCCAACTCCAGGCCGACGTGTACGGGCATCCGGTCTGCACGATCAATGCGAGCGAAGGGCCGGCCTACGGCGTCGCCCTGCTCGCCGGCGTCGGGACGGGCGTCTGGGCCACCGTGCCCGAGGCGTGCGACCAGGCCATCAGCGTCACCAGCAGCTACGCCGTCAACGAGGACAATGCCGCGGTGTACCGCGGGTTCTACCCCATTTTCCGGCAGCTCTACCAGTCGCTCAAAGGCGACTTTGGCGCGATAACGCGTAAGGTGGCACAGCTTCACCCGTAGTGCCCCAGGCGCCGCCGGACGGAAAGGAGTGAGAACGGCATGCGTGTATCCGGACGTTTGCCGACATGGCTGGGGGGCCTCCTGATCCTTGGCGTCTGCTCCGCGCTCGCCTGCCGCAGCGCCCGCGCCGCCGAGGCGAGGCATCTGGTCGCGGGCGAGGACGTACGGCCGGGGCTGCTGGCGTTGCTTGGGTGCCCCGACGGTGCGGTCGCGGCCGGGCTGCGCCTCGACGGCAAGTACGTCGTCCATGCCCTCACGGACGACGAGGAGGCGTTGCGGGGGCTGCGCGAGGGCATCCGGGGCGCCGGCGTCTGCGGCAGGGCGTCCGCCGAGCTTCACGACATGCGCGCGCTTCCCTACGCGGACGATCTGGTCAACGTCATCGTCGCGGAGGACTGGGCGTCGCTGCGGAGCAAGGGCCTGAGCGTCGCGGAGGTCTACAGGGCGCTCGCGCCGTACGGCACGGCGTTCCTGGAGAGGGCATCTGCCGCCGACGTGAAGGCGGGGCTCGATGGCGAGGCGGCCGGGGTCACGCAGGTTGAGGGCTGGGTGCGCATAGACAAGCCCTACCCCGAAGCGATGGACGAGTGGACGCAGTACGCGCACGACGCCTCGCAGACGTACGTCTCGCAGGACGGCCTGGTCGGCCCCCTGGAGAGCATACGGTGGATCGCAGGGGACAAGTTCTTCACGGGGAGGTACGTGTCGCCGAACGTGGTCTCGGCGGGCGGGCGCGTATTCTTCCTTAATAAGGACCGGGGTTACAGGGGCTGCGTGGAGTGCCGGGACGCCTTCAACGGGCTGCTGCTGTGGAAGACGGGGGAGCAGGAAGGGGTGCGTGGCTTCGCCGCGGACAGCGAAAGGCTCTACGTTCTCAAGGACGGGCTGAAGGCGTGGAGCGCGGTCACCGGCGAGCATCTCTATGATTTCGAGTCCCCGACTCCGGTCTGGCCCGCGCTCCTGCTTGATGCGGAGGCTGGTGTCATCGTGCTCGCGTCGAGCCGGGGCGGTTGGATCAAGGCGTACGCCGCCGCCACCGGCGAGTCCCTGTGGGACGCCGACGGGCTGCCCGGGGAGTGGGGGCGCAGCCACGTGGTGATCGGCGGCTCGCGGGTCTATTACGTCCATAAGGAGGTCACGGGAGAGGGCGAGGACGAGAAGGCCGTCTGCTCCATCCGTGCCCGCAACCTGCGCACGGGCGAGCAGGAGGCCGAGTTCACCGACGTCTTCGCCCCCGACGACACGCGGCACTCGGTGAGCCAGTACCTGGACGGCAAGCTCATCGCCACGGTGTCCGCCGACCAGGCCCGGGAACAGACCGTCAAGACATACGTCGTGGCCGCGACGGACGGCAAGGTCCTGTGGGACACCGAGACGGACACGCAGTTCGTCAAGAAGGGCGGCTTCCTGTACCTAAAAGGGCTCTTCTGGCGGATCATCCAGGGGCAGGACATCGCGGGCCTCGACCCGGACACGGGGGAAGTGGCCAGAACGATAGCGCCCAGGCACCAGCACACGGGCTGCAACCCCATGGTGGCCACGGCGAACTACCTTATCGGCGCGCGGATGCACCTGGTCGACGCCGAGACCGGCGAGATCTTCCGCCACACCGTGACCAGGACCTCATGCCGGGACTCCTGCCGGATGGCCAACGGCCTGGCCTACTTCCCGCGGCACACCTGCGCCTGCACCGACAGCATGAACGGCAACCTGGCCATCAGCGCGGCGCCGCAGCTTCCCGTGCAGATCGAGCCGCAGGACGCACCCTCGCGGCTGGTCAGGGGCCCAGCCTACGGGAAGGTCGCGACGGCCGCGCTCGACCCCGACGACTGGCCGACCTACCGCGCCAACGCGCAGCGGGGGGCCGTCGTCCGGGCGCCGGTCTCGCTGCCCCTCGCTCGGCGATGGGAGACGTCTGTCGGCAGGAGCGCGTCCGCGCCGGTCGTCGCGGCGGGGAAGGTTCTCGTGGCCGCGCCGGAGGAGCACAGGGTGGTCTGCCTCGACGCCGGGGACGGCGCCGCGCTCTGGTCGTTCACGACGGGGGCGCGCGTGGATTCGCCGCCCACCGTGTGCGGCGGTCTGGCGATCTTCGGATGCAGGGACGGCTGGGTCTATGCACTGCGCGCGGAGGACGGCGAGCTGGCCTGGAAGCTGCTGGCCGCGCCGGCGAAGCGCCGCATAGTCGTGCAAGAGCAGGTCGAGTCGGTCTGGCCGGCCTTCGGCAGTGTGCTGGCGGAGGGCGGCCTGGTCTACGTCTCGGCCGGGCGGCACGTGGACATTGACGGCGGCATATGGATGTACGCGCTGGAGCCGGCCACGGGCAAGGTGGTCTGGGCGAGGAACGTCCGCAACCCGGACCACACCGTCGAGCACGCCATCAGCTCGCGCCTGCGCGGCGAGGGCGCGATAAACGACGTGCTGCGCAGCGACGGGGCACACGTTTACACGGCGGGCGACTTCGAGAAGGTGGCCTTCAACCTCGAGACGGGCGAGAAGGTGCCGAAGGTCACCGGGCTGCCGATCCTCTCGACCGCTAACGACATGCTCATGCCCGCCGGCGACAGGGCCCTCCCCGGCGGCTGGGGGGACCCGACCAACGCTTCGGTCACGTGGGTCTATCACCCCGGGCCGCGCAAGCTGGGCATGTTCTGGCAGGACTACCACAGCCCGGTCAGGACCTCGCCACGCTTCGACATCGCCGCTGATTGGGGCTACGCGGCCGACCTGATTGTCTTCGACGGCGAGCGCGTCTTCGGCGCGGGCCGCGAGCAGGACCCGAAACGCGAGAAGCTGGCTGTCTTCGGCAAGCCGTCCGGGGAGGCCGCCGTTTGGCTCGCGGACCCCGGCGAGGAAACCTCGCGGCTTCAGGGGATGCTCGTGGCCGGGAACGTGGCCGCGGTCGCGTTCGGCGGCCCCTACGAGGTGGACGGGGCGGAGGTGACGCGCGGCAGGATACGGTTCTACTCCGCTGACAACGGCGAGAATCTCGGCGAGGTCCAACTGGACCACGCTCCGCGGTGGGACGGCATGGCCGCGGCGGGAGGGCGGCTCTACGTCAGCACCGAGGACGGCAAGGTGATCTGCCTCGGAGGGGAGTGAGGTCACGGGCTGAGCGCGCCGATCGGCGCGGCCGAGATTACCGCGCTTTCGCCGATTTTAAGTCTTGACATGGGCCGTTTGCCGCATATAATCAAGGTTTCTGTCCGTGGTGGCAGTCCGGTGGGCGAACCCGCCGCCACGGGACGCTGAACGCCCGGGTGCCGAATTGCACTTCTCCAGTGCACGCCGGGTCTTGTCAATACAGCAACGTCGGCTCTACCCTTGCGCTCAGACGGCGCGCCCTTTTTCCGAAGATTATGGTAGAGCCCTGTCGTTCCGAAATCGCAGGGGAAAGTAGTATGCCAAGGAAATCTCGGAAAGAAACGAGCAAGGAAGATCTCCGCTCCGTCCGCCTGGAGACCATCAGGCAGAGGCACAAGAAGCTCATTCTTGAGCCAAGGCGGGCGCTCATGGCCGGGTTGGACGATGACATGGGCTACCCGCTGGACGACTACGGTGAACCCGACGAGCTGGAGCTGGTCGAGGTGTCGGGTTTCGGCGAGTTCTAAGCCGGGCTTCCCTTTGATCCCGCCTCTTTGGCGCCGCAGAGCCTGACCACCAGGTCCTCCACCCACACGCGCTCCTCACCTGACCGGATCGAAGCCGTCTTGAGCTGGTAGTCGGCGTCCGCCAGCAGCGTGAGCTGCTCGGCCAGCCGGGTCTCCGGCAATTGGCCGGCCGTGCGGACCCCGCGGCGAATGACGAAGCCGGGCAGGCGCGTGGCGCGGCCTATCTGCTGCTGCGAGGCGCCATCCTCGTGCAGCCGCTTGATCTGCCACAACTGGCGGACCTGCCGGGCCAGGACGGCCACGATCCCTGCCGGCGCTTCCCCGGCGAGCAGGAGCCTTTCGCAGAGCTGAAGCGCCCCCGCGGCATCCCGGCGGGCAAGGAGGTCGCCCAGCTCGAAGACGGACCGCGACCGTGCCTGGGGGACCACATCGTCCACGTCGCGCACGGTGATCTGGGCGCCGGAGTCGCAGTAGGCGCTGAGCTTTTCCAACTCGGTTTGCAGGGCGAGCAGGTTGGGGCCGACGGACTCGATCAGCACTTTCGCGGCGTCCGGCGTGATCGGGCTGCCCATCTCACGGGCGGTCGAGCGGAGCCAGGACTCGGCGTCCCGCCACTTCACGGTCGAGCAGTCTATGACCGGACCGTTGGATTCGACTGCGCCCGTTGAGGCCAGACGCCGGTCGAGCTTGGTCGTCAGCAGAATGACCGTGCCGGTCGGGCCGGGCCGCTCCAGGTACCGGCAGAGCCTCTTCCCGTGCGCGCGAAGGAAGGCGTCGCCATCCTCGACGATGACCACGCGCCGGCCTGCCATTCCCATGAACGGGACGGTCCTGAGTTCGTCGAACACGTCGCGCGCCTCGGGCACGCCCTCGATCCGTTTGACGGTGCTTCCGGGCTGGTCGTCCGGCGCGAGGTGGTCCAGCAGGAGCCTCAGGCTCCGGGAGCGCAGCGCCTCGTCCTCCCCGACCAGGACGTAAACGGGCATTGGCGTGGAGCCCCCCAGTTGCCCGGCCAGATCGAGCGCGCTCACGGTTGCCATTCGTCGTCCCCCTTGCCTGCCGGTCTGCAAAGTTTAGACGTCCCGGCCGGAGCTTGCAAGGGAGCGACCGGTGGCATCGTTTTGAAACTTCGCTCGGAGCGAGTATACTCTGGATTTCTGCTCGATTGTGCTGTCCTCGAGCCCAAACGTACCAGGCGAAGGAGAACGACAATGGAAGTGCGACTGCCCGAGCGCCTGCGCAACCTGCCGCCCCATCTGTTCGCCGAGCTTCGGCGCAAAGTGGCGGCCGCGCGCGAGAGGGGCGTGCGAATCATCACTCTGGGCATAGGCGACCCGGACCAGCCCGCGCCCGATCCGGTCGTGGCGGAGCTGTGCCGGGCCGTTCAGGACGCTGCGGACCCGAACCGCCATCGCTACGGCTGCGACCGGCCCGCAGAGGAGCTGCCGGAGGCGATCCGCGAGTTCTACAGGCATCGGTTCGGCGTCACGCTCAAGGAGGACCAGGTCATCGCGACGATGGGGTCCAAGGACGCCATCGCCAAGTTCTCCATGGCCACGCTGAACCCGGGCGACCTGGTCGTCGCGCCGAGCCCCGGCTACCCGACCTACAACAGCGGCACGGTCTTCGCGAGCGCCGTGACGCACTACACGCCGCTGCTGGCAGAGAACGGTTTCCTGGTGAACTTCGACGCGATCCCGCGCGAGGTGCGGCGCCTGGCCAGGGTCCTCTGGCTCAACTATCCGAACAACCCCACGACCGCCACGGCGGAACTGGAGTTCTTCGAGAGGGCGGTCGAGTTCGGCCGACGGCACGACATCCTCATCGCCCACGACAGCGCTTACAGCGAGAACACTTACGACGGCTACCAGGCCCCGAGCATCCTCCAGGTGGAGGGCGCCGACGAGGTGGCGGTCGAGTTCTTCTCCCTGAGCAAGGCGTTCTGCATGACCGGGTGGCGCGTCGGCGCGATGGTCGGGAACGAATCGGCCGTCGCCGCCCTGCGGACCGTCAAGGAGAACGTGGACAACGGGACGCTTCGGGCGGTGCAGTTCGCCGCAGCGAAGGCCCTGTCGGTCGCCGAGGACCTGAAGCCGGCCATAAACGCCGTCTATCAGCGGCGCCGGGACATGGTGGTTGACGCGCTGAATGCGAACGGCTGGTCCATCCCGAAGCCTCGGGGCACGACCTACGTCTGGGCTGCGGTGCCGGCCAGGTACCAGGGGTCCAGCATCGCGTTCGCCGAGGACCTGCTGGAAAGGAGCGGCGTCGTCGTCACGCCCGGGCTCGGCTACGGCCAGTGGGGCGAGGGTTTCTTCCGCGTCTCCCTGACGTACCCGGACGAGGTGCTCCAGGAGGCCCTCGACCGCATCACCGAAGCGCACCTGTAGGCCGACATGCTGGAGAACACATTCTGTCACGTGCCGGGCATAGGCCCGAAGACGGAACGTCGGCTCTGGCGCTCCGGGGTATGCTGCTGGCGGGACGCCCTGGAGCGCAGGGCGGCCGGCGTGTCCCCGGCAAGGACGGAGTCCCTTGCGGCCTCGCTCCGGGAGTCCGTCGCCCGCCTGGACGAACGCGACGCCCGCTATTTCCACGAGCGCCTGCCCTCCCGGGAATCCTGGCGCATGTTCCCGGCGTTCCGCGATTCGGTCGCCTACGTGGACATCGAGACCACCGGTCTGGGCGGCCCCGGCGACTACATAACGACCATCGCCCTCTACGACGGACGGCGCGTCAGGACCTACGTCCACGGGGAGAACCTGGAGGATTTCCGCCAGGACATCGCGGACTACCGGCTGGTCGTGACGTACAACGGCAAGACGTTCGACTTCCCCTTCATCCGCAACTACTTTGGCCTTGCCATGAATCACGCCCACGTGGACCTGCGCTACGTGCTGCACTCCCTGGGCTTCAGCGGCGGCCTGAAGGGGTGCGAGAGGCAGCTCGGCCTGGACCGGGGCGACCTGGACGGGATTGACGGCTACTTCGCCGTCCTGCTGTGGCGCGACTTCCGCCGCAGCGGCGACGAGCGCGCCCTTCAGACGCTGCTCGCCTACAACGCGGCGGACGTGGTCAACCTGGAGGTCCTCATGGTGCGGGCCTACAACATGAAGGTGGCAGACACGCTCTTTGCCGGGACGCACAGCCTGGACTGTCCGGCGAGTCCGGAGCTTCCCTTCCAGCCGGACATGCCGACGGTGGAGAGAATCAGGCGGGAACACGGCTTCTTCTGACGGGCTCACCGGTGTAGCACGGGCGTCTTCGCCCGTGGCGTTCTCAGCCGGGGGCGGCTGAGCTACATCTTTCCGGCTCCCAGTGGGCCTTCAACATCGAGATGGCGGGCTCATGTGCCACTCGTGCTCCTCCTCCTCGTTCTCGTCCTCGCTGGCATGGGGACAATGTCGAGGGCGGGGACGACGACGACGACGAATGGCCCGCTTGCCCCGCATCTCAATCGTGAACTTGCGCTGCAGAAAGCTCTCGCCGGGGGCTGCCCGTTACGGCCCGGCGGAGGGGGGCTGAGCGGACGGCAGGGAATAGACCTTGCCGTGGAAGCGCAGGTCCAGGTACTCGACGCCCTGGAGGCCCGGATACTCGCTGAGCTTGCTCAGGAGCATCTCGACCTTCTGTGCGTCGGGCATGGCGGAGGGCAGTGCTTCGAGCCCCTCGACCTGCTCGTAGACGGATGATTGGCCCCACTTGACGACGGCGCCGCCGGCCGTGTGCAGGACGATGTCGGGCTCGGTGCTCCGGCGGCCTACGCCGGTCACGTCGATGCTGGTGACGGTCAGTTCGTCGAACACGCCGCGCCCGCGCAGGAAGGCGCTCAGCCGCGCGCCGACCTCCATGCGGGGACTGTTCCACGGACAGCCGGCGGCCGGAGGATCGCGCAGAAGCTGGTCTTCAATGACCGGCGTCGCGTTGGCCTGCCATTCTTCGGGCGGGCGGAATACGTCGTCGGGCAGCCAGTAGGCTTCTCGGTCGAGCAGGTAGCGCTCCCCCTGCCACAGGGCGACTGCGACCGGCTTGCGGAAGGTCGCCTTGATGATAAGCTTGTCGGGCAGGGTCCTCTGGACCTCGGTGACGTCCAGCACCCACGGACAGGCGCGAAGCTCGTGCTGGACGGCCGTCGCGACGTCGCTCTCGAACAGCGATGCCGCCTCCGGCAGGGCCTTGAGCTGCTTGCGCAGTTCGAGCGTCATCCGGTCGCAGTCCACCCACTCCGGGCAGCCGGTCAGGGCCAGTCCCCGCAGGTTCAGGCGGAACTCGGGCCGGCTGGTGATCGCGTCCCACAGGCGCACGGCGCCGAGCCAGGCGCCCGCGACGATGAGTGCGGCGATGACCGCCACCAGGGCGATACGGACAGCCACCTGCACGCCCGGCCGGGGGGGCTTGCTGTGGGTGCTGTTGGGCTTGCCGCGTTTTGCCATGGGGCCTGATGCGGGTTACGCGCTCCGCCTGCGCTGCAGGAGTTCCCGGGCGGTGTCCCGCGCGGCGGCGCGCACCACTCTGTCGCACAACTCGCTGAAGCCCACCCCGGCGTGTTCTGCCGCCATCGGGAGCAGGCTCCGCGGAGTGAATCCCGGTATCGTGTTGATTTCCAGCACGCTGAGCGCGCCGTCGTAGCCGTAGAGCATGTCCACCCGGGCCATGTGCCTGCAGCCCAGGGCCTGGTAGGCGCGCAGTGCGGCGTCGCTGGCCTTCCGGTAAATTGTGGGCAGGAGCGCGACCGGGCAGATGTATCTGGTCTGGTCGTCGTCGTACTTGGCCGTGTAGTTGAAGAAGTCCTGCCGGGGGACCAGTTCGATGATGGGCAGCGCCTGTCCCTCCAGGATGCCCACGGTCAGCTCGCGGCCGCGCACGTAGCGCTCGACCAACACGAGGTCGCCCTCGCGGCGGGCGCCCGCCAGCGCGTCGGGCATTGCCTCCCGTGTCTTGACGATGCTCACGCCCAGGCTCGACCCGGACGCCGCGGGCTTGCAGACCACGGGGTATCTGAACTCCTCCGTCTGGGCGAGGACCGAGTTCACGCTCTGCTCGGGCGTCACGGCGAAGTAGTCCGCCGTGGGGACGGAATGGCGCACGAACAGCCGCTTGCTGGCGAGCTTGTTCATGCCGAATCGGCTGGCCTTCGGGCCGCTGCCGGTGTAGGGGAGGGCCATGTCCTCCAGCACTTGCTGGACCGTGCCGTCCTCCCCGAAGGGGCCGTGAAGGGCGACGAACACGACGTCGGGTCCCAGTTCGGCCAGGCCCGGCAGCGTGCGGCCCTTGACCTCGTACGGGATGACCTGGTGGCCGGCCCGGGCGAGCCCTGAAGCCACCGCGCGCCCGGACCTCAGGGACACGGTGGACTCGCCGCCCACGCCGCCCATCAGGACCGCTACCTTGAGATTCTGCACAGAGTCCATACGCTTCCTCCTCAGGCGGCCCGCTCCTGAGCGGGCCAGTGTCTGACCTCCAGTTCCAGTTGGATTCCGAACCGCAGGCGAACGGCCTGCTCCATGACCGCGATGAGGGCGAGGACGTCGCCGGCCGTGGCGCCGCCGCGGTTCAGTATGAAATTCGCGTGTTTGTGCGAGACCTGGGCGCCGCCGATCCGGCGCCCTTTCAGGCCGCACAGGTCGAGCAGTCTCCCGGCCGAAGCGCGCGGAGGGTTCTTGAAGATGCAGCCGGCGCTGTGACCGCCAAGCGGGTGTCGCTCCGCCCGGGCCCTGGCGTAGGTGTCCATCTGGCGGGCGATAAGGCGGCGGTCGCGGGGCTCCAGCGCGAACTCGGCTTCCATGACGATGCACCCGTTCAGGTCCGCGCTGCGATACGAGAAGTCCACCTCCCGGGCGGGCACGGACAGCGTCCGACCGTCCGGCCGCATCAGGCGAAGGCGGCTCAGGGGATCGGAGACCTGGCGCCCCCAGGCCCCCGCGTTGCCGGCGACGGCGCCGCCCACGGTGCCCGGCAGGCCCGCCAGGAACTCCAGCCCGCCGAGTCCGTTCTCCTTGCAGGTGGCCAACAGGCGCGCGGTCGCCGCCCCGGCGCCGGCAGTCACCGTTCGCAAGCCGGTGCGTGCGATCCTGCCGAACGCCGCCCCGGTAACGTGGACGACCGCGTAGGGGAGCGGGCCGTCGTCGATCAGCAGGTTCGAGCCGCCGCCCAGCACGCGCCAGGGGATGCCCTCGCGGCAGCACTCGGCCAGCGCGGCGCGCAGCTCGGCGGCGGCGCGCGGGCGGAAGTAACGCAGCGGCGTCCCGCCCAGGTCGAGGGACGTCAGCCGGCTGAGCTGCATGATCTTCGCCATGCGCCTGTCAGGCCGCGATCTGGCGGCGTCCTTTGCGTTCGATCAGGGGAATGATGTCGCGGGCAAGCTGCCAGATGTTGCCCGCTCCCATGACGAGCACCACGTCGTCGGGGATGACGTCGCCCACGATGATGTCCTTCATGTCGTCGAATTCGGGAACGTAGTGGGCCAGCAGCCCGATGTGGTTCATCTGGCGGACAAGGTCCTGCGCGCTGACCGACCGGCGGTCCTCGTACGAGTCGCGCGCGGCGTAGATGTCGCAGACGTAGGTGACCCACGCCGTCGCGAACGACTCGGCGAACTCCGCGAGCATCTGGCGCGTGCGCGAGTACTGGTGCGGCTGGAACACGACGAATACCCGCTTCTTGGGGAAGCGTTGGTGCGCGGCTGCGATGCTCGCCTTGACCTCCTTCGGATGGTGGGCGTAGTCGCTGATGACGGAGACGTCCCAGGGCGTTCCCAGGAGCTGGAGCCTGCGGGCCGCCCCCTCGAACGTGGTCAGCGCCTCCTTGACGTCGGCGAACTCCATTCCGGCCTGGTGGCACGCCGCGATCGCACCCAGGCAGTTGAGCACGTTGTGGGTGCCGTAGAGCTGCGTGCTGAAGCGGTCGACCTTCTTGCCCTCGAAGATCAGGTCGAAGTTGCTGTGGACTTTGGCGCGCCAGAGCCTCTCGGCGCGGTACGTGGCGTCTCGGTCTTCGATGCCGTAACGGACGACCTTCACGCCGGCCCGGGCGGTCACTTCGCGCGTGTTCGCGTCGTCCCCGTTGGCGATCACCAGGCCGTCTTCGCCCACGGACTCGGCGAAGTTCCTGAAGGCTTCCTCGATGTCCCACAGGTCGTAGTAGTAGTCCAGGTGGTCGGAGTCGATGTTCGTTATCACGGCGATCTGCGGGCTGAGGCACAGGAACGAACGCTTGTATTCGCAGGCTTCGGCCACCAGGTGCCTGCCCGAACCGTAATGGGAGCCGCCGTTCAGCTGCGGCACGTCCGCGCCGATGAGGAAAGACGGGTCCTTGCCCCCCTGCTGGAGTACGTAGGCGATGATGGCGGCGGTGGTGCTCTTGCCGTGGGTGCCGCCCACTGCGATGCCGTCCTGGTTCTCCATCAGGTTTCCGAGCAGTTCGGGGTAACGGATGACTTCCAGCCCGAGCCTTCGCGCCAGGCGCAGTTCGGGATTCTCCTCACCGATGGCCGGGCTGATGACTACCAGGTTGGTCTGCCGGTCCAGTCCGCGGCCTTCCTGGCCGAGGGCGACGGTGATGCCCCGGCTCTTCAGGGCCTGCGCGACCGGCGACGGGCTTATGTCCGAACCGGTTATGCGCGCGCCGCGCTCGGCTGCGTAGGCGGCCATCGACCTCATGCCGCTTCCGAGTATGCCGATGAAGTGCCAGTGCTGCCTGGACAGGTCCAACCGTTTCGCCCGGCTTCGGTTCGCCATTTCCACCCCCTTCACGCTGCTTTTGGATGTTTCCGCTGCACTTGCCTTGACGGCACGGCCAGGGGCCTCGCCGTTGCTGCGTGCCCGGCCAGCCTGGCCAGGTGCGCGGCGATGCACGCGGCCGCCCCGGGGCGGCCGAGCCGGCGCGACTGTTCGGCCATCCTTCGGCGCCTCGCCGCGTTGGCGGCCAGGGACCGGATGGCAAGCGCCAGCTTGGGTACCGTCAACTCTGACTGGTCGAAGACGAGGGCGGCGCCGCTGCCCGCCAGGACCGCGGCGTTGGCGTGCTGATGCCGGTCCGCCGCGTAAGGGTAGGGCACAAGGATGGCAGGCAGGCCCAGCGCCGTCAGTTCGGCCAGCGTCGATGCGCCCGCGCGGGAGAGCACGAAGTCCGCCGCCGCGTATGCGTCCGCCATCCTGGGCAGGAAGCCTATCGGGCGGTACCACGGCAGGGCGTTCGCCGCGCTCTCGAGAATCGCGGGCAGATGGTCCACGCCGGTCAGATGTAGGACCTGAACGTCCTCTCCGATGGTCTCCAGGGCGCCGTGCAGCGCCTCGTTAAGGGGCTGTGCGCCCTGTGAGCCGCCCATCGCGAGGAGCGTGCACTTGCCCGGCACGAGCCCCAGCCTGCGCCGCGCGCTCTGCTTCTCTGCCTCGAAGAGCTGTTCGCGCACCGGGAGACCCGTCACGGTCACGCGTTGCGTCCTGAGGCCGGCGGCCGCCGCTTCCCATTGGAGGAATACCTGGTCCACGAACGGCGCCAGCAGGCGCACGGCCTTGCCCGGTATGGCATTCCCCTCGAAGATCGCGGTGCGGATCCCGAGCATGCGCCCGAGCGCGACGGGGATCAGGCTGTTGTGGCCGCCCAGCCCGACGATCGCGTTCGGGTGGAACTGGCGGACTATGTCCAGGACGCGCACGCCCGCCCGCGCGCAACGCACCGGGAAGCGGCGCTTGCTGCCCGCCCCTGCCCAGGGCGTCGCCGGCGCCTGGACGCACTCGAAGCCGGCCATGGCCGCCTCGCACTGTTTCTCAACGGCCCGGTCCGCCGTCAGGAACAGCACTCGCGACTCGGGGAGCATCTGCTGCAACGCGCGTGCGGTCGCCACGCCCGGCATGAGGTGGCCCCCGGTCGTGCCGCCGGCAAGGAGCACCCGGATGGGGTCGTCCATGTTGCTATCGTTCATTAGTGTGCGTCTTCTCCTTGGGGGAAAGAGTTCCGGACCGTGCGGACGACGGCCCTTGCCGTCGCCCTGAGCAGCCCCGTCGCAAGTCGTTCGTAGAACGGCATGTCCTCCTGCCACGGCCTGACGTCGTGGCTGTCGGGGTCTTCCTCTGCGCGGGCGATGCTGACCAGGATGCCCGCGGCCAACATGCTCGCCAGCAGCGACGAGCCTCCGGCGCTGATGAACGGCAGGCTCAGGCCTTTCGTGGGCACGCAGCCCGAGACGACGGCGACGTGGGCCGCAGCCTGGATGCCCAGCAGAATGGCCAGGCCCAGGGCCAGGCCGAATCCGAAGGGGCACCGGCTGCGCTGCACGACCTTCAGGCACTCCCAGAGCACCAGGGCCAGCAGGACGATCAGCGCCACCGAGCCGACGAAGCCCAGCTCCTCGGCCACCACGCTGAAGGCGAAGTCGTTGACCACGCCGGGCAGGAACGCCTCCTTCTGGTGGCTGGCCCCCAGGCCGAGCCCCGTTGTCCCGCCCGAGCCGATCGCGATGAGGGACTGGATGAGCTGGTATCCGGTGCCCTGCGCGTCGGCCCACGGGTCCATGAAGGTCAGGACGCGCTCGAGCCGATAGGGAACGCCGAACACCAGCTGGTGCATCAGGGGCAGGCTCGCGGCCGCGGCCAGCAGGATGAAGACGACGCGCGTCCCCATCACCAGCAGCACGATCGTGCAGACCACCCCGGCCAACACGGCGGTGCCGAAATCCGGCTCCAGGAGTATCAGGAGGCAGGCCAGCCCGACGACGCTGAGGGGCGCCAGGAAGCCGCGCACGAAGCTGCTCAGCCGCGTCAGGTTCCGTTCGCAGTAGGCCGCCACCCAGATGCAGAGGGCGATCTTGGCGAACTCCGACGGCTGCAACCCGATCGGCAGGCCGACGTCCATCCACCGCCGGGCGCCGTTCCTCACGACGCCCAGCCCGGGGATGAACACCGCCGTCAGACCGGCCAGGGCGAGAACCAGGATCCCGAGTTGATGGCGGCGCCAGCACGTGTAGTTGAGGCGGGCGCCGGCCAGGAACGCGCAGAGGCCGAGACCGGTCAGGGCCGCGCGTTTGGCCATGGCGGGCAGGAAGTCCCCGCTGCCGGCCGAACTCGTCGTCACCACGAGCCCGAAGCAGGCCAGCGCCATGAACAGGACCGTCAGGCGCACGCTGGGTCGTCCCCATGCGGACGGGACGGCGCCCTCGGCCGCCTCATCGAGCCGGAGAACGGAACCGTATGTCGGCGTCAGTTCAGCCATTTCACACCAACAGCGAGCCGAGCCCGGCCAGCGCCGCCGCCCCGCCCACGAGGTAGAACCCCAGGACGATCCGGGGCTCGGGGTAGTCCTTTTTCTGGAAAACGTGGTGCACCGGCGCGAAGGGCAGAATCCGCCGCCCGAAGGCGTGGAACCAGCCGATCTGTAGCAGCGAAGAGCCGAACTCCAGCAGGAAGACCAGGCCGGCCAGCCCGAGCACGACCTCCTGGCCGGCGGCCAGCGCGACCGCAGCCAGCCCGGCCCCGACGGCCATCGAGCCCGTATCGCCCATGAACACTCGCGCCGGATGGCGGTTGAACCGGAGGAACCCCAGGCACGCGCCCGCCAGCGCCGCGCAGAAAACGCTCAGTTCGGCCACGGCCGGCCGGGCGCTTCCCGCCGCCCAGCAGGCGATCCCGAGCACGACCGCCGCCGGTACGGCCAGGCCCGCGAGCAGCCCGTCCAGGCCGTCCGTGACGTTCGTCGCGTTGCTCATGGTGGCGACCACAAGCGCCGACCACGCGAGTCCCGCCGGCACGATCCACGGGCCCCACGACGGCGACAGGCCCAGCAGAGGGCGCCCCGTCCGCTGCACCAGGAGCAGGCCCAGCGCCGCGCCCGTGACGCCCTGGAGAATGAGCTTGTGGCACACCTTCAGGCCACGCTGGGTGTGCGTCCTGCCGAGGATCTTTGCGCGGTCGTCGGCGACGCCGACCACTGCCATGGCGCCCGTGACGGCGAGGGCCAGGAGCAGCAGGGGGTCGGTCAGGTCGGCCCAGGCGGCGCAGGCGCCGAACAGGCCCGCGAGCAGTATCAGGCCGCCCATCGTCAGCGTGCCGCTCTTGTCGGCGATGCTGCGGCGGAGCGCGTCGTCCTCGATGGGCGTTTTCTCGGTCCTCTCTCGGATGCCCAGCCGGGCCAGTTGGCGCAACACGAACGGGCCGGCCAGGATGCACAGGAGCCAGGCCGTCCCGGCCGCCAGGACCGCGCGGAGCGCCGTTCCCGGCAAGTGGCCCAGCCCGGCGACTTCAGTCAATCTGCAAAGCATCAGGCCGCTGTGTCCTTTCTCAATTGGCCGACGTGTTCGATGATGTTCCTCGTGATGGTCTCCAGGTGCATCGCGCGGGAGCCTTTGACCAGGACGGCGTCGCCCGGACGCAGTCGGCGCCACAGCGGGCGCCACGCCGGCTCGGCCGACGGGAAGTAGAGTGCGGTCCGGAGCGAGCGGCCCCGGCTGTGCCAGCCTTTCATGACGTTCCAGGCCCGCCGGCCGACCGCCACCAGCACGTCGGCCGGCGAGTCGGCCAGGTCGCGGCCCAGTTCCCTGTGCAGCTCGGTGCTGGCCTCGCCCAGCTCGAGCATGTCCCCGCAGACGACGACCTTGCGGCCGCCGTTCCTCTCGCACAGGAAGCTCCGGAGCGCGGCGCGCATGGCGGCCGGATTACTGTTGTAGCAGTCGAGTATGAACAGCACGCCGTTGATCTCGATCTTCTGGTAGCGCATCGGAGGCGGCCGGAAACGGGCCAGGGCGTGGGACGCCGCCGCCGGCGCGACGCCCAGGCGTTCCGTCGCGCAGAGCGCCGCCCCGGCATTGAACACGTCGTGCCGCGCGCCGCCGGGCAGGCGGAACGTCTGGCCCAGCGCCCTGAAAGCCCAGCCTTCGCCGTCCCGGCGGATGCACGTGCAGCGCACGTCGGCGGCTCCCGACGCGCCGAACGTCCGCACCGTCCCGCCGTACCGCCCCGCGAGGGAGAGGCAGACCGGGTTGTCCGCGTTGAGTACGAGCGTGCCCTGCGGGTCCAGCCGAGGGATCAGTTCGGCCTTGGCCTCTCGGACGCCGGCCAGGTCGCCGAGCCCCTCCAGGTGTACCTTCGCGATTGAGGTGATGACGCCGGCGTCGGGCCGGGCGGCCGCCGCGAGCTCGTCGATCTCGCCCGGATGGTTCGTCCCCATCTCGATGACGACGAAGTCGTCGTCGGGCGCCGCCGCAAGGAGCGTGTGCGAGACGCCGATGCGGTTGTTGAAGCTGGCGGGCGCGACGGTGCACCGCGCGCCGCTCGCCAGAATGTCGCCGATCATGGTCTTGACCGTGGACTTGCCGCAGCTTCCCGTGACGGCCAGCACCGTGGCGGCGAGCCGACTGCGGTGCCACGCGGCCAGCGCGAGGAGTGCGCGTTCGGTGTCCGGCGCCTGCACGACGGCCACGTGCTCGGGGAGGCGCCATGCGGCGTCCCAGCGCTGGACGACCAGCACCGAGGCGCCCGCCGCGACCGCGTGCGGCAGGTAGGCGTGCCCGTCATGGCGCGGGCCGACGAGGGCGAAGAACGCCTGGCCGCCGCGCAGCGTGCGCGTGTCGGTGGACACGCCGCCGGCCTGCGCGTCCGCGCTGCCCGCGACGACGTCGCCGCCGCAGGCCCGAGCCGCCTGTTCGGCTGTGAACCTGTCTGTGCGTTCGTTCCCTGTCAAAGTCCCCTCATGCACTCTTGCGGCGACTTGCGGGCATCTCCCGCATTACCTCCCGCGCCACCAGGCGGTCGTCGAACGGGATACTCTCCCCGCCCAGTTGCTGGAACCGCTCGCAGCCCCTGCCGCAGAGGACTGCCATGGACCCGGGCGAGCGGGCCAGGCTGACGGCCAGTTCGATGGCCTTCCGCCGGTCGGGTTCGACGCGGCAGTTCTCCCGGTCGTCAGGGATGCCGGCGAGCATCTGGGCGATGATGTCCGCGGTGTTTTCGCTGCGACTGTTGTCTGCCGTGAAGACGGCCACGTCGGCTTGCCCGGCGGCGATCCCGCCCATGAGCGGGCGCTTGGTCGCGTCGCGGTCCCCGCCGCAGCCTATCAGGCAGACCAGCCGCCCCGGGACCATCGGGCGGAGGGTCGTCAGCACCTTCCGCAGGGCCTCCGGCGTGTGGGCGTAGTCCACGCAGACCGCCGGCAGGTCGTCGCGCCCGGGGACCGTGATCTTCTCCAGCCGGCCGGGGACCCCGCGGAAGGTCCGCAGGGCTTCCTTGACAACCTCTCCTCCGAGCCCGAAGGCGAAGGCGGCGCTGGCCGCCGCCAGGATGTTCATGCAGTTGTAGGAGCCGATCAGCGACGTCCGCGCGCAATAGGCCTCGAAGGGGGTCTGGACCAGGACCTCCATCCCGGCCATGTCCAGCGAGAGTATGCGGCCGTGGACGTCGGCCAGGTTGCCCATCCCGTACGTCAGGACCTCGGCGCGGGTGTGTGAGCGGAAGGGCTTCAGAAACTCGCTCTGCGCCGGCAGGATAGCCACCGTGCCCCGCGATAGCTGCTCGAACAGCATCCGCTTGGCGCGGGCGTATTCGGCGCGCGTGCCGTGCGTGTCCAGGTGGTCGCGCGTGATGTTTGTGAGTATGGCGGCGTCGAACGAAACGTCCGCCACCCGGTGCTGGATGAGCGAGTGGCTGCTGACCTCCATGCACACGTCGCGCAGCCCGAGATCCAGCATCCGCCGGAAGCACGCGTGCAGGGAGATGGGGTCTGGCGTCGTCAGGTTCGAGTCCAGCCAGCGTCCGTCCATGTAGTAGCCGAGCGTGCCCACGGAGCCCGCGCGGAAGCCGGCCTCGGCCAGGATGGCGCGCAGTATGGCGGTGGTGCTCGTCTTGCCGTCGGTGCCGGTGATGCCGGTCACGCGCAGTTCCCGCGAGGGGTGTCCGTAGTACGCGGAGGCCAGGGCGCTGAGGGCCGCGCGGGAGTCTGGCACGCGGACCACGGGGCAGTCCGGCAGGGGAGAGGGTGGCTGTTCGCAGACGATCGCCGCCGCCCCCTGCTCGATGGCCTGGGGCACGAACTGATGGCCGTCCACGGCGGTCCCGCGCACGGCCACGAACAGGGCGCTCGGCGTCACGCGGCGCGAATCGGCCGCCAGGCCCGTGACGAGCGGGTCGCCCGGTCCGAGCGCGCTGGCGCCCTTGACGGACCGGAGCAGTTCGCTAAGTTGCATCTGAGGGGATTGCTTCATGCCGATTCTCCAGGGGTCGTCCTGTCCGGCGGCCCGGGCGGCACGCCGAGGTAGCGGAGGGTGCGGGCGACTATCTCCCGCACGGCCGGCGCGGCCGCGACGCCCCCGTAATAGCCGTTCTTAGTGGGGCCCTTGAGGCAGACCAGCACGACGACCCGGCTCTCCTCGACCGGGGCGATGCCGACGAAGCTCGACAGGTAGCGGCTGTCGCTGTAGCCCCGTCCGTCGTCCCTGAGCAGTTGGGCCGTGCCGGTCTTGCCGGCCATGGTGTACTCATCCAGGCGGGCGCGCTTGCCTGTGCCTTCCTCGACGACGCGGCGCATCATCTCCATGACTTCCCGCGCGGTGGCCGGGCTGATGACGCGGCTTCCCACGATGGGCTCGTCGGCGTCATAGACCGTCTCGCGGGTGTCCGGCCGTTTGATCGCGCTGACGATTCGCGGCTGAAGCAGGAAACCCCGGTTGCTGAAGGCGGCAAACGCCTGCGCCACAGAGAGGGGAGTTACCGCCAGCTCCTGCCCGAAGGCCACGCTGACGACGCTGTACTGGTTCCACGCGGCCAGCGGCCGGACGATGCCGCCCGTCTCACCGGGCAGCGCGATCCCCCCCGGGCGCCCGAAGCCGAAATCCCTGACGCCGCGATAGAGCTCGTCGCAGCCGAGCAGCAGGCTTATCTGCGCCGCGCCGATGTTGCTGGAGTGGCACAGGATGTCGCTGACGGTCAACATGCCGTAGGCGTGCGCGTCGTGGAGCGTGCGCCGGCCGATCCGCCAGACGCCCTGGTGGCAGTCGAACTGCGTCTCGGGCTCGACGACGCCCCCGTCCAGGGCCATGCTGATGGCAAACGGCTTCATGACCGAGCCGAACTCGTAGGCGTCGTTGACCGCCACGTTGCGCTGGTAGCTCAGGGGAGTTTGCGCCGGCGCCTGCGGATCGAAGCCGGGCCAGGAGGCCATCGCCAGGACGGAGCAGTCGCGTGCGTCCAGCACGACGGCTGCGGCGCACTCGGGCTCATGCCGCTCGACGACCTTCGCCAGCTCCTCTTCGGCTATCTCCTGGACGTAGGCGTCGAGGGTCAGGTGGACGTCCAGCCCGTTCAGCGGCGTCCTTTCCGTCTGGTCCCGGGCCGACCGGAAGATGCGGCGGCTGCCGTCGCACAGGACCGACTCGGCGCCCGGCCTGCCCCTCAAAAGGGCATCCATGGACTTCTCCACGCCGGCCAGACCGCGGCCGTCTATGTCCGTGAAGCCGATCACGTGAGCGGCCAGTTTCCCCTGGGGGTAGAGCCGCTTGCTCTCCCTCTGCATGTGAACGCCGCGCAGGCCCAGGCCGCGGACCCGCACCGCCAGGGCGTCCGGTATCTGGCGCCTGACCCACACGAAGTAGCAGTCCCTGTGCAGCCTTTGCTCCAGGCTCCCGGCGGGAACGTCGAGGACGCTCGCCAGCGCGCGCGCCGTGGCGGCGGGGTCCACAATCCCGTGGGGGTCGGCATAGACGCTGTAGCGCTGGACGGAGGCGGCGAGCAGTCGGCCCTTGCGGTCGTAGAGCCGGCCGCGCCAGGCGGAGAGTTCGCGGCTGAGGATCTGCTGGCGCGCCGCGTGCCCGAGGTAGAGGTCTGCGTCCGCTATCTGAAGGTGGGCCAGTCGGACGATCAGCAACAGGAAGACGAGCCAGAGGCTGCCGATGGCGAGCGCCGCGCGGGCCTTCAGAGTCCAGCCGGCGGCCCGCCCGCCTGTATCGGCTCGTGCTGTCATTATGGCTCCGTTGCTGTCAGTCGGGCTGTGCCTCCGCCACGGCGACGGGGGCCGTCCGGTCGGACGACGTCTCCTGCGGCTGCGTGCGTGTCGTGTCTGTCTCGGCCTCCACCGGCGGCTCGTGCAGGTCCAGGCCGAGCCACGCGACGAGGGCGAGTATGCGGCGGGGGTTCTTCAGCTTGCCGAGCTGGGCCACGTAGGCGGCGTTTTCGGCGCGCTGTTCGGCGGCCTCGGCGTGCAGGTCCTGCACCTCGTAGCCCACGCTGCGCGCCAGCGAGCTCTGCCACACCAGGAGGAGCGCCAGCGCCGTGCAGAGCAGAATCAGGTACAGAACCTTCGCCGGCGTCATTGCACTCCTCGTGTTCTCTGGACGGCGCGCAGCTGCGCACTGCGCACGTGCGGATTGGCGCGGACCTCGTCCTGCGTGGGCTTCAGGGGGGAGGGCGTCAGGTTCCTCAGGAGGCCCTCCTTCACCTGCCGGCGCCAGGTCTGCTTGACCGGCCTCGCCTCCAGGCTGTGATAGGTGATGATGGCGGCCCTGCCGCCGTCGGCCAGCAGTCCGGGGAGCGACTCCAGGAGGGACTCCAGTTCCCCCAGCTCGTTGTTGACGTAGATCCTCAGGGCCATCATGACGCGGGTTGCGGGGTGTATGCGCCAGGTGCGGCCGCGCGGGGTCCGCCGGGCGGCGACTTTCTTGACCAGTTCGGCCAGTTCGGCGGGCGTATCGACGGGGCGCTCGCGGCAGATGCGCGCGGCGATGGCCCGGCTGTAGCGCTCCTCCCCGTAGCGGTGGAACACGTCGGCCAGGTCGCGCTCCGAGAACTCGTTCACCACGTCCCAGGCGGTGGGACCGGAGGCGCGGTCATAGCGCATGTCGAGCCTGGCGTGCGAATCGAAGGAGAGGCCGCGTTCGGGGTCCAGAAGCTGGTGGGTGCCGACGCCCAGGTCGGCCATGATGCAGTCGAAGCGCTCGACGCCGGCCCGGGCCGCCACCTCCGGCGCAGCGCTGAAACGGGCGGGGAAGAGGCGGAACTCGCAGGGGGCCTGGGCGCGCAGGCGCTCCTCCGCCCGGCGCAGCGCGTCCGGGTCCGCGTCGATGCCCATCAGCAGACCGCGCGGGCCGATGCCCTCGGCCAGGGCGAGGGAGTGCCCGCCCGTGCCGACGGTCAGGTCAAGGGCGGTTTCGCCGTCCCCGGGCTCGAGCAGATCGATGACCTGCGGCACCATCGCCGGTTGGTGAAGCGGCGCCGCACGGGCCGATCTGTCTCCGCAGGCAAGAGCCATCGTTGGTCACCCGGGGTCGTGGAGACGCTCTCAGTCAGGTCCCCGACCGTCACTTGAGATGTCAAAGGTCTTCTTCTGCCGAGAGCCCGGGGGCAGCCGGCGGGCGGGGGTTGACCGGGTCGAGCAGGTCGGGCGCCGCCTGTTTGAATGCCTCCAGATTCTCCCGGACGCGCTGTTCAGCCAGCTCGCTGCGGGTCAGGGCAAGCCAGCAGTTGTGGGCTGTCAGCGTTATCTGTTGAACCGACTCGTCTATCTCCGCGTGGTCGCGCAGACCTTCCGATATGGCGACCCGGTTCTGCTTGTCGGCTTCGACGTAACGCATGCGGTGATAGAGGTATTCACGGGCGTGCCGGATGATCTCGGGGTCGATGCCCGGCGGCGGGCTCTCGAAGCTCTCGATGGCCAGTCCGACGTTCGGCGTGGGGTAGATGAATATTCGCTTGCGGGTGCCGGGCACCAGGTAGAAGGAAAGGCGCTCGACGGCAGGTCCCTGGGCCAGGGAGGGGTCAACGTGTCGCACGCGCCCGAGTTCCTGATGGAGCACGGCGACGAGGTTGTCGGGCAGGCGGAAGCGGCCGCGCGGGTCCAGGCTGAGTTCCTCCTGGTAGCCGAAGAGGCGGATAAGCCGGCCATTGCCGCCATTACCCATTGATTGCTCAATTCCACCCATTAAATCTCTAATACCTCCCCTTGACACCCGATTAGCTTTAGCAGTTCAATCATAAGTGCCTTACTATTCAGGACTAAAGCTCATCTATCCGCTATGTTAGTTGATGAAAGCGCTAAAAATACTAACCGCATTCTCCCTGTTTGTCAAGCCCTTTCTTGGCGCTTTTCTGAGAATCTTCGCCGCCCGGCGCCAGGGATCGTTTAGCGTCGCCGCGTGCGCCGGCCCGGAGTGGCTGGCGGACGGGCGTGTGCGCCTTCGCGCAGGGCCGGCGGCCGTGGTAGAATCGGCACGCGGCGCACGCGTACTAGCAGCCCGTTGAAAAATGTAGCTCAGCCGCCCCCGGCTGAGAACGCCACAGGCGAGGGCGCCTGTGCTACACCGACACGGCCCCTCGCGCAGGCACTCTCCGGGGAATCCTCCTTCTTC
>Ga0180432_10002810_pt1 | contig 25769 bp, 28 predicted proteins | sample SS_ome_10_FD_132414 | JGI IMG/M metagenome (GOLD analysis project Ga0180432, IMG submission 132414) | Hypersaline lake sediment archaeal communities from the Salton Sea, California, USA - SS_1_MS_2 metaG | ecosystem: Environmental > Aquatic > Non-marine Saline and Alkaline > Hypersaline >... | reverse complement strand
GTCGCAGCCGCGGCCCGGGCGCATTGAGAAAGAGGCGCCCGTGCCTTTGAGCAACCTGATGCTGGTGTGCGCGTCGTGTGACCGGCCGGTCCGCGGGGGCGCCCGGGTGGAGGAAGACACGGACGCACAGGGCGCCCGGCGCCGACATAAGGTGCGCGTGTGCAAGAAGTGCGGACAGGACCTGCCGGAGAGGGTGAGCTGACATGGCCCGGCTGTTGGACCACTATCGCAGCGAGATTGTGCCGGCGCTCCAGCGAGAGCTCGGGCGGGCCAATCGGCTGTCCCTGCCGCGCCTGGAGAAGATCTGCATCAACATGGGCGTCGGCCGCGCACTGCAGGACCCGAAGCTGCTCGAACGCGCTGTAGAGGACCTGACCACGATCACCGGACAGCGGCCCGCGATCACCCAGGCGCGGCGGTCCGTGTCGAACTTCAAGGTACGCGCCGGCATGCGGATCGGGTGCCGCGTGACGCTGCGCGGCGCGCGCATGTACGAGTTTTTCGATCGCCTGGTCAATGGGGCGATGCCCCGAATTCGCGACTTTCGCGGAGTGAAGCGCAACGCCTTTGACGCGCAGGGCAACTATTCGCTCGGGATCACCGAGCAGATCATCTTCCCGGAGGTGGACCCAGATCGCGCCGACGTGACCCAGGGCATGGACATCACGTTCGTGGTGACGGGCGCGCGCAACGTGGACGAGAGTCGACGGCTCCTGGAGCTGATGGGCGTGCCCTTTGCGCGTCCGGCGAGTTCCGCAGCCGAACAGGTGTAGGAGAGGCAAGATGGCCCGCACGGCCCTAAGAGAAAAGGCCAAGCGTACTCCGAAGTACAGTTCTCGGGCGTACCATCGGTGCGAGCTGTGCGGCAGATCGCGCAGCGTGTATCGCAAGTTCCGCGTGTGCAGGCTGTGCCTGCGCAGGCTGGCCAGCGAGGGGAAGGTCCCCGGCGTGGTGAAATCCAGCTGGTAGGGACCGGGAGACCCTGCACATGAGCATGACCGATCCGATTGCAGACATGCTGACGCGAATCCGCAATGCGATTGCGGTGCGCAAGCAGACCGTGTCCATGCCCTGCACCAAGGTCAAGCTGGGCGTCGCCGAGGTGCTCAAACGCGAGGGGTACATTCGGGACTTCGACTTTCAGGAAAGCCAGCCCCAGAACACGCTGGTGATTGCACTCAAGTACGGCCCCGAGGGCGAGCGCGTCATTGAGCATATTCAGCGGGCGAGTCGACCCGGCCGGCGGCTCTACGTGGGGGTGGACGAGGTGCCCCGCGTGCTCAACGGCCTGGGGATCGCGGTGCTCACCACGAACCGCGGCATGCTCTCCGACCGCGAGGCGCGCGAGCAGCACGTCGGCGGCGAGGTCCTGTGCACGGTTTGGTAGACGAGGAAGCAACACCATGTCGCGTGTAGGCAAGCAGCCGGTACCGGTTCCCGATGGCGTGGAAGTGCGCGTGGCCCAGGGCGAGGTGACCGTCAAGGGCCCCAAGGGTGCGCTTACCCAGAGGCTGGTGCCCGAGCTCGACGTGCAGGTGCAGGACGATCCGGCGCAGGTCTCCGTTTCGCGCAAGAGCGACACGAAGCGACACCGAAGCCTGCACGGGCTGTACCAGCGGCTGATCGCCAATATGGTCAAGGGCGTGATCGACGGGTATGAGAAGCAACTCAAGGTCCAAGGCACCGGATACCGGGCCGAGACCGACGGCCGCGACCTGGTGCTCAGCGTAGGATACTCCAACGCGGTGCGCGTGGCGTGTCCGGACGGGATCGAGATCGAGGTGCCCAAGGCCGTGAGCCGCGAAGAGATGGACATCTTCGTTCGCGGAGCGGACAAACAGCTCGTGGGCGAGATGGCGGCCCGGATCCGCCGGGTGCGTCCCTGCGATCCGTACAAGGCCAAGGGGTTGCGTTACGCGGATGAGCACGTGCGGCGTCTGGAAGGCAAGAGCTTCGGCGCTACTGCGGGCTGATCCGGGAGGCGAGTGTGATGGACAACCACAAGGAGAAGCGCCGCCGCTTGCAGCGACGCCACATGCGTGTACGCCGCCGGATCCGCGGCACGAGCGAACGGCCGCGGTTGTCCGTGTACCGGTCGCTGAAACACGTGTACGCGCAGCTTATCGACGACAGGGCCGGACGTACGATCGCCGCCGCTTCTACGCGCAACGCGGAGGTGCGCGATCAGGTGCAGTCTACCGGCACCCAGGAGGCGGCCGCAGCGGTTGGCGCGTTGCTCGCGCGCAAGGCGACCGGGCAGGACATCCGCAAGATCGTGTTCGACCGTGGCGGGCGAAGGTATCATGGCCGCGTGCGCGCATTGGCGGAAGCGGCGCGCAAGGGCGGATTGGAGTTTTGAGGCGCCCGGGCGACCGGCCCGCCGAGGCAATGCACAGAGAGGAGCAGTTCGTGGCGGACGAACCGCAGAAGCAAGCGACGCAAGGCGAAGGTCGGCAGGCGGCGAGCGCCGAGAAGCGCCCTTCCAGGCCCTCCGGCGGTGGCGAGAGGCGTCCGCCCCGCGGAGGACGCTCCCGCGGGGGGGGGCGACGCCCGGGCCGGGGCCGCCGCGAGGATCGGCCGGAGCGCACCGATGAGCTCAACGACATGCTCGTACCGGGCGGGGTGTTCAAGTGCTCGGCCGTGGTGAAGGGCGGACGCCGATTCAGCTTCGGTGCGGTGGTCGTTGTCGGCGACGGCAAGGGTCGCGTGGGCGCCGGCTACGGCAAGGCCAAGGAGGTGCCCAGCGCCATCCAGAAGGCCATCAAGATCGGCAAGGAGAACGCGTTCCGGTTTCCCCTGGTGGGCGAGGCGACCATTCCCCACGAGGTGCACGGCCGCTACGGCGCCGCGCATGTGGTGCTCGTGCCCGCCGGGCCGGGCACGGGAATCATTGCGGGCTCCACGGTGAAGACCGTGCTGGAGCTCGGCGGCGTGCACAACGTGTTGACCAAGAGCTTCGGCACGAACAACCGGAAGAACCTGGTGAAGGCCACGCTCGCCGCGTTGCGGTCCCTGCGCGATCGGCGGGCGGTCGAGGCGCTGAGGGGAGTGAGCATCCAGTGAACATCAGCGACGTGAACCGGGCGGCGAGCCCCCATCGGCGACGAAAGCGGGTCGGCCGGGGCGAGGCCAGCGGCCACGGGAAGACCGCGGGCCGCGGGCATAAGGGGTTTCACCAGCGAAGCGCCAAGAGCCTGCGCCACACCGAGGGCGGGCAGATGCCACTGGCGCGGCGCATTCCGAAGCGAGGCTTCAACAGCGCCCGATTTCGCGAACCCGTAGGGGCGGTCAACGTGGGCACGTTGGAACAGGCCTTTGACGCGGGAACGACCGTGGAACCTGATCTACTGCGCCAAAGGGGATTCGTGCGCAAGGACCGGCGGGTCAAGATCCTGGGCACCGGCGACCTTCAGAAGTCGCTTACGGTGAAGGCTCATGCGTTCAGCCGCAGCGCCCGGGACAAGATCGAACAGGCCGGCGGTAGCGTCGAGGTGCTGCGGTAGATGCTCGATTCGTTCGCCAACATCCTGAAGGTTCCCGAGCTTCGGCGCAAGCTGTTGTTCACCCTGTTGATGCTCGTTGTGTTCCGCTTCGGGTGTTACCTGCCGATCCCGGGGATCGACGTCCCCAAGGTCCAGCAGGTGCTCAGCGAAACGCAGGGGGACGCCTCCTCGGCGCTGGGAAAGCTCTTGTCGCTGGCGGACATGTTCACCGGAGGCGCCATCGGCCGCGGCGCGGTGTTCAGCCTTGGCATTATGCCATACATCACCGCGTCGATTATCTTCCAGCTCCTGGTGGGCATTGTTCCTGCGCTGGAGCGGCTACAGCGAGAGGGACCGACCGGGCGCAAGAAGATCGTGCAGTATACGCGCCTGGCGACCGTAGGCCTGTGCTTGTTCCAGGGCACGGTCATCTGCTGGCAGCTGTTGGAGCGGCGAGCGGAGCCGGGTGCGATGAGCTTCCTCGCGCCGCAGGAAGTGCTCTCGGACGGGATGTTCCTGTTCTTCGGCGTGAGTGCCCTGACGGTGGGCACGATCTTCTTGATGTGGCTTGGAGAGCAGATCGACGAGTTCGGGATCGGCAACGGGATCTCGATCATCATCATGACCGGGATTATCGCGCGTCTGCCCAGCGCGCTGCGCATGATCCGCGCGGACATGAGCTGGGGTGGCGTGGGCGACACCGGCGACCTGCATATGGGCAAGGTCGCCGTCCTGGTGGCCATGTTCGTAGGCATGGTGCTCGCGGTGGTGCTCATCACGTTGGGGCAGCGGCGAGTGCCTGTGCATCAAGCCAAGGCCACGCGAGGACGTCGGGTATACGGCGGGCAGCGCAGCTATTTGCCTCTGCGGGTCAATCAGAGCGGCGTGATCCCGATCATATTCGCCCAGTCGCTCTTGATGCTGCCGCCGTTTATCCTCCGGCTCTTCGGCCCCACGGCGGAGCGGATGTTCAGCTACGGCGGCTACTGGTACATGGTGACGTATGTGCTGTTGATCATTTTCTTCTGCTACTTCTATACGGCCGTCACGTTCAAGCCAAGCGAGATGGCCGACAACCTGAAGCAGAACGGAAGCTACGTGCCGGGCATTCGGCCCGGCAAGCGGACTGCGGACTATCTGGAGAAGATCATGACCCGCATTGCGCTCGCGGGCGCGATCTTCCTGAGCTTTGTGGCGGTGGTGCCCACGTTCGTGAATCAGGGCATGGGCGTACGGTACGCCGTTTCCAGCTTCCTGGGCGGCACGGGGCTTCTGATCGTGGTCGGCGTGGCCCTGGACGTGGTGCAGCGCGTGGAAAGCTACCTCCTCATGAAGCATTATGACGGCTTTGTGCGCGGGGGAAGCCCGATCCGCGGGCGGCGGCGATGAGGAGGGCCAGCCGCTATGGTCGCGCGTCCGATCCTCAAGTCGCCGGAGGAACTGGACAAGATGCGCGCTGCAGGCCGGGTGGTCGCCGAGGCTCTGCGGCTCGTGGAGTCGATGATCGCGCCCCGGGTGGACACCCTGGCGCTCGACGAGGCGGTGGAGGCGCATATCCGACGGTGCGGCGGTGTCCCGGCCTTCAAGGGATACCCGAACCCCCAGGCGGGGGTGCGGCCGTTTCCTGCGTCGATCTGCGCCTCGATCAACGAGGAGGTGGTGCACGGCATTCCTGCCCGCGGTCGACGTTTGGCGGAGGGAGACCTCGTGAGCGTGGACGTGGGCGTGGAGCTGGAAGGGCTGTTTGGGGACGCGGCATGGACGTTCTCGGTTGGTGCGCCCGTGCGGAAAACGCGCAAGCTTTTGGAGGCGGGGCGAGAGGCCTTGGAGCGGGGGGTGGCCGCGATGCAGCCGAACGCGCGCCTTGCCGAGGTGAGCCGTGCGATCCAGGCCTGTGCGCAGAGCCACAAGTTCGAGGTCGTGCGCAAGTTCGTGGGCCACGGCATCGGACGGGCCATGCATGAGCCGCCCCAGGTGCCCAACTATGCGACGCGCCGGTTCCCGGATCGGAGTGTTCGGCTCGCGCCGGGGGCGGTGCTGGCCTTGGAGCCCATGTTGAACGCGGGAACCGGCGACGTGCAGGTGCTCGAGGATGGCTGGACGGTGGTGACCCGTGACCGCAAGCCGTCGGTGCACTTTGAACACACGGTCGCCGTGCTCGAACACGGCACGGAAGTGTTCACGGACCTGAAGGGATAGGCAGGAGCCGCGCATGGCCAAGGAAGAGGCGATCACGGTGCAGGCGGTGGTGAAGGAGTCCCTGCCGAATGCGCGGTTTCGCGTGGAGCTCGAAAACGGTCATGAAGTGTTGGCTCATGTGTCGGGGCGGATGCGCATGCATTTTATCCGCATCGTGCCCGGCGACCGAGTGACCGTGGAGCTGTCGCCGTACGACTTGAGCCGCGGGCGGATCGTGTATCGAGGGTGACCGCTCGCGCGGAAGGAGGCGCTATGAAGGTACACGCGTCCGTGAAACGACGCTGTGAGAACTGCAAGATCGTCCGCCGCAAGGGCGTGGTCCGGGTCATCTGCAAGTCCGAGCCCCGCCACAAGCAGCGGCAGGGCAAGTAGTCGCTGATACGCAGTCGACTGCGAAAAGGAGGACCGGGGTATGCCGAGACTCGTAGGCGTGGATGTCCCCAATGAGAAGGTGGTCAAGGTGGCGCTCACCGCGATTCATGGCGTGGGCCCACACGTTGCCTCTGAGGTGCTCGCGCGCGCGGATATTGATCCGAACAAGCGTGCGCGGGATCTGACCGAAGACGAACTCAGCCGCTTGGCGAACCTGCTGGACAAGAGCTACGTGATCGAGGGGCAGCTGCGGCGGCAGGTGGCGCAGAATATCCAGCGCCTGAAGAAGATCCAGTGCTATCGCGGACTGCGCCATATCCGCGGACTGCCTGTGCGCGGGCAGCGTACCCGCACCAATGCCCGCATGCGCAAGGGACCCCGCAAGACCGTGGCGGGCAAGAAGAGCGTCAAGTCAATGCGATAGGGCGCAGGGGAGCCACCGGGCGGGTTTGTGTATCCCGAACCCGAGACAAGGAGTCACATTCATTATGGCCAGGCGCTATCGGAAGAAGAAGGTCAAGAAGAACGTGACCAAGGGGATCGCCTACGTGAAGGCGACCTTCAACAACACGAACATCACGATCACGGACATCTACGGCAACGTACTCGTGTGGTCGACCGCGGGGACGTCCGGGTTCAAGGGCACACGGAAGAGCACCCCGTTCGCGGCCCAGCGCACGGCAGAGCTCTGCGCCGAGAAGGCGCAGAAGCTGGGCCTGCGTGAGCTCGAGGTGCGGGTGAAGGGCCCGGGCAGCGGGCGAGAAAGTGCGGTGCGGGGCCTGCAGGCCGCGGGCATGACGATCAGGACCATTACAGACATTACGCCGCTGCCGCACAACGGCTGTCGGCCGCGCAAGCGGCGGCGCGTCTGAGCGATAACTCGGCGGTTGGCGAAAGGCTGCGGGCGCCAGGGCCCGCCGTGCATAGAAGTCGCCGCCGCAATGGAGCCCCTGGCATTCGGGAGACGACCTATGCGCATTCGCTGGAGAGGGTTTGAACTGCCCACTGCCGTGCAGGTGGACGAGGAGACCAAGTCGGACACGTACGCCCGTTTCACGGCCGAGCCGTTCGAGCGTGGGTATGGGATCACCGTGGGCAACAGTCTGCGGCGAGTGCTCCTTTCAAGCATCGAGGGCACCGCTCCGATCAGCGTCCATTTCCAGAACGCGACGCACGAGTTTACCGCCATCCCCGGGATGTACGAAGACATCACGAACATCATCCTCAACCTCAAAGGGCTGCTCATCAAGATCCGCGGCGAAGGCCCGGAGCGGCTTCGGATCCGCAAATCCGGCGAGGGACCGGTGACCGCCGCCGACATTGAGGCCAATCAGAACGTGGAAATCGTGAACCCCGACCTGCAGATCGCAACGATTGTGAAGGACGATGTGACCTTCGAGGCGGAGGTCGTGGTGGCCAAGGGGCGCGGATACAAGGCGGCCGAGGAGCTGCGCCTGCCCGAGCAGGCCCTGGGTGTTATCCCCATGGACGCAACGTTCTCGCCGGTCCGGCGCACCCGGTGGGGCACCGAGGACACCCGAGTCGGACAAATGACGAACTACGACCGTCTGATCCTGGACGTGTGGACCGACGGCACGGTTACCCCGGAGGAGGCGCTGGTGGAGGCGGCCTCGATCCTGCGCAAGCACCTGAACCCGTTTGTGAAGTACTTCGAGCTTGGGCCGGAGCTGGAGCGAGAGACGCTCATTGAGGCCGGCGCCGGCGCTGGCGAGCTGACCCCGGAGGATCGAGAGCTCGCGGCCAAGCTGGAGCAGCCGGTGTCCGTGTTGGATCCTTCCGTGCGTGCCGCGAACTGCCTGGCAGCGGAGGGGATACGGACGCTCAGGGACCTCGTGCAGCGCACGGAAACCGAGATGCTCCAGGTACGCAACTTCGGTAAGACAAGCCTGAAGGAGATGAAGAGCAAGCTCGCCGACTTGGGGCTGTATTTCGGCATGGAGATGCCGAGCACCGAGGAGACCGAGGCCGCCGAGCCCGTCCGGCACTCCTAAGTCTGGCCCGGCATGGCCTCCTACGTTTACGCAAGGAAGAGGAAATCATGCGGCACTCGAAGCGCGGTCGAAAACTGAACCGCACCCCCAGCCACCGCAAGGCCATGGTCCGCAACCTGGTGACCGGTCTGTTCGAGCACGGACGTGTGGTCACCAGTCCGGCGAAGGCAAAGGAGGCGCGTCCGTTCGCGGAGAAGCTGATCACTTGCGCGAAGCACGGCACCCTTGCCCATCGCAGACGGGCCGTCGCCTTGCTTCACGATAAGCGCGTGGTGGCGCGCTTGTTCGAGGAGATCGCTCCCCGGTACGCCGACCGACCGGGCGGGTACAGCAGAATTTTGCATCTGGATCGGAAGCGACTCGGTGACGCCGGGCCGCTGTGTCTGTTCGAGCTCGTCGAGGAAGAGATTCGCAAGAAGGGCCGTCCCCGCCGCGTGAAGGCCAAGGTGAAGGCTGCTGCGCAAGAGAGCGAAGAGGGCTCGGCTAAGGAGCCTTCCACCAAGGCGACGTCCGAGGGAGAGACAGACGCGGCGGCGTCGTCCAACGAGGCTGGCGCGGACACCTGAGAAGGGCTCTCCTCGCACGAGGCAAGAGCAGCAACGAGGCGGGCGTCCGTGCGGGCGTCCGCCGTGCCATATGCCGCACGAGGAGTAGAGATGCGCGTGGCGGGCCTGTGGCTGACGGTTTGCGGACTCGTGGCCCTGTGTGCGAGTGCAGGCTGTACGCCACGCGAGACCGTGTCGGGCGCGATGCAGGCGGTCTATCCCAGGTCCGTACATAGAGCCGGCATCCAGATGACCGTGGTTCAGAGCGCGCGAGAAGGCCCGATCATCGCCGTGTTCCCTGGGGCGCAGACCCCGGTGGACGGGCTTGCGTATGGGCTGCGCCTGGCCTTGGACCGCGCGATGGAAGCCGGGCCGTGCAGTGCCGCGATTTTCGGCGTCGACGAGGCCGCCCGCGCTCACATTTGGATCCACCGAGAAGGTATGCGCCGAAAAGCGAACGAGCGAGAGGCCGAGACGGTCCTCGTCGGGTACGGCCTTGGTGGGGGGGTGGCCTGCGACCTCACCCGAGATCTGGCGGACGAGGGAGAAGGATTGGATGTGGTGCTTCTTGTCACGGTGGACGCTTTGCGGCGCCTTCCCGCAGGACTTCGTAGCCCGGTTGCCTATTCGGATTCTCCCGCCGAGATCGATGGCGGCGTGATCCGGCATGTCAACTACTATCAGATGGCCACGGCCTTTGTCCATGGGGCGGCCATGACGGGTGCGACCGAGAATCACGAAGTCTCCCGCGCATGGCCGCGCGCGGTCTCCCATGCGAACGTGGACGACTACGTCGCTCCCCTGGTGGCCGCGGACCTCCGCTGGGCCGTCGACCGAAGCGCCGGGGCGGACAGCATAGAGACGAGCCAATGAGTGAATGTCGACTCGACAGTTGTGCATGGCTCACGTTCGCAGTCTTGGTCGCAATTCTGTGTGGGTTGTGCGGCTGTGAGCGCAGGACGTTGTATCCGTATGTGGACACGCCGTACATCAAGCAGCAACAAGAGCATTCCGAGGCCGCGCTGCGCCGAGACCTGCACAGCATGTACGAGGACGATCGAAGTATTGCCTTGCGCGTGATGGCGCATCGCGCTCGTGCGGCGGGAGCCGACGGACACGAACAGGAGCAGCGGCGGCTCGTGCGGCTGATCCTGTCGCATTACGAGCGAGAGCAATCGCCGCAAATCCGCTCTCGCATCGTGGGCGTCTGCCTCCCGCAGGCGGACTGGCGAGACGAGGAAGTATACGCATTCCTGCGCAAGTGCATCCTGGAAGGAGACCAGCGTACAGACGCGTGTCACGCGTTGGCCGCATTGGCCGGCCGTGCGGCCCGCTCGTGGCTGGTGCCTCTGCTCGAGCATCCCGAGGCCCAGGTCCGCTATCAGGCGGGCCTGGCGCTCACGCAACTGGAGGATCCGCAGGCCAGCCAGGCCGTGGTCGAGCTTGTGGAGGGCATGGCCCCGCCCCGGTGGCCTCTAGTCGTGGGAGGGGCGCCATTGGTGCAGTGTCGCGGGTCTCTAGCGGAGCGCATACGGGCCGTGCGTGCACCTGAGTCCGCGGAGGACACGGAATGAGCCTTGCCGACAAGATCACGCTGGTGGTGAGCGTATTGCTGCTCCTGGACGGGGCGCTCGGACTGGTGCTCTTGCGATGGATCGAGCCGTTCATTCGCAGTGTGTTTCCGCGGCTCAACGTCGTCGCGCTCGCTGTGGCAGAGGTGCTGCTGGGCGCGCTCCTGGCCGTCTATCTGATCGTCAAGCTCCGAGGATACGCGTGAAGGTCGTCGTCGCGCCGAATTCCCTCAAGGGCAGCCTGTCCGCAATAGACGCTGCACAGGCCATGGCCCACGGCGTGCGTGACGCGCTGGCCGAAGCGGAGATCATCGAGGCGCCGGTCTCGGACGGCGGGGACGGGCTTATCGACGTGCTCGTCACGGCGCTTGACGGCGAACGACGAACCGAACACGTGACCGGGCCGCGCGGCCGGAGGATCCAGGCGCAGTGGGCGTGGATGCCGGAGCAACGGCTGGCCGTGGTGGAGATGGCGGCGGCCAGCGGGCTGGCACTGCTGCGGGCGGACGAGTACGACGTGCTGCACACGACCACGCGCGGCACCGGCCAGCTTATACGCGTCGCCCTGGACGCGGGTGCGGAGCACATCCTGGTAGGCATCGGCGGCAGTGCCACGAACGACGGGGGCATGGGCGCGGCCGCCTCTCTGGGCGTGCGGTTTCTCGATGAGGGCGGGTGTGAGCTTGACCCATGCGGAGCCTCTCTGGGCCGAGTCGAGCGAATCGATACAGAGGTCATGGATGCGCGCATCGAGTCCATAGTCCTTGAGGTGATTTGCGACGTGCGCAATCCGCTCCTCGGCGACCAAGGGGCAGCTCGTGTATACGCTCGTCAAAAGGGGGCTTCGCCAGCGGACGTAGACGAGCTTGAAAGTGGCATGGAGGATTTCGCGCGCGTGTTGCAGCGCGACCTGGGCGTGGACGCGCGACATGTGCCGGGCGCAGGTGCGGCCGGTGGACTGGGCGCGGGGCTGTACGCCATGCTTGGGGCAGAGCTCTGCGACGGGGCCGAGCGCGTGCTGGAGATCATCCGCTTCCGAGAGCGAGCGCGGGCCGCAGAACTCGTGCTCACGAGTGAAGGCAGGCTGGACGCACAGACCGCCTTTGGCAAAGCCACGGGCGCGGTGGCGCGGGCCGCTCGGGAGCTTCATATCCCATGCATTGCCGTGGTCGGCGAGGTTGGGGCAGAGCATGCAGAGCTCGACGCTGCAGGGTTCAACGCGGCGTTCAGCCTCTGTCTCGGGCCCTGCCGTTTGCAGCAGGCGATGCGCCAAGCCGGAGCTAATCTGCGCCGGGCCACCGAGGAGGTCGTGCGGACCTTCCGCGCGGCACGGGCGTCGACTGACAGCAGAGGAACCGGAGGTTAGGGGGCCTCCGGTTCCTGCATGAGCAGCTTGTCGAGCTCACCGCCTTGCTGGCGGAGCCGCTCGGCGGCTTCGTCGCCGCCAAGGATAATCTCTTCGATCTCCTCGGCGACCTTGTCATAATCCAGGTTCTGAGGCCGGTGTCGAACGGCCTGTCGGCGTTTGAGGTCGAGCGCTTCGGGCACCTCGTCTTTGGAGTCGACGAGAGGCACGAGTCTGTCAATGCCCGTCTCCTGCAGCACGCGGCGCACCGTCCCGTGCGCGCCCAAGAGAACCAGGCGGAAATCGCGGGCCTGTAACGCCCCGTGAAATCGGACAACCTGGCCGAGCATGGTGCTGTTCATGTACTCGACGTCGGAGAGGTCCAGCACGTGGTGTTCGGTCAGGTCTCGCTCATCCTGGCCTAGCAGTTCGATGAAGGCGGTGTCCTCCTCGCCGTGCCCGTCCAGCACGCCGCTGGGCTGCACCAGGCAGTAGTCTTCCCTCTGCTCGACGCGCAAGGGTTGCTCCCCGCCTCTCATCCTCCAGGTGCGGATGCCGCGGCCTGTCGCGCCTCGTCGATCGAAATGCGTCGCGCGCCTTCCGCGCTCATATCGCGGATTTCCATATGTTCTTTCGGCTCAAACATGAAGGTCTCTTCGGGGAACGGTTCCAACCCGTCCACGTTGGTACTGGTCTCGGAGAGATGGACGGTTGTTACTGTCGGCTCGCGTCCGGCTCCGGGGTCAGGCCCTACGAGCGCAATCTCGTGCGGAATGAACTCTGCGTGTGGAAAGACGAACAAGAGACGCTGCGGATCGCCCGGGTCTCGGTCTCGAGGCACGAGCCGAAGCTTGGTCTGCCGGGCCCCGTCGAGTCCGCGGCCGCGCAGGGCAGTGACCTCGTAAGTGCGTCGTAGCTCCTCTACTGTTCCCTGGCCCAGCGCGACCAAGGCGCCGAGAGCACCCGCCTGGGCTGCCGGTGTGTCGCCGGTGGCTGCGCCTTGTCCTGGCGCGTCGTATCGCTCCACGTCGCCGAACTCCGTGTCGTGCAACCAGATGTAGCGTCCGTCACCGACGATGCGCAGACCGTGTTCGGACAGATCTACCACAAACCGGTCGGGGGCCTGCAACTTGAGCGTACCGGCCTTGCGCTGTGGGTTCTTGAACACGCCGCCACGCTTCGTTTGCGCAAGGTTTGCAGATAGGCGTTCGACCTTCTCGTAGTAGGCGAAGAGCTCGTCGAGAAACGCGTCCGCAGCCTCTCGGCTGAGTTCAATCGCCTCGCCTTGACTCTCCGGGGGAGGGCAGGGGGCTTCGGCCTCGGCCGCGTCGGCACGTTCGAGAGGCGAGGCCAGGACCGCCGCAGAGAGAAGCAACACACAAGCGAGGCGCATCGGAAAGTCCCTCATGGCACCGTGCAAAGCGCTATGCTGTATTGTAATGGAAAGATCTGCCTTTGTCCATGTGCGGCCTCAGGAACTCTCGCCATTCACTGATCTTCGGTCGGCGGGCGGGCCCTGGTCCGGGAAGCGGATCAGGGCGTGGCGTCGCAGGAGTTCCATGAGCGCAGGAAGCACAATCAGCGAGGCCAGGATGGACATGGACAGGCCCAGGACGGACAAGCGGCCCATGCTGGTGAGCCCTCGGTAGCTGCCCACCCACAGCGAGCCGAATCCGACCATGCTCGTCAAGTTCGTGATCACGATGGCGCGGCCCGTGTCGGTGACGACAAGACCGACATCGCCGCGGGTCTCGAAGAATCGATGGACGAGGTGGATGCCATTGTCCACGCCGAGCCCAATGATGACGGGAACCACAAGCACATTGATGAAGTTGAAGGAAATGCCGAACACGCTCATCAGACCCATCAAAAAGACAAGCCCCACGGCAATGGGGGTAAGGGAGAGAAGAACGCGTGTCGCGTCTCGATAGCAGACAACCAATACGACCGCCGCGATCACGGCTACCCAGCAGGAGATGCGCAAGAAATCGGCCTTCACGATTCTTGCGAGGTCGTGGGCAACCACCATGGTCCCGGTCAGGAAAACGGACCCCGACTCGTCTGTCGGACTGATCGCTAGGCCCTCGCGAACCGAACGCACCCAGGTCGCAGAGAGTTCCACGCCTCGGATCTGCGCCTCTGTCGGGTTCACGTGCGCGAGCACGGTCCATCCCTCGCCGTAGCAGGTGATGGACCGACAATTGGCTTCTCGCAAGTAGGTGACCAGGAGCCGAGTGACTGTCATGCCCTCTCGAAGTACGGGCTTTCCTTGGGGATTGTGCACTGTGCTGGCGAACACAAGGGCCGGCCCTGGTGGCTTTGTCCCGTTCGGGCCGTCCAAATCTAGTGTGGTGACTTGCGTGCCGCCGGCATCCTTCACGTCCTTCGGACGAACGCGTACCTGCGTCACTCCGATAGCGGCCAGATACTCGAGCGCCAACTGGGTGACCGGAGCATCCTCCACGAAGTAACGCAGGCCTTCGCGGCTGGTGGGAAGCTCCGCGAGCACCAGGCTCCCGTGCTGGTCGAACGCATGCCAGGCATTCGGCCGTCGTTTGCGGTCCGTGCGATATTCCACCTTGTGTCGGCCGACCATCCGATGCAAAAGACGCCATATCGGTGTATCTCGGAACTCGGTGGGAAGCAGCACGTCTTCGCTGCGCACCAGGGACGCGTGGTTTTCGAAGAAGTCAAACACAGGGGCAAAAGGCTCGGAAGCCAACCCCTGCCGGTCGAGCTCTTCGCGCAGGTGCCGGGCTGCGGCTTCGAAGTCGATAGACTCCATCGTCTCCTTGCGCAAGCGCTGCGCGCGGGGCGCGGGCAAGTAGGCTGTCAGGATCTCGTACCCTTTGATGGTGCCTTCCTTGCGCAGGGTCTCCAGCCGGTCGGCCAGGCCGTGGGCGTTGTTCATGGCCGCGGCCTCGGTAGGCCCGGTGATCAGGAGCATCTGCTGAGCCGTGCCCTTTCGGGTGAATCGAGAGGAGATCTCCTCTCCCAGCTCAAACACAGGGTCCTCGCTGGGCCGCAGGCTGGCCAGGCGCTCGTCGAAGCGGACCCCGTTTTGCACGACGAGCAGGTAAACGGCACTGACCGCAGCAAGGCCAAGGCCAATCCCGACGACCAGCCCGGGGCGCCGGCGGATGCCTCGCGCAAGGTACGGCAGCCCAAACGTGATCGACCGTAGGGCTCTGGGATGTTCGCCCTGGCCATGCTTGCTGCGCCAGACCACGAGGGCCGGGAGGACGAACACCATGGCGGGCACGGCCATGGCGAGGCCAAGGCCGGCAAGGATGCCGAACTGCGAGAGCCCGCGAAACTCGGTGGCCATGAGGGCGAAGAAGCTCAGAGACGTGGTGAGCATCCCGATCAGAACGCCGTGCCCGGTGTGCCGCAGGGACAAGGCGAAGCTGGTCTCTACGTCGGTGCCCTTCACGCGCTCCGTCACATAGCGGTTGTAGATGTGGATCGCGTAGTCGACCCCAAGGCCCACAAGGACGGCGGCGAACGCACAGCTGATGGCATTCAGTTTTCCGAAGAGCAACCACGCCAGCCCCAGCGTCCAGCACACGATCATGACGAGCGGCAGGCCTACGTACAAGATGACCCCATAGCGCCTGTAGCAGTAGCCGAAGAGGAGGAGCACGCCGACCAGGCTGGTGATGAGGGTGGAAAAGAGGCTGGACTGCATGTGGTGTGTGTAGCGGACAGCGACCTCATATCCCCCTGCATAGGCGACGGTGACGGCCGGCGATGCCAGGGCAGGGGGCATTTCTTGCAGAATCTGGTTGGTCGTCTGGCGGATGCGCTGCATGATGCGGCGCGAATACTCGAGTCGCTGTGCAGGCCCACGGGGGCGCACCGCCAGCAACAGTAGAGTGTCGTCATGATCCGCGTCCGGCAAGGCTGCGATGTATCCCTGCGTGTCCGCGTCCTTGTCGTAGAGCTCGCGGAAGTGTCCGGGCAGAGCCTCGCGAAAGACCGCCTCCATGCCCAGATGACGCAGGAGAAGCAGGGCCTCTTGTCCCGGCTGTACGCTGCCGGCGAATAGGTCGTTGCTTGTGCGTCGTGCCGCGCGCGCGATTCGCCTTGCGGAGAGGGCTTGCTCCACGCGCTGGAGTCCCGCTGGGGGCACGTAGAGCAGACCTCGCCTGCGAAGCTCATTCTCGAAGAATTCCAGCTCGTCGGGACGGAGGTACCGGCAATAGGCGTCCTGGATCTCGGGGTCGGTGCGCAAGCGCTTGGCCAAACGCGTTGCGTACTTGCCCACCGCCGACAGGTCTTGGCGGTGCTGGATGCGGAACACGACGAAGGCCTCGTCAGCAGTGCCGAAGTCGCTGACAGCCCGGTTGAAGGCGGACGCGGAGGCGTGGTGCTCGGGCATGAGCTTGCGCACGGAGGCCGAGAATTCGGTTCCAAAGAGAAACGGCGGCACGAGCGATAGCAGGGTGAGCCCCAGGGCCACGAGCAGCACGGCCCGATAATGCGCGCAGGCCGCATGGGCGCAAGCGGCAAGAAGTCTGCGCGTCATGGCCTCTTCCCCGTGGTCTCGGCGTCCTCGTCGATCGCGTGGCGCACCGGTACGCCGGTCGGGCCGAGCGGGCGCACGGCCTTGGCCGCCTCGGGCACCGGAAGCCAGAAGTCGGAGGCTTGGACGGATGGATTCGGGGCCAGATCGGTAAACACCACGATGAGCTCACGTCCGGTCTGCGGAAATCGCATGTGTAGGCGGCGCGCGAACAGGGGCTCTCCCGCCAGTCCTGGGAGGGGTTCGTACCGGTCGAAGGCTACCTGGGTTCGGACCTGCCCAGACTCGTCGACCACCTCTCGCAGCAAGAGACGACCGTCTTCGGGGTCCAGGGTCAGTCGGTTGTGGGGACCTGCGATGCGCTCACGTAGGAGCACATGTCCCTCTTCATCCGTGCGCATCTCCCAGGACGCGCGGTGGAATCTCTGGACCGGCAGGAGCGCGTGGCCGACCACAGCCTCCGGGCGGAAGTCTACCGCCTCGCCGCGCAGGTCAGCAATACTGCCTCGATAGAACGTTCGCTCTCGAGGTAGCCAAACGTCAAGGGCTTGGCCCACGAGCGCCAGATCCAGAATCTCGGTGCCGAGCGCCTTGGTCGCCCGCAGACGCAGGCGGTCGGGACGCGCGAACAAGAGATGGGCGGAGAAACGCAGCGAGAAGTCCTCGGCAGGTGAGATCGCCTTCATGCGCGCCTGCGCCTCGAGGGTCTGGAGTTGGTTCGCCGCCGCCAAGGCGCGCGCAAGGTGACGCAGCCCGGAGCGCATGGTCTCATCCGCGCCAGATGGAACGGCGAGGTCGGATACCACGGGCGGCGGCGCCTCTCTGGGTCGCGGTGAGGGGGGTCGCTGCCAGGGTCCCGGGATCGTACAACCGGCCGCCAGGCCGCCCGTGGCGATGAGCAAGGCCTGAAGGAGTCGCCGCATGGTTGTCTCCGGATGCATCCGGGAAAAGGGAGGCAAGTCTACAGGCACAGACGCCCGACTACAAGGAGCCTTCTCCGGAAATCGTGCCGATCAAGCCGACGACGGCGAGACATCGTCGACGACTCAGAGTTCCTCTCGCGCCCGCTCCTGGCGGATCTCTTCCTCGCGCTCCTGCTTGCGGCGCATCCGTTCTTCCGCCGCCTCGATTTGCTCCTCGGGCAAGGCCGCACGCAAGCGCGCGCGCATCGTTTCCGTAAACTCGGGGACTCGGCCATCCAGGATCGCGGTCAGTCGGTCGGCCAGAAGATCACCCAATGGCGGCACCACGCCGACCCATGGCTGGCTTGGATCGCTGGCCCATCGATCATAGAGGTATTCATGCAGCATGACCGCGCGCCGTCGGAAGCTGGCCGCGGTGTCTGGATCGCCCAGGGACAAATATAAGTAATAGTTGTTGAGCGAGGCGTCGACGATGATCATGGTGCGGCGTATGGTCATCTGGTCCACGAAGTTGCGCACATTGTGCCGGATCCACACCTCGATGGGGACGTTGAGGTTCTCGTCGTTTGGAAAGATCTCGCGCAGGTACTCCAGCCATTGATCGGCCTTGTCTGTCATCCCGTGGAAATAGTATAGGAAGATCGCTTCCTTGAGCATGTTGACATATCCGGACAAAGGCCCTGTGGGGTACGAATCCGGACCGCCGGACTCCCTTCGCTCGCGGCGCGCGCGCTCTAAGAGGTCCTTCAGATGCTTGCGTGCCGTGTCGAAGAACCGATAGTCTGGTTCATTGTATACCAGCCCCTCTTCACTGATGCGAATCTTGCCTCTCCGATACAGGTCGCACAGTGCGAAATAGAGCAGGCGCTCATACTTCTCTTCGTACTCCGGGAAATCCTCGCGTCCATAGGCGACTTCACGGCCACGATAGGACCAATAGATCGCGTGTGCATCGCACCCTCGCCAGTCCAGCGGCCCAAATGTCCGATTGAGCTTGAGCATGATCTCCGGCTCCAGTTTGTATTTCTCGCGCAAGACCTTGCCCACACGATACTGCCGAACGATCTCCAGGGCGTCTTGCGCATGGGGCTGTTCAAGGCGTTCGCGCACGGACTGGGGCAGAGACGCGCGTTCGTAGAGGAGTTGTTCCAGATCTGCGAGAGGATCAAGGCCCTCGGCCATGAGATCCTCCGTCAGGCTGGCCACCTTCGGCAAAGCAAGAAGGTCTTCGCGGCTGTCCGGCAAGGCGACCAGCGCCTCAAGGAACTCGCGGTCTCCGGGCCCTTGAAGGACAGCATCCATCATATGGGCCAGTTCGGTCTGGTAGTAGCGGCGGGCGTAATCGGTCTGGGAGCCGAGCTTGTGCCAGTAGATGTTGGCCAACGCGTCGTAGAGGCGCGGGGCGCGCTTGTTCAAGGGGATGCCTTCGTCGCGCAGGGTCCGGATGCCCCGATGTACCCAGTACCAGCGGTCCTCAAGGGCCACCTCCACAGATACGTTGTAGGCGAAGTCCCATGCGATGAAGTCCCAGATCGGCACGTAGTGGGGCTGCAGACTCGTGATCCAATCGTAGACCTGGACCATCTCGAAGAACTGGCCTTCCTGCTTCAGGCTCATGGCACGCACCCACAGCAAGTCCACAAAGATGCCGCGGAAAGCGCCCAGAGCGGTGGTCGCCAGAACGACTTTGGGTGGTACACCCTCTGTATCCGTCCGAACCAGAAGCTGGTCGCGTTCACGGATCTGCACAGCGCGCGTTGAAAAGTGCTGGGCGGCCACCAGGGCACCGAGAGCCGCCAGAATCAAAATGAGTTGTCGAGTGCGACGGTGTCGCATCGGGGCTTCTCTACAAGTAGGGCCGCGCCAGTTCGCGGCGATACAGAAACACCAGTCCGAGCGCGAATACGAGGCCACCGCGAAGCATAAGATCCTCGCAGGTCTGCCAGAGAATCTGGGTCCATCGGATCTCTCGGCCTACGCGAAGGTCCGGGACGGGGTCCGTTGCGGGAAAGCTTGGGGCCAGGCGCATCGCCGATGCAACGAATGGGTAGTAGACTCGTTGGACAAAGGCCTCCGTTCCGCCCGGGGCAAGTTTTTCCCGAGTCTCTTCGGAAGTGCGCGGAGACGCCGCCCTCTCCGCATCCATCTCGGCGCGTAGGCGTTCGACGCTAGCCGTCTCCAGGAAGAATTGCCGCGTGTAGCCGGCCGTAATCACAGCGATGAGGATGAGAAAGGCCGTCGGGAAGTGCACCAAGCTGGTCGCTGCAACGCCTATGGCCGCGAGAAAGGCGAGGCGAACGAAAAGCAGCAGCAGGCCCCGGGCGAAGTTGCCGGCGAAAGATCCCACGGGTGCGAGCACCTCAAGGCCCTTCTCCATATTGAAGTAGACCGGATGGCCCCGTCGAAACTCCGGTGGGCCGTTCGGAACCGGTATGGTCATCTTTGTGAATTGCACGACGAGCTCGCCTTCTTCGCTGACGAGTTCCGCAGGAATCTGGAATTCTCGTGCCTCCCCGGATCGGGTCTTGGTTTGGGTCATGTATCGCAATCGTTCCTTGGGGTTCGTCGCAGGTCGCATCAGCAGCCAGAGGCTGTGTAGCGGCTGGCGCGTTCCATCAGCGGCCTCAATCCGATATCTGACCGTGTACCGGATCGGGGCAGTAGACCCTCCGGTGTTGCCTTCCATTTCAGAGCTCGAGGCTGATTCGCTGTTCGAGCCAACAAGTTCTTCGTCGGACTGGCGATGCTCGGGGATCGGGACGTTGGCCAGCCGGAAGGCCCAACTATCGCCGGGCGCAACGCGTACCTGGTTTCGCTTGATATACCGCTCAATGCCGGCCAGCTGACTATGCTTCTCGATCTCTTCTGGCGAGCGCCCCTCCTCGCGAAGCTGAGCTCGGTATTGCTCCAGGAGCTCCTGTCGGCTGAACTCGGGCGGGCGGATGCTGCGACGACTGGTGAGCACCTGCTGCTTCAGGATGATGTAGTCGTCCGGGCGCTGTGGGTCAGGTCGGGCCCAGTAGTAGACCAGCGCCAAGGTAATCACGCCCAGGAGCATGAGAAGAACGCCGTCCAGCATCAGGATGCCCAGCCATTTGCCCACAAGCACCTGCCATCGGTGCACCGGCTTGGTGCAGACCAGAAAGATGTGTTTGTCCACGATCTCTCGGTCCAACACGCTGGCCGAGAGCAGAATGGTGAGCACGGTGAGGAACCCCATGCCAATCGTCAGGTTGTAGGTCATGAGGACCTTGATTTCCCCGTGCTGGGTGTCATCCGCCTTGAGCGTGAATGGAAGGAAAGCCGCGACGATCAGGAACAACACAATGAGCAAGGCAGCCACCTTCATGCGCAGCGCCTGGGCCATGGTGTTGCGCGCGAGGGCCCAGATCACCTTCATGAATGGGGCTCCTCGTGGTCGCCGCGCGTCAGGCGCTCAAGGACCTGGGGCTCGGCGTGCTCCTCGGGTTCCTCGTGGGTCGGGCCCTCTTGCTCGGAGGGTTTCTGATCGCGCCCCCCAGGTCGGGTAAGCTCGGCAATCACCCGTTCCTCGTCCGACGAGGTGGGCCCGGCGGGAGCCGGCTCGGCAATATGTTCGGCCTGAGGAGCCGGCTGGGCGGTGAGTCGCTCGAGGACCGACGCTCCGGGCTCCTGCTCCTGCGCAGCGGTAAGGAAATCCAGCGTCGGCGCTCCTTCAGTGACGCCGCTCGTTTCGGCTCGGCTACGCCTCGCCTCCTCGACCACGCGGAGGAAGAAATGCTCCAATCGTTCCGAAGGCGGACCGACTTGGACCGACGTGTCCTCGCCGATGCGCTCTCGTATCAGGCGCACGACGTCGTCGATTGTACGCGGATCCATGGGCCCCGTGATCTGCGTAAGCCGTTCTCGACGCAGTAGCTCCTGGGTGGGACCTTCCGCGCGCTTGCGGCCGCCGTACAGGACGCAGACGTCATCGCAGACATCCTCCACGTCCGCCAGCAGGTGGCTAGACAACAGCACGGTCTTGCCCTTCTCCTTCAGCTGCAGGATGAGGTCCTTGATCTCCCGGCTGCCGATGGGGTCGAGCCCCGTGGTGGGCTCGTCGAGAATCACGAGCTGCGGGTCATTGATGAGCGCCTGTGCAATCCCGATGCGGCGGGCCATGCCCTTGGAGTACTCCCCGAGGAGGCGCTTGCGCGCCTCCAGCAGACCGGTCATCCGAAGCAGGCTTTCCACGCGGTGGCGCCGTTCCGCCGCGGGCAAGCCGAACAGTCGGCCGTAGAAGTCCAGCGTCTCCTCCGCGTCCAGGTATCGGTACAGGTAGCTCTCCTCGGGGAGGAATCCCACGCGCCGCTTCGTGGCGACGTCGGTGGGTGGGCGGCCGAACACCGAGATCTGACCGCGCGTAGGGAAGAGCAGCCCCAGGATCAGGTTGATCGTCGTGCTCTTTCCGCTGCCGTTGGGGCCAAGAAGCCCGAACACCGACCCCTGAGGGACGTCCAAATCCAAGTCATCCACCGCGCGCACGCGGGGGCGATTCCAGAAATCCTTGAAGACCTTGGTCAGACCCTGCGTCTGCACAACCATGTTCGGCACGAGCGGCCTCCTCTGCGGGTTCGCTTACTGCAGCTCTTCGCCGAAGCGCACGATGCGAGCCGAGTTGAAGATCACCGGCAGGGACCCGAGACAATGCAGGATCGCAGCCTGCACGGGGGTCAGTTGGCCGAAGCTCGAAAGCGTGAGGCCCACCACGATAAAGCCCACGGCGAAGAACAGGTTCTCGTACACAACCCGTCGCACCAGCCGAGACAGGCGCACGAGGAATGGCAACCGCCTCAGGTCGTTGTTCATCAAGGCGATGGAAGCCGAGTTCACAGCCACGTCGCTGCCTGCGGCCCCCATGGCAATGCCCAGGTCGCCAGCGGCGAGCGCAGGCGCGTCATTGACCCCGTCGCCCACCACCACCACGCGCAGGCCGCGCTTCTTCATGTTCTCCACGAGCTCAAGCTTCTGTGCGGGCAGACACTCGGCTACCACGTCGGTACAGCCGAGTTCCGCCGCGATGCGGCGCGCGACGCCCCATCGGTCGCCGGTGAGCATGGTGATGTTCTGGAAACCGGCCTCCTTGAGCTCATCGGTAGCACGCCGGGCCTCGGGGCGTGTATGGTCCTCGAGGCCGATCCATCCGATGCATCGGCCGTTCTCGGCCACGTAGAGCGTGCTGAAGCCCTCGGTCTCCTGTCGATCGGGCCGGGTAAGGTTGGAAAAGTCCACCCCGCGCTCAGTGAGCCACGCCTCGCGGCCGACCATAATCGAGTCCCCGTCCACGATGGCCACGACCCCTTTGCCGCCCGTCTCCTCCATGTCCGCGGGCTCGCTCAAGGGGACCTTGGCCTCTTCGGCGACGCGTTGCATGGCGCGTGCGACCGGATGATTGCTGTGTCGCTCAGCGCTTGCGGCGCGGTGCAAGAGATGCGCCGCATCTACGCCGGAGGCGGGACTGAGGCGGCAGACCTCGAGCTGGCCCGTGGTAAGGGTTCCCGTCTTGTCGCAGACGACGGCCGTGAGTTCGGCCGCGCTTTCAAGGTGCGCCACATTCTTTACCAAGACCCCCAACCGGGCCGCAGCGCTGATTCCGGCCACCATGGCCGTTGGCGTGGCCATGACCAAGGCGCAGGGACAGGCCACCACCAACGCGGCAATGGCCGCGGAGGGGTTTTTGGTGAAGACCAGGATGAGGGCCGCAACCATCAGAATGACCGGAGTGTACCAATGCACATGACGGTCGATGATCGTGGCGATGGGAAGCCGCGTGCGCTCCGCCTCCATGATCAGGGACTGCACCTTGCCGAGCGTGGTGTCCGTACCGACCGTGGTGACCTCGATGTCGATGGCTCCGGTGTAGTTCTCCGTGCCGGCAAACACCATGTCTCCGCTGTCCTTGTCCACAGGCAGGCTCTCGCCGGTCACGCTGGCCTCGTTGAGGCTGGAGGCGCCGGTCCGGATCACCCCGTCCGCGGGGACGTTCTCGCCCGGGCGCACACGAATCACGTCCCCCTTCTGCAGGTGGGCGACCTCGACGTCCTCTTCCTGTCCCTGGCGAACCCGATGGGCCGTTGTGGGCGTGAGGCGCACGAGTTGCTCAATGCTCGCCCGAGCGCCGAGCGCAGTGCGGCTCTCGATGAGCGTACCCATGTACAGAAAAAAGGCGACCAACCCCGCCTCGGCGTAGTACCCGAGGGCGAAGCTGCTGGCAACCGCCAGTCCGGCCAGCTGCCGCATGGTGGCGCGACCGGCCAGGAGATCGCGAATGGCGTCCACCACCAGCCAACCACCCAGGAAAATCGCGCCCAGCATGGCGGAGAACTCGGCGCGCGCCGGATCGGCCTCGAACCACGCGGTTGCCAGGTAGCTGTTCAGGATGAGCGCGCCGCCCAAGAAGGTGGCGATCAGCCGCAGAATGGTGCGGCGTTGCTGTTCCTCGGCGGTGCGAGTAGCCGAGGGAGCTGTGCAGGAGCACTGGAGCGAAGGGGCTTGAGTGGTCATGTGCGTCATCCTCCGCGCGCGATCAACGCGCGACAAGCAGGGCTCACTTCTTGCCCTGCATCTCCTCGGGTGTACGTCCGGTCAGGTACCACGTCTCTCCAGGTCGGACCACGTAATGACGGGTCTTGGCCAGCACTTCGGCCAGCACCTCTCGATGGTACTGGCGCAAATAGATGCGCAATCCCTTGGGATCGTCGGGAAACCGGTCCAGAAGCCTTCGGATGTTTTCCGCATCGCTCTCCGCGGCGCTAGCGACGTTGTCCTTGTATTTTTGCGCGTCGTTGACGATCACGTCGGCGTCCGCCGCCGCGGCATTGAGCAGTTCTCGCGCCTTGGCATCGGCCTCGCTGATCCGAGCCTGCTTGTCGGCGCGGGCGTTGGAGACCTCGTCGAACGCGGGTTTGGTGACCTCGGGCGGGGCCTTCTCGATGAGGCTCGCGCCCGTCAGTGTGATGCCGGCGCGGTTGGCCTCCAGGGCATCTTGCACGGCCCGGCGGACGCGATCCTGGAAAGGCGTTTTGTCTGGGTCCCCCGTTAGAATCTCATCGATATGCAGCCCGGCGGACACGCGCAGAACCGCACTGCGGAACAAGTCTCGTAGAAGCTGTTCCGGCCCGGAGCGCACCACGGGCCGGCCGGTGAGTTGCTCCACCTCGCCGGTGGCTTGTTCGGCAAAGGTGGTAAGGAAGTAATAAGGGCCCAGGGCCCCTGCGGGCTGTACCTTGTACTTGACCTGCCACTTGGTGTGTACGATGTTCGCGTCGCCGCTGATGGTGTAGTGGTCGACTCCGGGCATGAGCGCACCAGGGATACTCTCGACCCCTTCCGCGGTCTGCGGCGCGGTCCAAAACTCCGTGTCCATGACGATTTCGTTGTCGCCCATGGGCACGCGGACGACCTTGTCGATCACGGGAATGGCGTAATAGGGGCCACCGGGCTTGTAGATGCGCGGGGTGCCGGGCGTGTCCTCCGCAAAGGCGCCGAATCGCTTGACAAGCGCAGTCTCGCTGGGCGACACCAGGAAAAAGCCCTGCAGGAGGAAAATGAAGACGGCCAGGGCCATCCCGATCTTGAGCACCAGGAAGGCGGTGCGCAGGGCATCCGCCAGGGTCTTGTAGGCCGCGTCCTGCTCCTGCGGGGGCGGAGGGGTCGGCTCCTCTTCGACCCTGTCCATCACGTGTTCGTCGGTCATCGAGTGTTCCTTTCAGGTCGGGGGGGCCGGTGTCACTCGGTCCCAGCGGCCGATCCAGTGCCGGATTCGCCCAGCGGCTCCTTTTCCCGCAGGAGATGGAAGGGCAGGTCCTCGGTGGACAGGACCAACGTGGTGCGCTGCTCGGCGAGAATCTGCCTCAGGCTCTGAATCTCACGCAACAGGTTGGCCAGCTCCGGATTCTCCTTGAAGACCTTGTAATGCTCGGCCGCCTCTGCGTCGCCCTGGCCGCGTTTGATCTGCGCCTCCGCCCGGGCCTTGGCGAGAATCTTATTGGCCTCTGTCTCGGCCTCAGAGACCGTGCTCCTGTACTCGCTCTCACCTTCGGCGCGGTAGGCCTTGGACTCGGTCTCGCGCTCGCGGATCATCCGATTGAAGACCTTCTCGCTTACGCTCGCGGGGAAGGTCATCTGCTGTACGGCGAGCACGTCGACCGCGACCCCGTAGTCTGCCTGCTGGAGTTCCTCATTGAGGCGCATGCGCATCTTCTGCTCAAATTCGCGGAACGTCTCCTGCTGTTGTGCATAGTCCGTGTTGACGAGCTCATAGAAGTAATACTCGCCCAGGGTTTTGTTATACACGTTCTCTACGCGGCTTCGGATGTTCTTCTCCGCTTCTACCTCGGTGCGCAGGCGATTGATGAACTTGCGTGGGTCGGTGATCTTCCAGCCCGTGGTGATCTTCACGAGCAGGTTGTTCTTGTCTCGCGTGAGGTTCTCCTGCAGCCGGGTGTCGAACAGCCGCACGCGCTGATCGAGGAGCTCCAGCAGGCGGACTATGGGGTCGCGGTCGACGTGCTCGCCGTACAGCAGATGACCTTCCCCACGAGCGTGAGCGAGAAAGTCTTCAACCGGATGATCCGCGAGCGCGAGACCGAGTCCAAGGCCTACCGCGCCGAGGGCGAGAGTGAGTACCGAAGCATGGTCTCGGAGGCCGAGACAGAGGCCAATACGATTCTCGCCAAGGCCCGCGCGGAAGCCCAGATCAAGCGCGGCCAGGGCGACGCAGAGGCGGCCGAGCATTACAAGGTCTTCAAGGAGAATCCGGAGCTGGCCAACCT
>Ga0180432_10002808_pt1 | contig 25780 bp, 24 predicted proteins | sample SS_ome_10_FD_132414 | JGI IMG/M metagenome (GOLD analysis project Ga0180432, IMG submission 132414) | Hypersaline lake sediment archaeal communities from the Salton Sea, California, USA - SS_1_MS_2 metaG | ecosystem: Environmental > Aquatic > Non-marine Saline and Alkaline > Hypersaline >... | reverse complement strand
TCAAGGTAATATAGATAGAGCGGATTTTTATCAAAATGGAGCTATTGATAAAGCAATACAGGTGGCAAATATAAATGAATCAGCAGCAAAAGAATTGCAAAAGGAACTAACAGCGGGAATAGAACTAATGAATGAATTGACAGTAGGAGAACTACAAAAAAAAGTAGAAGTGGGAAAAGAACTATATAATCAAACGAATCAAATTTGCAATATAAATAAACTAGCTAAAAAAAGCTTAATTGATTATAGTAAAGTTTGGAAAGGAATTAGAGACCAACAGAAACAAATAGAAGCTATGAATCAAGTAGCTCGCTATATTGAAAATATCGAAAATTCAAAAATAGAAATATTTGATTTGGCGGATGTAAGTAGACAATTAGAGGAATATTTTAGAAACAATGAAAAAATGGATAAGGATCTTGTAAATGCAAGGGAAAAAATAATGGAATACTATAGAAACTATGAAAAATTGGATAAAGATCTTATAAATGCGGGAAGAATACTAAGGGAATATAATAAAAGCTACGCGGAAATGAGTGAGTATACCACAGCTGCAGCACGAGCAATAAGGAAATCTACTGAAATCTATAAAAGATTAGGTGAATTATTAAGTGGCAAAAATCTAATGAAGCCTACTTTAGAAACCGAAAAGGAACCGAAAAAGAAGAAATAGCCCCAACCCCCCCTAAATAACCCCCATAGCCTTGCCCCGCCGCGGGAACAGCACCAGCTGCGCCGCCTCGTCCGTGTCGTCGCGCAGCACCGGGTACTTCCCCGTAAAACAGGCGTTGCAGAACTTAATGCCCGTTTTGTCCACGCTCTCCATCATCCCGTCAATGGAGAGATACCTCAGCGAGTCCACGCCTATGAAATCGCCGATCTCGTCAACGCTGTTATTTGACGCGATGAGCTCGTCCCTCGTCGGAGTGTCTATGCCGTAGTAGCAGGAGTGTGTCGTCGGCGGGGAGCTTATCCGCATGTGTATCTCCTTGGCTCCCGCGCTCCTTATCATCCCGATGATTTTTTTTGACGTGGTGCCGCGGACGATCGAGTCGTCGATCACGACCACCTTTTTGCCTTTTAGCTCGTGGTGCACCGGGTTCAGCTTGATCTTGACCCCGAAGTGGCGGATGCCGTCGGACGGCTCGATGAACGTCCTGCCGACGTAGTGGTTTCTTATAAGGCCGAACTCGAAGGGGATCTTCGCCTCCTGGGAATAGCCGACCGCCGCCGGAACCCCGGAGTCCGGCACGGGCAGGACGAGGTCTGCCTCAACGTCGTCCTCCTGGGCGAGCTTCGCCCCGAGGAGCTTTCTTATCGTGTAGACGTTCTGGCCGAAGACGATGCTGTCCGGCCGGGCGAAGTAGATGTACTCGAATATGCAGAAGGAGTGCTCCTTTTTCGGAAGCGTCATGTGGGAGTGGACGCCGTCGTCGTTTATGATGATGATCTCGCCCGGTTCGACGTCCCTTATGTACCTCGCCTCGATGAGGTCAAGGGCGCAGGTCTCGGACGCCACGACGTATGAGCCTTCAAGCTCTCCCAACACAAGGGGCCGAAAGCCGTGCGGGTCGCGGACGGCGATCAGGTTTCCCTCGGTAAGGATCACGAGGGAGTAGGAGCCCCTGATCTGGTTTAAGGCCAGGGTAAGACGCTCCACCAGGGAGCCGACCTTGATGGATGCTAAGACGTGGACGATCACCTCGGTATCCATCGTGGACTGGAAGATCGAGCCGTTTTCCTCCAGCGCCTTTCTGATCCTCCCGGCGTTGACGAGGTTGCCGTTGTGGGCGATGGCAAGCCCCCCCCGCCTGTCGTTGACGACAAAGGGCTGGGCGTTCTCCAAAGACCCGCCGTAGGTGGAGTACCGGACGTGGCCGATGGCCGACCTTCCGGAAAGCTCGGCTAAGGTCTCCTCGTCGAAGACATCCGCCACAAGCCCCAGGCTCCTGTGGACGTAGAAGCGCTTTTTTTCCTGGTCGAAGGAGATTATGCCGGCGCTCTCCTGCCCCCTGTGCTGGAGGGCGTAGAGGCCGAGGTAGGAGAGGTTGCTCGCCTCCTCCTTCCCGTAGATTCCGAATACCCCGCATTCCTCGCGAAATTTGTCCATAGTATTAAACCTTCGATTGGAAGTTCGGTTCTTTATAAGGCCTTGCCGTTTTTCAAGAAAAGACCCGCTTGAATATAAAGTCCGTGTGCCTTAAATAAAAGCCCGGGTCGAACACGTCGTCGAGATCCTTCGGTTTAAGGTGCTCTGTTATCTTCTTGTCTACGTTGACCAGATCGATGAACCTCCCCTCCCCATCCCAGGCGCGCCTGGCAAGCCCCTGGACGACCTCGTAGGCCTCCTCCCTCGTCATGCCGGATTCGACCAGCTTCAACAGCAGTCTCTGGGAATAGACGAGACCGCCGGTGGATTCGAGGTTTTCCCTCATCCTATCCGGGAAGACCACGAGCTTGTCGATCACGCCGGTTATCCTCGCCAGCATGAAGTCAAGCAGGATCGTGGAGTCCGGGGCGATGACCCGCTCCACCGAGGAGTGGCTGATGTCCCGCTCATGCCAGAGGGGGACGTTCTCCATCGCCGCCAGGCTGTTTGACCTGACGAGCCTCGCGAGACCCGTAACGTTCTCGGTCAGGATCGGGTTTCTCTTGTGGGGCATCGCAGACGAACCCTTCTGCCCCGGAGAAAAATATTCCATCGCCTCCAGTACCTCGGTCCTCTGGAGGTGCCTGATCTCGATCGCGAACTTCTCCACCGACGAGGCGATGACGCCAAGCGTCGTGAAGAACTGGGCGTGCCTGTCCCGCTGGACGACCTGCGTCGAGGCGGGGGCGGGCGTAAGCCCCAGCTTTTCCATCACCCTCTCCTCCAACTCCGGCTCGATGTTGGCAAACGTCCCCACAACCCCCGAGAGCTTGCCGCAGCTCACCGTCTCCCTTGCGTCGATCATCCTCTCCCTGTTTCGCCTCATCTCGTCGTACCAGACCGCCAGCTTGTGGCCGAAGCTCATCGGCTCCGCGTGTATCCCGTGGGAGCGGCCGATGGTGACGGTCTCCTTGAACTCGAAGGCCCTCCTCTTGAGAACATCGAGGAGCCTGTCGATATCGCCGATCAGTATGTCGGAGGCCTCTTTTAACAGCAGGGCGAGGGAGGTGTCCAGGATGTCGGATGACGTGAGGCCCATGTGGATGAACCGGGATGACGGCCCCACGTACTCGGCAACGTTGGTGAGAAAGGCGATGACGTCGTGCTTGGTGACCTCCTCGATTTTGTCTATCCCCTCGATGTCGAACTTCGCCTTCTCCTTGATGGCATTGAGGTCTTCGGCGGGGATTTTCCCCATCTCGGCATGGGCCTCGCACGCCGCGATCTCGATCTGAAGCCACGTCTCGAATTTCCTCTTCGGCTCCCAGATGACCCCCATCTCGGGCCGGGTGTAGCGCTCAATCATTTTTTTATAAGGATATTATAAAAAGAAGCTCAATTATACGCTATTTTTTTGCATCTTTCCACAATAAACTTGTTACTAAAACCTTTTTTATTTTTAAAGGCTCTTTTGGAAATAAACCGGCTTTTTTCCGGGATATGGCTGTTTTTTAAGCCCCGAATTTGTGGTATAGTCGATTGTATGAAGGAGCTGTTTTTAGAGAAGGTGTCAGACACAATTGAGACGTACCGGATGATCGATCCGGGCGACCGGGTCGTATGTGCCGTATCGGGCGGGGCGGACTCCGTAGCGCTCCTCCATGCCCTCCATCATCTAATAAATAGATACGACATGACGATCTCGGTGGCCCACGTAAACCACGGTCTCAGGGGTGAGGAGGCGAAGAGGGACCAAAACCACACGAATGGACTTGCGGAAGGCCTCGGCCTCGAATTTCACCTGAAGGAGGCGGACGTAAAGGGGTACGCTAAAGAGAAACGGTTGAGCGTCCAGGAGGCGGGGCGGGAGGTGCGCGACGCCTTTTTCAGGGAGATTGTCGAGAGGTACGGCGGGGCGAAGGTCGCCACGGGACACACGAAGACCGACAACGGGGAGACCTACCTGATGCGCCTTATCGTCGGCGCGGGGTTGGAGGGGCTCTCCGGCATCCCGCCGGTAAACGGCTTCTACATAAGGCCGCTTATCACAACGTCGAGGGGGGATGCCGAGGAGTTCCTGGAAGAAATCGGTGTCGATTACGTAACCGACTCCTCGAACCTCGAAAACAAGTACATGAGAAATATCATCAGAAACGAGCTAATCCCGAGGCTTAAGGAAATAAACCCGAGCGTCGAGGAGAACCTCGCGGAGACGGCGGCGGAGTACCGGCGCCTCTTCGAGGCTGTAAGGGCGGAGGTTAAGACCTTCATGGAGAAAAACCTTAAAGGAAGCTCCCTTCCGGTCGACGCCTTAAGTGCCCTTCCCTGCTGGCTCAAGGGGGAGGCGGTAAAGGAGCTTATCTTCAGGAACGCCGGGAATATTGAGAAACCCCTTCGCCTTACGAGGTGCCACATCGAGGTCGTCCTCGACCTCATCCGGGGGATTTCGAGGGGGGAGAGATCCGTAGACCTCCCCTGCGGGCTGACGGCAACAAGGAGCTACGACACGCTCTCGGTCGTGAAGGCCGGGAGGGTAGCCGAGAAGACGGACGCCGTCTACCGGATCGAGATACCGGGGATGGTTGAGATACCGCAGTTCAACCTCGAAATAGTCTCGGCAATCAAAAACGACGCCGAGATAGGCATCGGCGATGATAAAAACTCCGCTGTCTTCGACATGGACAGGCTGAAAAACCCCCTTGTCCTCAGAACGAGGAGAGACGGGGACCGGTTTCACCCGGCCGGCATGAAGGGCTCGAAGAAGGTGAAGGAGTTCTTCATCGACATAAAAATTCCCAGAAGCGAGAGGGACTCTGTCCCTATCCTGCTATCCGGCGACGAGATTATCTGGATCGTAGGACACAGGGCGGACGGGCGTTTCGCCGCAACGGAAGGTACAAAGAGACGGCTGAAGATCAGCTTTTCCCCTTTATAATAGAAATGAGGGGCTACTCGATGCGGGGAGCATCCTTGTTGATATTTCCTTTCAATACACCACCACTCGGCAGTCCCAGCATCAACAGAAGGCCCGCCGCAAAAAGGAGGGTTGCAAATGCAAAACCTATAAATATCTGAACATTCTTATCCCAAGCGTAGAAGATGTTGATGATTATATTAGTCGCATTGAAGAACAGATAAAACCCCAGGAGAAACAGTCCCGCCACCCGCCTTACCATATCCCTGTTCAAAGCGCCGATCATGATGAATATTCCGGCGCCGAGCGAGAGGGCCATTTTCAGAAAATATATTATCTCCGCCGGGGGGAAAAGGCTCGTCAGACCTTCGACGATAAGCCAGAGACCCAATACGAAAAGGCCCAGTCTCAAGAAATCGCCCTTGATCTTCCTTCCGAACCTGACAACTGCGACAAGGCCGACGACAATGCCGAATAAAGCCGTCGAGTAATGCAGGAAGAAAAATATCGATCTGAAGCCGGTAAAGTTTATCAACGACAGCAACGCTTTGGAAATAGAATAAATCCCCAGGGCGACAAAGATAGACCTTTCGCCATACGTCTCCGGCGACCTTATCTTTGAAAATATCTCGTGGATATCCATCGACTTCAACCGACTTTAAGGTTAAAGAAATTTGCCCTCCGGGCCGACGTCCGCCGACCCGGAGGAATGGGATTATTAAAGCAGGACGTTTTACTAACGCTCGATCAGGATGAAGATGCCCGCCACAATAGCCAGGGCCGGCGCCACGATTCCGCCGACACCCAGGCCGGGCATGAAAGCTATGGCGGAGAGGATCAGGTAAATACCCAGGAGGAGCTTGCCGATGTTTTTCGTCACCTTCTTCCAGTTCAGCGCGATCAGGATCAGGACACCGGCGGCGATGGCGAGGATCAGCATGATCTGATTAAGCCCGGGAAAGCTGGTGTTCAGAAGCTGAAAGACCCCGCCGAGGATCAGCCAGATACCGAGAAGAAGCATCCCTATCTCTTCAATCCCCTTGACCCTCCCGAGGGCGATGATTATCACCACGCCCGTCACGATCGAGAACACATCCAACACAAGCTCCAACCCTGGGACCCTCATGTAAATAAACGTCAGCGCCCCGAAAACGATAAGGAGAATACCCAGAAGAAGCATTCCCGTTCTTTTACTTATTGCCATAATTTACCTCCTTTTAAAAAACGGCAACTTATACCCCGAAAGGTTTTGATATTATAGCACGCTTCCTTAATTATCATCGAATCAGTTAAACGGGACAGCTTGTTTTAGAATATGCCGTCATTCCCGATTTGATCGGGAATCCAGTTAGATTATGCTGTCATTCCCAACTTGATTGGAAATCCAGATAGATATCAGCCTCCCACCCCGTCACGCCTTAACATTTACATCTAAAGAAATAATATCCTAATCGGTAAAAAAAGCAATCTAAAAAATAAGAGATCACGGCTTAATATACGAGATGGTCGCGTTTGGGATCACGCCAGCCCTCGTCCCGGGGCCGAACTTTTCCTTGAGGTGTCCCAGCGCCCCGTACCAGTCGCTTGCCCAGGTTATTGACTCCGGGTTGCTCACCCAGTCGGCGAAGTTTCTGTCCCTGTATGGCGCAACGACAACGACGTCGGTTTTCTCCCCGATCCCACCTATCGGGTAGTGTCTTCCGCCGTAGTCCCTGCCGAAGCTCCGCTGGAAGTAGTGGGGGACCTGTCCTTCCGGGGCGTTGGCGATAACCACCACCGTCCCGGCCGACCCCCCGAGGGCCGCCTCCCCCAGGCGCAGGGCGATGAACATCTCGTTCGCCTTGGCAAAGGCGTTGGCGATGACAACGTCCATTCCCTCGGGAGCGGGATCGAGGGCGTAGACCTCCTTGGCTAACCTCACCGCCTCGGCGTGCTCTTCAAGGAAATCACCGGCGAAAAGGGCCGTGGTCTCACCCCTCCCGTTCACCACAACGTCCACCTTGAAGTCGAGCCGGGCCATCGCGGCCGCCTCCTCGATCTCCAGGCGCATCACGTTTTTGTCGAAGTTACCTAAGCCGGTCGTCTCCGGGGCCGTGTCGTGGACTTCGATGTGGTAGTGGGCGGCGCTCTCTATGTGGGTAACGCCGGGGAGCAGTATCTTTCCTCCGCCCGAAAATCCCACGTTGGCGTGGGCGGTCACGCAGCCGATGCCTATCCTGACGTCCGCCTCCATCACCTCCCTGTTCACCATGAGCTTCGTCCCTCCCCTCGTCTCGCCCACGTAGACGCAGTTCTCGTAAGGGTTGTGGTTGAAGACGCGAAACCTCTCCAGTATCCCGGCGCCCAGCTTCTTCCTGAACTCGTGGGAGGTGTGGGCACCGTGGTTCCCGAGGGCGCAGACAAAGGTGATCTCCTCCTCGTCGATACCGCCGGCGGTAAGCTCCCCTATCACGATAGGCGCGATCTCGTAGACCCTCGTGGGACGGGTGATGTCATCAAAAATAACGACGGCGCTGCCCTTCCCCACCGCGATATCCTTGAGCCTCGCCGAGCCGATGGGGCTCTTTATCCGCTCCTCTATCTCGGAGACTGTCATCGGCCTCTCGTCCGCACCCCGCATCGGGTGGAGCGTAACGTCCCAGTCGTCCGGAAGCTCGATCTCCACCGTCCTGTTTCCGTACCAGATAAGCTCGCCGAGCGCTATTTTCACATCCATCCTCCATCTTGCCTTCGCCGGAAGGAAGATATCATTTTTTTCACCGGAGGACTCGACCTCCAAAGTGAGGCTGCATCCTCAGATCTTAATCAAAAACTATATTATATCTATATCAATTGATGTGATATGGTTCACTAATTTTGATTTTCCACATTCGTCCCGGTTACAATCCCGCCGCGGTTCAGCGCCGTTGAGAGGAATCCGAGCGCCCTGTCGAACTTCTCTTCCGGCGGCGAGCCCATAATACTTTCGAGGCCCGCATTTCAGAACACGCTGTTTCCGGCCTTCTCCCCCATGATCTCCGCCAACGAGTTGTAAGCGGACCTTACCGATATGTTGGTCACCAGCCTTTCACCTTCACCCGACATCCCTCCTCCCAAAGCTACATAGAGCTGCTATTTTTTATACACATCGTCCGGGTTGAAGACGAGCTCCCCCTCCTCGATCAGTTCCCCGCCCTTAAGCCTCCTGTAGAAGCAGGAGCGGTGCCCCGTGTGGCATGCCGCTCCTCCCACCTGCTCCACCTTGACGAGAACCGTGTCCTCGTCGCAGTCGACGTATATCTCCACTACCCTCTGGACGTGGCCGGAGGTCTCCCCCTTCTTCCAGAGCTTGTTCCTCGTGCGGCTGAAGTATACCATTTCCCCATCCTTCAGCGTCCTCTCCCAAGACTCCGGGCTCATAAACCCCAGCATCAAGACCTCTCCCGTCTCGTGATCCTGAATCACCGCCGGGACAAGCCCGTCAAGCTTTTTGAAATCGAGCTTTACCACAGATCCCCCCCGAAAAGCTCCTTGAAAAGATATACAGCCTTTTTAACATCGAAGCGGTTTAATTACAAGGATTTTTATCTTATATCTTCACGGCCGAACAAGGTGGGAGAAATATTTTGACACAAAAGCGGATTCGATATAGAATCTCCTAAGTACGAAAGGCACCAAGTTTTTTTTGAGGCGGTTGATCGGATTATGAGGACGACAGAGACCGGGCGGATTAACGACATTTTGCCGGACGAGTTTGTGGAGAGGAAGGGGTTCTACAAGCGCTCCCTCGACCTCTTTCTCCTGATGATCGAGGCGGAGCCGGAAAATCCCCCCGCCTGGGGGCACATCGGGCTGTTGCTCTACGAGCTGGGGCGGTTTGAGGAGAGCCTTCAATACTTCGCGAAGATAAACGAGGCAGAGTCGAATAACGCCGTGGCGCTGGACGCCAGGGGGTTCATCGAGATGGAGCGGGGCAACTTCGAATCGGCCGTCCCCCACTTTAAGAGGGTGGTTGAGCTGAGCCCGAAGAGACATGACGTGGCCTCGGACCTGGCCCTCTGCCTCTACCACGCGGGGAGATACGACGACCTGAAGTCGCTCCTCGAGGAGTCGGTCGGAAAGACCATGGGCGTGAAAGAATATTTTCTCATGGGGAAGAGTGCCGACGCCCTGGGCGAGGAGTCGTCCGGCCACTACAAAAAGTGCCTCGACCTCTACACGGCTCCGGTCGGCCCCGTCCGGGAGGCGCAGTACGCCTCTCTGAACGCTATGAGGGGGGTCGCCCTCTCGATGATCGGCGGCGCCGGGAAAGATGAAAACGAAGAGATAAAGGCCGCCTTAATGGAGGCTGCGCGGCGTGCAAGTCTCACCGATCCGGACAGGATGATCCTCTCGGCATTTAACCTCACGTTCAAGGTAAGGGGGGAGTTCATTCGGGAGATAAAGGATTATATCTCGAAGATAGGTGAGTGAAGGGATTAGAAGAATCCGTCCAAAGGGTTGATTTTAAGGTAAGGCCAAGGAGATAAAAAGTAGATTTTCGATATCGCCCTTGAGATGCAAAGCGGGCCTCCGGCACTTCGGTTAATATTGGACCTGTTATTGGATTCCCCGCCGAAATATGAATAAATCGGAACAAATCGCCGGCCGTCGAAACAGGGCTTGAAGGGAAAAGGGCGAAGGAAGGGAGCGTCAGCGAAGTCGAGAAGGGTCGTTTTTAAGGGCACGGCCAACCGAGGAAAAACTGTCCGCACCCATCTCCAAAATCCCTTAAATCGAGGACGGCGCCCTCTTCCGATTCCAGGTTGATCGGAGGTTTATCACGCCACATCAATTTGGGTTTAAGTTTTCTACAGGCCCCGAAATTTCCGGGTAATTTGAAGTAACAGGTGGGTTGGTAAAATTCAACATTCTCGAAAAGTCAGGTGACGATCCCGGCCTCCTCAATAAACAGACGACCCGGCCCCCCCAATAAACAACGAACACAAGTCTTACGAACAGGCTGTCTCTCGACTCCCCTCACACCACTTTGATATCCCTGATGTTAAGCTCCGTTCCGCTTCCCTTCTTCCACTTATTCTCCCGGAGGTTAAAGACGATGTCCACCACGTCCATCCCGTCCGAGGCCATCTCCCCCTTCCCGAAGGCGATGGCGTCCCACATGCATTTTTTGTCCTTGAAGGCTATCTTCAGGTGGTTTTTGCCCACGAGCCTCGCCTCGTTGACCACAAGCCCCCTGGCCAGAAAGAGGGGCTCCGGATTTGCGGAGCCGAAGGGAGCAAGGAGCTTCGTCTCGTGAAGGAGGTTGTACCTCTGGATGTCCGCGAGCTTTATCTCCGCATCTATCTTCAATGCGGGAACGAAGTGGTCGTCGGTGGTCATCTCGGAGACGACCTCCTCGAATCTCTCCCTGAATTGATCGATCTTGTCCGCCTCGATCGCCAGCCCCGCGGCGTACTTGTGCCCCCCGAACTCGATGAGCAGCGACTCGAGCTGCAATATCCCCCTGTATATGTGAAATCCGGAGATGCTCCTCGCGGAGCCCTTCCCCATCCCGTCCATGAGGGAGACCATGATCGTGGGGCGGTAGTAGCGGTCCACCAGCCTCGAGGCCACGATCCCCACAACGCCCGGGTGCCAGTTGTTCGAGGCGAGCACTATGGAGCGATGATCGTCGATTGTATCGTCCCTGTCGATGATCTCTATCGCCTCGTTTAAGACCTCCTCCTCCATGACCTGTCTCTTGCTGTTCTCGACCTCGATATCCCGGGCGACGGAAAGGGCCCGGGCGGGATCGTCCGTGGTGAGGAGCCTCACGCTGTCCATCGCGCTTCCGATCCTTCCCGAGGCATTCAGCCTCGGGGCGAGGCGAAAGCTCACCGTTCCCGCGCTTATGTTGTCCTTCTTCACCCCGGAGACCTCCCTCAAGGCGACGATGCCGGGACGGTGGTCTTCCGTAAGCTCGGCGAGCCCGTACTTGACAAAGAGCCTGTTCTGGCCCGTAAGGGGGACGATGTCCGCTATGGTGCCCAATGCAACGAGGTCCAGGTACCTCTTGAGATTGGGAAGCTCGTCGACGAAGAGCCCCCTGTCTCTTAGCTCCTTCCTTAACGCGATGAGGAAATTATATGCGATTCCGACCCCGGCAAGATTCTTTGTGGGGAACCGACAGTCGGCCCTCTTAGTATTCAGAACCGCCCCCGCATCCGGCATAACCTCCGGCACCTCGTGGTGATCCGTGACGATCACCTCCATCCCCAGCGATTTTGCCAGGGCCACTTCGTCGACGTTGGAGATGCCGCAGTCGACGGTGAAGATGAGATCGGCGCCCTTCTCCTTCATGTAGCGAACGCTGTCTCCCCTCAGGCCGTATCCCTCGCCGACCCTCTCGGGGATATAGTAGTTAACGTCCATCCCGACGGCCCTGAGAAACAGGACGATTATCGAGACCGACGTCACCCCGTCCACGTCGTAATCGCCGAATACCCAGACGGCCTTCCTCGAGAGTATCGCCTCAACCATGATCTTAACCGCCCTGTCCATGTCCGGCATAAGATAAGGGTCGGGAAATTGGGAGAGGTCGGGAAAGAGAAATTCATGGGCGTCCCCGGCGCCCGTTATATCCCTGTTTAACAGGAGCCTCGAAGTCACCTCGGAGATATCAAGGTCATATAACCTCTTGAGATCGCTCTTAAGACTGCAGATCCGGTCGTCGTCTTGATCGGCCCGGTCCCACTTATATTGAAGGGGCGTGTAGTTAATGCTCATCTTAAGATTATAGTTGAACATCGGGGGCAAGTCAACAGCAACACCGTTATATGACAAAAAAAATAGAATAAATTTTTCTCCTCGGGTACTCGTCCCGTAAGAGACGAAAACGGCCGCGGCCCGGTCTTCTCTCAATCCCCGCAATCTGAAAAAAAACTTGACTTGTCATACTGCGGTGGTAAAATCAAAATGTAATATCCAATTGTAATAACATATAATAGGATGGGAATGTGAGCGTTAATAAAGCAATCCTTGTTGGAAATCTTGGTTCAGACCCTGAAGTAAGGTACACGCCCAGCGGCAGACCCGTGGCCACCTTCAACATCGCCACAAACGAGAGGTGGACGGATAAAAGTACCGGCGAGAAACAGGAGAGGACCGAATGGCACCGAATCGTGGCGTGGGGCAGGCTCGGCGAGATATGCGGAGAGTACTTGTCCAAGGGGAAGCAGATCTACATCGAGGGCAGGATCCAGACGCGCTCCTGGGAAGACAGAGACGGCAACAAGCGCTATACCACCGAAATCGTGGCTCAGACAATGCAGATGCTGGGCAGACGGGGCGAAGTGGGCGATTTCAACGAGGGAACGGGAAGGGATTTCAACAGCGGGGGGGGGGATACACCCCCGATTCATGAAGGCCCCACGGGCCCCGATGACGACGATGATATCCCTTTTTAATTCAAATTATGACAAAACCCTTCTCATTAATCCAGAGCCAGCTGGAAGAAGTAGAAGCTGAAATACGGAGAAACATAGACTCCGAGGTAAATCTCATCCCGGAAATTGTGAAACATATCCTCTTTTCCGGGGGCAAGAGGTTTCGGCCGGCTCTTCTGATCTTGTGCTCAAGGCTCTTTAACAACGAGAACAAAAGTAAGTCCATTTCCCTTGCGGGGGTAATCGAGCTCGTTCACACCGCAACGCTGCTTCACGACGACGTCGTGGACAGCGCGGACTTGAGAAGGGGCGTGGAGTCCGCCAATACCCTGTGGGGCAACCAGGCGAGTATCCTGGTGGGCGATTTTCTCCTTTCCCAGGCCTTCTCCATGATGGTGAAAGTGGGAGACCTGAGAATTCTCGACATAGTCGCTTTTGCGACCAGGAAGATGACCGAGGGGGAGGTATTCCAGATATCCCTCGAAGACGCATTGAACATAACCGAAGACCAGTACCTGATGTTGATAAACAACAAGACCGCCGTGCTGATCGCCTCCGCCTGCAGGATAGGCGCCCTTCTGGGCGGCACAATAAAATCAAACGAGGAGAAGCTGGCAAAGTTCGGCGAAGGAGTCGGCATGGCGTTCCAGATAGTGGATGACGTCCTCGATTTCTCCTCCGACCTGAAAGAGGTGGGAAAGCCGGTCGGAAACGACCTGGCGGAACAGAAGGCAACCCTCCCCTTGATATTTTCCCTGTTGAAAATGAGCGACGAGGAGAGAATGAAAACGGAAGAGATTTTTTTCACCGACGATAAGAGCGAAGACGATTTTAACTACATTTTCAATATTGTAAAACAACACGGCGGAATAGAGTACTCCATGAACAAGGCCAGGTCCTTTATCGATGACGCTAAAAAGGAGCTGATCGATTTTCCCGACTCGGAGGAAAAACAGGCCCTCCTGATGCTGGCTGACTATGTCATAGAGAGAAGGGCTTGAGACCCCGGACGGATACCCCTTTCATCAAGGGGGGGCCGGTCAAGATTTAGATTGAGGGGGGGGCAGGCAAGATTCGGATTAAGGGGGGCCGGGTACATGTTGGATCAGGGGGCGGGCGAATATCCCGCGGGCATCTTTCCGATGGAGGGCATGATGAGGGGCTCCGGGAAGAGTTGAATACACGCCGAATCAAGGAGGGGCTGGATACACACAGGGGCAAGGGGAGCGGCAGGACAAGACTTGGATTGGGGAGCGGTTGTATACGTATTGGATCAAGGGGGGGCGGATAACCCATGGGCTTCGCCGCGATGGGGGGCTCCCGAATGAGTTGGATGCACCCTGAATTAAGGAGCGGATAAACACCCCCTTCATTAATGGGAAAAACACTCTTTATCGACAGAGAACTCCCGAAATATGGAACCTAACAATCCAACAGCGGAATCCGTTATAATTGAAATCTACAGGGCCCAGAGAGGGAGGACCATGTATCCCGAGGGCCACCCCTCGCTAAAAAAATCCTACGAAAACGCATATAACGTCCTGCAGAAGTTTCTGGAAAACGAGCGGGAGCTGGACATCTCCCTGAAAAAGGAAGGTTTGTTTAACAAAGATGTCCCCTTAAACAAGGGAAACGAGGTAATAAAGAACCTCTCCCAAGACATGAACATGAAGAGCGTTTCAAACCTCACCTTCAAAAACGGACTGACGCTCGATGAGTTCAATTCGTTCATGAACCTCTTCGCAATGGAACACGGCCAGTTCAGGGACGCCGGCGGGGCAATCAAGCTCTTCAGCGAAAACGGGATAAAGCTGATAACGGTAAAGGAGGCGGCCTTCGACGGACTTGTCAAGGAGGGGCACGCCGAAGAAATAGGCGAGGAAGAAGCCGAGACCGCAGTTGACGTCGAGATGCCCGAAGAGGTTGAGGAGGAGGAAGACGACAAGGAGCTCGTCGAGGAGATCGAACACCTGTTAATGCTTCTGGTCAAGGAAACCGACCCGAGCAGGATTAAAAAAATCCTTATCAGCATTATAAAGCTCGCGGGCGAGCTCACCGCCCAGGAGAAGATCGACTACGTCCTGAAGCTGCTTATCTCCGTATCCAAGGAGGCACATCCCAGGAGAAGACGTCCCAAGGAGATTCAGCAGATGTGTGTAAAGACGGTAAGGAAGTGCGCCAACTCTGAAGTTATCAAAGGCGCCCTGGACAGTTTCGGCAAAAAGGATGATAAGCTCAGAAATGAGCTCGGTATCCTGATCAAGGTCATAGGAGAGGAGAGTATTACGCCCGCACTGGAGATGTTGATCGAAAGCGAGGAATCCTTTGTAAGACGAAACCTCATCAAGCTTATAGTAAGCTTTGGAGAGATGGCGAGGCCCAAGGTGGAGATATTCCTCTTTGATGAGAGATGGTTCGTGGTCAGGAACATGGCCAATATACTGGGGGAGATAAAGAGCGAAAAGTCCCTGAACTCCCTGTCGAGGGTAATGAACCACGATGAGATCAGGGTGCAGAGAGAGGTGATCAAGGCGCTGACAAGGATTGGGGGAAAGAACGTAACGATTTATTTTCTCCGTATGCTGGAGGACGCCCCGCAGCAGCTCGCCTTCATCCTGATTAACTCGCTGGGCGCCCTCGGCGATACGATGGCCGTAGAGCCACTCATAAAAATCGCTACGACGAGGGACATCCTTTACAGGAATTTCGAGATCAGGAGGGAGGCGATCAATTCTCTCGCCAGGCTCGGCAGCCGGGAATCCATAGAAGCCCTGGGGAAGATCCTCTTAAAGGGCGAGTTTTTAGGGGGGATCAGAAACGAAGATCTGAGGATAACCGCGGCCAAGGCGCTTGGCAGACTCGGGGGGGAAAAGGCCACCGGATATCTATTTAAGGCGGCCAAGAAGCGCAACAAAAATATCAAGAGGGCTTCAGCCGCCGCACTGAAGGCGCTAGGTGTTGAAATATGAACGATAAAGTAGACGAAAAAAAGATCAAGGAGCTTTTCATCAACACGATGAAGTTCATGGGCGGGGCCCTGTCAAGCCTTAAGCTCTATCCAGAAACACACCCGTCCGTTACGAAAACCATAGACGAGCTGTACGGGGCCCTGAAAAACCTTATCGGGGATAAAAACCGTATCGTAATCGCCGTAACGAGGAATATCCCGGTCATGGACGGCATCCCGGTATACGAAAGCAACGTTCACCTCCAGGCTTTTACAAAGCTCATTCAGGAAAAGGGGATCGAGCTGATCATAATCAAATCCTCCCTGAAGAAGAAGGAGCTCGCACCTTTCATCGATTTGATAAACAAAAAACCGGAAGACGTAGAGGCGGAAGACCTCAATTTCCTCCTGGAAAAGAAGGAAGTCAAAAGCATCCTCATAAAGGACGTCAATTTCACGGAAAGCGCCAGAGAGACCTATTTTTCCGCCATAGACACGATTGAAAAGACGCTGGACGACGTCAGGATGGATAACAAGATCAACGTCTACGAAAACAAGCGGGCGGTAAAGGGCGTCGTAAACAGCATCCTGATAGACAAGAGCGTCCTGTTGTCCCTCTCGATGATAAAGAATTTCAACGACTACCTCTTCTCCCACTCCGTCAACGTCTGTATATTGGCCACCGCCCTCGCCGAGGAGATCGGCTTCAGCGACGATGAGATAAACGAGATCGGGCTGGGGGGGCTGCTGCACGATATAGGCAAGCTGAAAACCCCCAAGAAGGTCCTCTTAAAACCGGGCAAGCTCAACGATCAAGAATGGCAGGTGATGAGACAGCATCCTTCTTTCGGCTTCGAGCTGATCAACGAGCTGAAGGGGATAGACAAGAAAACCGCAAGGATGGTCTACGAGCATCATATGAGGCCTAACGTCAAGGGATATCCGAAGCCGAAGGAGAACGCAAAGCCGATCGCCGAGAGCCAGATAATCGCAATAGCTGATACCTACGACGCCTGCACAACCCTGAGACCATACCAGAATCCCATCTCGCCGGCGGAAGCCATGATAAAGATGAAAAAGTTGACCAAGGAGACAGGGGATTTCAACTCGGAGTACCTGGAGGTATTCTTCAATATGATGGGCGTCTATCCGATCGGTACCGCTGTCAGGCTCGACACCAACGAGCTGGCCCTCGTCTCCAGATATACCCAGAAGCGCAAGATCCCGATAGTCAAGATATTCATGAATCGGGAGGGAAGCCTGATCGATAAGCCGAAAGAGGTGGACCTCAACGATAAGAACATCGACACCGGAAAGCCGCTCCGCTCCATAATCTCGGAGGTGGATATCCTCGTCAGGAACATAGACCCTAACGTAATCCTCGCGAGGTAGCGTTGCCTCATCATCGGACCGGACCAATCAATGTATGATCGACCTCTCTTTTTAAAGGCGGTCTTTAGGACATACATGTGATAATGATGATCCGGGCCTACATATGCAGATTCGCTTCACCATAGGAGTCAAACCAACCAGTACGATCATCGACGCGAAGACGTATTAGAGGCCCCGGGCAGCTCTCCTCGTCATCCGAGCCGTACATAAACAATGCACCCACCGATGGGAAAGGCGTTTCGGCAGCCTTGGGCAACCCACCCTGTCATCTGGTCTGACTATACGCGAAATTGCGGCACTTAAACAACGCTGGACATCAAAGGAACAACGGCGAAGGCGCAATATCTCAGATATGACAACTACGGCGAGACAACAAAGACAAAATAACAACGGTGAGAAAAAAACAATCTAACGACGGCGGTATAATGGAAGAAATATAACGACCCTCCCCCTATCAGGTGCTTCCCGACCAACCCGTATCAAGAAAACCGACCCCACCTCCCCCTAATAAAGTCGGCATCCCATATCCACCCTCCGACAATCACCAATCCACCTTACAGCTCCAACTTAATCCCACACCCATTAAAATCTTACTCCACTCATCCCCCTTACAATACAGACCCCCCATTACAATCCCGACCCTTCCCCGACAGCCCCTAAATATCGAGCTCCCCCAGCGCCCAGCACGCGGCCCTTCTGATCCTCGGCTCTTCGTCATCGAGAAGCGAGATAAGAAGCCCCTCCACCTCCTTCTGTTTGAGCTTACCCAGCACCAGAATGATGGACTCGTCCAGTTCCTTGTCTCCCGAGGGGAGGATTTTCATCAATATCTTTGCTATGCCCGGATCGCCGATCCTTCCCAGCGACTCCACCGCCTGAATCTTTGCAAGGGTGTTGTTCACCTTGAGGACGTTCAGGAGGGCCGGGATCGCCTTCCTGCTCTCGATCTCGCCCATGGCCCTGATCGCCGCGATCTTGAGATCATCCTCGTCGTGCTGGAGGGAGTATATCAGGGGAACCAGTGCCTTTTCGGTCTTCATCTTTGAAAGGGAATAAATATAGCGAAGCTTATCCGTCTTTACGGCGGACTTGAATTTTGCGACAATATCGGAAAGCTCCATCAGGCCCTCGAGTTTCAAGAGGGCTTCCGAAGCGTTATTCTTTACACCCTGATCTTCATCTTTCAGCGCCTTTGCCAGCGCCTTTCTTCTTTCCTCAATCATTTTTCCCCGTTCAAATCTGAATATGAAGGTATAATTCCTCTGCCGTCCGCGGTAATAATCGCCCTTTCGACCGCCTTCAGAAGGGCGATCTCCCCCAGCATCCCCAGCGTGTTTACACCTACGCTTCCTCCTCCGCCCTTAACCGAGAGGGTGATGGCGACGTCGCCGTCGAATGTCGAGTGAAAGGGTGAGATAACCTTTCCGAGAGAAGTCTGCGCCATCTGGGACATCTTGATCGCACCCTGTTTATCGATGGCCGCGTTTGTGGCGAGGACCGCAAGGGTCGTATTTTGACCGGGAGGCATGTTTCTGTCCACGCCCTCCCTGAGCATCTTCGAGGTATTTATAAGGCGGTCCGGATTTTCCGGGTCCCTCGCCCCGGCCATTATCTCTCCGGTTTTCGGATCGAGGACATCGCCGAAGGCGTTTACGACGACGAGCGCCCCGACCACGACCTCCCCCGCCCCTCCCTTCGGGCGGAACGACTCGCTCGCCGTGCCCACGCCGCTCTTCATGGCGAAGGCGGTGGTGTTGAGCTTACCCACCGAGGCCCCCGTCCCCGCCCCAACGCTCCCCTGGGCGACGGGACCGCCTTTCGCGCTCACAGCCGCCCTGTATCCCATCTCCTCGTCGGGGCGCACCTTCGGGTTGCCGATTCCGAGGTCGAAAATTATGGCGGACGGCACGATCGGCACCTTCACGTAGAAGACGTCGATTCCGATCTCCTTCTCCTCGAGGTATTTCATCACGCCGCCGGAGGCGGAAAGGCCGAAGGCACTCCCCCCCGAAAAAGTAACGGCGTGAACGACCCCCGCCACGTGAAGGGGGGAGAGGGAGTCAACCTGCCTTGTTCCAGCCGCGGTGCCGCGGATATCGATCCCCCCCACGGCCCCGGACTCGGTCAAGACAGCCGTGACCCCGGTCATCGCATCGAAGTCCTGAGCGTGTCCTACCTTAACGCCCGGCACATCTGTTATCGCATCCGAATACATCATCACACATTTTATACAAATTGACGCCGTTCGGTCAAGAAAATAAAACCGGGGGAAAACCTTAAACCCTTTTTTAAACAGTCAGTTTTTCCGATTTTTAATCACCTAATAGTAATTTGATTTATTTACCGGGGGAAAATGGTATTTTATTTTCAAAATATAGTTGCATTGCAAACTAAAAACATTCTTGCTCTGAGTTTTGATAGAAACCATTTTCCTCCGTCTTATCGCTATTTTAGCAGAATCCCGATAAATTAATTGAATTATGTGGTGGGTCTCGATCGCCAAAGGCGACCGCCCTAAAGGGCAGCCCACCACATAATTCGAGATTCTGCTACACTCAAATTCAAAATGAATATCTTAAAAATATAAAACACATAATTGAACCAATCATTAGAAAATCAGATTAGCTAAAACAGTACAATCCAAAACAGCCTCTACATCAGGCCGAAATAGAGATCGAAGAGGAGGCCCCCAAAAAAGACGTCCGCCACCGCCCCGAGGGACAGGAACGGGCCGAAGGGTATCGGCGTCTTGGTGTCACCTTTGGATGCAAGCATCACGACCAATCCCACCAAGGAACCGACTATACTTCCCACCACGAGCGTAAAGATAACCCCCTCCACCCCCAGAAACGCCCCTATCATCGCCAGAAGCTTGACGTCCCCGAATCCCATCCCCTCCGTTTTCGTCAAGAAGTAGTAAATAACGGCGATGATCGCGAGAATTCCCCCGCCGAAGAGGATCCCAAAGAGGGAGGCCTTCCACGGGAGGCGGGGACTGAAAAAGGAGTAGACGAAAAATATGACGATTCCGGGAAGGGATATCTCGTCCGGGATTATCCAGTGTTTGAGATCGACAAAGGAGACGACGATGAGGGAGGCGCAGAAGATATAGCTGAACAGAAACTCGACCGTAAGGCCGAGCCTGTAGATCAAAAGCGCCGCCAGGACCCCGCTCATAAGCTCGACCGCCGGATAGCGCCACGAGATCTTTACGCCGCATTTCCTGCACTTTCCTTTAAGAATAATGAAGCTCAAGACGGGTATGTTGTCGTAGAATTTGATTCCCTCTCCGCACGACGGGCAGGAGGATGGGGGGGATACGATGGAGCGCTCCTCCGGCAACCTGTGGATACACACGTTGAGGAAGCTTCCGATCATAAGGCCCAGGATAGATGCGGAAGTGATGTAAAAGCAGGCGGGAACCATAGAGATCACTTAAAAGAATGAAGGCACAAGAAACGTGACGAGGCCGTAAAGCGTGATGATCAATCCCACTAAGGCAAGGAGACTCCCGAAAACCGAGGCGGTTCTGTTCCCACGACCGTATAGATAGAAGCCCAACACTACGCCGAAGAGGCCTGCGGCTATGAATGCCATTTTGTTATCACCTAACGGCTCAAGCGAAGTAGAGCCCGCATATCCATAGGGAGTAAAAGATACATACGACAATTCCGAGGGCGACGGCCCTCTTGGGATTTATATCCGCTTCCGCCTCCGGTAAGACGAAAAAGATAAACGCAAAGACCGACAGTATCCAACCCACAAATCCCACCCCTACGGCAAACGACCAGAGCCTGTTCGGCCCCGTCTTTAAGCCCAACACCGACTCCACGTCCTCCCTGTCCGGCTTACCCGCCCCCTCGGGGAGGTGTTGGGAAAGCCAGCCGTCCGCCTCTTCGATCCTCGATTTGAAGGGCGTAAAGGGGCCTCTGGCCGCGTAAAGGGAGCTTCTCAATATCCTGATGGCATATACTGCCCCGTCCGGATCGTCGGCGTATGAGCTCTTCCCGATCTCCCACAGCTCATCTATGGAGTGTTTTACCCAGGGACTTAGGGGGGCATACCACTTTATCGAGCGTCCGTAATGGTTGATCGCGGAGATCGTATCTCCCGAGCTTAAAGCCTCTTTCGCCTTTCGGTACTCCGATGCGGAGCCTGCGTAGACACGCAGAAGCACCATCAGCAGAATAACAACTATGAGCAGTAAAAACGCGCCGAGTCTCATCGAGTCTTTCATTTTATTTGAAATCCCTCTTGGTAAAAACTATAGAAGAAATAATAAGCAGAATGGCGATATAGAGGACGCCGTAAGATATTGAGAAAAGGAAGTATTCGCCGCTTATGGGCAGCCCGTGAACCACCTGAGACCTTATGTTGAAGTTGTCCAGATTCGGGAATACGTAGTATAGGATCTTGAAAAACATCTCTAAAAACGTTCCCTTGAAATTAGCGCTGAACTCGTAAAGGTCCCTCGTCGTATGTCCGATGACGTAGACCCCAAGCGTAAACATCCCGCTCAGGATCGGCGTGGAAAAGGACGAGAAGAATATCGCGACACCGCAGACCACCATCAACTCCAAGAAAATCAGGCCGATGGCGATAAAGAGCCTCATGTCAAGGCTTCCCGTCACAAAAAAGGCGATTGCGACGAATATCAACCCCATCGCCAGCACTTCCACGAAGATGGTAAGGACAAGGCCGAAATATTTACCGAGGAGAAACTGGAAGCGGGTAACCGGCTTGGCGACGATGGTGTATATGGTTCTCTTGTCCAGCTCCTTGTACACCAGGCCTATCCCGACAAATATGGCGATCAACGTCCCGAATATCGATATCGACGCCAGGCCCACGTCCTTTATTATCTTCGACTTCTGCCCGATCGTGATGATATCCATTACGGTTGAGAGGGCGAGGATCAAAAGCGCAAAGAACACGATGCTGTAGAGGACCCTGTCGCGTACCGCCTCTCTGAAGGTGTTTACCGTTATCACCCACACCTTTTTGAAAAAGGATGTCATTTCGTTTTTCCTTTTATCTCGCTCAAGAAAAGCTCCTCCAGGGTCACCCTTATCGGCTCCACCGACTCTATGCTTATCTTGAGGGAGCGGAGGTAGTCTATGACCTCGTTGATATTTTCGGCCCCGTCAATTAGGAGCACGGTACGGTCCCCGAGAGTCCTCTTGACCTCGACCTTACCCTTAAGGGATTTTAGGAGATCGTGATCGAGGCCGTAGACCGTTACCTCCACAAAGCTCACCCTATCGTCCAGCATCCGGTCCAGGTTCCCCACGTCCCTGATTTTCCCCTCAACGATTATCCCGACCCTGTCCGCAATCGCCTCCACGTCCGGCAGGATGTGCGACGAGAAGACTATCGTTTTCCCCTCCCTCTTCAGCCCCTGGATTATCTCCTTGACCTCCGCCCTCCCCAGGGGGTCCAGGCCGCTCATCGGCTCGTCCAAGAAGACAATCTCCGGATCGTTGATCAAGGCCTGGGCGATCCCTATCCGCTGAAGCATCCCCCGGGAGAAGCGCCTCAGCGGCTCATCCGCCCTCTCCTCGAGCCCCACGCTTTTCAACAGCCTCCTTATCCTCTCATTCCTCACCCCCCTGGGTATTGAAAAGAGCCTCGCGTAAAAATCGAGAAATTCCACGGCGGTCAGATAATCGTAAAAATACGGGCTTTCGGGGAGAAAACCGATCTTTTCCTTTACCGAAATATCGTACGGGGATTTTGACATGACCTCTATCTCGCCACTGTCGGGATAGATTATCCCCATGATCAGTTTCAGGGTCGTGGTCTTCCCGGAGCCGTTGGGGCCAAGATAGCCGAAAACCTCCCCCTTGTTGATGACCAGATCGACGCCGTTCAGGGCGTTGACCTTCTTCATCGTAAAGCCGGTCTTGTATGCCTTGTAAATCCCCTTGAGCTCTACGGCCTTTTCACTCATAGTCACCCCTCCCTGCTTTTATCTCCCTTATCTTGGCGGCCAGAATCTTCCTCAACTCCTTGTTATTAAAGCTCACGTATAGATGTTTAAGAAAATCTATGGCCGTCTCTCTGGTCGCACCCTCCCTTCTCAGTTTTACCGCAAATTTCTTGAGATATTTGGGAGACCCGGGAAGTTTTGACGCGCGCTCGATGCTGTCGGCCGCGTCCTTGAAATCCGCATCGTGAAAAAAATAGTTTAAACCCAAAATAAACGGGAAATACCAGTAGTCCGGGAACTCGTTCATCCCTTTGGTAATGATCTTCCTCGCGTTTTCGTGCTGGTTCGCCTCGAGGTTGAGGAGCAACCCCGCAAAGATATACGGAAACCTGAACTTCGGGTCGAGGGTCGTAACAAGGTCCGCCATATGATAGAGCCACGTGTAGGTCCTGTCCGACTTGGCGTGGGTGGCGAAATAGTCGAGCATCCTGATATACAGGATATCCGCCATGACCTCATCGAACCCCAGGCTTACGATCTTCAGTACCTTGCCGGAGGGTATGTAGAGCAGTTCCTCCTCCTCGATCCATGTGCGTCTCTCGCCATCGATTTTGGTCTGCAGCACAAAGAGAGCGGATAGGATGAGAACGAAAATCAAGGGCGGGATCAGGCCCTTGGATCTATTGGAGCTGTTCTTTTTCAATAAAGACCTTTTCATTCTATCGTCTTCATTCTATATATTATGATTCCGAGCCCAATTACACCAATTACACCAATTACACTAGTTACATTTTACAATGTATGATAGCAAATTGGAATCTTTTTTTAAGTATTTTGTACAACGCTTTTTTCTTCCTCCTTACCCCTCCTTTTGCCCGAATTTGCCCGATATCGCGTCCGATATCGCGTCCGATATCGATGTAGGGACACCAGGGAAACGGAGCCCAACAGGAGTATCCAGAAAAAGAGGACGACCCTGTCCAGCGAAGATGCGAAGACTCCGACGTCAAATCCCATTCCCATCTCCCCGGAGATCAGGCCCATAACAAACTCCCTCGCCACCAGCCCCCCGGGGATAAGGCTCACAACGCTCGCGAGGTTGGAGACCGGGACCATCGTAAGCCCCATGAAATAGTTCAGGTCGGCGCCGAAGCGACCGTAGGAGAGCTTTATCCTCACCGCATCCATAGAGATCATGGCGAAATCGAGGACGACGAGGGCTGCGAGCCTCCTTCCCCCCTCGCGGATTTTCTCCCAGCCGGAGAGAAACCTGACAAGGTGGCGGTTTCTGACCCTCTTTGCGACAAGCCTGACGAAAACAAAGAGGAGAAATATCGAGACGATAAGGAGAACGTAGACGGTAAGCGTGTAGAGGGGAAACACGCCGAAGATGAGGGAGACAAGTATTGCGGCGAAGCAGCCCGCCGTGGAAAACACGGCGGTCGTAACGGCGAAGCCAGCGGTCAGTACGGCGAGATACTCGGTTATGGGAAAGTTGTGAAAGCCCTTCAGGTAAAAGGCGCTCAGGGCGCTCCCCCCCCGAACGGGGAGGTAGTTCAACAACGAGTTGGCCTGGGCGAGCCCGAACCACTCCCTGGTTTTAAGGTCGAGGCCGAAGATCGAGGTCAATATCTTTATCTTGACCCCGGAGAGGAGCTGAAAGGCGAGGATCAGTCCGCTCATATATACGATATATGCAGGGGAGAGCTCTACGAGACTAACGAAGATATCCCAGTTTTTGCGGGCGAACCTGACACCGATAAAGAGAACGAGGATCAACAGCAGGAGGCTTATCGAGTTTATCAAAAACTCCCTCGAAATGGGCGATAGGGGCCTCTTGTCTTTCTCTTGGGCGGTCATCACATTAATAAGCTAATAGGCCCCCCTCCTGGAGAGGAGGGCGGGAAACGTCCTCATGATGATAGAGAGGTCCATCACGAGGGACCTGTTTTTGATGTAGAAGAAGTCGTACTGGATGTTCTCCTCGAGGGGGAGGTCTTTCCTGCCGATGATCTGCCACAGGCCGGTGAGCCCCGGCTTTACGATGAGGCGCTTTTTCTCCCACTCCTTGTACTTCTCGACTATAAACGGCATCTCGGGGCGCGGGCCCACGATGCTCATGTCGCCTGCGATGACGTTTACAAGCTGCGGCAGCTCGTCGAGACTGAATTTTCTCAGGAACTTGCCGACGCGGGTGATCCTGTCGTCCACGGCGCTCTTCGGGGAACGGGCGTACGAGGCCGCCTCCGTGCGCATCGTCCTAAACTTCAGGATATTGAACTCCCTGCCGTTAAGCCCCACCCGCCTCTGCTTGAAGAGGATCGGCCCCTTCGAGTCGATCTTTATCAAAGCCATTATAACCAGCCAGATAGGCGTCGTAAAGACTATGCCGAAAACCGAGATGAAAATGTCCATTGCCCTCTTGATCAAGGGGTATCCCCACGTCGGGCCCTCCCCCTTGAGGTCCACCACGGGAAAGTCGCCGAGCATGTCTATCACGGTGCCGTCCGATATGACGTCGAAGATATCGGTTACGATATGAAACGACACCCCCCCCTTCGTACACGAAGATATTATGTCGAGGATCTTATTGTGGTTGATGTTCGGGAGTGCGAAAAAGACGTCGTCGATGTCGTGCTCCACCACGATATCCATAATATCGTCCTCCCCCCCAAGCACCGGTATCCCGCTGACCTTTTTCCCCCACTTCTTTTTGTCCTTGTCCACAAACCCCACCACCCTGTATCCCACCTCCCGGGAGTCCTGGAGCTTCTGAACCGCGCGGATGCCGCTCTCCCCGGCTCCCACCACCAGCGTCCTTACAATCCCGATCCCCCTCTCCCACATCCTCCCCTCGACGAACCGAATAATAACCCTCGAGACGCTCAAAAAAAGGAGGCTGAAGCCGAACATGAATATAACCACCGACCTTCCGAAGTCGAGATTCTTGAACAGAAACGACAGCGACATGCTGACGAGAAGCCCGAGGAGGGAGGTCTTGATAAGGAGGTTGAACTCTGTGATGACGGAGAGCTTGCTAGTCCTCCTGTACAGACCGAAAAAGGCGCACGTCAGAATCCAGCCGGCAACCATAAGGGGGGTG
>Ga0180432_10002806_pt1 | contig 25781 bp, 22 predicted proteins | sample SS_ome_10_FD_132414 | JGI IMG/M metagenome (GOLD analysis project Ga0180432, IMG submission 132414) | Hypersaline lake sediment archaeal communities from the Salton Sea, California, USA - SS_1_MS_2 metaG | ecosystem: Environmental > Aquatic > Non-marine Saline and Alkaline > Hypersaline >... | reverse complement strand
TCAGGTACATATTCACCAGGGCCAGCCATAATCAATTCTCCCAGAAAAATCCTTTTTCTTGTACTCTTGGAAGAGAAATCGACCAATGGCTTAAAAACACATTAAATATTACAGGTAATTATGTTACAGACTCAAAGAAAATGCAAAATTGAAGACGTCATCATCGCGAAGCGATGATTCCCCAATTTTGATCTTTGGTTTTTGAGTTTCTTTATATCAATGCCATCACGCTCTCCAGGGGCGCTGTCGGCTCACTGCGCCGGGCAGCGCCTCTTTGGCGAGAATGACGTCTTCACGAACTTGAAAGTCAAACATGCCGGCGCAGATGAAATCGGCCCCGTTTTCGTAGGCAAATTTAAAAGCCTGCCTCGGATGAATCGCCCCGGCGGCCATGACTTTGTAGGCAATCCAGGGCTTGTTGACCTTCTTCATGAATTCGATGGTTTTCTCCGGCGTCTTCGACCAGATATTGTCGTGTTCGGGCTGCCGGTCGGCGGACCAGTACTTGTGGCTGTGGAGCGTCTTCATATAAAAATCAACGTCCACCCCCGCGTCCTCGCACGCCATAGGCACCTCCACGCTATGCCCCGCCACTCCCGCGATGGCTCCGTTCTGCTTGATGAATTCGACCGCTTTGGCAAGATGGTCCACGCGGTGGTTCGCCACGCAACTGTCTGCGACACCCCCATGCACGAAAGCGCCGATGGCCCCGTTATCAATAGCGGCTTTGGCGTCGCTGAGCGGATCTTTCGAGGGCATTTTCACCTGGGCGATCCATTGCAGCTTGCCGCCCCGGTTGTTCCAGTACTTCGTCATGATCCGGATACAATGCTCGTCGAGACGAAGGATCGCTGAGTTGATCCCGCATTCTTCACATAGCTCGAACGTCTCCATCACCTTATCGTCGGTGAAATATTGTCTTAACAGAGATGAAACATAGATCAAATCTCTGCTGTGAGCGAAACCGCTAATCAGATTCCCCCCGGTCAAGAGCCGGCTGATAGTGACATTACCGATTTTACCCACAGGCAGGCCCTTAATGGCCCCTCCCGGCATCCCGGCCGCGGGCTTTGGCCCAACCGAAGCGATGAGGGCCTCCTCCTCGAAACTCATGGCTAAAGCCGCCGCCGGAGCAGCGATGGATTTTCTCAGGAAACCGCGACGATTCAATTGATCTGACATAACAACACCTCATTCAATAGTCATTCAGTTCGGACAAATGAGATTATACCTCTTTTTTACTCTTTTGTCCAGACTAACGATCACATCCTTTTTTTCGCTTCAAGGGTGCGAGTCATTACACCGTAGGTGTTCCCGTTGAGGTAATGAAGCGTATGAAATTTTTCCGGAATCCACTTGTCGTCAAACAGATCCGCCTCCGCTATGGCCCGAACGACCTCGCAGACGAGCAGATCGTGTGTGTCCATCTGGAATATTTCCACAACGCGGCATTCCAGATGGCCGGCACATTCTTCGACCAATGGCGGTTCGACTATCCCGGCGGGGACAGGCGTCAGGCCGCTTTCTTTGAACTTGTCGATGCCCCTGCCCGTTTTACACCCGACGAAGTGAGTTGCTTCGAGCAACGTCTCGCCGGGAACATTAATCACGAGTTCGCGATTTTGCCGGATGAGCTCATAAGAATACCGGACGTGGCTGATCGCCAATAAAACAAGGCATGGATTCGCATTATTGATCGGCGTTTGCCAGCTAAACGTCATCACGTTCGGATGGTCCATCGTGCCGGACGTCACCATCACGACACAGCCCGGCTCAACCAGCCACTTCGCTTTATTCAGCCCTATTTCTTTCTTCATCACTAAATCCTATAGAGTTTTCTTTGGTATCCCGGCTACGAAGCTCTAAATAGACATAAATCAGAAGCGCAACAGGAAGTAAGAATCCGATAAGGAACGGGGTGTGATCCCATACTTTCTGCAACCAGGACTTCTCTTCTGTGAAAATACGCCATACCTTCACGATGAGCGGCACAAGGGTGAACAATACCGTCGGCACGAGAAACCAGGCCGTGTTTCGTGCCTTGTTCCGCGCCTGAATGCCGCAGAAAATTGTCACACCCGCGACAAGGAGGGCGCCGATGAAACCCCAGGTAATACTCAGAACCTGAGCGAACCAGCTTACAAGCTCGGCCACGATAAGTAACGCTACGGCAATCGCCACAAGCGTTCGCAGTTTACTGTCTTTCATGTTCTGACTCCTTAAAATACCCATTGACAAAAGAAAGCGATGCGCGTCCCCTCCCTGATAGTCCTTTACGCCATCTGAGTCAAAACAAATATGAATGTAATTTCTCTTTTTCGATAAATCGTATGCAGCAAGATTGGCTAAGATTCGGATGTCTCCGATTCGGGTTCGGCCAATCGCTGGATCAGCACTTCGCGAACGGATAGCTCGGCGGATGTCGATGCAGGCGGCTTTCCGATGTACAGCCCGATGTGTCCTTTGTCCGGCCCGTCAAAGCGCACCGACCCAATCTCCTCACCATTAAGCCAGACCTGGGCTTTATCGCCCTCGACTTTAACCGAGAGCGTGTTCCAACTTTCACGATCCACCAGATCGTCGCGCAGGTTCACGAGGGCCAATCCCTTGCCGGGCATCAGGACACTTCCGGTATAGGCCTTCGTTGCACTCGCTCCTGTCGGCTCGAATATTTCAATTCGCGGCCCCCGGTTGGAATCCTCACCGCGCAACCAAATGCCGGCATGAATGGGCCACGTGGCCCGAAATGTTACGGCCATGAGATAATCTTCGTATGTATCTCTTGTCCAAAGCGTATTGTCCTTTTTGTCGCCGGTCCCGATGATTCGACCGGATTTAACGCCCCAACACGAACCATCGGGAACCTGCCAGCCCGAAAGATCGCTCCCGTTAAAAGCGGCGATCCATTCGACGTCTTCCCCCGATGTTACATCGAGCGGCTTGCTGATATTGTGCGTTCCGTGACAATCCGTGCAAATCGAATTCGCATTCACCGCCCGCCCGTTCGGACGCATTCTTCCGGTCCACTTCTGGAAAAAGGCTTCCACGGCGTCCTGATCCTTATGATCCTGGCGGCCGTAAACGTCGCGCCCCTCGCCGGGTTTGTGACACGTCGGATCCGAGCACATTCGTTCCACTTCCTTGCGGCCGAACAAAAGATCGGGCCCGGTCATCAACATTTCGTCGTGCATGTGCTCCGTTGAGGCACCGTGACATACATCGCAGGTTACGTCCATTTCAAGGTGCATCGTGGAGATATCCTCCGTTTTCATATCGGGATGGCAGACGTAGCATTTACTGTTCCCGCTGGGTTTTTCAGTCTCTGATTCCTCGGCGGGACAAACCGCCAGGATGCCGACAAGTACCGCCAATATAATAACAACCCCAATAAGATACAGATGGTTTCGCCGATTCGAGCGCACTCTTCTCTCCTTTGATGTGGGATAAATCCAGATCCGCAGGGTGGGCTTTAGCCCACCGATTCTTCAACGGTGGGGCACTCGTCTCGGCGAAGGCCGAGCCGTAGCCGGGAGCCCCACCCTACGTTTTTGATTCTTCGTTCTTAGACCACTTCCCAGTCGCGCAGCCACGCGTATTCCTCAGGCAGATGCGCCCACTGGCGATCCGTGATTTTCTTCAGCCATTGCTCGTCCGCCGCCGTCATACCGAGCGGCCGGGTATAGGACGCCCGCGCGGCGTTCTCCGCTTCATACGGCGTGGATATCCCCGGCACCGCCGCCGTGATCGCGGGATTCGCCAGGATGCACTGAAGCGTCAGCCGGGCCAGGTCGTTCTCGGATTTGTTGCCCACCCCCATCACAGGGAACTTCACTTTGCCGTAGCTCTTGAACAAACTGCCGCCGAAGAAGGGCTTGATGGTCACAATGCCGACGTCCCGCTCCATGACGGTCTTGAAGATACTCTGCGTCTGGTCGGATCCGTGACCCGGATTAACCTCTGAAACATTGTCTTTCGTCGGTACATCGTTCTTGCTCCTGGTCTTCGCGCTGCAGGGGAAGATAATCATCTCGAATTCGGGATATTTATTGAGCACGTGTTCGAGCCAGGGACGGCAATGCGACGACATGCCGAGGTGCCTGACTTTGCCGGCTTTGCGAAGTTTCAGGAACGTCTCGATCAGGGATTCGACCTCGGCATCCGTATTGAGCTGGCTTGTCCCCAACTCTCCCGCCATCTTGGCCTGCGGACGCCAGATATCGAGGTAGTCGGTTTTCAGAAGACGCAAGCACGTATCGACGTTGAACGTTTGATCTTTGACGTTACAGCGATTCGATCCGCGCGGGCCGAGGTTATGGATGTCGGCGCCGACGTACATCTTCTCGCGACGCCCTTTGATAGCCTCACCGTAGCACAAACACTCCGCGGCGGTGGTGATATCCAGGTAGTTGATGCCGGAATCGATACAGGCGCTGACGACGTCCGTCCGGTTCTTCGCCACATCTTTAGGCACTTCCTCGTTGGCGAAGCTATCCCAATATCGACCGGCGTTCCGATTCTTCCAATGCCCGCCCAGGCTGATTTCGGAAACCATCAAATTCGATTTGCCTAACCGACGATATGCCATCTTCGGGTGGAAGTTCAGAATCTTCGACGTGCGCACGGACTCCGCCGCTTTTCCCTGACCGGTCACCCCTCCGACGACGGCCCCGGCCGCGACAAGGGACGTGTTCCGCATGAAATCTCTTCGTGAAAATGCATCGTTCTTCATCGGCGTTCTCCTTTTCAATTCGGGCCGCAGCCCCGGCACTCCCGCCAGTGATCGGGATGTGCCTGCAGGGGCGGCTCCCTGTGGCCGCCCTGATAACCGACAATAAGCGCCGCCATCAGGCGTATTTAAAGGGCAACCCCATCGGGCCACCCCTACGATCAGAACGTATGATGGCACAACGATGCTTCAATGTCAATGCTTTTCTCGTTCCCTCAAGAGTACGATACGACCTTGCCGTCCTGCAGATAGACCGCTCGATCCGTCTGCCGGCCGAGCGCTTCATCATGCGTGGCGACAATGATGGTGAGACGTTCCTCATCATTGAGCTGCTTGAAAACACCGATGATCTCGGAGGAATTTTTCGTGTCCAACTGCCCGGTCGGCTCGTCGGCGACCAGGAATTGGGGACTGGTGACCAACGATCGGGCGATGGCGACGCGTTGTTTCTCGCCGCCGGACATCTGCTTCGGCAAGTGGTTGATCCTGCGTCCCAAACCGACTTTCTCAAGAAGCGCTGTCGATTTGGTTGTATCTTGAGCCATACCCGCGAAATGCGACGCAAGCTGTACATTCTCCAGGGCCGTTAACGTCGGGATCAAAGAGAAATCCTGAAACACAAAACCGATCTGCCCTCTCCGGATCTTTACCAACCGGCTTTCTTTCATCTTCGAGACATCTTCACCCAGGATCTGAAGCCGGCCGCTCGTCGAATGGTCCAGACATCCGATCATATCCAGCAAGGTCGTTTTCCCCGACCCCGAAGGTCCCATGATCGAAACAAATTCCCCCGGTTCGATTTCCAGATCGACTTCATTGACCGCCGCTATCTCTTCCGCCAAGAGCTTATACGTCTTTGATAGTTTTTCCGCTTTTACAACCAATTTGCTCATGCGTTATTCTCCTCGACGAATCGCTTCAACCGGCACCATCGATGAGGCTCTCCAGGCGGGATAGATTCCCGCCACAATCCCCAGGACAATAGCCCCCACGAAAGCCCCTACCAATAGATCGGGTTTGATCGACACCAACTGCCCGCTCGGGGCATAAGGCAGAACCATTTTGATGCTCCGCTCGACAAGCCCACTGCCCAACACGGCCAGAATGTTTCCCAGCACGCCGCCGAAAGTACAAATGAGAACCGTCTCCGTCCATATCAGCTTGAAGATGCCGGGCCTGGAGGCGCCGATCGCTTTCATGACGCCGATTTCCTGTGTACGCTCGAATACCGACATCAAAATCGTGTTGACGACGCCGATCAGCGCGATAAAGATCGCAATGACGGCGACGGAGTTGGCCATTACTTTCGCCGACGATATCAGATTTAGAATCGTGCCTCGCACTTGCGCCATGCTGACGATTTGTATACCGGGTTCGTTATACAGATCCTCCTCGAACTGACCGATCTGCGTCATATCTTTGAGTTTGATACCGACCCCGGTCAGCTTGCCGGGCAGCGAAAACATCTGTTGGGCGGTTTTCAAAGGCATAAAGATGATGCCGTCGTCCTGCGTGCCGGTTCGTCGAAGATGCCGACGACGGTCAAGATCTTCTCAACGCCCGGGACGAAGATCTGATCTCCGACGAGACGCTGTTCCACTTCGGCGGCTTCATAGCCCATGATGACTTCCTCCGCCGTATCGCTGGAAAACCACCCGCCGGATTTGAACGTGGACCAAGGTTTGAGCTCCAGATACGAATCCACGATGCCCATATACATCGCGAAGCCGCCTTGCCCCTCCAGCCGTTCTGGATCGTACACGGTGGAGACCAACTGCGGTGTAATCTTGTGGATCCGCGGATCACGGCGTATCTTTTCGTACACGTCCTGCTCCATATATCTGAGCCCGCCGCCGCCTTTGAGCATCATTGTGGCCGCTTCGTAGGGGCATCCTTTAGCCGTCACTAACAGTTGGTATCCCATCTTGTCGATGTTACTCGTCAATGACTTCTGATAGCCCCGGTCGAATCCCACGAGACTGACCAGCACCGCCACGGCAATCGCTACGCCGCCGACGGTCAGGGCCGTCCGGATTCTCTTTCGTCCCACGTTCTTATATGCAACGGATAGAGTATTCATTTGATCTCAACTCCCTTTCCGATGAGAACAGGCTTATTGTTGTCCACCGAAACCTGTCCTTCGACCATGACCATCTTGCCCACCTTTTGAGGAATCGCAAAACCGGAGGGTTTGATATCCACGTGTATCATTCCCGCGTCGTCTTTGATATCGAACCAGCATCCGGTCGGACATTCCTGTATAATCTTTCCCTCAACGGTGACTGTTTTGCCCTCGAAATTTGCCGGCTCGCTCAATATCGCGTTGAGCTTCGTTATATTCCGTTCGGATATTTCCTGCCCGTATACATCCGTCCCTTTTCGTCCGCAGCCCGAAAGAGTAAGGGCGAAACTCAGGATCGACATCGCGATCCATACCTTATTCTTGTTCGTTCTTCTTTTCATTGTCGTTGTCCTTTTTCTCTGAATGGAAGTGCTCATCATACTTGTTATCCAAATTGAATTCGTCGTGAAGAATTAAATTCTTCTTCAGACCCCGCAACGTGGCCAGATAATCCCCGGCGCTTTTCTTGCTGGGGTCTTTGATCTTCTTCGTCAAATCGTGCTCGTAGAACTCCGCTAATGTCAAGCCGACAAACTGTTGCGTAAATTTCTTGTCCCGGAATCTCTTGGATTCAGGAGAGCTTATCTTCTGATAGTAGAAATCCAGGATTTTGCCGTTCGGGTCCGTCGCAAGGATAAGCTGCAATCCCCCATACAGCCCCTTCTGGTTGACGCCGTGTACGTATCCTATTGTTTCCTTGCCCCTCAGAACCGTGTAATAGGCATAAGGCACGTCCAGCGATTCATATCTGGGCTCCAGCTTGTCCTTGAGCTTGGCTTCGATTTCCTTTGCTAATTCCTCGCCGCCCCGTTCTTTGATGGACATAAATTCCGTTTTGTAGTTCGTTGCTTTTAGAAACAGACGCTTGATATCGCGATCGGGATTGTTCAATGTACACCCCACCGCCCCGAAAACACTTTTCGTCCCGACCAAAACAACGAACGCTATGAGTATCCATCTTCGCATTGGTTTGTTCCCCTTATTTCCCGAAGTAATAAAGCTGTAATAAAATGACTCTGTCCTCATTTCCGTTGCTCGCCTCGAAATCATGGAAGTATCCCAGACGCGCCGTCAGAGATGAAGACACTTCATATTCCAACACCGGCGCGACCGTCACATCGCGAGCTTGTCTTTCATCCCAATCGTTGGACCAGTACGTTCCCTGAAGCTTGACTTTCAAACTCTGCAAGTCTGGAACAACATAATCAAACTCAACCAACGCACCCGCAACCGTTGTTCCGTCATCATCACCCGCTGCGATCTCGCCTTTGACTCCGAACGGTCCGACCGGGCGCTGCACGTCGAAACCGATTCGCCTTTTGCTCACAGTTTCTCCCGTTACCAGGTCCGGCACGGGAATCGTTCGCATCTGCCTACTGGCCAGTGTCCGGCCGTACAGGAAGGAAACACCATACTGCGTCTCCATTCCCTGTGGCGTACTTATCCGGCTGCTCAAGAGAAAGCTTCCGTCTCTTCTGCGCAGGCCCATACCGGAGCCGATTTGAGCGGCGGTCTCGATATCGAAATCCCCCAACAGGCCCCGATATCCGACACCCCAGTCCTTCTTAAATCCGATATTCTGCGGTGCAAGCGTTTGCAGCAATGTGCCATGGGTATCCAGGACAGGCTCTAAACCAAAGGCCGGATCAAAATGCCCGATCCGGACAGCCTTTCCCAGTCCCAACGGATGTTCGAGCCAGGCGTTATGAATCTCAACGGCCCACGCATCCTCCGAATTCTCACTCGTATCATACGACACCCGCGCCTGCAAATTCGCCTTTAGAAAATCCCCATATTCGTTCGAGAATGTCTGAAAATACTCGAATCCCAACGCATTCTTCAAGCCCATTCCTCTTTCGCCGACCCACTGATCTTTGTCAGAATAGCCCCCCACCCCTATTGCTTCCTTGTAAAAGTCCGCCCGGATACTACCTTGGAATATCCCTATAAGAATAAGTACTAATGCAGAGATAGTTCGCTTTTCGACAACCATGCTACCCTCTACGGGTTTTTTTGATGAGCGTTAGAATCTCATCCAGCTTTTGTTCTTTTTCCTTCTCGGAGCTTCCTTTGACGGCGCCCGTGACGCAATTCCGAAAGTGCTTTTCCAGAATCTTCTCTTCCACTCGCGAAAGGGCGCCTTTAATCGCTCCGATCTGATTGAGAATATCAATGCAATATTTGCGGTCCTCAATCATCCGTTGCACGCCGCGTACCTGCCCTTCGATTCGCCTCAGTGCAACCAGATTATCTTCATGGCTCGGATGTGTTTTCATTTTTGATCCCCTAAATATAGCTGCATTCTCATATACCCCCTTGGGGTATATCAGGTTCGAGAACAATCGGATTTTTTCTATTCAGGAGATATCGAGGGGGGGGAAAGATTGAGGCCGATAGCCTAACGTTTCGACAGATTATCCCCGGGTGCGTTTTCGGTGTTTGAAATAAAAAGACGCTCGAGTTCATTCATATCATTCACGGGCTGCCGGCAGGTATAATTTTCACACACATAGGCAGTGGCCTTGCCGTCCAATGCCACCTGATGCTTGAGGAATGGAACGATTTTCTCGATGGCTGAATCTGTTTTGCCCTGATCGTGCAGCATCACAACGGCATTCGGCAGGAATCTGGAACGAACCAATTTCAGCATTTTTTGCGTATCCTCTGCATGTGGATCGCCGGAAATGATGATTTCCCGCCGGGGCCCCAGCCAGAAGTCCAGCGCAATCAGCATAGCGGAGGAATAAACCGGGGATTGCTCCAGTTGCAGGGAAAACGCCTCAAGGATTCGGCCACCTTGTTCTGAAAAGCGTTGATCCATCGTTAGCTGACCCAACTGTAATAACGCCAGGGCCGCAACCGAATTACCGGAAGGAATCGCTCCATCGGAACCGGGTTTGGATCGGGCTATTAGCTTTTCGCTATCCCGACCCGTCAGGAAAAACCCGCCGCCTTCATCATCAGCAAACAGTTCGATCATCTCCTCACTGAGCTTTTTGGCCTCGATGAGCCATCTCGTCTCGAAGGTGGCCTCATATACATCCAGCAGACCGGCAATCGTAAAGGCGTAATCATCGAGAAAACCTTTTCCGATCACCCGACCATTTCGATAGTACCGTCCCAATCGCCCGTCATCGTACAACCTATTCAGTATAAACTCAGCGGAGCGCACTGCGGCCCCTGTGAATTTTGGCTCATCCAAGACCATTCCACCGTAAGCGAGCGATGAGATCATCAGACCGTTCCAGCTCGTAATCACCTTGTCATCTCGATGGGGCCGGTTCCTCTTCGAGCGCGCCTTAAAAAGCCTCTTCCGCACAGAAGCCAGAGTTTCTGCGACCCCGCCCGGATCGGATGGGAATTGTTTCGCCAATTCCTCAATCGAGCTTGCGATGTGGAGGATCGTTTTGCCTTTCTCGAAGTTGCCTTTATCCGTAACGCCGTAGTAGGCATTGAACAACCGGGCCTCTTCCTCATCCAAAACAGACGAAATCTGCTCTGCGTCCCACAGATAAAACGTCCCTTCCTCGCCGTCGCTGTCGGCGTCTTCGGCGCTGTAGAAGCCGCCGGCCGGATCGGTCATATCCCGCAAAACATAATCAAAGATATCCCTCGCCACATCGACATAGCGTTGATTCCCTGTAACTTGGCAGGCTTGGAGATAGACCTTGCCGAGCAGCGCCTGATCGTAGAGCATTTTCTCAAAATGGGGAACACGCCATCGCGCGTCGGTCGCATACCGATGGAACCCCCCGCCCAGATGGTCGTGGATGCCGCCTTTCGCCATCGCATCCAGTGTTTTCTCGACCATACGAAGCGCCTCTCCATCGCCCGTGCGATACCAATAGCCCAGAAGCATGGATACATTCGTCGGCTGCGGAAATTTCGGGGCGGTCCCGAGGCCGCCGTTCACAGGGTCAAATGAAGAACAGACGTGTTCAAAGGCTTTATTCAGCATGACCGACGACAGGCGGGTTTGTCCCGTGTCTGTATTTGGATGCCGGAGGTATTCACTCAACTTGCCCGCCGACTCGATAAGTTGTTGCCGCTTGTTCTTCCACGCCTCGGCGATGGCGAGCAGGACCCGTCCAAAACCGGGCCGCCCGAAGGCATCCTTAGGCGGAAAGTAGGTGCCGCCGTAAAAAGGCTTACCCTCGGGCGTCAGAAAGACCGACAAGGGCCACCCCCCCGAGCCCGTCGTCATCACCACGGCATTCATGTAAATTTCGTCCACATCGGGCCGCTGCTCTCGATCGACCTTGATGCCCACAAAATGCTCATTTAGAATACGGTCAATCTCTTCATTCTCAAAACTCTCGCGCTCCATCACGTGACACCAGTGGCACGTCGAATAGCCGATCGAGAGGAAAACAGGCTTGTCCTCCTTTCTTGCCCGCTCGAAGGCTTCGTCCCCCCAGGGATACCAATCGACCGGATTATGGGCATGCTGGAGCAAATACGGGCTCGTCTCGTCGATGAGTTTGTTCGCATAGGCATAGTCTATGGCAGTTGACATCGGCTTTTCTCCCGGCATGGCATAAACGGTTAAAGTAAAAAGGCCCATGATGGCTATACCCCCCTGAACCATCCGGGACCTTTTAGAGATTAGAAGCATTTCTCAATTTTGCGGCACATATTCTAATCAATACCCGATCTCAGACTCTACGATAGCCTTCGATTCTTGCAATGGAACAAGTCCCAGGGCCGTTAATTTGATCGTTCCGTCCTTACCGATAAAAAAGGTGGTCGGTATTGAGGTAACCTTGGAAAATGGTTCCGACAAAGCGCTACTGAGTCTTGCGACGGTGTAGTTGATCCCATTGTCAGAGGCAAACGATTTCAAATCGTCCGCAGACTCGTTCGATATGGCCAGAATGCCCAACTCGTCTTCGGAGTACATCTTGCGAAGCTCGATCAGGTGAGGAATCTCCGCCTTGCACGCCGGACACCATGTCGCCCAGAATACCACTAACAGATTCTTCCCGCGATAATCACTCAGATTGTGCGTCTGGCCGTCAATCGCATTCACAGTAAAATCATCGGCCGATTGACCATTCCAGGAAGGGAACGCCAGGTCCCATGTCGTGCGTGCCTGGATGATGCTTTCCAAGCTCGCCGGGGACGTGATGGTCGCCGGTGCGCCAACGGCGGATTCGGGAGCGGGTGATTCATTCTTGACTGTCGCAAAAACCGCTACAACGGCAACCGCTATCAGTGGAACCATGAACCAGCCTGCTTTTTCTATTATCTTTTGTGTGCTCATTTTCCGACCCTTTAATCAATCTTTAAGTTATAATTCTCCTTCAAGTTTCCCCCATTTGACCCACGACCTCGGCGAGGACTAATGTGTTCGGTCCTGTCGTTGGTTGTTATCGTATAAACGTCTCCATCTTACGGATGCAAGACGACGGGATGCGGAAAACCGCTCAAACCTTGCTCCCACCCCACTATGTCCGTTTCCGTCCGACTATCGCCCGTCATTGTATTGCTTCGAGCATGGCCTTCATTGCACCCGGCCAGCATCATTCCAAAACACAGCAACATCACGACTAACAAAACACCTTTTAACGCCTTCATAGTTCATTCTCCTTAATTTGCAGCCTTATCCACTGCCGTATCAATTGAAACATCATGAATCCCAATACGTTGTCAAATAATTAATATACCCTATTCATATGTACGACTGAATTAATCCTATATGTTCATATAAAACCCGAAATCTCATAGAAATTTAGAAAATTCCCTATAATATACGGACAGACACCCTGCAAAGAACTGTGTTGAAAATACTTGGAGCTTTATCAGGTAGTGTTTGTCTGCCTTTTTCTTATTTCCTTACCCGAAGACTCACCGATCTATCCGAGCATGTCGGCCAGGTCTTCATCCACGTCGCCGATCGGCTTGATATTGAATTTCTCCACCAGGACATTCAGCACGTTGGGACTGATAAAGGCCGGAAGGCTCGGCCCGAGCCGGATGTTCTTAATCCCCAAATACAGCAGCGTCAGAAGGATCGCAACGGCTTTTTGTTCGTACCACGAGACCACCAGCGAAAGCGGCAAATCGTTGACGCCGCAATCGAACGCCCCGGCGAGGGCCGTCGCGATCCTAATTGTGGAATAGCAATCATTGCATTGCCCGGTATCGAGCAGCCGCGGAATCCCATCGATATCGCCATAATCCCGCGCGTTCAAGCGGTACTTGCCGCAAGCCGCCGTGAGAATCACGCAATCGGCCGGGACCTTCTCGGCCAGCTCGCTAAAGTAATTGCGCCCGGGCTTGGCGCCGTCGCAGCCGCCGATGAAAAAGAAATGCCGAATTTTACCCGCCTTGACCGCCTCGACGACCTTGTCGGCCAAACCGAGCACCGCCGAATGATGGAATCCCGTGCTCAACGTGCCCTGGGAATTGTCAGGCAACGGCGGCAGGGCCAGGGCTTTTTCGATCACTTCGCTGAAATCTCTGCCCTGGACATGTTTCACCCCGGCGCAGCCGGCGATCCCACAGGTGAAAATTCGATCCTTGTACGATTCCTTCGGAAGCATAATACAGTTGGTTGTGACCAGAATCGGCCCGCTGAATGCGTCGAATTCCTTCTTCTGGTTCTGCCAGGCCGTACCGTAGTTGCCCACCAGATGCTTAAACTTCCGGAGCTCCGGGTAGCCGTGAGCGGGGAGCATCTCGCCGTGCGTATAGATGTTGATGCCCTTGCCTTCCGTTTGCTTGAGCAGCTCATGCAAATCGAGCAAATCGTGGCCGGTCACGACGATGCCCGGCCCCGCCTTAGTGCCGCTCGGGACCGTCGCCGGGGTTGGATTGCCATAGGTTGAGGTATGCGCCTTGTCGAGCATCTCCATCACGCGCAGATTCATCTCGCCGGCCTTGAGCACCAGTTCCAGGTGGCGGTTCAGATCGAAGTCCACGTTCGTCAACGTCGCGAACAACGCCTCGTGCATGAACGCATCGACCTGCTCATCCCTCTGCCCGAGCTCACGCGCGTGATACGCGTACGCGCCAATACCTTTTAGGGCGAAGATCAGGGTATCCTGCAAACTCTGAATATCCTCGTCCTTTCCACAGACGCCCACACTCGTACACGCCGTTCCCCCTGCGGTTTGTTCACATTGATAACAAAACATAGATTTTCCTTTCACTTTACGGTTGGTTTCACGGTTCAGCCTTTTATGAATAATTCTCTGCGCTCTTCTTCTTTCCTTAGGCGCGGATCATCGTCAGAATCATTTTGAATCGGCTCTCAGCATTGACCGCGTGAGGCACGTTCGCCGGCATAACAATGAGCTGCCCCTGCGCAATGGTCTTGTCCTCTCCACCAATAGTAAGTCGAGCCGATCCGTCGAGTACCTGAACGACGGCATCGTACGGCGCGGTATGTTCGCTCAAGCCCTGGCCCCCGTCAAAAGCGAACAAGGTAATGGTCCCCACGGACTTGTTCAGGATCGTTTTGCTGACAATCGAATCCTTCGAATACTCGACTAAGCCCGACAACGACTGTGCCTTGCCAAGGCAGTCCGATAATACATTTGCCTTTTCCTCTTTAGTTTTCATCCGTTTCATCCTTTGCGTTTCTTTTAAAAGGGGCGTACACCCGAACGAAATATAAGACTGATTATGTCATATATAACCAATATAGTCCTATTTGTTCGCCCGATCAACCAAGAAAAGAAAATTTCTAAAAAATTTTAAATATCAAATATGCTCGACAACGCCCCTGAGAACGTTCATTTTTCCCACTGTTTCAAAATTTCGAGGCATTCGATCATGGCCCGGCCGTTGTGATAGCCCGCCTTCCAGGGGCTGGCCTTGTCGCCCTTGATTGTGCCCTCCGGCGTGATATAATGATGCCACTCGCCATTCGCCCAATCGACCATATTGTTCTCGATGAAGCCGCTTGTTTTCTCGAAGACGGACAGGTACTTCGGTTCACCGGTCACACGATACATATGCAGGGCGCTGGCAATCGCCTCGGCCTGGACCCACCAGACCTTGTTGCGTCGATCCGCCGACTGGTTGAACGGGCCGCTATCATAGAATCCCCCATTCACTTCGTCGTAGCCGTATCGAAGCGAATAGTCGAACAAGGTATGATACAAATCCATGAAGGGATAATTCGAGACGCCTGCGGCATCACACGCATCGATCAACAGCCAGACGTTTTCGATATCGTGACCGTAGGAAACCCGTGCAAAATCGCCGTCCAGCCTCGGCGTCCAGTCGCGCTCGTATTTATCCGTGCAGGCGCCGAGGTTTTTGCGTATGACGGCGTTACTCTCGATGTTAATCAATTCCAGCAGACGCTCGCGGGCCAGGGGCAGTTTGCTGGCGCGATAGAAGGTCGTCATCGCCTCCAGCAAATGTAAATGCGTATTCATCAACTTGAGTTCCCCCCCTGCCCCCATATAAGAGCCTTCCTCCGCCGGCGTCCAATCCGAGTCGAAGAATTCGATGTAGCCACCCTGTACCTTGTCATGACATTTATCTTCCAGCAAATGGAAGAAACGTTCGGCAAATTCGAGCACATCTTGCCTCTTCGAAGCCAGGTAGAATTCGGAAAGGGCATAGAGACCGAACGCCTGGCCGTAGAGATGCTTTCGAGGCTTCAGCTTTTGATTACCTGTGGCATCGACTTCCCAATAGAAGCCTCCATTCTCCGCGTCCCACATCTTGTCTTTCAAGAACCTGTAGCCGACGTCGGCGGCTTCGAGATACTCGCTCTTCCTGTAGCCGGCCCGGGCCATCCGCGAGAAAAGCCACACCGTCCGGGCCTGTGTCACAATCATCTTCGTTCCGGGCCCTTTCGGCTCGCCTTTCGTGCCAAAGTTAATCGTGTATCCTCCGTTCGTGCGGTCAATGGTCTTGTCATACCAAAAGGAGGCGATATTCTCCGTAAGGATCTTCTCGAACTTCGAGACGTAATCCTTCGACAAAGCTTTATTCTTCCCGGTCGGATTTGCCTTCACATTGACGAACAGTAGAACGCTAAGAGTCAAAAGAAAACGAACTGGAACTTTCCGGATTCTTTCGGCGATCATTGTTATTTCTCCTTCACAGTTTATTAGTCAAAGCTCACCGTTACCTGCCCCTTTTCCTTGCCCAGAAATACTTCCTTCGTTTGTCCCCCGCACGTCACGGCGTGTTTGCCGTAGAAGGCTCGAATGCGGCATTGGCCGTTCGCGTCTGCCTTGCCCTCCCAGCGGGTCCACCATTGGTTGAAGACCAGATCGCGATAGGCATCGGCCGCGGGGGTGGGCGTCCAGTCCCGTCGATAGAGCGAGGATTGGGGGATCCAGTTCGCTCTTTCCCAGAAACCCCACATGAGAATTCCGTGAACCGCCGGATGGGCGAAACAAATGCGATAATACTCCGTCAAATTTTTGGCCTTGGCCTGCTCCTGCTCCGGCGTCAGTTTCAGGTTTCGTTGCCGCATAAACGGCGATCGCTGGCCGGGCATGTTAAACTCGGTGATACGAATCGGCAAGCCGATCTTGGCCAGCTCGTTGAGAGCATGTTGCAAAGCTTTGGGATCGAAGGATTCGCCGTGCAGATGGCCCTGCACACCAATACCATCCATCGGCGCGCCTTGTCCGAGCAACCCTCGAATGTGCTTGATATAATCACCCAGGCGTCTGCCCGTAAGGATGTCATAGTCGTTAAAGAAGAGCTTGGCGCCGGGATCGGCTTCTTTGACCCAGTCGGCCATTTTCTGAGTAATGCCGGGTCCGAGACGGTCGGTGTAATAATTGGCGTGGATCATTTCATTATTCAGATCGAATTCGGCAATTCGACCTTCATATCTATCCGCCATGGTCGTCGCCCGGTTTTTCAGAACGTCGCGCAGTTCTTCATCGTTCAACTGCTTGATCCAATCCTGGACCCGATTCGGAATCCCCCAGAACAGGCAATGCCCTCGCAACGGGATGTCGTGTTGTTCCGTCCATTCGAGGATCGCATCCACGACGCGATAATTAACGTCTCCACGCCGGCGTTCCATGTCGTGCCATTTCACGGCATTTTCCGTCACAGCGGCGTTGAAGTTGGCCAGAAACGTTTGCTCGTATCGCCGTTGATCCTCTTCGCTCCACCGGCCGCTAAACGCTCCCGACGAAATAGCCGCACCGAACCAGAATTCATGCCGCACCTGCTCGATGCGCACCTGCGAGCCTGGTTTGGTCTTGACGATCAGATCGCCCATCCGATGTCGCCGAATCCTCGCCCCGATCGCCTCCGGCTTAAGCTCGTCTGGTACATGCGCTCCGAAAATCGTGCCAATCCCACCCCAAAAGCACACCAATCCAACCAAAATCTTATAACGTTTCATTGTCATGTCCTTTCGAGATGATTTGAGCGAATCATCAATCGCGACGACCTAACGTTTCAGGATGGGCGTGAGAACGACATTTCTGTAGCTGACGCCCGTGTGGTCTCCTTGCAGATAAATCGGGCCCGGCTTAAATTCGTCCGACCAGAGCGCGCCGCCGGTGCAGCCCAGAAGCGGCTGATTGTCAATAATCACCTTGCCGTTCAGCACGACCGTTACGTGGCGATCGCATAGCGTCATGTTCATGGTCTGCCATTGCCCGGCGGGTTTCTCGGCCGCGACCGTGGGGGTAATCCGGCTGTAAACGCCCCCCATATTATGCGAGTCGAGACTTTTGCCGTATGTATCGCAAACCTGGATCTCATAGATCCCCCGCAGATAAACACCGCTATTGCCTCGCACGGGAACGCTCACTTCCAGCTTCAGGTTGAAATCCTCGAACTCTTTCTCAGTGCGAAGATTGCCATAGTGAATCCGGCGTTTACCTTTCTCCTGGACCGGCTTATTCACGAGAACGCCGTTTTCCACCGACCAGCCACTTTTCTGCCCGGGATTCGTGAGCGTCCACCCATCCAGATTCTTGCCGTTGAACAGCGTAATCGGCTTGCCGTATTTGACCCTGGACAGGTTCGGCTTCGGCGGCAACGGAGGAATGCGCTTGGCAGTGAATTCATTATGATCGGCGCCTTTTCCATTGGTGTGAGGACGAATCTGCGTTAATTCCATCGTATCGCCCGAGGCCTTCGCAATAATCGCCTCCGTGAAATTTTGCGTACGAATCACCTTTCCCCCGGCGTTTTTACGTTCGACCTTGCGCACACGGGTGACGATCAGATAATCCCCATCGATATAGGTGCTGTCCGTCGGAAGGACGCTTCCTCCACCCCAGAGAAGACTCGAGTCCAGATATCCTTTTTGCTGCTCAACCCCCAGCCAGCCGGCCCCGCCGCCGGGAATGGTCAACGCCCAACACCCTATATACGAATCGGCTTTCTCAGCCGCACCTACCGATGTACTCATTAACCCAAAAACCAGAACGATGATAGCACAACACATGTTTCGATTCATAATAAACAACCTTTCACAATAAAAAAAAACAGTAAATCAACCTTTTACCTATCTCCTACGGGGTATTTTCGATTATCAATCCATGAATCTACATAGAAATATCATAGTGGCTTCTTCCGGCGGGTGCAAAGTCAATTTTCAACGCCAATCTTTTTTCTGTGCCGGATTTTCATCCGAAACCACGTTTTGTTATAGGGGTATTATCGTTAGACGGGTTGAAGAATTAAGTTGAACATTCGTCTTCGATGGAACGTATCTGCCTTTTGGCAAAGTCATCTTATGTCGAGGGAACATAACTGTGAGGTCTTTCCTAAGACATTTCAAGAGGATTGTCAGAAGAGAACTGGAACAGATAAAATACGAATGGTCAGATTGGACAAAGTGTATAAGTCGTTTTGCACATCGCGTGAGTCGATTTGTACATCGCCTGATTTGACGATATCATACGTTCAATACATCGATTTTGTCTGATCCAATCCTGGTTCATGAAGGCCCTTTTCCGCCTGTATGGATCCCCTCTCCCCCTTTCCTGACATGCGCTATGACTCAAGCAAAGACGGGAGTGTTTTTGTTCAGTATCCTTTTTCAGGGCGGACGGCGTTCTGGACCCTGAGAAAGTCTTCCATTTCGCCGTCCCGACCCACCCGCTGGCCGAGCGTGAGGTAGATTTTCGGCTTGGCCCATCGCCACCGCTCGGCATGGCCGTCCGCGAAAGAAAAGCAGCCGCCCTGTGAATGCCTCCCGGCCGGGAGATCCCACCAATTAGGCGTTTTTGAACTCCAATTCGGCCCTCGGGGCGGGATGCCAAAATGGGAATCGAGGATGCCGTCCTCATGAACGCCCGCAAAATGAATAAGATTCGCCGGAGACGGATCGTCGATCTCATGCTCCCTGGTAAAGCTCGGTGGGTAGTACCTCGGCTCGGGATACGGCACGCCGTTAATGGATTGACACAGGTTGTAGCTGCGGGTCCGCCGCATCGACAGCAGTTGACCGTCCTTGGTTCTCACCCTCGACATATCGGCCGGGCAGTGATAAATGCCGGTGGAGCGATTATAGGGAAAGAGCAATCCGTTCTCAATGTTCTCCGTCGTCGTATCGAACGGCGCCTCTCCGCGACACCACGTCATGGCGACGTCGTAGCCGTCCGAGGGGGCTTCGGTGCTGATATTATAGACGTTTCGGTTCGGCAGCAAAAAACCGTCGAAATCCATCGAATAAAGTTTCGCACACGTTTGAAGCTGTTTGAGGTTGCTGATACAAAGCACTTCCCGCGCCTTGGCCTTGGCCAGAGAGAGCCCCGGCAATAAAATCGCCAGAAGAAGAGCGATAATAGCGATAACGAGAAGCAGCTCGATTAAGGTAAAAGCCGAACGCCGAGCACTTTGACGATTTGCTCTAACGAGCCCCCCCCCTTGCGAGTCGGCGGTGGTCCCGTTTATCCAATTTGATACCTTGGTGCATATCATTCGTCTTTGATTTCGATGTTGCATAGTGCACCCCTCATCAAACCATCGACCTCAGTCATTATCATAACACATTATCGACTCTATTCAAGCAAATACTTCTTCAAAAACAAGATGTTCGCACCGATTTCTCTACTCTGGTATGAAAGGCCTCTTGAAACTCGGAAATAGAAATCGCCGTTTACAATCCCGCCTTGGGCGCATATCAGCGAATCATCGAGGATTTTGCAGGAAAGCCGATCCCCGGAAAAATCCGACATTTCTATATGAATTCGGCGAGAAAATTTGCCGATGTATCGTACACTGATTTTCTCATTGACAAAATGTGGATAAAAGAGTATAAAAATCAACAGTGAAGTCCGTTCCTATAAATAGCTCAGCCGCTTGGGCGATGGATGCCCGGGTGCGTGGTTGCTATTTGATTTCCTGAGAGGAAAGACGTCCTTTTGCACCTATGGCTTTCTCCCTGGAAGGAGGCAAGATCATGCCGGACAAAAAGAAGACGTCACAGAAGGATACAACGCACAGCCTTTCTGTTTCCATTTCAACCCTTTTTTGAAGGAGGACCCTCATGTGTACCAAACTGATTCACGTCGCTTCGATCATTCTGGTTCTGGTTCTGACCGGTACCGCCTCGTCTGAATTAGCAGCTCACTGGAAATTCGATGAGGGGCAAGGCGCGACGGCTTCTGATTCGTCGGGCAATGACTATCACGCCACCCTCTTCGGTGACCCCGTGTGGGTTGCGGGCTACGACGGCGGCGCGCTCGACACGACCGACGGCTGCTACGGAGCCATTCAAGGCCTGTACTACGATACCAATCCCCTCCCCGATACGACGGGATTGACCGTCTGCGCCTGGATTCGCACGGAGAGCGCGGGCGGACAGTATATTATTTCGTTTGACCGTAATGAGTATTATCGCTTCGCGATCAATACGACGGGTGCCGCCGATAACGGCCAGGTGGACTGGGACGTGTGGGATGATTCGGGTCAGGTCGATTACGCCAGTGAGACGCGTGTGGACGATGGCCAGTGGCACCACGTGGCAGGCGTTTATGACAACGGCACCATGACCATCTATATCGACGGCGAGGCGGAGCCTTCGGTCACGGGCGGCTCGACGTGGGGACGATGGAGAGACGTACGCTACGGTTTCATCGGCAAGAACTCGGAAGCCACCGAATTTCACTTACCCGTTCCAAGCGGCAATCCATTGGACGGAGACCTCGACGACCTGCGCATCTACCATCATGCCCTGTCGCAGGTAGACATAAAGATTTTGACGGGCCTTTTAGAATCGTACGAACCCTATCCCGAAAATGGGGCGAGATTTACGGACACATGGGCGAACCTCTCCTGGACACCGGGTCCCTATGCCGTTTCGCATGATGTCTATTTCTATGATACATTTGATGACGTAAACGAGGGCACGGCAAATGCATTTGCGGGCAATACAGGCGATACATTCTTCACGGTCGGCTTTCCAGGTATGCCTTTTCCGGACGGTCTGGTTCCCGGCACGACCTACTACTGGCGTATTGACGACGTCGACGCCGCCGGCGCGAAGATCAGAGGTAAAATCTGGAGCTTCTGGATTCCTCCGGTCAATGCATACGATCCCATTCCCGGCGACGGTGAGGGTGCCGAACCGACCGACGTCATTTTGAGTTGGTCCCCCGGGATGAATGCCATCATGACCGGTGTATATTTCGGGATGGACGCTGACCAGGTGGCCAATGCGGCTGGTGCTCCCCCGTATATGGACACAATATACGATCCCGGCCCTCTAACCCCGGAGACCACATACTACTGGCGCGTGGATACGTTCAACGGGGCAACATGGTTCAAGGGCGATGTCTGGACGTTCACGACGCGACCCGATATCCCCGTCACAACCGACCCGAACCTCGTCGCTCACTGGAAGCTCGATGAAGGTTCCGGGACCACGACCCTGGATTGGTCGGGCCACGGCTATCATGGCAAACTCTTTGGGATGGAATGGACCCATCCCCGCTGGCTTTACGATGAGGACAAAGCTCTAACCTTTGATGAGGGTTACGTCGCCATCGAAGAACTCAGCTATAGCGGCGGCGGACGAACGGAGGTGACCGCGTGCGCCTGGATTCGCACGAGCGATCCGAACGGCCAGTACATTCTATCGTTCGATCGCAGCGAATACTATCGACTTCAAATCGACGGTGAAGTCGCCGGTCCCGGACAGGTCGGCTGGCAGGTTATGACCATGAGAGGCAGCACCGAAGTCCAGGTGGACTATGGCAGCGTCACGCGCGTCGATGACGGACTCTGGCATCACGTGTGCGGCGTCTTCGATAACGGCGTCTCGACCATTTATATCGACGGACTGCCCGAGCCTTCGGTAAGCTGGGGAGGCTGGACTTACGGCATAGGCGACCTTGTTCGCTACGGCTTCCTGGGCAGAGGCTCCGAAGCGACAGAATTCGACGGGAGCACGAATGGAGGAACCTATGGTATAACAGGTGATCTCGGCGATGTACGGATCTACAGTAAAGCCCTCACCCAGGACGAAATCCTGGAGGCGATGCGAGGCGATCCGCTGATGGCCTGGGATTTACGCCCGACCAACGGCCGAATCCTGGAAGTCGATACCGTCTCGTCCGTCACCTGGCGGCCCGGCGACCAGGCTTCGCAACACGACGTTTACTTCGGCGACGATATGGACGCGGTCTCCAATGCGGATGCCTCCGATACGACCGGCGTCTATCGCGGCCGGCAGAACAATACCCTCTTTTCACCGCGAGAAGGCTTCGAATGGGGCCGGACGTACTGCTGGCGTATCGATGAGCTTAATAATGACGGATCCATTACGAAGGGCAGACCCCGCGTGATTAACGTCGCTGACTATCTGGTTGTGGATCATTTCGAGGACTATAACGACTATACGCCCGACGAGATATGGAATACGTGGATCGACGGATTCGGCTCTACGACGAACGGCGCTTTGGCCGGCCATCCCGAACCGATTGATTTCTCCATAGGAGAGCACTACGTCGAGACCGCGACCGTCCATAGCGGCCGCCAGTCGATGCCTCTTTACTACGACAATAACCTCAAGTATTCGGAAGCGCTGAGAACGTTCGCCTCCCCGATGAACTGGACCCGCCACGAGGTCACGGAATTGTCGGTGTGGTATAACGGGGATTCGGCCAACGCCGCCGAGCCGATGTATGTGGCAGTCGCCAACAGCACGGGCAGCCCCGCGGTCGTCTATAACAACGATCCGAACCTGATGACGACCACGTGGACCGAGTGGATCATCCCCTTGCAGGCATTCGCCGAACAGGGCGTGAATTTGGCCAGCGTGAACAGCATCGCCATCGGCCTGGGCACCAAGGGCAATACCACCGCAGCCGGCGGCTCGGGCGTGCTGTATATCGACGATATCCGGCTCTATCGCTCCCGACCGGTGGCCGTTGAAAACTTCAGCTTCGAGCAGCCCGGCACGGAAAAACAGACGGGCTTCGATGACGTGCCCGGCTGGAATACCGACGGGCCGTGCGCCGATTCGGGCGTGGAAACCGGCTACACGCCGACCGACGGCGACTGGACGGCCTACCTGATGAGCGGCGATCCGTCCGTCTGGCAACTCACGGACCATACGATGACGAAGTGGGACGTGCTGGAACTGAAAGTGGACGCCCGGATCACATGGGCCGCGATGACATTGAAGATGAACCTCTACTATGACGATAACGGCGCCCGCGTTCCGGTAGCGAGCAGCGAAGTGGCCCTGACGGACGACATGCAGGAATACGTACTCTCCTTCTCGGCCGGCGACGTTCCGGATGCAGTAGGGCATAAAATCGGGATCGAATTCTCGAACGTCAGCGAAGGCAATACCTGGATCGGTTTAGACAACGTACAGTTGGAACTTTCGGCGCAGTAAATCGTTAACCCGGGAAATCGTTTTCGCGACGTATGCACGTTTTATAAATTCAGGGCCTGTATCGATGGATGCAGGCCCCTTTTTTGATGCTCTTACCCCCCGCTGTCATCCCTGCGAAAGCAGGGAACCGCGAACGCAAAGAATAGAGTGGATTCCCGCCTTCGCGGGAATGACAGATAATATTGCCTTTGACAGTGAAAGTAACGAGCACTATAATACCTCGCGAACAAAGTCGATTTAACAGATAGTGTCGTGGGCATCCTGCCCGCGATTCGAGGGCGCGATGCCCTCGACACGGAATGGATGGGTATCGCCCATACAATGGATTGAACCATGATGATGACGAACAATACGATAGCGGCCCTATTGCGGCCATCTGAGAAAACGTGGGCGGGACTCTACGATTTCGGATTGATCTTCGCCGGCTCCTTTCTGATTGCCTTGAGCGCTAAGGTGCGATTTTTGCTTCCCTTTAGCCCCGTTCCCATTACAGGCCAAACCTTCGCTGTACTGATGATCGGCGCCTTGCTGGGTTCCCGGCGCGGGAGCCTGACGGTACTGGCCTATCTCATTCAGGGCGTTGCGGGGATGCCCGTCTTTACCTTCGGAGGCGGCTTTGCCGTATTATTCGGCCCGACGGGAGGCTACCTGATCGGCTTCATCCCCGCTGCCTATCTTACGGGACGGCTAGCTGAAAAAGGTTGGGACCGACGAATTGGTACCACGATTCTCGCCATGATAATTGGCAATGTCGCTATCTATACCTGTGGATTGTTCTGGCTGGCCTGTTTGATGGGCTTTAGCACGAAAGTCTTCACCGTCGGCGTGTATCCCTTCGTCATCGGCGACTTGCTGAAAATCACCTTGGCCTCAATGCTGTTGCCATTAGGTTGGAAACTGCTCGAATCGGCCGGATTGGGCAGCAAGCCAGAAAACCGAACATAACGCGGGCCGATCTGTCTTGGCGCTCTGCTTGTCACAAATTGTACAATCACAACCGAGCCCAAACATCCTTGGCTCTCTTAGCGAGCGATTTCTGACGATTGCCTATCTCTTTTTCTGTCCAGTTTTTGAGTTTTGTGAGTTCGGATGTCAATTTGTATTTCGATGTCTCATATAATTTCTTTTTTTCACTAAATAAGGTACTTTCGCAGTCACGATTCATCGGCCCCGTCAGTATTGTCAGGTTCCCGATTCGACTGCAGTTTTGTTCCAAGAATTCTTTTTTCCTCATGTAAGAAGGCCACTTATTGGAAGGGCTCTTTGGGAGGATATGCTCAACAGTTAATACGTCAGGATTTGGTATAAGACTGTCATCACCAGAGATGCTCATTTCAGTTTTTGCTAGAAGATACTTAATAATTCGAGGGCTTGAAAGGGTCTTCTCTTTGAAAGCTGTAATGAATTCCTCGTCGGATGGACAGATACTTCCCAAAATTTCTTGGACATTCTTAAGCTTGACTTCTTGCAGCCTCATTTGGCTACTTGCGCGTGCATATGCTGTTTCCAAGTTGCCTGTTCCCTTGGCACAGATGATACTGTAGCGAACTGTTAACGCGACTATCCATGATAAAACTTTGACAAGCTCTTTTTGCCTTGCAAAATAGGTAGAGAGAATGAGAGGATAACACTGAACTGGACCAAGAATCAGAATTTCCTCGAGCAGCGATTGACAAGCCGGGCCAAACTTGGCCCAAAGCGTATGTTCTGGATTTCGGATAGCATCATACACTTGAGCTGATTCCCTAAGAGAAGCAACGTAATTAACCGCTTTCGGATTCGTGCGGATTTGACCTTTAATCTTTTTGTATAACTCTTTCTCACGTGTCTGACCATGACGGCTCATCCATTCGTGTCGTATGTAAGTCTTCATATACTCTTGGCCAATAAGAGCTACGGTTTCAGTCCACTTGTGTTTTGTTTCCTCAAGGCGCTTACCCGCTTTGCTAAATAGAAAATTCTTGAGCATATCAGAAAGAGTAAGGTCTATCCCTCTATCATTTAGGGTCTCAAAGAGGACATAGGCTGAATCCTCTGAGGCCGTAATTATCTGGATACATGATATCGAATCCGTAAGGGCCTCTACGACGCTAGACAAAAATTCGGTGTTCTTGAAGTTATCAGAGGCCTTCCTA
>Ga0180432_10002802_pt1 | contig 25799 bp, 20 predicted proteins | sample SS_ome_10_FD_132414 | JGI IMG/M metagenome (GOLD analysis project Ga0180432, IMG submission 132414) | Hypersaline lake sediment archaeal communities from the Salton Sea, California, USA - SS_1_MS_2 metaG | ecosystem: Environmental > Aquatic > Non-marine Saline and Alkaline > Hypersaline >... | reverse complement strand
CCGTCGCCGCCGATGAAGGGCACCGTGATGCCCAGGTCGCGGGCCTGCTTGGCCGCCAGGGCGACCTCTTTGGCCAGGAAGGGCATGATGATCACGTCTGGCTGGGCGTCCTTGATGGACGTAAGCTGCGCGCGGAACTCGACGTCGCCGGTCTTGAAGGCCTCGTCGGCGACCAACTCGCCGCCCAGTTCCCCCCAGCGCTGCACGAAAAAGTCACGCAGGCCGACGGAATAGTCGGAGCTGATTTCGTAAAGCACGGCCGCCTTTCGAGCGCCCAGGTCACTGAAGGCAAAGTCGGCCATCACAGAGCCCTGGTAGGGATCGGTGAAGCAGACGCGGAACGTGTACTCCATCAACACCCCTTCTTCGGGTTGAGTGACGCGCGGGTTGGTGGCGTAGGTGGCGATGACGGGTACCTTGTTCTCTTCGGCGATGGGGGCGACGGCGATGTTGGAACCGCTGCTGTTGGTGCCGATGACGGCCACTACCCCATCCTCCGTGATCAGGCGCCGTACCACGTTGACCGACTCTAGCTGATCACTCTTGTTGTCGTAGGCGATCAACTCGAGCTGCCGGCCGCCCAGAACGCCGCCAGCCTCGTTGACCATATCTATCGTGAACTGGGTGCCGTTCCTGCTGGCCTCTCCCCAGAGCGCCCAGTCGCCCGTGAGCGCGCCAAACCAACCCACCTTGATCGGCTCTAGATCTTGGGCGGCTTCCTCAGTTGCCGGTGCTTCGGTCGGCTGACCGCCGCAGGCGACCAGGCCGACCAGCGTGGACAGTATCACCATCAGCGCCAATACAGACGTTACCAATTTCTTGTGCATTTCTCTCTCCTTATGTGTGTAAGTTTCAGAAACAACGAAAAGACTTTGCCATTTGACATATTCTCCGGTGCCATCACCTCCTTCGTCAAAAAGATAAAAGCGCCGGGCCTTTAACCATTAGCGCCCAGCGCCAGAGAAATCTTACGAGCGGTGTTCATCATCATGGGAGCCAGGACGTTTTCCATCTCCTCGCGTGAGGCGCGAGCGCTGGGGGCAGAGATATTGATGGCCGCTGCCACCTCACCGTCGCGGTTGCGGACTGGGGCAGCCACCGAACGCAAACCCGCTGTCAGTTCCTCGTCGTTGATGGCATATCCCCGCCGACGCACCTGGTCCAATTCGGCCACCAAACCATCGAGAGTGGTAATGGTATTGGGGCCCATCACCGGGTACGGTCCTCCACCCAGTAAATCATCCAACTCTTGGCGGGAGAAATCTATCAGTTGGGCCTTGCCCATAGAGGTGCAATGAACGGGCAAACGAGAGCCTAGCTGCAGGTTGACGCTGATGATCTGCTGCGTCTTGTTCCGCGCGACATAGACAATTTCTGCACCATCGCGGATCGTCATATTCGTCGTCTCGCCACACTCATCAGAGAGAGCTTTCAAGTAAGGCCGGGCAACCTGAGCCATCTCCAGGCTGTTGAGCGCACTGAATCCCAAACGCAGCACCTTGGGGCCAGGACGATACCGCTTTGTCCGTGTGTCGCGTTCCAGGTAGCCCAAACTCTCCAGGGTGTAGACAAAGCGAAACACAGTGCTCTTATCGAGTTCGACAATTGAGGTGATTTCCGTCAAGCTCAAGCTGAGCGAGCCTTCAGAGAAGGCTTCCAGTATCTGTAGGCCTCGTCCCAAAGATTCGATGTAGTATCTCTTTTCGCTCATCGTCGCATGCAAGATCTCGCGCGAGCGGCAACTGAACCTCTAAGGTGTAGGGCAGGTTTCCTGCCCAGAAAGAATGGTGAGTGGAATGTTGATTGCGTGGATGGGATTTTATCAAGCAAAACCCCATTTCTCTGTATGAAACTAATTATACCAGAGCTTGTCTCCAGTGTCAAGTAGTATCGTCTGGGGATTGCCCGCATCTTGCCGCAAGGCACGCAAAGAGCGTAAAGAGAACAAATCGGCGCAACCACCGGCCCCACGCTGCATCCCAAATCTCTTGGTTGATCAGGGGCGTACCATGTGTCTTCTCAACAAGATGAGAGAGTCGGGCAGGCTTTCTAGCCTGTCCAAACGGCAGACCGGAAGCTCGGTGAGCCGTCTGCCCCACTTTCCCCCCAAGATTGTACCGGGGCACGAAGGATGACGACTCACCACCAGCGCCAAGCTGTGACTTGTGTTATGCGCGGCTTGGCATTATACTCTTGGGAGAAACCAGTGAAAGGAGTGCAATGTCTGATTTGGAAAACCACCGCCGCGCCGCGGAGCTCATCTTGGAGGACGAGTCCCTCACCGCCGACCTGACCGACGACGCTGCCAGAATCCTACTCGACTGGGGTGTAGCGCGGGCGAAGGGGCTTTACCGAGAAGAACTTGACTCCAATCTCTCCGCCCTGCGACGCACGATGAAGAGCATTAACCGAGAGGCCGGCAAAGTCGCGCCAGAAGCCCAGGTGGAACGGGTACAGGCATTGTTGGCAGAGATCGAGAATGAGCAGAACGTGGAGGCGGACAATGGCGCGTAAATCACGGACATCGGCAGTTTCTTTCACCGGACTGTGTGCGCTCGTCTTGGCGGTGACCGTCGTCGCGCTTGCTCAGTCGGCATGCATAGACGTTGGATCGCGCACGGTCACAGAGACGGTGAGCGGCGATTGGATCCGCGTCTATTTTACCAGCCCTCGCTATCCAGACGACGCCGCCTACCACTATGGCGGGCTGGACGAGGAATTGGCCGCGGTGATCGGGCAAGCCGAGAGCAGCGTGGACGTGGTGGCCTACGATCTCGACCTGGAGCGCGTGGCCGACGCGCTGATCGCGGCCCACCGCGATGGCGTGCAGGTGCGCGTCGTCGTCGAAAGCGACAACGCGGACGAGGAGGCTGTGACCGACCTGCGGCAGGCCGGCGTCCCACTCGTCGAGGACGAGCGCGAGAGCGGGCTGATGCACAACAAGTTCGCCGTCATTGACGAACAGTGGGTGTGGACCGGGTCGTGGAACCTGACCGACAACGGCGCCTACCGCAATAACAACAACGCCGTCCTGATCGCCTCGCCCGCGCTGGCGAAGAACTATACTGCCGAGTTCGAGGAGATGTTCACCGGTCAGTTCGGCCCCACCTCTCCGGCCGATACGCCCCACCCCCACGTCACCATCACCGTCGAGATCGGCGAAGGGGAGGAGCAACAGCAGCGACTAGTCGCAGTGGAGAACTACTTTGCGCCCGAGGATGGAGTCGCAGCGGAAATCATCGAGGAGATCGAACAAGCGGAGAGCCGCATCCGCTTCATGGCCTTTACCTTCACCAGCGATTTGATCGCCGATGCTATGCTGGAACGAGCGCAAGCAGGCGTGGTGGTACAGGGGGTGATCGAGAGCCGCAACGCCGGGGGAGAATACAGCGAGTACGGGCGGCTGCGGATTGCGGCCCACGACGTGCTCCCTGACGGCAACCCGTACATCATGCATCACAAGGTGATCATCGTGGACGACGCGACGGTGATCCTGGGCTCTTACAACTTAACCGCCAGCGCTGAGACACGCAACGACGAGAACCTGCTCATCATCCACGACGCGGAGGTGGCGGCGCTATTTGTGGCCGAATTCGGGCGCGTGTACGAGCAAGCCAGAGCAGCGGAGTGAATCAATACAAACACTTGCCATTACAATCAACCGAGATTATAATTGAGGTAAAGTTCCCACATCCGCTGGCGTAGCGGTAGTGAACGAGATATTGGGATCGTAGCGGCGACTGTTTTGAAAGTCGCCACTACGGACGGATTGACCAATATACAAATAGGGACACAGAAGGAGGTCGTGAAAATTCCAAAAGGGGGGTGCTCTATACGCAACTAATGCAAGTAAATCGTTGTTCAAAGGTCAAAACCAATCTATCAACAGGAGGCTAAAAATGAAGAAAATTGCTGTACTACTCTCACTGCTGACCGCACTCGCGATACTGGTCAGTTGTGGTCCTTCCCTGCCCGAAGGTTGCGAGCAGGGCGATCTAAAGGTCGGTATGGTGTCGGACGTGGGCGGCTTGGACGACGCCAGCTTTAACGAGAACACGTGGGAAGGGTTGCAGCGGGCCGACGACGAACTGGCCGTCTGCGCCAAGTTCATCGAGAGCCAGGCTCAGGCCGACTATGAGAAGAACATCACCGAGTTCGCCGAGCAGGACTATGACCTGATCATCACCGTGGGCTTTTTGCTGGGCGACGCCACGGGCAAGATGGCGGCGGAGTACACGGACACCAAGTTCGCCATCATAGACTACGCCTATGACCCCCCCATTCCCAACACCGCCGGCATCGTCTTTAACGTGGACGAGGCGGCCTTCCCCATCGGCTACCTGGCGGCCGGCTGGGCCAACCTGAAGGATCCCGAAGACCCACAGGTTGGCTACGTAGGCGGCATGCAGATCCCGCCGGTGGAGCAGTTTATCGTAGCCTACGAGGCCGGTGTGGCCTACTATAACGAGCAAAAGGGCGCGAACGTCCTGGTCAAGGGCGTATACGTCGGCGATTTCGAGGCTCCCGACCAGGGCAAGATCCAGGGTCAATCGCTGATTGACGAGGGCGTGGACGTCATCTTTGGCGTGGGCGGCAAGACCGGCAACGGCGGCCTCGCTGCGGCCAAGGAGAACGGCAAGTGGGGCATCGGCGTGGACGTGGACCAGTACTTTACGCTGCCCAACGAGCAGGACATCCTCATCACCTCGTGTATGAAGCGGTTGGACAACGCCGTTTTCGCGGTGGTCGAATCCGCGACCACCGACCAGTTCCCCGGCGGCAGCGTCTACGTCGGTACGCTGGAGAACGGCGGCGTCGGGCTGGCTCCCTACCACGACTATGAAAACGAGGTCCCCGACGAGCTGAAGGCCGAAGTCGCAGTGATCATCGAAGGTATCAAGGCCGGCAGTATTGACACCGGCTGGTAAACGGAGGTAAAGGTGGTGCTGGGGAGTTTCCCCAGCACCACCGCTATCAAGCGCTTGTATCGTTGCTTCACAAGAGGTAACTGCTCAGCCGAGGCAGTTCTTGCCCGTCATTGCGAGGAGCCGAAGCCGCGAGCGAAGCGTGGCGGGTGGCGACGAAGCAATCCCCACTTCGGAAATTGGAGATTGCTTCGCCGCAAAAAACGCGGCTCGCAATGACAGCCAAATAGTTGCCGAAATAGAAAGCATTTTCATTCCCCAGTTTCTGACAGAGCCACAAGCCGCCCGGGCTTTACGAGGAAGCAAAAATGGCCCCAATTCTGGAAGTACGCGACATATGCAAACGTTTCCCCGGCGTTTTAGCCAACGACCACGTTAGTTGTTCGCTGAACCGGGGAGAGATACTGGCCTTTTTGGGCGAAAACGGCGCCGGAAAAAGCACCTTGATGAACATCATCTACGGGCTTTACACGCCAGATGAAGGAGAGGTCACAGTACGGGACAAGCCGGCAGAGATCAACGAGCCTAACGACGCCATCGGTCTCGGCATCGGTATGGTGCACCAGCATTTTCAACTGGTTCCGGTCTTTACCGTGGCCGAGAATATTGTGATGGGAACGGAGCCAACGCGCTTTTCCCTCTCCTGGCCAACCCTAGGGCTTTTCAGCGGAGTCGTCGCCCTGCTCTCTTTCGTCGGCTCCATTTTTGGGACGGGTGGAGTCGGGCAATGGCTGCTGGCCACACTGACTGGTGCCGCAATTGCAGCCGGCCTATACGTTCTGGTATTCCTGCTCGGTAAACTGAGCCAGCAGAAGGCCCGAGTTTACGTGCCGACTGTGGCTGCGGTAAGCATCATTCCGCTGGTGATCCTGGCTCTGACACAGGGAGCAGCGGGACGAATTCCACTGCTCGTCTTTCTGGCGCTGCTCTTTGCCTGCGCCTCCTACCCGGCCCTACGGGTTATCACCACCGCGCTGGATCAGCGCGCCGCCGCTCAAAGAATTCGCGAGCTCTCGGAACAGTACGGACTGGCCGTAGATCCGCGAGCGTTGACCGAGGATCTTCCGGTGGGCGTCCAGCAACGGGTCGAGATCATCAAGACCCTTTACCGCAAAGCCGATATTATAATTCTGGACGAACCCACAGCCGTGCTCACGCCCCAGGAAACCAAAGAGCTGTTCGAGATCATGCGGACTCTGGTGGCTCAGGGCAAGTCTATAATTTTCATCAGCCACAAACTGAAAGAGGTGATGACGATCGCCGACCGCGTCATCGTATTGCGCAATGGGCATGTCGTGGGCGAGACCACGCCGGAGGAGGCCTCGGAAGAACAACTGGCAGAGATGATGGTCGGGCGCGAGGTCACGCTGGTCGTGGAGAAGGGAGCCGCCTCGCCAGAGGAAAAGGTGCTGGAGGTCTCTGACCTGCGAGCGGAGGACGTGCGCCATCATCCCATGCTGCACGATGTTGACCTGTTCGTGCGGGCGGGCGAGATACTGGGCATTGCCGGCGTCCAGGGCAACGGCCAAACAGAGCTGGTAGAGGTGCTGACCGGCCTCCACCCGGCTGTGGGCGGCGCCGTCCGGATACTGGGCCAGGAAGTGACAAATGCACCGCCACGCCAGATCACCGAGTTGGGCGTGGCCCACATTCCCGAGGATCGGCAGCAGGACGGGCTGGTTCTGCCATTCCCCGTCTCCGATAACCTGGTTCTGTGCACCTACTATCAACCGCCGTTTGCGCGAGGCGTCAGACTTGAATTTGACGAGGTCTACCGGTACGCCGACCGGCTGGTCGAAGAGTTCGACGTGCGACCGCCCAACCGGGCGCTGATAACTGAGTCGCTCTCGGGCGGCAACCAGCAGAAAGTGATCGTGGCCCGCGAGCTTTCTCGCCCTATCAAACTGCTCATCGCCGCCCAGCCAACGCGCGGGCTGGACGTCGGATCAATCGAGTACATCCACCGCCAGTTGATCCATAAGCGGGACGAGGGATGCGCCGTCCTCCTGGTCTCTGTCGAACTGGACGAAATCATGGCCCTCTCGGATCGAATCGCGGTGATGTACGAAGGGCGGATTGTGGACACGGTCAACGCCGACGAGGTCACCCGCGAGGAGTTGGGTCTGCTGATGGCCGGCTCCCGGTTGAACGCAGAGAAAGGAGGCACAGCCCTTGCCTGAACAACGAGGTTCTCAAAGCTTTAAGGAACGAATCGTCGCCGGCCCACTATGGGTCCGCTTGATTCTGCTAGCAGCCCTCGTCTGCGTGTCTGCCCTGCTCAGCAAGTGGTTGATTCTGCTGCTGCTGATCGCGCTGGGGCTGTGGCCCCTCACACTCCTGCTCGGCCTGGGAATTCTGGCGCTGATCTCGACCAAGCGCGGCGGGTGGCCCTGGATGCGTGCCTGGCTGGCGGCTCGACTAGACCAGTTGTTGATCCCCGCCCTCTCCGTCCTCTCGGCGCTCATCATCGGCGGGCTGGTGATCATGTTCACCGATCAGGCCGTATACCAGGCTATGGGCGCAGGCCAGGTAGGCCGTGCGCTGGGGCTGGCCTTTGGCAACTTGGCCCGCGCCTACGGCGCCCTGTACCAGGGGGCGCTGGGCGACCCCTTTAGCATCATCTCGGCCATCTTTCGCGCCATAGGAGGCGAGGGACTGCGGCCTATCACGGTAGCCGTGCGCGGTCCCAGCGATAGTCTGGTCCAATCGGTGCCGTACATCTTTGCCGGGCTGGCTGTGGCGCTGGGCTTCCGCTCTGGTCTGTTCAACATCGGCGCCGAGGGGCAGATCGGCGTGGGCTGGCTGGCGGCCGTCATCGTCGGCTTCTCATTCACCGGCCTGCCCGCCGTGATCCACCTGCCCCTGGCAATCCTGGTGGGCGCCATCGCCGGAGGACTTTGGGCAGCCATCGCTGGCGTGCTCAAGGCCAAGACTGGCGCACACGAGGTCATCACCACCATCATGCTCAACTATATCTCGTTCCGAATGAGCGAATGGCTGCTGTGCGGGCCGCTGGAGCACGTCCAGGGAACCTGTCGCACCCGAGAGATCGCGGCCAGCGCCTACCTGCCCGAATTTCTGGACCACCCGGTTACAGTACACTGGGGATTCGTATTAGCCCTGGCGGCAGCGGCAGTCACCGCCTGGTTCCTGTTCAAAACTACCTGGGGATTTGAGTTGCGCACCGTCGGCGCCAACCCGGACGCCGCCCGTTACGGAGGTATGAGCGTGGCCAAGAACTACACCTTTGCCATGTTCCTGAGCGGGTGCCTGGCCGGTCTCGCCGGCGTCAGTCAGGGCCTGGGAATCACGCACAACATCGCTCTCGGCTTTAGCGCGGGGTACGGCTTCGACTCGATTGCCCTGGCCCTGTTGGGCAAAAGTAACCCCGTCGGCGTCGTCGGGGCCAGCATCCTCTTTGGTGTCCTGAGGGCCGGCGCGGCGCGGATGCAATCACTGGCCGGTGTCCCAACCGAGATCGTGCAGATCGTCCAATCTCTGGTGATCATCTTTATCGCCGCCCCGGCCATCATCCGGGTAATCTATCGCTTCCGGGCCGAGAGAACAGAAGCCGAACAGGCCGTGTTCTTGCGGGGTTGGGGATCGTAAGGAGACTTTTATGACGGCCCAAGCAACATCCATCCAAACAAGATCATTCGAACTAAACTGGAAGGACCTGCTGATCACACTGTTCATCCTGGCGGTAGGCGGCATCATCCTGGTACTGGGTGGATTCGGCGCCCAGCCAGGTGATCAGGCCACCTTCACCGACCAGATGCTGGGCACACTCTTCTCCCTGCCCTCCCAGGCGACGCTTTACACCGTCGGCAGTCTATGCATCCTCGTCGCGGGGCTGCGCCTGGTGCGAACGCTGGGCTCCGTCCGATCGTTTCTCAACTGGAGCCTGGCTTTCCTGGCCGCCTTTGGGTTCCTCGTCTGGGTCACCAGCGGCACCCAGATGAACCTCACAGGTATGGTTCAGAGCATGTTGACGGCCGCCACTCCTCTGACGTTGGGGGCGCTGGCCGGCATCCTGTGCGAGCGGGCGGGCATAATCAATATCGCCATCGAGGGCATGATGCTCTCTGGCGCTCTGGCTGCCGTGGCCTTCGCCGGAATCTTTGACAACCTGTGGATGGGGTTGCTGGCCGCCAGCCTGGTCGGCGGAATCATGGCCGCCATCCACGCCGTGCTCTCCATCAAGTACAAGGTGGACCAGATCATCTCTGGCACGGTGATCAACATCCTGGCCGCCGGCGGCACCCGGTTCTTGAACGTACGCCTCCTTGAGCCAGTAGGGTTTAGCACGCCGGGGCAGATTGGCTCCATCCGCATCCCTCTGCTGGCCGACATTCCCATCATCGGCCCGATCCTGTTCAACAATCCACCGACAGTGTTCATCATGCTCATCCTGACCCTGGTGATCAACTATGTCATCTTTTTCACCCCCTGGGGATTGAGGATGCGCGCCTGCGGGGAGCACCCGCGCGCCGCCGATACGGTCGGCGTCCGCGTCAACCGCATGCGCTACATCAGTGTGATCGTCGGTGGTCTCATCGCCGGCATTGGGGGCGCCTACTTCCCCCTGGATATAGTGGGCACCTTTGAGGATAACATGACGCGCGGGCAAGGGTTCGTCGCGCTGGCGGCTATGGTCTTTGGCAACTGGAATCCACTGGGCGGCTTTCTGGCCGCGCTCCTCTTTGGATTCGCCAACGCTTTGCAGGTCAAGATGCAAATACTCCAGCCGGTGCTTCCTTTCCTCAACATCTCAATTCCACCCGAGTTTCTGCAAACAGCGCCTTACATCCTGACCATCGTCGTCGTGGCGGGCGTCGTGGGGCGCTCGAGGCCCCCGGCCGAGGAAGGGAAACCCTACGAGAAACAATAGCTGCCCTGTGTCATTGCGAGCGAAGCGAAGCAATCTCCCACACTCGACCTGTCAGCCACCCTGGAGATTGCTTCGTCGAAGCCCGCCACGCTTCGCTCGCGGCTCTGGCTCCTCGCAATGACACCCTCTGAATGCTTACTGTAAGCGTTCAGGCATACCTATTTTGGAGGACCACGAAGGGCACGAAGGACACCAAGAAAGTGACAAGTTCTGCGACTGTTTTTGGTTTTTTCCTTTGTGTCCTTTGTGGTAAAACAGGCTTTCCCTTGAACAGTTACCGCTTACTAATAGAGAGTCACCTATGCCCTTCGGCTACATCCCCATAGCGTCAATCCTGCTCGGCGAGGATGCCCTCAACCAGATCATCGCGCCCTACGAACCAAATCTGAACCGCATAGGCGGCAGGCGGTTGGACGCCGAGCAACTGGCGGCTGCTGCGCCGATCTTTTACCTCGTTGCCACAGGTGGAACGGAGGGCGCGATCCTCGAGCTCAGAGCTGCACGCAGCAAAGCCGCACCCGACGAGCCCGTTTCCCTGCTGGCGCACCCGGGCAACAACTCGCTGCCCGCCGCCCTCGAAGTTCTCGCTCGCCTCCAGCAAGACGGCGACTCAGGGCGTATCTTTTACCTCAAAGGGCCTGAAGACACTGATGGTCACCAGCGGATCACGGATGCCCTCCACGATCTCGACGTCCGGCGCGCCCTGCGGCAGGCGCGCATAGGGCTAATAGGCGAACCCTCAGACTGGCTCGTCGCCAGTATGCCCGCTCCAGCCACCGTGCGCGAGACCTGGGGACCAGAGATAGTGCCGAGCGACCTGAGCGCCGTGCAAGAGATGATTCGCGCTGTGCCTCAGGATGAACTTGGCGCACACATCGCCTCTCTGGTCAATCAGGCCACAGGCACACACGAGCCGTCCTCGACAGAGATCGAGGATGCTGTACGAGTCTACGTAGCGCTGAGACAGATCGTTGACCAGCACGCCTTCGATGCCATCACAGTGCGCTGCTTCGACCTGGTGCTGGGCCTGAAGACGACCGGCTGCTTTGCGCTGGCGCAGCTCACCGACGAAGGCATCATCGCCGGGTGCGAGGGCGATCTGGTGAGCACGGTGGGACTGCTGTGGGTCTACAAGCTGCTGGGACAGGTGCCGTGGATGGCGAACCCCGCACAATTGGATGAGAATCGCAACACCCTCTGGCTGGCGCACTGCACAGTCCCCCGCACCATCGTGCAGGATTACTGCCTGCGCTCCCACTTTGAATCGGGGTTGGGCGTGGGCATCCAGGGGACGCTGCCCGCGGGCCCGGTCACACTGCTGCGCATCGGCGGCCAGGCTATGGATCAATTGTGGCTGGCGGAGGGCAACGTCATCCAGGCCGGATACGCCGAGAACCTTTGCCGGACACAGGCGCAGGTACAGCTCACGCGCGGCGGCACTGTAGCGGATCTGTTGAAAGCGCCGCTGGGCAATCACCTGGTGCTGGCGCCGGGTCATCACCTGACGCGCCTACAGGCCTGGTGGGAGACCACGTAAGCGCGGCGCCAAAGCTTCCCGTGGAATACAATGGTCTCCGCCTGGACTGCGGATATCGCCTGGATCTGCTCGTCGCGGATACGGTCGTGGTTGGAAAGTTGGGTTGCTCATCAACTTTACCCGTCCTGAAGCAAGGCATGCGCAGACGTGTCCTGGGCCTGGAGGAAGAGTGAACAGAATCTCTGCGCCTCTGCGATAAACAGATACGCCAAATCTTTAGGGTCTTTGGACAACCCATAATGAAACGCGCACTTGCGCGTTCAGGGTGTCTATGCTATAATTCCAATAGCATACGGTCGTCGGAGAAGTGGGCAAACCCCACTTTTCTTTGTATAGAGGCATCAAGGTACGCGCACAGCCCGGTTTATTATACCGGGCTTCATTATGGTATCATCTGCCAAGCCTTCGATGTGAACAGGAACACTGAGGGCCAGATGTGGGGTGGCCGAACGCCTGGCTCGTGAATGTATGGAGCAATTATAGAGGAGCGAGTGGATCTGGCAGAAGACGTTCCGCTTTGGTAGGAGAGGGATGATGAAGTCGGATTTCTTGTTGGCATTCAACCAAATATGCAGCGAGCGCGGCCTATCTGGCGAGGTCGTGCTGGACGCATTGCAGATGGCGATGGTGTCCGCCTATCGTCGTGATGTGGGCGATGACGTGAATCAAAACATCACGGCCAAGATCAATCTGGAGACCGGCAAGGCGCAAATTTTTATCGAGAAGCAGGTGGTAGAAAAAGTTGCCGATTCCAGTCTGGAGATATCTCTAAAAGATGCGCGCGCCATTCAGCCCGGCGTCGAATTGGAAGACACGGTGATGGTAGAAAGCACGCCCAAGAATTTTGGGCGCATCGCAGCGCAGAGCGCCAAACAGATCATCCTGCAGCGCATCCGCGAAGCGGAGCGAGACGCGCGGTACGCGCACTATGTCCAACAAGAAGGCGAGATCGTCCACGGCACAGTGCAGAATATCAAGCCCCAGGCGGTGACGGTGAACCTCGAAGGGAGCGAAGCGATCTTGCCGCGCAGCCAGCAGGTGCCGGGCGAGCGCTACAGCCTGCACCAGCGGCTGCGGGCCTATGTGCTAGAAGTCCGCAAAACCGGGCGTGGGCCGCAGATCGTCGTTTCGCGCAGCCACAAGAACATGCTGCGCCGCCTGTTGGAGCTGGAAGTGCCAGAGATCTTTAGCGGCGCAGTCGAGATCAAGTCCATCGCGCGCGAGGCGGGTTCTCGCTCCAAAGTGGCCGTATTCGCTCGCCAGCCTGGCGTGGACCCGGTGGGGGCCTGCGTTGGCATGCGCGGGGTGCGCGTCCAGTCCATCGTCAATGAATTGGGAGGGGAAAAGATTGACATTATCGAGTGGAGTGTAGACGCCAGCGCCTTTATCGCCAAAGCGCTCAGTCCGGCCAAGGTATTGAGCGTTCAATTGGAGGAAGATCCGGTCGAGGGAAGAACCGCCAACGTAGTCGTGCCCGACGATCAGCTTTCGTTGGCCATAGGACGGGCCGGGCAGAACGCGCGGCTATCGGCCAAGCTGACCGGTTGGCGCATTGACATCCAGGGAGTCACCGAGGCGGCCACCCTGGCTTTGCAACAGGTGAACCAGGACTCTGCACTGTTGCCCGCGCTGGGGCCGGTGGCGGAATTGCTCCCCTCCGTCGCCAACATCCTGCGGCAGCACGAGCAAGAAAAGATGCCTTACCACAGTGAAGAGCTGCGCACTATGCGGCAGGTGATCGAAGGGGTTCAGAGATACTATGCTTCGATCCGCGACGCCGAACGAGCGCGCCTCAGGGCAGAGGAGGAAGCTCGTCGCACAGCTATCGAGTCGGCCGAGGCCGAGCGCCGGGCGACTATTGACGCTGCCCGCGCTCGCATCCCGGAGCAGGCCTATGAGATACCCTTGGACGAGTTTGGTCTGAGCGCGCGCGTGTTGGGCCACCTGCAACGGGCCGAGTTGACGACCGTCGGTGGTGTGATGGAGCTTTTGGCCGAAGGGGACGAAGGGCTGCTGAAACTGGACGGCATCGGGCCCAAGAGCATGGCCGAGATCAAACAATGTATCGAGGCGTTAGGTCTACCAGAGATCGTGGAAGAGGCCGAGGTTGAAGCAAGGGCCGAAGAGATAATTGAGCTCGAAGCAAAAGCCGAAGAGGAGATCGAGGTTGAGGCTGAGGCGGCTATCGAAGAGGTCGAGAAGGTTAGAGATGCCATCTCTGTTCCGGCTATCGCCTACGACATTCTGTTGCCCTACATAGGCGTCGGCGATCGCGTGTTGGGCTACCTTGAGCGAGCCGGGGTGATGACGATCGGAGATGTCATGGGACGCCTGGAAAAAGGGGACGAGAGCTTACTGGAACTGGACGGTATTGACCACGATAATCTGAACGAGATCAAAGAATGTCTCAGAAAACTGGCGTCGCTGGCGGCCGATGAGGACGCCGCTGAAGAGGAAGAGACTGTAGAAGTGGAAGCGGAGGCGGCGCCCGCCGAGCCGATCTTGGAAGCGCCAGTCGAGACTTTGGAACCTTTATTCGAGGAAGAGGAACAGCATCCAGAGACCAAGTTGGAAAAGGAACGTCGCCAGCGACGGCAATTGGTCTACGACGAAGAGTTGGGTGAGGTCATTGCTCGTCGCCAACGTAAACGGGAAGAAGACGATTGGGAAAGGTACTTGAATTGAGGTAGGTATATGGGAAACCGGCCCAAGCGACGCAAGCACACGCCACAGCGCACCTGTGTTGCCTGCCGCGCGACACGCCCCAAGCGGGAATTGGTGCGCATCGTCCGGCTTCCCTCACCCGAGGCCGAGAGTAGGGTGGTAGTAGTGGATGAGACTGGCAAGCGGAATGGACGTGGCGCTTATCTTTGCCGCCAGCGGGATTGTTGGGAAACAGCGTTGGCGCGGCAGCAGCTCGAACGGGCGCTGAAGTACAAATTGACGCCTGAAGATAAGGCTCAGTTGCGAGAATATGCGGCCGCTTTGCCCCAACACCTGGCAGAGAGCGAAAGTAACGAGGAAAAAGTTAGGGGGGAAGTAAATGAGTGAGCAAACAGAACCTCAAGAAAAACTGGTGGTCGAGATACCGGATTTCTTGACGGTGCGCCAGTTGGCCGAACTGACGTCGGTGAGCCCCATCGTCGTGATCAAAGAGTTGATGAACGCCGGCATCATGGCGAACATCAACCAGCAAATAGATTACGAGACGGCCGCTATCGTAGCTCAGGATATGGGGTTTGAACCGCGGGAAGAAATACCGGTCGCCGAGGAAGCTGCCGAAGAGGGGCCAACGCTATTGTGGGAACGCCTCTATGCCCACGAGGATCCTGAGAAACTCGAGCTTCGTCCGCCGGTCGTAACCGTTCTGGGGCACGTGGATCACGGCAAGACCTCGCTGCTGGATGCTATCCGTCACGCCGACGTGGTGGCCAGCGAGGCCGGCGGAATCACGCAGCACATCGGCGCTTACCAGATCGAGCACGATGGGCGCACCATCACCTTTCTCGATACCCCAGGGCACGAGGCTTTTACCGCGATGCGCGCCCGTGGAGCCCAAACCACCGACATCGCCGTGCTGGTAGTGGCCGCCGACGACGGCGTGATGCCTCAAACTGTCGAGGCCGTCAACCACATTCGGGCGGCCCGCGTTCCCATCATCGTGGCCCTCAACAAGATGGATAAACGCACTGCTCAGCCAGAGATGGTAAAGCAGCAATTATCGGAGATGGGGTTGGCGCCCGACGATTGGGGCGGGACCACGTTGTGCGTGCCCGTCTCGGCTAAACAGAAAACCGGCCTGGAAGACCTGTTGGAGGCCATTCTACTCGTCGCGGATTCCACCGAAATCAAGGCCAACCCCAACCGGCGTGCCTTGGGCACTGTATTGGAGGGTCAACTGGAACGCAGGAGAGGGACGACGGCCACTGTGCTGGTGCAGAACGGTACGTTGCGTGTGGGAGATACCATAGTGGCCAACCTGGCTTACGGCCGTGTGCGCCGCATGCTCGATCAGAACGGACAGACCATTCAGGAAGCGGCCCCTTCGATGCCGGTCATGATCCTGGGCCTTTCTGATGTGCCCGAGGCAGGCGAGTTTTTCAAGGTCGTGCAAGATGAACGCACCGCACGCGCCATAGTGGACAAACGGAAAGAAGATATAGCCGCCAAGGCCGCTACCCCGGTCAGAGCTTTTACTCTCGACGATTTCTCCAGCCGTATCCAGGCGGGGCAAACCAAATCACTCGATCTCGTGGTCAAGACCGACGTGCAGGGATCCATCGAGCCTATCGTCAACTCGCTGGAAAAAATGGGCGGCGAGGACATGGAGGGTCTGAAAGTCAACGTCATACACGCCGCCGCAGGTGACATCAGCGAGTCGGACATCAATCTGGCCATCGCTTCGCAGGCCATCGTCGTCGGCTTCCAGGTGCAGCCCGACCCGGCTGCCCGCCGTCTGGCGGAGAACGAAGGGGTAGATATTCGTACCTATGATATAATTTACAAGCTGATAGATGAAATAGACAAGGCCCTCAAAGGGTTGCTGGAACCGGTCTACGTGGACAAGGTGATCGGCGAGGCCGAGGTGCGCGCTACTTTCGGCGTTCCCAAAGTCGGCACAGTTGCCGGGTGCTACGTGCGCCAGGGAGAGGCTCGTAGAAACGCCCGCGCGCGGGTCTTGCGCGGCAAGAAGCAATTGTACGACGGTCACGTTGGGTCGCTCAAGCGCTTTGAGAAAGATGCGCGTGAGGTACGAGCTGGCTTTGAATGTGGCGTGGGGTTGGAAGGCTTTGACGATTTCGCCGAGGGCGACGTGATTCGCTTCTACGTGAAAGAGCGGCAAGAGGCCGCGTGACGAGTTTGGAATCCGAATGAGTAAAAAGTACCGACGCCGGGTCTCGGACCTAATTAGAACTCATCTGATGGATCTGTTGGGGCGCAAGGCCAGCGATCCGCGTCTGCAGATGGTCACCATCACCGAAGTGGCGGTGACGCCTGACACCGTCCGCGCCGACGTGCACTTTAGCGTGTTAGGAGGGGCCGAAGGACAGGCAAAGGCCCAGGCCGGCCTGGATAGCGCAGCCGGTTGGCTGCGACGTGAATTGGGCCAGCGGCTACGATTGCGCAATATCCCGGAACTCGTTTTTCATTACGATCCTTCGCTGGATCACGGTGAGCGCATTGACGACATTCTCGAAGAATTGGGGCTCGGTGAAGAGCGCGACGTTGAAACAGGCTGACACCCCAAACCCCAACGACGTCCCTACGAGGAACGGCGGGGATTTGGATTTTTCCGCAAAGCTGTTTCTTAGCAGCCAACTTGTCCGGTCTGCCCGCCAGCCTCTATTGATATGCCACGTCGCTCCTGATGCCGACGCCATCGGCAGCCTGACTGGCCTGGGGCGCGCCCTGCGTCAAATGGGCCAGGAGCCGAGCTTGGCCTGTTCAGACCCTGTCGCCTCTCGCTTCGACTATATCCCCGGCTCCGAGACCATAGTGCAGCGTGTCAGCGCCTCCTTTGACCTCGTCATCTCCCTCGACTGCTCCGATCTGGAGAGGCTCGGTCGCTTCTCACACATGCCCGCTTTCGGCAGCGTGCCGTTGCTCAACATTGACCATCACGTGACCAATCTGGGATTCGGTGATGTCAACCTGGTTGATCCACACGCCTCGTCTACTGCCCAAGTCGTGTTGTGGCTGTTGGAGTATATGGAGGTTTCACTAGACGCCGAGTTAGCCGCTTCCCTGTTGGCCGGCATCGTATCCGATACGCGCTGCTTCCGCACGAGCAACGTCACCGTTCAGGTAATGGAGGATGCGCTCCGCTTGATGAGGGCCGGGGCCTCGCTTCCCGACATCGCTCATCACAGCTTCAACCGCCGCCCTACCGCCGCGATTCTCCTGTGGGGAGCGGCGTTGGCCCTGGTGCAGGTCGAGGATGGCTTGATTTGGACCAATATGCCGTTGGCTATGCGCCACGCAGTGGGGTATACCGGTAACGGCGACGCGGGTCTGGCTAATTTTCTCGTCAGCGCCGTCGGTGTTGACGCGGCTGCCGTCTTTATCGAACGGGAGGATGGTCGCGTCGAGGTGGGGTTGCGCGCCGCGCCGGGGTTCGACGTTGCACAGGTGGCGCTCCAGTTAGGCGGCGGCGGGCATACTCTCGCTGCCGGTTGTGACATCTCCGAACCGCTGGAAAAAGCCCAGGCCCGTGTGCTGGCTGCCCTGCGGGCCAGCCTGGATCGCCAGCGCCGTTCGTGAGATACGCCGGCCGCCTGCGCCGGCTCAATCCTCTGCCGGCATACATACCAGGCCGTGGCTCACCGCATAGGCGGCCGCCTGAGCGCGGTTCTTGACCCCCAGTTTGACGAGGATGCTGCGCAGGTGGTTTTTTACAGTGTTGTGGGCTATGCCCAATTCCTCCGCGATCTCCCGGTTGGAACAACCGTGCACGACCAGCCCCAAAACCTCACATTCGCGCGCCGAAAGCACGGCGGAGGCGGCCGGCTGCACGACCGGCCGGCTCTGATGCGCCAGTTGGTGGAACAACTTGCCCGTCATCGTCCGCGAGATGGGGGTATGTCCTGCTGCCAGGCCACGCAATTGCTGAAAGAGCGTTTCTGGCAAGAGGTCCTTCAACAAGTAACCATCCGCGCCAGAGCATACGGCGGCCGCCAAGTCCTGCTCGTCCTCGGATACGGTCAACATCACCACTCGCAGCTCCGGCGTCTGAGCTTTGATGCGGCGGGTGGCCTCCAATCCATCGCACTTGGGCATGCGGATGTCCATTAGCACCAGGTCGGGGTGCAGCAATCGTGCCTGCTCGACCGCTTCCAGCCCATCCGCTGCCTCCCCCACTACCTCGAAATCGGGCTGGGCATCTAGCAGTCGGGCCAATCCTTTGCGGAACAGCAGGTGATCGTCCACCAGCAGGGTGCGCAGTAATTCCATCGTTCCTCAATTATACACACAATGGGGAGTTGGCGCAATGCGCCGCGCGCGAAAGGGTCACGCGACCATCGCTCCACAATGGCAACTTGCGAGCCGCCTTTTCGTGTGGTATAGTTGTGACGTCGGTGCATTGTGTTAGGTGGTTTGCGCCAGTGTAGAGGCACTGGGTTGAGGAGGTGAACGTGACCCTGATAAAAAACAGACCGAGGGCCTCGGCCAAAGAAGTACTCCCACCTCTGTTGCTGGGCGCTCTGGGGAGCATTGGGATCGTCGCCCTCTACTACCGCGTCCCCGGTTTTCAGACCATTGAACTGGGATTGCTGTTCGTCGTGACGGGCTGCGCCGCCGTAGGCTACAGGCAAGGCGTGGTGCGCGGTATCGCCACCATCGTAATCATATACCTGGCTACCGGTGTGGCGGCCACCTTTTACCGCGTGACCGCCCCCTACGTCAACGGCATCGTACAGATCTGGGAAATTCTGTGGAACGCGGCAGAATCAACCATTCGTCGAACACCCGCACCACAGGCTGACCTGCTGCTCGGCGGGGCGGTGACCAGTGATTCTGTGGCCCTCTCCTTTGGCCTGCTGGCGTTGATCGCCTGGGGAACGCTGGAAATAGCCGGCCGCGCTCTCTTCGAGGATACTCGGCTTCCCTGGCTGGGTGTGCTCGACAATCTGGGCGGTGTCATAGTCTACCTGATCGTCGGAGTGCTGGTAGCCAGCCTGTTGTTCAACACACTGGGCTACGGGTCGCTACGGCGCGTGCACAACCAGGCCCTGCTCCGCCCTCGGTTCAACCAGGTGCTCTACTGGCATTACACTGCCCAGGCGTTCTGGTTCCCCAGAGGATCTCCGGCGATCTATGCCTACGATCTGAGACTGCCGCGTGGGCGCTAAGTGCAGACTGCCGTAAATTCGTGCCGAGTTTTTCACACTCACACCGGCCTAAAGAGCCGGTGTGAGGGCACTTTTCGGCCAATTTGTGGGCCTAGCGCCGCCTCTTCTATGGCTGAGAGTCAGCCCGCGGCGCGGCTGGCGCAAAGCGGAACGAATTTATGCATCGCTGCACTAAGGGAAACATTCCAGACCTGTGCAACCTGCCAGCAGACTGGAAAGCTCGCCAAGATCGGAAACTGGCTCAAAGCAGGGAACCCAAATCCAGTTTACTCTTGGAACGGGAATAAGCCTCGGGCGGGGAATCTGTCGCCCACAGTCGTGCTATCTCCAGGGCGAACCAGCCCGGCAAGGTCCTGACAAACGCCCCGCCAAGCGCGTACGCGGCGGACGATTTTCCCTCATTTGGGTTCCAGACCGTGCGAACTTTGTCCTGCCCCTTGCGCCAACCTTCAAACACCCACTCCTCGCCGCCGACCCCCACCATTCTCAACCAGCCCAGTTTCTCCAACGACGAAGAATCGTCCCAGAACTGGCTATCCTCGATGGCCTTTAGCAGGTTGTCCCACTCTCTCGCCGCCAGCGCCCATTGCGTTTCCTGTGGAACTGGTGTGGCCACTCCTTCGTGGTCCGCCTGACCCCGGCCGAGCTTGGCGATGGCTTCAACGTCGCCGGCCTTCCACACCCGGATAATGAGCGGCGCAGAGGAAGTGGGCAGGCAAGTGAAGCGGTAGGCTTCCGAGATGTTCTTTTTCCACTTGGAAACCCACTTGGATAACGGCGTTTCCCCCATCGCTGCCAGATATGCCGTGTACCAGACGTTATCGAACAGCCGGTGCGAGCTGGCTAACAGCAGCAGGCCGTTGATCATCTGGGCCATATTGTGCCCGCTCTGTTTGATGGTGCGAATGCAATGGTGCAGCTCGTCCTCCGGCAGCGTCGTGTGTTCCTCTTCCAACAACTCGGCGAAGCCGATAATCATCCCCAACGGGCTTTTGAACTCGCTGACCACGTAGCGGGCCAAGTCGTCCAGGTCTTGGATACGCGCTTCGAGATTGGCCTCCAGGTCGGCCACGCGCTGGTGCGTCTTGGTCAGTTCGTTGATGAGTTGCTCTTTGCTCCTGTCTCCAACTTGCATAAATCCTCCTCCTTCGCAGGGCCGTTCGGTTCTCAGTTGGTGAAGTGAATCGGACAAGCCGCACCGCCGTAAACGGGCGGCGCCAGGCCAGGGAGCAATCCGGCGCGGTCGCGTTTCGTCCCTCACTCGAGGTCGCGCCCGCCCGGTAACGCAAAGTAAAGCCCGCCGTCCGGCTCCTCGACTACGCCGAACTGCCCTCCCAGCTTTTCCATGATGCGCTGTACGAGTTCGGGTTTAAAGTTGTCGTACACCTGAGACACACGCGCTCGTTGATCCAGCGTGAGGTCGCGGGTGTCAACGCGCACCCAGAAACGTACATTTCCGTCTGCCTGCTCCGTCGCGCCCAGCATTATGCGCAGCGGTTGCAAGTCGAGCCGGAGGGTCTCGCTGATGTAGGTGAACCACACCTCTTCGATCCACGGAGCGTAACCCAGAACCTCGGGCCATTGCTCCGGCGCGACGATCTCGGCCTGCCGTCGTTCGACGATGTAGGCCAGGCGATCCATAGCTTCGGAGAGGATACTCTTCATATCCAGAGAAGTTATTCTCAGCCCTTCTTCATCCCGCACGTGCACCAGCAGCATCATTTCGTCAATGACGCCGTTCATCTTGCGCCCGGCCTGGGCGATGAACTGAAGCTCTTGGCGCAACTCTTCTCTGGAGATGGTCGCGCACTCTTCCATCAACAAATCGGTAAAACCGAGAATGAGCGACAGTGGACGTTTGAGGTCGTGCGCCACGGTGTAGGTAAAGGCGTTCAGGTCTTCGCGGGACCTCCGGAGTTTGGCAGCGATCTGGCGCGTGTCTTCCAACTCGCCGATGAGTTGCTCTTTGGTCTTGTCTTTGTTTTGCATAGGGGGCCTCCTATGAACACACTGTTCGTCAATTAGTGTCGTCAGAAACAGAAATGCTCGTATATGATACCAAATCAATCCGTTTTGTACAACTGTGGTAACTACCTCGACAATGTTAGATTTCGTATCTTGAAAGTGATGTTCGTAGTGCGCCACGAAACGCAGTGGAGTGGCGCAAAACCGCACTCCGTTACACTCCGTGCGTGACTACGAGCCGAATGTAACATTGTCGAGCTACTCAGCCTGGGCTTGTGACACAGAGTTTCACAGAGCATTTAACAGAGAAACGCAGAGAAAAAGGTATTTTTGTTGGTAAGCGTTCAGGCATACCTATTTTGGAGAACCACGAAGGGCACGAAGGACACCAAGAAAGTGATTTCAAAAGTTCTGCGACTGTTTTTGGTTTTTTCCTTTGTGTCCTTTGTGGTAAAACAGGCTTTCCCTTGAACAGTTACTTTTTTACCAGTGTATGACGGGTGGACCTTCCCGAAAGCCTTCCGACCTATGATCTTGCGGGCGCATTTTGCCGTTACCGGTAATTGTAGTACAATTTCAGTAGATTACGAAACGCTCTCACTGGATCGCCAGACCCGGCGGAAGGTGGAGAATTGGGCGACCCGCCTGGAGCATTCCGTAAAGCACTGAATTTCAAACTTTTTTGGGGAGGATTAACTATGGACACAAAATCGAGCGCGGACCGCGCCTATGCCAAAATCGTGAACGCCTGGTGTATGTACGACTGGGCCAACTCGGCCTTTGCCACGACGATCCTGGCGGCCGTGCTGCCCACCTTCTACAGCAGCGTCGCCGGAGCCAACCTGGAGCCGGTTCAGGCCAGCGGCTACTGGGGCTATACCAACACCGTCGCCATGCTCCTGGTCGCCCTCTCCGCCCCCATCCTGGGAGCCATCGCCGACCACAGCGGGGCCAAGAAGCGCTTCCTGGGAGGGTTTGCCGGGTTGGGCATCATCTTTACGTCGCTGCTGGTGCTGGTGAGCACGGGGGATTGGCTGATGGCCTCGGCCTTTTACGTCCTGGGCCGGGTCGGCTTTGCGGGCGCCAACATCTTTTACGACTCGCTCTTGCCCCACGTCGCCCGCCCCGAAGATATTGACCAGGTCTCCACCAAAGGGTACGCCCTGGGCTACCTGGGCGGCGGGCTGCTGTTGGTGATCAACCTGGCCTGGATCATGAAGCCGGAGTGGTTCGGCCTGCCGGGCGCGGAGATCGCCTCCCGCCTTTCCTTCCTCAGCGTCGGCGTCTGGTGGGCGCTCTTTTCTATCCCTCTCTTCCGCCGCGTCGCCGAACCCCCCTTCGTCCGGGAGCGGGGAGAGAGCGGCAATCCTTTCCGGGCGGGATTCCAGCGACTGGGACGGACCTTTAGCGAGATCCGTCGCTACCGCGAGTTGTTCAAGTACCTGGTCGCCTTTTGGCTCTACAACGACGGCATCGGCACCATCATGACCATGGCGGTCATCTTTGGGGCCGAGATCGGCATCGAGACGACGAACCTCATCGGGGCGATCCTGGCAGTGCAATTCATCGGCATTCCATTCTCCTTCGCCTTTGGCTGGCTGGCGCGCCGTCTGGGGACCAAACGTTCGATTCTGCTGGCGTTGGGGGTCTATACCGTCATCGCCATCGGCGGGTATTTTATGCAAACCAGCCTCCACTTTTGGATTCTGGCCATCCTGGTGGCGACGGTGCAGGGTGGGAGCCAGGCCCTGAGCCGCTCTCTCTTTGGGCGCATGGCCCCCAAGGCCAAGTCGGCCGAGTTCTTTGGCTTTTACGACGTCAGCTCCAAGTTCGCCGGCATCGTGGGGCCGGCCCTGTTTGGCGTGGTGGGCCAACTGACCGGCTCCAGCCGGTTGAGCATCGTCTCCCTCGTCATATTCTTCGTGATTGGCGGCGGCCTGCTCCTGTGGGTGGACGAGCGAGAGGGCATCCGTCTGGCGGATGAGGAGAATCAGGCGGCGGGGCTGGCGTAGAGGGTGACTTTAATCTCAGACTCTGATTGACCGACAAATTCAACATTCGGACGCATAAAACGCAGATTCACGCTGATCTGCCCTGAAAATCAATAAAATCTGCGTTTTCTGTATCCGGATTCAAGTGTTAAATTTGTCAGTCAACCGGCCTCAGATCACCAAATCTAGAATCATCCCTCCCCGTGCAACAGCGCCCCGAGCACGGTGCCATAGCCCGCGTCCGGCGGCAGAGTGATCTGCCTGCCATAGATGTCGCCCACTTGTTTCATAGCGTGACGCACGCTGTCCATATCAATCAGGTGACCGGTGACAACTATGCGTTCGATCTGCTGGGCGCGGGCGGCGTTGATCGCTATGAGGGCGATAGTCTGACCTACCAGCGTGACCAGCGCCGCCGCCAGATCCTCGCGGCTGACGGCTAGATCGTAGCGGGCCAGACGGCCAAAGTTGACCGCCGTGGCGTCGGCCGGCAATTGGCCTATAGGACCGCTGACCACGTCGGCCAGACTCAGATCGGCGCCGTTGGGGTCGCCCTGCTGAGCCAAAGCATCAATCTCGTGGGGATCGGTGGTATGCAGCAGCAGGCGGCTCAGTCCCAGCAGCGTGCCGCCGCCCACGCCGGTGCCCGTGACGTGGGCGTACTGGTCGCCGCGCGCCTCCACCACCGCCGTGCCAGACCCGGCGCTGACCACCAGTACCGGCGTGGCTCCATCTCCTTCCACTAGCTCGGCCAGGGCCTGGCCGCCGCGCCCGATCGCTTCCACCTCGCCCACGCGGACGAGGACGCAATCGCCAATCCGGTCAGGCAGCAGCCGGTGACGCCCGCCGGTGACGACCAGTCGCCGGAGCGACGCCACCTCGACCCCGCCGTCCGCCAGTATCGCCCGCACCAGATCGAGGTTCGGCTGGCCGGCGGATGCCCTGGTCCAACGGCGCAACTCTCCCTCTACGCGGGCCACCGCGTCAATGTTGCTGATCCCAAAATCTATCGCTGCGCCAACGGGTTGGGTCCGTCCCATAATTAATCCCTCCTCGAACTCACAGCTTGTCCAGCGCCTCCCGCATCCGCTCCAGCGCCTCGGTCAGAGTGGCGCGTGGGCAGCCAAAGTTGAGGCGCACAAAGCCCTCTCCCCCTTCTCCAAAGACGGCCCCGTCGTTCAAGGCCACCCGGGCATGCTCCAGGAAGAACTCGTGGGGGTTGCCGGGGATGGAGGTCTCGCGGCAATTGAGCCAGGCCAGGTAGGTTCCCTCTGGCCGGTGGCACTTGATGGCGGGCACATGGGCGGCGATGTACTCTAGCAAATAGTCGCGGTTGGCCTCCAGATAGACGATGATCTCGTCCAGCCACTCCTGCCCGTCGCGGTAGGCGGCCAGAGCAGCCGTATAGCCGAGCACGTTGACGTGGGGTATCAGGCCCGCACCGGCGACCTTGAGCCTGGCGCGCAGTTCCGGGTTCTGAACCACGCCCACCGAGCAGGAAAGCCCGGCGACGTTGTAGGTCTTGCTGGGTGCAAAGAGGGTGATCGTCTGCGCGGCGGTCTCCGGGGAGAGAGAAGCTATGGGAACGTGGGGGTGTCCCTTAAATACGAGGTCGCAGTGAATTTCATCCGAGCAGATCACCACGTCGTGACGCAGGCAGATCTCGGCCAATTGCTCTAACTCTGTTCTCTCAAAGACGCGCCCCACCGGGTTGTGTGGATTGCAGAGCAGGAGCAGGGAGGTGCGCTCCGTGATCGCCCGCTCAAAGGCGTCCAGATCGCGCTCATACCGCTCGGCCCCCTCGACCAGGGTCACGGTCTTGCAGATGCGCCCGCCGTTCTTGGGCGCGCTAAGCATTGGGAAATAGACGGGCGGCTCCACCAATACCTCGTCGCCCGGAGCGCCGACGGCCAGACAGGCCCGGTTGAACCCGGTCACCACGCCGGGGATGAAAAAGATGTCGCCGGTCTCGACGCGCCAGCCGTACAAGCGGGCCAGACGCTCCTGGATCACCTCGCGCAGGGTGTCCGATGGCATCCCGTAGCCAAAGACACCGTGGGACACCCGCTCCTTCAGGGCGCGGATAACCGGTTCCGGCGCGGCAAAATCCATGTCGGCCACCCAGAGCGGCAGCACGTCCTCGTCGTACCAACGCCACTTGGCGCTATCGGTGTGACGGCGGTCAATGATGCGGTCAAAATCGTAGGCCATAATTCTCCCCCGTAGCGATGATAACACACCTGCAAGAGTTGGTCAACGCAAAAACAGACGCATCTCTCACAGATAACGTTAGAGATACGCCTGAGTGTATGCGACCCACTATGACGGGTGGACAAAGCGGTCTCAGGTCACAGACGCAACAGCCGGCCGGAACTTGTACCGGTATATTTGATTCGACCTCATTTCCCTACGTGCTGGTAGAGTTGTGACTGATGGGCGCTTCCTACAGTTACCTAGATTTTACACTATCCTGTCCGCCTGCGCAAGTTGGCTCGCTGACCCGTCGAGTTTTCTGGTTCTGGTGATTACCCACATCTCACCACAGAGACACAGAGAGCACAGAGAAAACACAAAAATATCCTATCTCGGTGTCCTCCGTGCCTCTGTGGTGAAAAAACGATCACCTCGAATAGACATCTG
>Ga0180432_10002801_pt1 | contig 25800 bp, 26 predicted proteins | sample SS_ome_10_FD_132414 | JGI IMG/M metagenome (GOLD analysis project Ga0180432, IMG submission 132414) | Hypersaline lake sediment archaeal communities from the Salton Sea, California, USA - SS_1_MS_2 metaG | ecosystem: Environmental > Aquatic > Non-marine Saline and Alkaline > Hypersaline >... | reverse complement strand
GCCTGGCTGGCGTTCGGGCCGGAACCGGCGCTGACCTTCGCGCTGGTCAACGCGGTGGCGGTGCTGATCATCGCCTGCCCCTGCGCGATGGGTCTGGCGACGCCGGTGTCGATCATGGTCGGCACCGGGCGGGCGGCGGAACTGGGCGTGCTATTTCGCAAGGGCGAGGCGCTGCAACGGCTGCGCGACGCGCGGATCGTGGCCTTCGACAAGACCGGCACGCTGACCGAGGGCCGCCCGGCGCTGACCGATCTGGTCCCGGCGGCGGGGGTTGATCGCGCAACGCTCCTGTCGGCCGTTGCGGCGGTCGAGGCGAAATCCGAACATCCCGTGGCCCGCGCCATCGTCGCGGCGGCCGAGGCCGAGGGGCTGGCGGTGGCCCCGGTCGAGGGTTTCGCGGCGCTGGCGGGGCGCGGCGTTCGGGGCCGTGTCGCCGGGCAGGACGTGACCATCGGGTCCGCCCGGCTGATGGCCGAGATCGGCGCCGCGCCCGATGCCGGGGCCGAGGCGCAGGCGGCGCGGCTGGCGGCGGAGGGGCGCACGGTGCTCTTCGCTGGGCTCGACGGGCGCTTCGCCGGGCTTCTGGCCGTGGCCGACCGGGTCAAGGACACCTCGGCCGCCGCGGTGGCGCGGCTGCAGGCGATGGGGCTGACCGTGGCGATGATCACCGGCGACGGCCGCGCCACGGCCGAGGCGGTGGCGGCACGGTTGGGAATCGACGCGGTGGTGGCCGAGGTTCTGCCGGCGGGCAAGGTCGAGGCGGTGCGCGCGCTCAGGGCCGAGCATGGCGCGCTGGCCTTCGTCGGCGACGGGATCAACGACGCGCCGGCGCTGGCCGAGGCCGATGTCGGGATTGCCGTGGGCAGCGGCACCGATGTGGCGATCGAGGCCGCCGACGTGGTGCTGATGTCGGGCAACATGGCCGGGGTGCCCGCGGCGCTGGCGCTGAGCCGGGCGACGATCCACAACATCCGCGAGAACCTGTTCTGGGCCTTCGCCTACAATACCGCGCTGATCCCGGTCGCGGCGGGCGTGCTGTGGCCCGCCTTCGGGCTGCTCTTATCGCCGATGCTGGCGGCCGGGGCGATGGCGCTTTCGTCGGTCTTCGTGGTCGGCAACGCGCTGCGCCTGCGGCGCTTCGCGCCGGCGTCCTAGCCCAGCAGCGTCGCCATCCGCCGCAGCGCCGCCTGGTAGCCCTCGGTCCCGAGCCCGGCGATCACGCCGTCGGCGCGCTGGCTGACGTAGGAGTGGTGGCGAAAGCTCTCGCGCCTGTGGATGTTGGAGATATGCACCTCGATCACCGGGCCGTCGAAGGCGTTCAGCGCGTCGAGGATCGCGATCGAGCTATGGCTGTAGGCGCCGGGGTTGATGATGATTCCCTGTGCTTCGATCCGGGCGCGGTGGATCATCTCGACGATCTCGCCCTCGTGGTTGGATTGCGCGTGGTCCACCGTCAGGCCCAGCGTCGCGCCCAGCGCCCGGCAGGCCGCCGCGACGTCGTCGAGCGTTTCGCGGCCGTAGATCTCCGGCTGGCGATGGCCCAGCAGGTTCAGGTTCGGGCCGTTCAGGATCTGGATCGTGGTCATCGCGCCTCGGGCCTTTCCGGGGCAAGACATCCGCGCCCCCGGTCAGTCCTAGCGGCGCCGGCCCGGCCGGGCAAGCGGCGCGCGTGGTCAGTGCCGCCGGGTCGCGCGGTAAAGCGCAAGGGTGCGCCGGGCCAGGTCGCCCAGCCCGTCGGCGGCGCCCCCGGTTTCCGCCGCCACCGCCTCGGTCAGCGCAAGCGCGACCTCCAGCGTGCCGCCATAGTTGCGCAGCCCGGCGGCATAGGCCTGCCCGCGCGCGATATCCGACATGACGGTAACCCCGCAGATCCGGGTGGCGCGCTCCGGGTCATGGCTGTCGAGCGTGTCCAGAAACAGCATGTCGTGATCGGCCACGAAAATGGCGCAGGCCTCGGCCTCGATCCCGGTGATCTCGCGCACGATGCTGGCACACCGGCTGAGCATCATGGACCTTTCGGTTGTCATGATCGACATTGCCATTCCATTGCGACGGGTTCGAAGAAACGGTTAACCGAAGCGGCATGCCCGGCAAGCCCCTGACAGGCATCGCGATACCATTGCGCGCGCGCACCACCCCTTGCGCAATGCCTAACCCTTGGGCGGGTCAGGATGCGCAAAGGTCGGGTCGCGGGCCGTCACCCGTCGGGCGTGGCGGGCGTGACCAGCGGGGCGCGCGACAGGGCGTTGCCGGCCGCCGCGGCCTTTTCCAGAAGTTCGAGAAGCCGGGCCCGTTCGCCCGCGTCGAGGCCGCCGAGGATGTCGTCCTGCAGGCCGATGACGATCGGCGCGAGATCGGCGGCCAGCGCCGCGCCCGCCCCGGTCAGCTTCAGGACGCGCGAGCGGCGGTCGCGGTCGTTGACCGCGCGTTCGATCAGCCCTTTCGCCTCCAGCCGGTCGACGACGCCGCCGATCGTCACCCTGTCATAGGCGATGAGCCCGGCGAGCGTGGCCTGGTCGATGCCCGGGTGATCGGCCAGCGTGGCCAGCGCGGCATATTGCACCGGCGTCACGTCATGCCCGGCGGCGGCCATCCGTTCGGCGAAGACCGAGGTGGAGATCTGGTGCAGGCGCCGGACAAGGTGGCCCGGCATTCCGTGGATCGACGACATCGGCGACGCTTCCAAGGCGAAGACGCGCCCATGTAGCGGGCCGGGCGGGTGGTTGACAAGCCGGATATGATAAGCATACTAATCGTTGTCCCGATCGGAGGAGGAGATCGCCATGGCGACTGCGCTGGGAACGCTGGAGGAACTGCCGGAGGACTACCGCGCCGCGATGGCCGAGGCGGGGGTGGCCCCGCTTTGGCCGATGATGCGCAACGTGCTGCCGCACGGCGCGCCGAAGCCGGTGACGGCCTCGGGGCACTGGTCCTACCCGGCGCTGCGACCGCTGCTGCTGCGCGCGGGCGACCTGACGCCGGTGGAAAAGGCCGAGCGCCGGGTGCTGGTGCTGTCCGATCCGGGCCGTGGCGCGGGGGCGATGCTGGCCACGCCGTCGATCTACGTCGGCATGCAGCTTCTGCTGCCGGGAGAGACCGCGCCCGCCCATGTCCACACGCCGTCCGCGGTGCGGATCGTGGTGGAGGGGCAGGGCGGCTATACCGTGGTCGATGGCGAGAAACTGCCGATGGAAGAGGGCGACCTTGTGCTGACGCCGGGCGGCGAATGGCACGATCACGGCCACGAGGGGACCGAGCCGGTCGTCTGGCTGGACGCGCTGGACCTGCCGCTGTTCGTCTATCTCGAAGGCTCCTACGCCACAGAGGGGCCGCTGCAGGCGCAGCGCAACCGGCCCGATGCCAGCCAGGTGGAATACCTGTCCGCCGGGCTCGCCCCGGCGCGGCGTCGCGGCGGCGGGCCGCGGCGCTACCCGATGATGCGCTATCCCTGGGCCCGGACGGAGGCCGCGCTGCGCGAGATGGCGCGCTGGGCCGGCGACGGGCCGGGGAACGGGCCGGTGGAAATGGATTACGTCAATCCCGAAACCGGGGAGGACGTGCTGCCCACGATGGGCTTCACCGCGATGATGCTGCGGCCGGGCGAGGCGCAATCGCCGCCGCGCCTGTCCACCTCGGCGGTGTTTCACGTCGTGCGCGGCCGCGGCCGGAGCGTGATCGACGGCGTCACCCATGCCTGGGGGCCGAAGGACGTGTTCACCGCCCCCTGTTTCGCCGAGATCGATCACCTGGCCGAGGAGGAATGCTTCCTCGTCCGCATCCATGACCGGCCGTTGCAGGACAAGCTGGGCTATTACGAGGAGCGCGCGCGATGACCGATTACCTGTTCCCGCCGGCCCCGGTGCCGGCCCTGCCCGTCGCCGGCAAGGCCGCGCTCTACCCGGTGCGGCGGATCTTCTGCGTCGGCCGCAACTACGTCGAACACGCCAGGGAGATGGGCCAGGAGGTCGACCGCGAGGCGCCGTTCTACTTCACCAAGTCGCCCTCGACCCTGACCCTGTCCGGTGCCACGGTTCCCTATCCGCCGGGGACGGAGAATTTCCACTACGAGATGGAACTGGTGGTCGCGCTGGGCGCGCCGGCTTTCCGGGTCGCGGCGGAGGCGGCCGGGGCGGCGATCTACGGCTATGCCTGCGGCCTCGACATGACACGGCGCGACCTGCAACTGAAGGAACGCGCCAAGCAGCGGCCCTGGGACACGGGCAAGGATGTCGAGCATTCCGCCGTGGTGGCGCCGATCACCCGCAAGGCCGACATGGCGGCGATCGGATCGCAGCGCATCCACCTGTCGGTCAATGGCGAGGTTCGGCAGGATGCGCATCTTTCCGATCTGGTCTGGTCGGTGCCGGAAATCGTCGCGCATCTTTCGACGCTCTATCACCTCGGGCCGGGTGACCTGATCTTCACCGGCACGCCCGCCGGCGTCGGCCCGGTGGTGGCCGGCGACGTGATCGAGGGCGGGATCGACGGGCTGGCGCCGGTCCTTCTGACGCTGGGCGCGGCGGAGTGACGGCGATGGGCGGGCCGGTGATCATCGCGGGCGGCGGCATCGGCGGGCTTGCCGCCGCGATCGGGCTGGCGCGGCAGGGCCATGCCTCGATCGTGCTGGAAAAGGCGCGGGACCTGGGCGAGATCGGCGCGGGCATCCAGCTTGGTCCCAACGCCTTCCATGCCTTCGACTGGCTCGGCGTCGGCGACGCGGCCCGCGCGATGGCCGTCTATATCGACAGCCTGCGGCTGATGGATGCCCTCACCGGCGACGAGATCACGCGCATTCCGCTGGATGACGCATTCCGCGCGCGCTTCGGCAATCCCTACGCGGTCGTTCATCGCGGCGAGTTGCACGGCGTTTTCCTGCGCGCCTGCATGGATCACCCGCTGGTGGAATTGCGGACCTCGGCCGAGGTCGTCGATTACGACCAGGACGGCGCATCCGTCACCGCGATCCTCGCCGATGGCGGCCGGGTGACCGGCAGCGCGCTGATCGGGGCCGACGGGCTTTGGTCGAACATCCGCAAGCGGCTGGTCGGCGACGGCGCGCCGCGGGTGTCGGGCCACACCACCTACCGCAGCGTGATCCCGGTGGAGGACATGCCGGAGGATCTGCGCTGGAACGCGGCGACGCTGTGGGCCGGGCCGAAATGCCATATCGTGCACTACCCGCTGTCGGGCTGGAAGCTGTTCAACCTCGTCGTGACCTATCACAACGACGCGCCCGAACCGGTCGCCGGCCAGCCCGTGGGCCATGACGAGGTGCGCCGCGGCTTCGAACATGTCGCGCCGGTGGCGCGGCAGGTGATCGAGCGCGGCCGCGACTGGAAGCTGTGGGTGCTGTGCGACCGCGATCCGGTGATGGACTGGGTCGACGGCCGCGTGGCGCTGCTCGGCGACGCGGCGCATCCGATGCTGCAATACTTCGCGCAGGGCGCCTGCATGGCGATGGAGGATGCCGTGGCGCTGGCGCACGAGATCGCCGCCGCCGGGGGCGACGCGGCGGCCGCGCTGCCCGCCTATGCCGCCCGGCGCCGGCTGCGCACCGCGCGGGTGCAGCTGCAATCGCGCGAGATCGGCCAGCACATCTACCATCCCGCCGGCGCCCATGCCGCGCTGCGCAACGCCGTCATGCGGGCGAAGTTGCCGGCGGAGTGGTACGACGCGGTGGACTGGCTGTACGGCTCCAGCGGGGTCGAGGGGGCGATTTCGGCGCAGACGCGCGGGCGGGTGGCCGGTTAGGTCGCCGGCACCTCGGCCGCGGCCCTGATCGCCGCCTCGGTTTCGGCCCAGGCGGCGGCGATCTCCTCGACCCGCGCGGCGAGGGCCCCGGCCCCGTCCGAGCGCACGCGGCTCTCGCAGTCCCGCATCAGGCCGGCGAGGCGCGCGGCGCCCATCACCGCGCTCGAACCGGCGACGATATGGATCGTTTCGGCCAGCCCGTCCGCCGCATTCCGGTGCACCTGGTCGAGGATCGTCGCGATCCGGTCCTCGGTTTCGTCGAGATAGTGTTGCGCGAGGCCGGCGAAGCCATCCGGCCCCAGCATCTCGCGCGCCTCCTCCAGCACCTCGTGGTCGAGCGCCGAGGCCGGCGCGGCGGCTTCGGCCACCGTCTCCCCGGCCGCCGCGGTCGCATCGGGCCCGGTCGGGGCGATGGTGCGCACCAGCGCATCGTAGGTCACCGGCTTGGTCAGCACCGTATCCAGCCCGCTTTGCTCGAATTCCTCGATATCCTCCTTCAGCGCATGCGCGGTCACCGCCACCAGCCGGGCCCGGGCCGAGGGGCCGCCCGAGGTGCGGATCCGTTCCGCGGCCTCGATCCCGTCCATCTCGGGCATCGAGATATCCATCAGGATCAGATCGAAGGCGTGCTGCGCGGCATGCTGCACGGCCTGGCGGCCGTTCTCGGCGATCACCACCCGGTGGCCGAGGGTCTGCAACATCTCGCGCAGGACGATGCGGTTGATCTCGTTATCCTCGGCGATCAGAACGTCGAGCGGCTCGCCGGAGGATTTCCGAACCGGCAGCAGGCGCTTGCCCGGCCGGTCTGCCGGGTGCTCGCCGGCGCCCGGTTCCACCGGTCCGGCCGGGCGGAACCGGGCGGTGAACCAGAAGGTGCTGCCCTTGCCGACGGAACTGACCACGCCGATCTCGCCGCCCATCGCCTCGACCGCGCGGCGCGCGATGCCAAGGCCAAGCCCGGTGCCCTCGGCGGTGCGGGCGTAGGAATCGTCGATCTGTTCGAAATTCTCGAAGATCCGCGTCTGCTTGTCGAACGGGATGCCGATGCCGGTATCGGTCACCTCGAAGCGCAGCGTGAGCGTGTCTGCCTCTTCCGCCTCGATCAGGGCGCGCACCGTGACCCGGCCGTGTTCGGTGAACTTGATCGCGTTGCCGATCAGGTTGATCAGCACCCGCGACAGAAGCCGCTGGTAGCCGTTCAGCCGCCGGCCCTCGAGATCGGGCGCGAGCCGGAACGCCAGCACGTTGTCGCGGGCCTTGGCCAAGGGCTGGCTTTGCGCCACGATCTCGCCGGTGACGGTGGCAAGGTCGAAGGCGACGGCGCGGTCGATCTGCTGGCCGTCCTCCAGCCGCGTGAGTTCCAGCACGTCGCCGATCTGGTCCAGCGCGGTGGACGAGCACGAGCGCGCGATCGTCAGGAATTGCGCCTGCTTGGCCGACAGCCGCGTCGTGCGCTCGATCACGTCGAGCGCGGCGATCACCCCGTTCAGCGGCGTGCGCATCTCGTGGCTCATCACCGCGAGGAACCGGGACTTCGCGCGCGCGCTCTGCATCGCGTCGTCGCGGGCCTGGCGCAGCGAGTTCTCGATCCGCATCCGGTCGGACACGTCGCGCACGAAGCCGATGAAGATCGGGTCGCCATCGGCGTTGCGATCGGACACGACCGCGGCCTCCACCGGGAATTCGCGCCCGTCCTGGCGCATCGCGGTCAGCAGCACCCGGCCCTTGTTGGCCACATTGCCCTGCCCGGTCCTCAGGAACCGCTGCATGGCGTTGCGATGATCCGCACGGAACCGTTCGGGCAGGCACATCCCGCCCATGTCGCGGCCCAGCGCCTCGTCGGGCGTGTAGCCGAAGATCATCGCCGCGGCGGAATTGAAATGCGTCACCCGCCCCTCGGCATCGAGCACGATCACCGCGTCGAGCGAGGCCTCGATCATCGTCTGCAGGTTCGAGATCGCGCGTTCGGCCATTTGCGCGCGTCGCTCCAGCCCGCGGTAGAGCAGCGCCAGCACCCAGACGATCCCGACCAGCACGAGGATCATCACCACCGCGATCAGCGAGAAGTTCGACAGAAGCTGCTTGAGATCGACGCGATCCTCGGTCGACCGGCGGATCATCTCCTGCAGGCCGGAAACCGCGAAATAGCGCACCTGCACCTGGTTGTTGGCCAGTTCGGCCTTGAGCATGCCGAGGTCGCCGCGCAGCGCGTCATCGTCCTGGTCGATCGTCGCGGCCCTGTCCGTGACGTAACCGCGCATCCAGTCCCAGGCCGCGATGAGCCGGTCGTCGCCCGCCGCATCGAGCCCGAAGTCGCGGCCCTCGATCACGGCGACGCGGCTGTAGGCGATGTCGAAGGCGCGGCGCACTTCGGCCAGTTCCTCCGCCGCGGCCTCGCCCGCCGGCACCGAGATCGCGTCCGACAGGGCCGAGCGCAGGCGCAGGAAATCGACCTCGGTCTGGCTGATGATCCAGGTGGTGTTGTCCGCCTGCGCGGTCTGCAGGCGTTCGAGCTGCGCGTTGACGCGGCGCGAGTAGTCGGACATCACCGAGATGCCGACGATCATCAGCACCAGCAGCGGCAGGATGCCAAGAAGCACCGGCCGGTCGCGCAGCCGGTGGCGCAGGGCGGCCCAGTGCCCGCCGGTGGCCGTGCGCGGCGTCACTCCGCCTCGACGGTCAGTTCGACGAGCTGCCAGATGCTGCGGGCGAAGACCAGTTCGGTCCGGTATTCCGGCGCCGTGTCATAGGGATAGACGACCCAGAGCGGCCCGTTTTCGCGGATCCCGAAGGGTGCGCCATCGATCAGCCGGGCGACGATCGGCGCCTCCTGGGTCAAGTCCGCGCGGTCGAATTCGACGATGTAGTCGTTGATCGCCCGGGCCATCACCACGTCGCCCGCGGCGCCGACGGCATCGAGGACCGAGGCCAGCGTGGGGCCGGTGAAGGCGACCTCGCGGTCTTTGGTCCAGATCGTGGTGGTGGTGAAGCTGACCTGCGGCAGCGCCGCCAGCATCGCGTCGTCGAAGACGGCGCCGGCGGGTGTGTTCGTCTCTTCGATCGCGCCCGTGACGGTCAGCAGGACGGGGCCCGCGGGCTCGGCCAGGTCGGCGGCCCGCGCCGCGACGGGCAGCGCGGCTGCAAGCGCCAGCAGCAATCCGGCAAGGGCCGGTGTGATCCGGAGGCGTGTGACAAGGTGCATTCGTTCATCTCCCGCTGGAACCCTGGTAACCTCGACAAAATACGGTCTGGCCTCTACCGTAAGAATATAATCCAAAGTATGATTCGAGATCATTGGGATAAATGAATTCAAATTCGGTGAATTGAATCTTGCCAGAGTCAAGGATGCGTTTCAGAAGTTGGGTGAACTTTCGGATGTATTCTCGGCCCGGGATTGTGGGCCGCGTGCAATCCGCAGGCCCGATCCGCGGGCGGCGGGCTACGGAGAAGGCAGAGGAATGAACGATTCGAACACGGACGGGGCCCTGAGCGTTTTGATCGCGGACGATCATCAACTGATCCGCGAGATGGTCGAGATGTATCTCAGATCCCAGCCCGACATCGAGGTTTCGCTGGCCGACAGCCTTGCCTCGACCCTGGCCGCCTGCAGCGAACGAAACGGGTTCGACGCGATCATGCTGGATCTCGCGATGCCGGGCATGGCCGGGTTGACCGGGGTCGAGAAGGTGATCGAGGCCAATCACGGCAAGCCGGTCGTGCTGTTTTCCGGCAATGCCTCGCGCGAGACGGTGAAACAGGCGATCGCGATGGGGGCGAAGGGCTACATTCCCAAGACGCTGCCGGCGAAATCGCTGACCAACGCGATCCGCTTCGTCGCGGCGGGCGAGACGTTCCTGCCAATGAGCTACGTGATGGACGACCAGCCGACGCCGGAACAACAGGGCTGGAACCTGTCCGCGCAGGAGACGCGGGTGCTCAAGAAGCTGTGCGAGGGCAAGACGAACAAGGAAATCGCGCGCGAGATGGAGCTTTCGGAAGTCACCATCAAGATGTACATGCGCTCGATCTGCTCGCGGCTTGGCGCCAAGAACCGCACCCATGCCGCGATGATCGCCAACCAGCACTGCCTGGTCTGACCGCGCCGAGGTTCGCCACGCTCACGGCTCTGCCGGCCGCCCTGTCCTTGCGGGATGGTTCCGCGCCTGCCACAGCAGGTTGTTGACCGCCGCTTCGGCAAGCGCCAGCTCCAGCGCCGGGGCCGAAACCGGGGCGCGCAGCGTGACGTCGCAAAGCGTCAGCCGCTCGGTCGTGAAATCGTTGAACCGGACCTCGCCCGAGATCACGATCACCGGCAGCGACGGGTGCTTGCGCCGCAGGTCGAGCAGCCGGTCGGCGACAAGGCCGGGCCCGCCGAAACCGTCGATATCGACGATCAGCATCGTGAAGGCGGCGCGATGCGCCATCAACTCGCCGATGGCCAGGCCGAAGCCCTCGACCGGGACGATCCGGTAGCCCGCCGCGCGCAGCCAGTCGCCGATCGGTGACGCTGCCCCGGCATCGGCCGCCGCGTAAAGAACCGGGCGCCGCTCGGCCCGGGTCGTCGGCCGCGGCACTTGCAGCGGCGCGCGCGGCACCGGCGGCGTGCGATCCTCCGGGCGGCGGCGGACGAACCGGGCGAGGCGTTGCAGCAAGGTCGGGCGGCGGGTACGGGTGTCGGCCTGCATGCCCGGATCCCCGTCAGGCGCGCCGCGGGGGAATCGCGATCACGTCGCAGGCCCCGTCGACCGGTTCCGTATCGTCCAACCCGTCCAGCATCGGGGCGATGCGGTCGGCCGTTCGGCTCAATTCCCCGCGGATCTCCGCAAGGTCGTTGCGCAGCGCATAGTCGATCATGTCGTCCAGCACAGCGGAAATCCAGGCATGTTGGTTCATGCGGATGTCTCTCTGCTCGATTGTAAAAACCTGCCACCGGCTCAGTGTTTTGGAAGCGTTTGTTGATGCCGGATATGGTTAAGAATTACATAATTCGAACCTGGACGGACACATCCATTAGTATGTTTAGAGATATCAAAGGTATGTATGATACATACTAACAATATTGATGTGCCATGGGCCGGGCCGATGCGCCGCGCTCCGCCCCTCAGGCCGTGGTGTGCCGCCGGTGCGCGCCGTCCGGCGCCCCGGCCTGGGCGCCGGTCTCCAGCATGCGGTCGATGCGCACCGCGGTCGCTGTCAGTTCGCGGCAGATGTCCGGCCGGGCGTTGCGTTCCGCGTAAAGCGCGATCTCGTCCAGGATCGCGGAGATCCATTCTTGATTCTGCATTTCGCCGGCTCCCCGATCGATCGTTACCGCAACGGCGCGGACGCGCCCCGTTGGTATCCGTGCCAGCGCCGGCGCCCGGCGTCGCGCGGGAAATCGCATGGCCGGCACCTGCCTGCGGTTATCCTGCCTGACCGAAAGTCTGTCCGCCGCGCGCCACTCCGGCCCTTGATCCGTGCCGTTCGCGGCCCTATACACCCGGTTTCGCGGCGGCGGGGGCAGGCATGATTCAGACACCCTACTACCTGATCGACATCGCCCGGCTGCAGGCCAACATGGCCAGGGTCGCGCGGCTGCGGGATCTGTCCGGCGCGAAGGCGCTGCTGGCGCTGAAATGCTTCGCCACCTGGTCGGTATTCGACCGGATGCGCCCGTACATGGATGGCACGACCTCGTCCTCGCTTTACGAATTGCGGCTGGGGCGCGAGAAGTTCGGCGGCGAGACGCATGCCTATTCGGTGGCCTGGGCCGATCACGAGATCGACGAGGCTGTGGGCCATGCCGACAAGATCATCTTCAACACCATCGGCCAGCTCGACCGGTTCGAGGCCCGCGCGCAGGGCATCCAGCGCGGGTTGCGGCTCAATCCGGGCATCTCCACCTCGGGCTTCGACCTCGCCGATCCGGCGCGGCCGTTCTCGCGGCTGGGGGAATGGGATACCGCGCGGATCGCGGAGGTGATCGACCGGATTTCCGGCTTCATGATCCATTACAACTGCGAGAACGCCGATTTCGACCTGTTCGACCGCCAGCTTTCGGATATCGAGAACCGGTTCGGCAACCTGTTGGGGCAGGTGCAATGGGTCAGCCTGGGCGGCGGCATCCATTTCACCGGCGAGGGCTATCCGCTCGACGCGCTGGCCGCGCGGCTGCGCGCCTTCGCCGAGCGCTTCGGCGTGCAGGTCTATCTCGAACCCGGCGAGGCGGCGATCACGAAGGCCGCGACGCTGGAGGTGACGGTGCTCGACACGCTCGACAACGGCAAGCAGCTTGCCATCGTCGACAGCTCGATCGAGGCGCATATGCTGGACCTGCTGATCTATCGCGAACCGGCCAGCGTTCTGCCGAACGCGGGCCCGCACCGGTTCATGGTCTGCGGCAAGTCCTGCCTTGCCGGTGACATCTTCGGCGAGTTCGACTTTCCCGAACCGCTGAAACCGGGCGACCGGCTGTCGATCCAGGACGCGGCCGGTTACACGATGGTCAAGAAGAACTGGTTCAACGGCGTGAAGATGCCGTCGATCGCGATCCGCGAGACCGACGGGAGCGAGCGGCTCGTCAGGTCGTTCGGCTACGAGGATTTCGCCGCGGCCCTCTCCTGAGGACCGCCCCGCCAGCCCCAGCCCAAGGAGACTGACGTGAAAAGGAACGTGCTCATCATCGGCGCCGGCGGCGTCGCCCAGGTCACTGCGCACAAATGCGCGCAGAACAACGACATCCTCGGCGATCTGCACATCGCCTCGCGCACGAAGGCGAAATGCGACGCGATCATCGAGAGCGTGCATGCCAAGGGCGCGATGAAGCGGCCCGGCGTGTTCGAGGCGCATCAGCTCGACGCGATGGACACCGAGGCCGTCGCCTCGCTGATCCGCCGCACCGGAACGCAGATCGTGATCAACGTCGGCTCCGCCTTCGTCAACATGTATGTGCTCGAGGCCTGCCTGAAGACCGGCGCGGCCTACATGGATACCGCGATCCACGAGGAACCCGACAAGATCTGCGAGGATCCGCCGTGGTATGCCAATCACGAATGGAAGCGCCGCGACCGCTGCAAGGAGGCCGGCGTGACCGCGATCCTCGGCGTCGGCTTCGATCCCGGCGTGGTCAACGCCTTCGCCCGGCTGGCGGAGGACGAGTATCTCGACACCATCGCCTCGATCGACATCGTCGATATCAACGCCGGCTCGCACGGGCGCTACTTCGCCACCAATTTCGATCCCGAGATCAATTTCCGCGAGTTCACCGGCACCGTCTGGTCGTGGCAGAACGGCGCCTGGCAGGCCAACAAGATGTTCGAGATCGGCCGCGACTGGGATCTGCCGGTCGTCGGCACCCAGCGCGCCTACATGACCGGCCATGACGAGATCCATTCGCTCGCGCAGCGCTACCCGCAGGCCGACGTGCGGTTCTGGATGGGCTTCGGCGAGCATTACATCACCGTCTTCACGGTACTGAAGAACCTTGGCCTCTTGTCCGAACATCCGGTGACGACGGCCGAGGGGCTGGAGGTCGTGCCGCTGAAGGTGGTGAAGGCGGTGCTGCCCGATCCGGCCTCGCTCGCGCCCGGCTACACCGGCAAGACCTGCATCGGCGATCTGGTGACGGGCACGAAGGACGGCCAGCCCGCCGAGGTCTTCGTCTACAACGTCGCCGATCACAAGGCCGCCTACGATGAGGTCGGCAGCCAGGGGATTTCCTACACCGCCGGTGTGCCCCCGGTCGCCGCCGCGATCCTGATCGCCGATGGCACCTGGGACGTGGGCGAGATGAAGAACGTCGAGGACATGCCGCCCAAGCCGTTCCTCGAGGTGCTCGACCGGATCGGCCTGCCGACGCGGGTGAAGGATGCGGCCGGGGACCGGCCGGTGACCTACGACTGACCGGGTCCGCCGGCCGGCGGCCGCTTCGGCAACGCCGGCGCGGCGGATCGAGGTCTCGCAAAACCGGCCGGGGCATGGCGAAGACCCGAAGGGCGGCGCGCCGCCGCCCTCTGCGGCCCCTCGCCCCTTGCGCGCCGCCGGTCCTCAGCCCTTTTTCTTCTTCTTTTTCTTCTTCTTCTCGCCGCCGGCCCCGGTGGCCTCGTCCTCGCCCGCGATCTCGGCGCGCAGCGTGGCCGGGTCGAGATGGCCCAGCCCCTCCATCCACTCGCCGACCGCGCCCAGCATCGCGGCAAGATCGACGGCGCGCGGATCGTCGCCCAGCGCCGCCAGCCGGTCGCGCGCCGGGGCGATGTCGCGCCGGGCGCGTTCGGCCAGCAGCGTGGCAAGGATCTGCCAGGGATCGGACGGCGCCGAGAAATACTCCTTCCGGTCGCCCGGCGCGCGCAGCACGCTCACGAGCCCCCACAGCCGAAGCTCCTTCAACGCGGTCGAGACGTTGGAGCGCGAGATCCCGACCTGATCGACCAGATCGTCGGCGCAGGGCGCGCTGGCCGAGCGCCAGATCGCGGCGAAACACTGGCCCGCCGGCCGGCTCAGGCCGAAACGGCCGGCGAATTCCGCGAATACCGTCTCGATCCCGTCGTGCGTCACGTCCATCACCACCTCCGCCGGGCCATGTGGCCGGCGACGACAGAGTAGCGGCGCGCGCGGGCCCCGTCACCCTGTCCGATTTCCCGTTCTTCAGGCGGCCGAGACCCCCGCGTCGAGCGCGGCGAGGATCACGTCGACCTCGTCGGCCGTGATCGTCAGCGGCGGCGACATCAGGATGTTGTGCGCGCCAAGCCGCACCATCGCGCCGGCCTCGTAGGCGGCCTTGTGAATCCGCTTCATTGTCGCGGCGTCCATCGGCGTCTTGGCTGCGCGGTCCGACACGATCTCGATCCCGGTCATCAGCCCGTGGCCGCCGCGCACGTCGCCGATGATGTCGTGCTTCTCCGCGAGTTTCAGGACGCCCTCGAAAAGCTGGGTGCCGCGGGCGGCGGCATTCTCGTTCAGCTTGAGCCGCTGAAGCTCGGAGACGTTGGCAATCGCCGCCGCGGCGCAGACCGGATGCGCGGAATAGGTGTAACCGTGCCAGATCGCGGCCTCGGCGGCCGGCGCGGTCTCGAACACCTCGGCCACGTGATCGGCGATCATCGCCGCCCCGAACGGCAGGTAGCCCGAGGTGATGCCCTTGGCCGTGGACATCAGGTCGGGCCGCACCCCCCAGTGCCGCGAGCCGGTCCAGTCGCCCGAGCGGCCGAAACCGGTGATCACCTCGTCGGCGATCATCAGGATGCCGTGGCGGGTGCAGATCTCGCGCAGCTTCGGCATGAAGCTGTCATGCGGCACGATCACCCCGCCGGCGCCGAGGATCGGTTCCATGATGAAGGCGGCGATGGTGTTCGCGCCCTGGAACTCGATCTCGTCGACCATCTGCGCGGCGATCCGGTCGGCCAGCCGCGCCGGGTCGGTCTCGTCGTAGGGATTGCGGTAGGGGTAGGGCGCGGGCAGGTGAAAACAGCCGGGCAGCAAGGGTTCGTAGCCGATGCGGAAGCGGTTGTTGCCGTTCACGCTGGCGCCGCCGAAATGGGTGCCGTGATAGCCCTTTTTCAGGCTGAGAAACTTGGTGCGCCCCGGTTCGCCCTTGATCCGGTGGTATTGCCGCGCCAGCCGCAGGCAGGTTTCCACGCTGTCGGACCCGCCCGAGGTGAAGAAGGCGCGCGCCATCCCGTCGGGTTCGAAGAACTCGCGCAGCATCCAGCTGAGTTCGATCGCCTTGTCGTTCGACGAGCCGGCGAAGGCGGAATAATAGGGCAGTTCCGCCAGTTGCGCCGCGATCGCCTGTTTCACCCTGTCGTTGGAATAGCCGACATTGACGCACCACAGCCCGCCCACCGCGTCGACGGTGGAATGGCCATCGATGTCGAAGATCCGCACCCCCTCGGCCCGGGTGATGATCGCCGGCGCGTCGGCCATCACCTCGCCCGGCGCGCCCATCGGGTGCCACATGTGGCGGGCATTGTTTTCCTTGAGGAAATTGGAATCCTTCATGGCGGGCCTCGGGCTGGTCGGGAATGCCGGCGCAGCCTACTGCCGGCCCCGTGGCCTGCCAAGGGGCATTCGGTTCAGCCCGCCTCGATCGTCCAGGGTTCGGCCAGCGGATACTCTTCGAGGTTGGCGCCCGGCCCGATCCGGTCGACGACCGCGAACAGGCCCGGCGCGGCCAGCGGCGTCAGCACCCCGTGCCAGGTGCCGCGCAACAGGTTGATCCCCTGTCCCGGCGCGGTCAGGAAGGCGCGCGGGGTGCCGGGCCGGCCGCCGTCATCCGGGGCCACGGTGACAAGGTAGGGATGGCCGTGCATCGGCAGGAAGGCCTGCGATCCGTCGGGGTGGCGTTCGAGAAGGTCGAGCCGGTAGGGCAGGCGCCGCGGTTCGGCGCGGAAGATCGAGATCCCGGCCCGGCCCGCGGCGTCGAACGCCAGCCGCGCGCGGTCGTGCCAGCGCCCGCACAGGCCCCGGTTGATGATCCGGTCGGGGCTGCCGGAGGCATCGAGCACGTCGCCGAAGCGGGCGAAAGCCTCGGGGGTCAGCGGTTCGGTGCGGATCGTGCGGGACATTCCTGCCTCCGGTGTCGGCGTGGTGGCGGAGGCGCGGGGGGCTGTCTGCCCCCCGGCCGGCTGCGCCGGCGCCCCCCGAGGATATTTGACGACCAAAATCGATCAGGCGGCGGGGCCGAAGGCGCCGGGGCCGCGCAGCCGGGCGTGGCGGTTGACGTCCTTGTAAAGCAGGTAGCGAAACCGCCCCGGCCCGGCGGCGATGCAGGCCTGCGGGCAGAAGGCGCGCAGCCAGATGAAATCGCCCGCCTCGACCTCGTGCCAGTCGCGGTTGAGCTTGTAGGCGGCCCGGCCTTCCAGCACGTAAAGCCCGTGCTCCATCACGTGGGTTTCCTCGAACGGGATGCGGCCGCCGGGTTCGAAGCTGACGATGTTGACATGCATGTCATGGGCGAGGTCGGCGGGGTCGGCGAAGCGGGTGGTGGCCCAGCGGCCCTCGGTGCCCCGCATTGGGGTGGGCGGGATGCCGGCCTCGTGGGTGACGAAGGCCGCGGGCGGGGCGAGGCCCGGCGCGGGTTCCCAGAGCTTGCGGATCCAGTGGAACCGCGCCGGGGCGTCGCCGGGATTCGCGAGCCGCCAGTCGCAGCCGGGCGGCAGGTAGGCATAGCCGCCGGGGCCGAGGTCGTGCCTTGCGGCGCCGATCGTCAGGCGCGGCGCGCCTTCGGTGACGAAGAGCACGCCTTCGGCGCCGGCCTCGGGTTCGGGCGCGTCGGAGCCGCCGCCGGGCGCGATTTCCATCACGTAGTGGCTGAAGGTTTCGGCAAAGCCCGTGAGCGGGCGCGCGACGATCCAGGCGCGCGTGCCGGCCCAGCCCGGCAGCAGGCTGGTGACGATATCGGAAAACACGCCGCGCGGGATCAGGGCGTAGGCCTCGGTGAAGATGGCGCGGCCGGTCATCAGTTGCGTCTGCGGCGGCAGGCCGCCGGGCGGGGCGTGGTAACCGGTCACGGCAGCATCTCCTTCAGCCGGAGTTCGGCGATGCGTTCGACCTGGCGGCAGGCCTCGGCCAGTTCCGTGACGCTGTCCTGTTCCAGCCGGCGTTCGAAGGCGGCGAGGATCTGCGCCTTGGTGTGGTCGCGCACCGCGATGATGAAGGGAAAGCCGTGGCGCGCCACATAGGCCGCGTTCAGCGCCTCGAAGCGGGCGCGTTCGGCATCGGTCAGCGCGTCGAGCCCGGCGGCGGCCTGTTCGGCGGTCGACTCCGCCGTCAGCCGCCGCGCCTGCGCGAGCTTGCCGGCGAGGTCGGGATGGGCGCGCAACACGCCCAGCCGCTCATCGGTCGTGGCGCTGCGGAACATCCGGGCGAGCGCGTTGTGCAGCCCCGCCGCCCGGTCATGCGCCGGGCCGAGTTCGAGATCGAAGGCCCGCTCCGCGATCCAGGGCGAATGTTCGAAGACGCCGCCGTACCGGGCGACGAAAGCGGCGCGATCCATCCGGCTGGGTCGGTCGCGGCGCCGCGGCGGATGCGTGGCGGCCCAGTGCCGGGCAATGTCGATCCGTCGTGCGAACCACACGCCGTCATGCGCCGCGGCATGGTCGAGGAAACGTTTCAGCCCCATGATCCGGCCCGGCCGGCCGATCAGGCGGCAATGCAGGCCGATCGACATCATCTTCGCCTGCCCCGCGTCGCCTTCCGCGTAAAGACAGTCGAAGGCGTCCTTCAGATACTCGAAGAAATGATCCCCGGTGTTGAACCCCTGCGGCGTGGCGAAGCGCATGTCGTTGGCATCCAGCGTGTAGGGGATGATCAGCTGCTCGCGCCCGCCGATCTCGGCCCACCAGGGCAGATCGTCGTCATAGCTGTCGGAAATCCAGTCGAACCCGCCGGCCTCGGCCACCAGTCGCACGGTATTCTCCGAACAGCGCCCGGTGTACCAGCCGGTGGGCCGCGCGCCCGTCACCTCGGCATGCAGGCGGATCGCCTCGGCGATCGCGGCGCGTTCCTCGGCCTCGGGCATGTCCTTGTGCTCGACCCATTTCAGCCCGTGCGAGGCGATCTCCCACCCCGCCGCCTGCATCGCGCCGACCTGTTCGGGGCTGCGCGCCAGCGCCGTGGCGACGCCATAGACGGTGACAGGGATCGCGCGGTCGGTGAACAGCCGGTGCAGCCGCCAGAAGCCGGCGCGCGCGCCGTAGTCGTAGATCGATTCCATGTTCCAGTGGCGCTGTCCGGGCCAGGGCTGCGCGCCGACGATTTCCGACAGGAACGCCTCGGAGGCCGCATCGCCATGCAGGACGCAGTTCTCGCCGCCCTCCTCGTAGTTCAGCACGATCTGCACGGCGATCTTCGCGCCGCCGGGCCAGGCCGCGTCGGGCGGGTTGGGGCCGTAGCCGATCAGGTCGCGGGGGTAGCGGGTCATCTGGATCCTTTGCGCGCAATGCCGGTGCGAGGATATCGCCCGATCCTCGCGCCGATTGTCAAAAAGCGCCAGAAGCTGTTTTCGCGATCCGGGCTTGCGCGGGCGGGCCGAAGCATCGAATCTGACCGCGACCGACGGGGAGGGCAAGATGGCCGGATACCTGACGACGCATGTTCTGGATACCGCGCGCGGCTGTCCGGCCGCCGGGCTGAGGATCGCGCTCTACACGGTCAGCGGCAATGCCCATCGCAAGATCGCCGAGACCGTGACCAACGCCGACGGGCGGACCGACGCGCCGATCCTGCCGGAAGGGAAATTCGCCGCGGGCAGCTACGAACTGGTCTTCTTCGCCGGCGACTACCTGCGCGCCACCGGGCAGGCCGGGGCCGAACCGCTGTTCCTCGACCAGGTGCCGATCCGCTTCGGCATGGCCGATCCGGCGGCGCATTACCACGTGCCGCTTCTGCTGTCGCCCTTCGGCTATTCGACCTACCGGGGCAGCTGAAGCCCCGCCGTCGCGCGGGCCAGGTCGGCGCGGATCCGCGGGATCAGGAAATCGCAGAACAGCCCGATCTTCGGCTCGCGCAGCCGGCGATGCGGCGACAGGCAGGCCAGCTGCACCGGCAGTGGCGGCGTGGCCGGGGCGACCGGCAGGAGCCGGCCGTCGCGCAGATGCTCCGCCACTTCGAAGACCGGCTTCAGCACGATCCCGTGCCCGTCCAGCGCCCAGCCGGTCAGCACGTCGCCGTCGTCGCTTTCGAACGGGCCCGAGATCTCGTAGCGCCGCGCGCCGTCCGGGGTGTCCAGCGTCCAGCGAAACTCGCGTGCGCCGGGAAACCGCAGGTTCAGGCAATCGTGCCCGTCGCGTACCAGCGCCGCGCCATCGGCCGGCATGCCGCGACGCTCGATATAGGCCGGCGCGGCGCACAGGATCCGCGGGCAGTCCGCGATCACCCGGATCGCCAGCGTCGAATCCTCAGGCCGGCCGAGGTAGATGGCGATGTCGAGCCCTTCGCCTGTCACGTCGATCTTGCGGTCCGACAGCCGCAGCCGCAGGTCGATCTCCGGGTAGGTCGCCTTGAAATCCGGCACATGCGGCGCGACGAAGCGGCGGCCGACACCCAGCGGCGCGGCCACGAACAGGCTGCCGCGGGGCACCTGCGTGACCCCCGCGACGGCGGCCTCGGCCTCGGCCACGGCATCGAGCACCTTCTGCGCGCCGGCGTAGAACAGCCGGCCGCTCTCGGTCGGCTTCAGGCTGCGGGTGGTGCGGTTGAACAGGCGCACGTTCAGGTGGCGTTCGAGCTCCGCGATGCGCGCCGAGGCGACGGCGGGCGAGGTACGCTGGTCGCGCGCCGCCGCGCTCATGCTTCCAAGCTCGTAGACGCGCAGGAACATGCGTAGATTGTTGAGGTAGGACATCGCGGGCCCGCCCGCCGATTTTGCGGGTCTGCTTGAAAGTGCTGAGGTATTGGCAGGGTTATCATGAAGGCGGGCGCCGGTATAGCGTTGCGCCGGCAAGGGGCGAGGGTGCGAGATGATCGACTGGATACTGCTGGGCGACTGGGCCGAATTCGCCGTGCGCTGGCTGCATGTGATCACCGCCATCGCCTGGATCGGCTCGTCGTTCTACTTCATCGCGCTCGATCTCGGCCTGCTGCCCTCGACCGACCGGCGAAGTGGCGTGCACGGCGAGGCCTGGCAGGTGCATGGCGGCGGGTTCTACCACATCCGGAAATACATGGTCGCGCCCGACCGGATGCCCGAGGATCTGACCTGGTTCAAATGGGAAAGCTACGCGACCTGGCTGTCGGGCTTCGCGATGCTGGTGCTGGTCTACTATGTCGGGGCCGAATTCTACCTCGTCGATCCCGAGGTGCTGGAAATCCCGGCCTGGGCCGCGATCCTGGTGTCCATGGCCTCGCTCGGCCTCGGCTGGCTTGGCTACGACGCGATCTGCCGCTCGCGCTTCGGGGATGACAACACCCGGCTGATGATCGGCCTCTACGTCATCCTCGTGGCGCTGGCCTGGGGTTATGCGCAGGTCTTCTCGGGCCGCGCGGCGCTTCTGCACCTGGGCGCGCTGACCGCGACGCTGATGTCCGCCAACGTCTTCCTCGTGATCATCCCGAACCAGAAGATCGTGGTCGCCGACCTGATCGCCGGCCGCCAGCCCGATCCGCAATACGGCAGGATCGCCAAGCAGCGCTCGACCCACAACAACTACCTGACCCTGCCGGTGATCTTCCTGATGCTGTCGAACCACTACCCGCTGGCCTATGCGACGGACTGGAACTGGGTGATCGCCAGCCTGGTGTTCCTGATGGGGGTGACGATCCGGCACTATTTCAACACGATGCATGCCCGCAAGGGCCGGCCGAACTGGACATGGGCGGCCACCGCCCTGCTCTTCGCCGCGATCGTCTGGCTGTCGCAGGCGCCCGGCGCGCGGCCCTGGCTCGATGCCGCCGAAGCGGACGAGGAGGCCGCGCTCACCGGCGCGGCCGCGCGCTACGCCGCCGCGCCGGGCTTCGAGGAGGTCGCCGACATCGTGCTCGGCCGCTGCTCGATGTGCCATGCCGCCGAACCCGGCTGGCCCGGCCTCGGCCATCCACCCAAGGGCGTGGTGCTGGAAACCCCCGCGCAGGTCGCGGCCGAGGCGCGGCGGATCTACCTGCAATCCGGTCTCAGCCGGGCGATGCCGCCGGCCAACCTGAGCTACATGGAGCCGGCCGAACGCGCCGCCATCGTCGCCTGGGTGCGCGCCGCCGAAGGCCGCGCCGGGGGCTGAGGAACCGCGCTGCCGGCCCCGCACGCGCCCTGCCTATCGGGCAGGTTCCCCGCCCCCCGGGGGGCGGGGGAAGGGGGTGGGGGGAGGCGCGAGCCCGCGGAAAACCGCGGGCTCTCCTCGGGCGCGGCCAACAGGCCGCGCCGCGCGGGCCGTCATGCCCGCGCGCCCGCCGAAGGCGGACCCGGACGGTGCTGCCGGATCATCCGATCCGGTCGAACATCATGCGGCTGTGCTGCGCCCGGCTTTCGCCCGGTTCCAGCCCGATCGGCGGAAAGCCCCGGTGGTGGCAGGCGTCGGGCCACAGCTGCGGCTCCAGCGCGATCCCGGCGCGGGGGCCGTAGGGCTGCCCCGACAGCCCGATCCAGGGCGCGGTGTCCATCCGCGGCGCGTCATGCAGCTGAAGCCCCGGTTCGGTCGTGGCGAGCGCGAGCGCCACGCCCTTCGCGCCCTCCAGCCGCGCGACCTCGGTCAGCGGTCGCGGGCCGTCGGCGAGGCACAGGTTCAGGTCGAGGTCGCGCGCTGCGCCAAGGCTCGGGCCGGTGCGGAAATCGAACCGGCTGCCGGCCACCGGCGGCAGCGCGCCGGTCGGGATCAGCGCCGCGTCGGTCTCGATATGGCGCTCCGCCGCGACGGTCAGGCGGTGGCCCGAGATGTCCGGTGTGCCGTCGAGGTTCCAGTAGGGATGCGGGGCAAGGTTGATCAGCGTCGCCCGGTCGGTCGTGGCCGAAAGCCGCAGGTCGAGCGTCGCGGGCGCGGTCACGCCGTAGTCGGCCACCAGCCGTCGATTGCCGGGGAACCCCTCGTCGCCATCGGGCAGGTCGAGGGTGAAGACCGCGCGCGTCGCCGTCGCCTCGGCCAGCGCCCAGTTGCGGCGATGGCAGCCCTTGGGCCCGCCGTGCAGGGTGGTGCGGCCGGCCTCGTTGGCGATCAGGCGGTGCCTGCGCCCGGCGATCACGGCTTCGGCCCCGGCGATCCGGTTCGCCACCGGCCCGACCACCGCCCCGAAATTCGCCATCGGGCCGAGGTAGCCGTCGAGGCCGGGAGAGCCGAGCACCAGCGGCCAGGGCGCCCCCGCGAGCCGGACATCGTGCAGCCGTGCCCCCCAGGTCAGCAGCCGCACCGACAGCGCGCCGGCGGCGAGGGTGACAAGCTGCACCGTCTCGCCCTCCGGTGTCGTCCCGAAATCGCGAATATCCGCCATCCGCCGCCCCCCGATCCGCGCCGATCATGCGCCGGGCGGGGCGGCGGCGTCCAGCCCGTCAGCCGGCGTCGAGGCAGTCGATCAGCGTGTCGGCCATCGCGGTCAGCAACGCGGCGTAAAGGCCGGGGCCAGCCGGCAGCGTGCTGCCCGACGGGTCCAGCGTCCCGCCGATCCGCACGCCGGTGCCTTCGGCCACGGTGGCGACCAGCGCCGGGTCGTGTTGCGCCTCGGGGAAGGCGCAGACCACGTCGCCCTCGTCAAGTTCGGCGCGCAACTCGGCCAGCCGGGCGGCGCCGGGCGCCGCGGCATCGCCCAGCGCGATGCTGCCCGCCACCGTCAGTCCGTAATGCCCGGCGAAGTAGCCGTAGGCATCGTGGAAGACGGTGAACGGCTTGCCGGCCACCGGCTTGAGCCGCGCGGCCAGCGCGGTATCGAGCGCCGCGATCTCGGCGTCGGCGGCCGCGGCATTCGCGGCATAGGCCTCGGCATTGGCCGGGTCCGCGGCGGAGAGTTCCGCGGCGATCACCCGCAACCAGGCCCGCGCATTGGCCGGGTCCAGCCAGGCATGCGGATCGAGGCCGCTATGGTCGTGGCCGTCATGTCCATCCGCATCGGCGTGATCTTGTTCATGGTCATGGTCATGGTCATGGTCATGGTCATGGTCGTGGGCGTCTTCGGCGGCGTGGTCATGCCCGTGCTTCGCGTCGTGGCCATGATCATCGTGCGCGTGGTCATTATGGCCGTGATCGTCGTGCCCGTGGTCATCATGCCCGTGGTCGTCGTCATCATGCGCGCCGGTCTCGCCGAAATCGCGGCGGAAGGTGCCCTCGGCCTCGATCAGCGCCACCGCCTTCGCGGACCCGCCGATCCCGTCAAGGGTGCGGTCGAGCCAGGGGGTGAGCCCGGGCCCGACCCAGAACACGAGGTCGGCATCGGCCACCGCGCGCGCCTGGCTCGGGCGCAGCTGGTAGGTATGGGCGTTGCCGCCGGCCTCCAGGAGCAGCTCCGCCGTGCCCGACTCGCCCAGCACCTGCAGGACGAGGGCGTGCACCGGCGGGATGTCCGTCACCACGCGCGGCGCCTCGGCCGCGGCGGCGACGGGGGTAACGATCGCGAGGCTCAGGGCGGTGAGGCGGATCATCGGATACTCCTGTCAACTTGTGCCGGTTGGCTCCCTCATCTATGTTATGACATAACGTGTCAAGCTCGATGTGATAAGGTAACGTCCACGTGCCCGATCCCCATGCCGCGACGGCGCTGGCCTTCGCCGACCACGATCATCGCCGCTGCGCCGCCGCCGCGCTGGCCGAGGCCGACAGGCTGGCTGCCGAACGCGGGCTGCGGCTGACCCCGGTGCGGCGCCGTGCGCTGGAGATATTGCTGGAAGCGCACCGGGCGATGGGCGCCTACGAGGTGCTCGACCGGCTGGCCGAGTCCGGGTTCGGCCGCCAGCCGCCGGTCGCCTACCGGGCGCTCGACTTCCTCGTCGAACAGGGCTTCGCGCATCGCATCCGGCGGCTCAACGCCTTCGCCGCCTGCATGCATCCGGCCAAGGATCACAGCCCCGCCTTCTTCATCTGCCGCGCCTGCGACCATGTCGCCGAGGCGCCGGGCGCGGCGGTGCGCGACGCGCTGGACGGGGTGGCCGGCCCTCTCGGCTTCGCCGTCGAACGCGCGACGGTGGAGGCGGTGGGCCTGTGTCCCGCCTGCCGGGCAGATCCGGCATGACCGCGCTGATCGAGGCGCAGGGGCTGACGGTGCGCTTCGGCGGGGCCACGGTGCTGGACCGGGTCGACATCGCCGTCACGCCGGGCGAGATCGTCACCATCGTCGGCCCGAACGGATCGGGCAAGTCGACGCTGGTCAGGGCGCTGATCGGCTTGCAGGCGCCGGCCGCGGGCCGGGTGGCGCGCAAGCCCGGGCTCAGGATCGGCTACGTGCCGCAGCGGCTGCATATCGACGCCGGGCTGCCGCTGACGGTTCGGCGGTTCCTGTCGCTGCCCGCGCGGGTGAGCGACGGCGCGGCCGCCGAGGCGCTGGCGCGCTGCGGCGTGGCTGGGCTGGAGGGCCGGCAGATGGCGGGCCTGTCGGGCGGGCAGTTCCAGCGCGTCCTGCTGGCCCGCGCGCTGCTGGCGCGGCCCGAGATCCTGATCCTCGACGAACCCACGCAAGGGCTCGACCAGCCCGGCACCGCGGCCTTCTACCGGCTGATCGAGGAGGTCCGCGCCACCACCGGCGCGGCGGTGCTGATGGTCAGCCACGACCTGCACGTGGTGATGTCGGCCTCTGACCGGGTGATCTGCCTCAACGGCCATGTCTGCTGCGAAGGCGCGCCCAGCGTCGTCTCCGCCGCGCCGGAATACCGGGCGCTGTTCGGGCTGGGCACGCGCGGCGCCTTCGCGCTCTACCGCCACGAACATGACCACGATCACGACCATGACCACGGCCATGGCCACGATCACGCCCATCCCCACCAGCTGGCCGCGGAGGCCGAGGATGCTCGATGATTTCCTCGCCCGCGCGGCGCTCGCGGGCATCGGCCTGTCGCTGGCGACCGGGCCGCTGGGCTGCTTCGTGGTCTGGCGGCGGATGGCCTATTTCGGCGATGCGACGGCGCATGCCGCGATCCTCGGCGTGGCGCTGGCCTTCGGTTTCGGCATCTCGGTCTATGCCGGAACGCTGGCGATGGCACTGGTCATGGCGGTGCTGGTGAGCCGGCTGGCCGCGCGCGGCCATGCGATGGATACCGCGCTGGGGGTGCTGGCGCATTCCGCGCTGGCCTTCGGCCTTGTCGCGGCCTCGCTCCAGCCGGGGCTCCGGGTGGACCTCTCGGCCTACCTGTTCGGCGATATCCTCGCGGTCAGCCGGGCCGATCTGGCCGTGGTCTGGGGCGGCGCGCTGGCGGTCGCCGGGCTGATCGCCTGGCGCTGGCAGGCGCTTCTGACCGCGACGCTGAACGAGGAACTGGCGATGGCCGCCGGGCTTGACCCGCGCCGCGAACAGGTGGTGCTGACGCTGGCGCTGGCCGTCGTGGTGGCGGTGTCGATCAAGATCGTCGGCGCGCTGCTGATCGCCTCGCTGCTGATCATCCCGGCCGCCGCCGCGCGGGCCGGCGCGCGCACGCCCGAGGCGATGGCGGTGCTGGCGGCGGCGCTGGGC